>OFLZ01002004.1_pt1 | contig 10446 bp, 4 predicted proteins | sample 1541321 | NCBI WGS metagenome assembly OFLZ01 (sample SAMN04209223, study PRJEB22552) | human gut metagenome | biome: gut; material: feces | host: Homo sapiens | place: USA: Oklahoma | reverse complement strand
CGGAGGCTACTCTGGTGGCAGGGTATCAGGCGTGGCAGAAGAAGTTTAACCGCCATGTAAAACGTGGGGAAAAAGGAATCCAGATCATCGCACCGGCACCCATCCGTGAGAAACAGGAGATTGAAAAGATTGACCCTGTAACAAAAGAGCCGGTGATCGGGGATGACGGTCAGCCGGAAACAGAGATCGTGGAGATGGTCATTCCAAGGTTCCGTGTGACAACGGTATTTGATGTCAGCCAGACAGAGGGAGAGCCGATTGCAGAGCTGGAAGTATCGGAACTTACCGGGAGTGTACAGTTTTATGACACGTTTATGGAAGCATTGCAGAACATTTCTCCTGGGCCAATCCACATGATGGAAATAGAAGGGGAAGCAAAAGGCTATTATCATCAGACAGAAAAGTATATTGCAATTCAGGAAGATATGAGTAATCTTCAGACCATGAAAACCGGAGTACACGAAGTAAGCCATGCATTGCTGCATGACCGGGAGGTAATGGATGCGGAAGGAATTTTAAAAGACCGGACAACAAAAGAAGTAGAAGCGGAAAGTATTGCCTATATTGTCTGCAATCACTTTGGTTTGGATACTTCAGAATACTCTTTTACCTATATTGCCAGCTGGTGTGAGAGCAAGGATATGAAAGCACTCCGGGCATCTATGGATACCATCCGGAAAACGTCTGCAGAAGTCATTGAGAATATCGAGACACAGATGCACGAACTGGAAATGGAAAGACCGGTGCGGGATACCTTCCATAAGGAAGATTTGATCCTGCATCTTTCAGGCAGCATGGGTTCCGAGTTTACTTATGACCTGATCGAAAACATGAGCAGGGAACAGTTAGAGCAGAATGTGGGGGAATACGTCCGCCTTCTGGAAAGTGGTGAGATAGAGGAGAATGAGAAACCACTGGAAAGTTTTCTGGAGGAAAAAGGTGCTGCCGTCACACCACTCTATGACAGCAGTGGACACGGAGAGAATTATCCGATTGATTTTTATGATGTGGAATATGATGCTGACATAGGCGTTACTTATATTTCTGACCTTTCTCCGAAAGAGCAGGCAGAGATGTTGGTACAAAAGGCAGAGTTTCCAAGAAATATTTTTTCAGAAGAAGAAAAGACATTTGTAAATGAATATGCAGAAACCTTCCCCGGACAGGTGGAAAGACTGAATGACCTGGTATGGGATATGAGGGAATCTTATGATGAAGCCGGTTCAAAGCTGGTGTATGAAGTGATTCAGGCAGCAAGGGCAAACTTCCCAGTGAAGGAACCGGAGATTGCAGAAGAAACAGCCATGCAGTATGCCCACCGTCTGATTGAAACGGCAGAAGCTGCAAATACAGGAAATTTCACAGATTCCCAGAGAAATCTTATTGTGAATTTTGCATATAAGATGGATGACAAAGACGAAGTGCTTGGACTGGTGAACCGTATGATGACCGCAATCCGCAGACCGGGAAGTGAATATACGAGAAGCCTTATGAATGAAACACAGGCACAGATTGACAATTTCCCGGATGGCATGATCGGTTTTACGGAAATGCACGAGGCAGGAATCCAGTTAGACCATATGCTACCGCTTATGAAAGACCGGGCATATGAATTATACCGTGGAGGGGCAGAAATTTACATCTTATATGGAAATCCAGAGAATCCACAACGGGCAGAACAGGTGCTTGTGGAGACGGAAAATGAGATTTTTGGATATGACGGTATCTTTGGAATCACAGAAACAGAATGGGAAGTCCAGAAAGAAAGAGAAGTCTCTGCCACAAAACAGGAAGCACTGGAACGGCAGAGTGCAGAAAAGATTGATGAGACACTTCTTCTGCATGGAGAAAGCAGAAGGTTTGCCATTTATCAGATGGATACCGGAGATGAGCATACTTATCAGTTTATGGGAATGGAATCCGCAAAGAGTCTGGGCTATACCATTGACGGAAAGGATTACAGGATGGTTTATGCAGCACCGAGGATGCCAACGATCACGTTAGACAATATATTTGAACGCTTTAACATTGACCGACCGGAAGATTTCCGTGGCCATTCCTTATCGGTAAGTGATGTGATCGTGATAAACAGGGGTGCAGAGATCACAGCCTATTATGTAGATTCTTTTGGATTTCAGGAACTTCCGGAGTTTGTCCAGCAGAGAATGAACATGCTGGAACATAATTCCGTCAGGGCATATCCGCCAGTTTATAAAGGAACATTGGAACAGGCAATGGGAGAACGGGATGTGGATGCTTATCTGGATTCCAGAAAGTTAAACCTGGACTGTAAGAAAGCAATCGAAGAAGCCATCCGGGAGAATTTTGACGGGCTGCACTTAAAGCAGGATGCGGCAAAAGAAGTCGTGGAACGCTTCGGGGAAGAACGTATGAATTTTGTTATGGCAAATACCATCCGTGAACTTTCCCATGATGGAAGATTTTCCAGACAGAACAAAGACTGGGCGGAGCATATCGAAGTCCCGGAAAATATCAGCCGGGGCAGAAATCTGAACCTGGATTATGTGATCGAAAGCCACCCGGCAGTTTTAGATGGGTTTATCGACATGGCAAGAGCTGAGATCCGGATGCAGAGGATAGAACAGGCGATAGGAGAAAACGAAGTGACGATCACGGCAGAGACAAGAGGGTATGAAGCAGAAGGACATAACGGGACATGGCATACGGTTGATGAAAAGGAATATGCCGGGGAGAAGTTTTTCTTAATGGAACATGATGAATTTGGCTCCGATGTGGCAGGCATTATCGTAGCGGAAAATGGACAGCTTGTAGCGGAGGACTTGTGGAATGGGTTTGATGCAGGAGCGTTAGAAGCTGTATCAGAATATTTGCAGGAAAATGGAACAACACTTTATGACTTGACGGAATTCCCGAAAGATTCTGTTGTAACTCTGCGGAGTGGACAGACACTTACAATCGAAGAAATACAGGCAGTACAGAAAGATACCTGGGAAGAAACGATGGAAGGAAAAAATGAATCTGGAACGGATGTCCGGTTTAATTTCCATGCAGTCAGTGAGGTGCAGCTTCCGGAAAGAATAAAATTAAAGATGCCAGAGATCCATTACATTGATAATTTTTATGTGATGGAAGATGTAAATGCAGAAGGTGTAGTAAAAGTAAACCGGTATGAATCACTGGATGAAGCGATGCAGGAGTATTTACGTTTGCCCAATCATCAGGAAAAAGTGCTTGGTATCCAGAATACGGAAACAATGCAGGAAAGCATGGATTTCATCCGATGTGAAAACGGAATAGATCGGCTTACCCATGCGTATGAACAGATCGGAGGGTGGCTGAATCCAGAAATATATGAAGCGGTAAATAAAATGGAAAACATGCTGGACTGGAATGAGGTACAGATTGCATATCAGATTGGAAAACAATACTTTACAATCCAGACCGCAGAAGATGGCTATGATTATACATTTTACAATGAAGATTATCAGGAGGATGATGGAGGAATCTATGACAATCCGACAATCTATGTAGATGAAGCTGCCAGTGATATTTTAGAAGATAAAGGGTACTCACTGGAAGATGCAAAAGTAGTGGATTACGAAGATCTGATGGCAGATGTGGAAGAAGTTCAGGAAGAACAGATGCAGCGGATACAATTAGAAAAGAACTGCCCGGCAAGTATTTTTGAAGGATTTCGCAGGGAAGAAGCAATGCAAACCTATGAAGGAATCGCAATGCAGTTTACCAGGAGTAAAGGGTATCTGACCATACAGGCAACAGAAGAAGGATATTCGTTTATTTTTTATGACTCTGATCTGCATGAAATCCAGGGTGGTGATTATGATAATCCAGACGCATCTATTCAGGAAGCTGCTTATGAAATCCTTAAAAGTGAAAGAATGGATGATATGGAATGTGTCAAAGTGGATTATAAAGAATTTGAAGAAATGACGATCCAGCACTCTAAAGATTTATTGCAGGAGGGGGAACTTCGTGCGACGTCTGAGATTGGAAGAAATGAACTGGCATTAAACAGTCTGAGCAGGGCAGATGTTGAAAGAGGTGTCTTGTATCATGCACAGGCAGTATTAGAAGATATGGGAATGGAACAGGAGGTAGAGCTGCTTGCTGCAAGAGTGTATGGTTCCAGAAGCAGACAAGACCTTTACCGGGAAGATTCTGACCTTGATGTGGTTCTTTCCTATAAAGGTGATATTCGAGAAGATAGCTTTTTCAATGCCTTAAATAAATCTGGTATAGCGATGGCAGGAATTAAGGTGGATATTAACCCGATTGCAGAGGAGCGAATCACTCTGGCAGAGTATATAAAAGAATCCGAAAAATATCTTGACCAGCAGGAGATTAAAAAGCTCGCTGTGGACCTGGATAATTTTAGCTATGACGTTGATACCTATGAGTATAACGATACAGTTGAAAATAGAGAAGAACAGGTGGAAAAACTCACGGAGGATATTTTGAATAAGAAAACAGAAGCTGTCAAGGACTGGCTGCTTGAGGTATCCGAGGAATCCGATATAGACAGCGATGTTATAACTGCCCGTTCTTTACTTTCCCGTCTGGAAGATACAGAGCGATTTTCTATTTTTGACAAACAGCCGGAGCAGGAACAGCCAGAAGCCACGATCAGTTTTTATGTCGCAGAGTGCATGGAGTTTCCGGTCATGGGAGAGTACCATAACAACCTCACTTTAGAAGAAGCCATTAAAATATATGAGAGTATCCCAGCAGAGAGACTGCATGGGATTAAAGGAATCGGATTTGATCTGCAAGATGGTGATGAAAATTATTCCGGGGAATATGAGTTGATGAGTGCAGACCGGATACAGCGTGATCTGATAGATATGATTCCTCACTATAAAGAAAGCTCTCTGGTGCAGAAAGCAATCGCAGACATGGAAAAGTATCTGGATGAAAAGCATGGAAGGGTAAAGGAAACGGAACATACGGCAGAAACAGTAATAGGAAGTGGGCAGAAACCTTCTGCGGTTACGGCAGACAGAAGGGCAAAGCAGGAACCGGTATCTGTAAGTCAGAGCCAGACACAAAAGGCGGAACCTGCAAGCAGAGCAAAAGGTGAAGTGAAGAAGTCTGTGCTGCAGTCTTTAAAAGATTTTCAGGCAAAGGCAAAAGCGCAGGAGCAGAATAAGACAACAGAAAAATCCAAGACACATAAGAAAGGAGAGGTGGAATTATGATGGATCTGGCGATGAATTTTGATGCGGATGAATGTTTAGTAACCGCAATGTTTGATAAAGGAAACAGAAATGACACGATGGAGTCAATCGACCATATCATTCCTTTTTTAAAAGGCGATGCGGATATGATTGGTCTTGTCTGCAATACCATAAGAAAACTGTTCTGCATGAGTGATGAAGGGTATGAGATTTTTCTTATGGATCTGGAAGATTATAAAATGGAACTGGAAGAGGAGGAAGAAGAATGAGTACAAGTCAGTGTGCAGTATATCAGGTAAAAGATACCTCAGAGTATAGGGATGTCCGTTTTCGTTCTTACGAGAAACTGAAAAGCGAAGGAAGAACAGTTCAGATAGAAAACTATCAGCAGGTGTATATTGGAAGAATCCAGCCGGGGGAAACTCCGGCTGATATTAAACTCCGTTTACAGAAGCAGCGACCGAAGAACTTCAAAGGTCATTCCATTGGTTGCAGTGATGTGATCGTCATCACCGACGATGGAAAAACCACAGCTTACTATGTCAACAAAGATGGTTTTATCATCATTCCAGAATTTCTCACAATCAAAAGTTCTTCCGATACCAGACTTTCCATTGATACAACCGGGTACGAAATCGAAGGAAAGAAAGGAACATGGCTTGCACAGGATTACATCCTGATGAACGAGAAGAAATGGTTTCTGATGGAGCATGAGGAGTATGGAACAAGAGCAGCCTATGTGATTCTCAGTGAGGAAGGTGCCGTAGTCATGAATGACTGTTACAATGGCTTTGATGAAGAAGCCAGACGGAACATCCAGAACTTCATGCAGCAACAGGCAGAGCAGGCACAGCAAAAACAACAGGAAATGCAGGCACAATCCCAGATCAGACAGCAACAATCTGGAGAAACACAAAAGAAGAAACCAGAGCTGGCAAACTGGCAGAAGGTCATGGATAATGGAGAATATCTTCGCAGTGCAGAGATGGCAGAAGAAGCCAACTACAATATGATTGATGGACTGATGAACAACATTCCAAGGAAAAAAGATAAAAATGCTCCACGAAGATCGGTACTGAAACGACTCCGTAATCATCAGAAGAAGATAGCCAGTCAGAGAAAAGGACAGCCACAGAAGGAAATCGAAGAAGAAATGGAGAGGAAGAAGAAATAGTTTTTAAGAAGTGGATGTTACTGTAACTTTTAGTTAAAGTAGCATCCACTTTTTAGATAATGTATTTTAAAGATGAATCTTAATATTAAAATACTATTCAATGAATAAATATTTTGGTCGTACAATGCGATAGATGTCTTCAGGAGAAAGGGTTTCTGAAGCAATTTCGGAAGAAGATTTCTTCTTTTTCTTTTTGATATCTGGCGATAATTTTTTATTATAGTCTTGGTAGGTGGCATCTACAGAAATTAATATATCTGTAATGCTATATAAATTGTTTTTTTCCTGATAGTATAATATCGTGGAAAGTACAGAGTTAACATAGCGATACAATCGAAAGCTGATATACTCCAGGGAATCGTCAATATCCTTTGTAGAATGAATTAGTTGATTTCGGTGACGATAAATATAATTTAAATCATGCTTAATACCGTCAAAATATTCTTGAATTGCCTTGCTTGTTTTTTCTGGCTCAGTTAAAAGCATAATTATTTCACGACATTCTCGCTCAAGGACAATATGGAAAGAAAGCTCAGATAAAATAGCACTATATTTATTTACATCACTTAGATAAGCAATTACTTTTGGGGTAGAATAATCTTTTTCAGTGACCTGACAATTCATTATAAAATTTTGTAAAGTAGGATATTTCTCAGCATAATCCTTTTTGTTAGACATACAATAAGTAAGTCGTGCCCAAAATATATTAAGTTTATTTTTTAGATAGAACAATCCAAAAACTTCTGGAACAACAACGCGTGCTTTTTCTATGATTGTAAAGCGTGGAAATGAATATAAAATATATTCAAGGGATGACCAAAAGTTAAGAAAACGGTTTTGAGTAGTCAGCGATTTGGCAGAATTAAGAGTATAAAGTACTCGTTCCAAAGTTCTAATATTGTTGCTGCCAAGATCATTTCGCAACTGTAAAAAACGTTCCATCTGTTTTTTATAGTTTGCGTCAATATGGTTAAGCATTTTTATGGGATCAATGCTGTTTAAGCTGATTTTATGAAAAACCGTGTCTTCTTTCCAATAATACCATAAATCATCGCGAATACAATTGGTTGTGCTTTGCCACATATCAAACAGTTCTGTAACGGATTGGAATTCTTTTTGAGCTAAGTCGATTGCTTTGAATTCATCTAAAGCTAGATACTCTTTACTGGCAATTAAAGTATCGTTATTTATATGAGGTATCCCTAATTCTTGGTTAGTATGGATTTCAAATTGCTGTTTTATAAGATTAAGTGCCAGTTCCTTCTGCGTCTGGCTTGAAATTTTAAAACAGATATGAATAGAAAAAGGTATAGGTTTTCTGTCAAATTCGTTAAGATTCTGTATAGTTTTTTCAGCATCATTATGTTCTAGAAATTCTTGCTGCTGTCTTTTGAAAAAATCTAAAATATGAGACATAGAATGTCCTGCATATAATAAATCACTAATAAGAGCCTCCATTAAATAATCCATGCCTTTGAATGTGGTTTCTGTGAGTAAGCATTGAATATAACAATTTATGAGATTTTCAGCTTCCAATTTCTTTTTTAAAGCTACAATGCTACGGTGAATGTTATGAAGTTCTTTATCGCGAGCTTCATTTGCAAGATTTATGAGCTGATGTAAGTGAGAAAAATCATTTTGGTATAAATCAAGCTTATGAAAAGGATGTATTTGCATCTGGTAATCCAGTCCTTCTAACAATCCTTCGTATGAGCGTTTTAGTTTGGTTGGGTCAAGGGATGCCCTAAGTTCATCATAGGTGCTGATACAGATACCCATATATTGCAATAAACTTTCTGTTCGCTTTTCTTCAAGTGTGTGGAAAGAATTATGTACCAAATCTCGTATTTTGAAAATAAAATATTTTCTGCTATCTGCTTTGTTCTTTTCTAACATAAGTGAGACCTTTTTTTCCTTTCTTTTATTTGAAATTTATCTTGACAAATTAAAATCCCATCTTCGACAGTTAAATAAAAATAAAGTGGCAGAATCCCTTGATTTTACTGGGGTTATGCCACTTTTTATGTTTAAAAGAATGTTGTATGGAAACACTACTTTAAAATTTTTTTGATTTTTTTATTTAATTCTTTTGGCTGGTAATATTTTTTGTCTAATCCAAGGCCGGTAACTGCATTTAGTGAAGTACAGATTTCTGAACTGGTGTAGGCTGACATATAGCACATGTCTTCAATATTAACAACATTCATACTGTTCAGCGTTTTAATGATGCTGTCTACAGTGAAATGTGTGCCATATAGATCGAGTTTCTTTTCCATCAGCCGATAGATCAGTAATGCAGTATAACAGATCATGAAATGGGCAATGATGCGCTCACGTTTCTGATGAAAAACCGGACGTGCTGAAAAATTTGTCTTCATTACCCTGAAGCAGTCTTCAATCTTATATCTGTTTGCGCTGACTTCTAATATATCTTTTGCAGGATCATCAAGATTTGTAGCAACAGCGTAAAAACCATCGTACTTTTCTTCTGCTTCGATCGCAGCCAGATCAAGCGCATATTTATCAGTTACTGTTTCTCCGGACTTTGTAGAAGAAGTACGCTTGATAAAACGTGTTACATCATGAGGACCTTTTTTGTAAGTCTCGGGATCTAAATTTTTCAAAAGTTTTTTTGCCCGTTCAATCTGGCGGCTGCGTATATAACGCTGGTACTCCATCATTTTTCTCGAAAAGGAAACGATGATCTTTTGTGGAACGACTGCTTTTGATCTTATCCGTCTGACTGAACCGTTCTTACAGATTTTTTCTTCATATAATCCCAGGTCAAAAGCCTTATCCGCAGGAATGATCTTGTAGATCCGGTCATTGTATAGATCTTTATTTCCAGGCATGTATTTATCGAACGTTTTCATATCCTGGATGGTTGCCGGTTCATCTGTTGAAAGCAGTCTGTATCCCGTATCGTTGAATACAGCCTGCTGTAAGATAGCAGAAAGCTTTTTTATGGATTGCGTAACGATAAAAGCCCTGCCTCCCATGGCATTGAAATTTCTGATATTCAAAGAGCCAAGCCCGGCATCGGCACAGTAAATAAATTTTTTGCCATCCAGCATTTTTGTAAGCTGTTTTTCCAGTGGAACAGCAGTTGTCTGTTCATTATCAGAACCAGAAGTAATGCACATGGAAAGAGGAATCCCATCTTTATCCATGAACAATCCCATTTCGACGATCGGATTGGGACGATGCTCTTTACTTGGTCCGTATTTCCGCAGTCCCTTTATGGTCTCGCCGGTTATTTCATCTACATAATCTTCATCATCCGATTCGATTTCAAAGTAGTAGTTTGAGCAGTCATAAAAACATACAGAAGTATCTCTTTTTACGATCTTGCAGCTGGCATGATAGAGATGGGAGATATATTCCTCATAATGTTCCTGCAGGATATCCATTGTACGGAGGATATGGACATAGCCAAACTCAGGCTGTTCATAGTAACTGCTGAGATTCTGGTATGTTCCAAGTTTCGAATCCGGATGAAGGATTCTGGAACAAGTCAGGAATCGGTTGACCAGGTTTGGATCGAATTCATTTTTCATATCAGCAGTAGCCGACTGGAAGAAAGAACCGATTTCCAGTTCATGGTAGAACTGCTGAAGGAAAAAATACCCGATATTAAACAGGGTGCTGTTTGAACTTATGGCATTTGTAGCCTTGATCTTTTCGGCAAAATCAACTTTGATTTCTAAAGATACTTTGTTTTCTTTTTTATACTCCTCGTTATATTTTCTGACCTGTTCTTTTGCATAAGCAAGAGGGTCATCAGTAATTTTTAGAAGTTCAGAATGCTTTCCGATACGGGCTACATTTTTTGTAGTTGTTTTCTTTCCATTACGGATTCCCATTTGGATAAAGTAGGTGGGATCCTTGGATTTACGGTCATAATTGAGTTTCATACCTCATTATATCACATATAAAGATAAAATACAACTCCGTACAACATAAAAATAAATAAAATTTGACATAAAAAAGCCCGCATTTCTGCGGTTTATAGTAATTTTTATTTCTCGCAAGTGTCGAAGCCCCGGAGGATTTATTACATCAAGTATCGAAATTGTTACATCAAAATATATTTTG
>OFLZ01002002.1_pt1 | contig 10459 bp, 7 predicted proteins | sample 1541321 | NCBI WGS metagenome assembly OFLZ01 (sample SAMN04209223, study PRJEB22552) | human gut metagenome | biome: gut; material: feces | host: Homo sapiens | place: USA: Oklahoma | reverse complement strand
CCCGCGGCAAGCGCCGAGGCAAACCCCCGGCGCGACAGCTCAACATTAAACGCGCGCATCGTTAGCACGCCCCCTCGTTGGGCATCGACCAGGCGTGATGGTCGGTATGCAGCAGCTCCTCGGCCAGCGGCGAGAGCGGCGCGCCCAAAAACTCGCGGTAGCACGCCTGGACATCGGGGTTCTCGTGCGAGAAGCGAATGTCCGCCTTCGCATCCAGGCCCCACAGCACCTGGCCGCGCTCGGCCGCCAGCTCGCAGCCGTCGTGGATGGGCTGACCGCCGCCACCGACGCAGCCGCCCGGGCATGCCATGACCTCGACGAAGTCATAGCTCACACGGCCGTCACGGATCGCGTCGAGCAGGCGGGCAGCGTTGCCCAGCCCGTGCGCCACGGCAACATGCACCTTAGCGCCATCGATATCGGCGACGGCTTCCTTCCAGCCGTCGAGTCCGCGCACGTCGGTAAAGAAATCCGCATCCGGGTTCTTGCCCGTCACCAGGTAGTAGGCTGAGCGCACAGCGGCCTCCATCACGCCGCCCGTGGCACCAAAGATCACACCCGCGCCCGTGCCAAAGCCCAGCGGCGTGTCGAGCGGCTCCTCAACCAACGTATCCACGCTCACGTGGCTCGCGCGGATCATACGCACCATCTCGCGCACCGTCAACGCAACGTCCACATCGGGCGCGCCGCCCTCGCCCACCATGCTCGGCAGCGCGCACTCAGCCTTCTTGGCCGTGCACGGCATAACGGACACCACGAACAGGCGCTCGGGCTCCACGCCCAGCACCTTGGCGTAGTAGGTCTTGGCAATAGCGCCGAACATCTGCTGCGGCGACTTGGACGTGGACAGGCTGTCGACAAACTCCGGATAACGCGCCTTCACAAAGCGCACCCAACCCGGGCAGCAGCTCGTGAACATGGGCCAGCCGCGGCTGTCGCCCTCGCCCTTGGCGGCCTTACCCAGGCGCTCGAGCAGCTCGGAGCCCTCCTCCATAATGGTAAGGTCGGCCGAGAAATCGGTATCGAACACGTACTCAAAGCCAACGCGGCGCAGCGCGCAAGCCAGGCGCTCAACGGTGGCCTCCTCGCGAGATATGCCAAGTTCCTCGCCCCAGGCGCTGCGCACGGCAGGCGCGATCTGCACCAGCACAATCTTGTCGGGATTAGCGAGCGCGTCAAACACGGTCTCGGTATCGTCCCGCTCGCGCAGTGCGCCCGTCGGGCAATGCGTAATGCACTGGCCGCACGCGACGCAATCGGTCTTGCCGATCGGCGCGCGCCCGCGGGTACCCACGGCGGTATGCGTGGCGCGGTTGGTCAGGTCCCAAATCCCTAGGCCCTGCACGCTCTCACACACTTTGATGCAGCGCATGCATTTAATGCACTTGTCGTTTTCGCGGATGATGGGAAAATCGAAATCCCAGCCCTCACCCGCCAAATGCCTTTGATACGGCAGATAGAAAATGCCCAGATCGTTGGCGATGGTCTGCAGGTTGCAGTTGCCGCTGCGTACGCAGCTCGTGCACTGCGAATCGTGCTGGGACAGCAGCAGCTGCACGTTGGTGCGACGGGCCTCGCGGGCCTTGGGGCTGTTGGTGTGCACCACCATGCCGTCGAGCACGTAGTTGTTGCAGGCTGCAACCAGCTGGTCGCAGCCCTCGACCTCGACCACGCACACGCGGCAGCCGCCGATCTCGTTTAGATCGCGCAGATAGCACAGGGTGGGAATCTGAATGCCGGCGGACTTGGCCGCATCCAGGATCGTGGTGTGCTCGGGCACCACGACTTCACAGTTATCGATAATGAGCCTGACCATGTTGTGCGCTCCGTTTTCGGTGTTGTCGCTGACGGTGGTTTTGTTGGGCTCTACCATTCCAGGTTCCTCCCTCCGCGGAACGCGCCAAAGCCAAAGTGGTCGCAGCGCAGGCAGCGACTCGCCTCTTGGCGTGCCTCCTCCTCGGTAAGGCCCTGTTCGACCAGATTCCAATCGTGAATGCGCTCGCCGGCCTCGCGCTCGCCCAGCTCGCAGCGGCCGCACTCATGCTTGCCCTTAAACTGAACGGTCGGCAGCTCCACATCGAGTTTAACCTTGTGGTCGAAGCCCAGGTAGCGGTCGATATTTGCCGAAGCCACGCGGCCGGCGTTGATGGCACGAATGACGGTGGCAGGGCCGGTCTGGCAGTCGCCGCCGCTAAAGAGGCCATCGAAGTCGGGCACGGCGCCGTCCGAATCGGTGACGACGCGACCCCACTTGCAGGCGATGCCCATGTCCTCAAACGGCTTGGAGTCGATGTCCTGACCAATGGCCACGAACACGCGCTCGCAGGGAATGACCTGCTCGGGCGTGGCGGCGGCACGCGGGGCCGGGCGCCCGCGGCGGGGCTCGCCGATAATCTGCGGCTGCACGCGCAGGCCGCTCACGCGACCGTCCTCGCCCGTATCGATGGCGAGCGGGGCTGTGAGCTCCAGCACCTCGCAGCCCTCGGCCTGAGCACCGGCAATCTCGGCGTCCTGGGCCGTCATATCGCAGATGCGACGGCGGTAGACGATGCTCACCTTTTCGGCACCGCAGCGCACGGCAGAGCGCGCCACGTCCATGGCCACGTTGCCGCCGCCGATGACGCACACGCGCTGGCCGCTCAGGTCGGGCAGCTCGTCGTCACCGATGGCGCGCAGCATCTTGACAGCCGATTCCACGCCGGGAGCCTCTTCGCCCGGAAGGCCAAGCTTCTTATCGCTGTGGGCACCGATAGCCAGGTAGACGGCATCGAACTCGTCGCGCAGACGGGCGAGCTCCTCGCCGTTCACGGAGTGGTCGAGCTCCACGTCGATACCGGCGCTCAAGATCCAATCGATCTCGGCCTGCAGGCGCTCGCGCGGCAGACGATAGCTGGGGATGCCGTAGCGCAGCATGCCGCCCAGGTGGTGGCGCTGTTCAAAGATGCTCACCTTGTGGCCCATCACGGCCAGGTAGTAGGCGCAGGAAAGACCGGCCGGGCCGCCGCCGATCACGGCGACGCGCTTACCGGTGTTGTCCACTACATGCGGCTTGTGGTCGTTGAGGTCGCTGTGCTCAACGGCAAAACGCTTAAGGGCGAGGATGTTCATGGGATCGTCGACCATGCCGCGACGGCAGTGCATCTCGCAGGGATGCTCGCACACCAGGCCGCAGACGAGCGGCAGCGGATTGTTCTTGCGGATGACCTTGACGGCATCGGCATAGCGGCCGGCCTCGACGAGCGAAATGTACCCGGGAATGTCGACGTGCGCCGGGCAGCCCGAGACGCACGGAACGCGGGCCTCGCGGTCAAAGCCACAGGAGTGCTCGCGAATGTGGCGCTCAAAATCGTCGTGGAAGCCACGAATGGCCGTGAGTGCCATGGCGCCAGCTTCGTAGCCGATGGCGCAGTCGCTCGAAAGGTAGATGGTGCGGGCCGTGCGCTCAATCAGGTTGAGCGTGGACTCGTCGGCGCGGCCTTCGAGCACATCGGCGAGCAGGTCGCTCAGTGCGCTCAGGCCCACGCGGCAGGGCGTGCACTTACCGCAGCTCTGGGTGGAGCACAGGTTGACGAGCGCCGCCGTAAACTCAACGGGGCACGGGGCGAGCGAACTCACCGCCAGACGGCGTCCAAGCGCATCGTGCAGGTCGTCCATGACGGCCTGAGCGTGGCTGCGTTCCATTACGTGCAGTCGAGCCATAAGATCCCCTCTCACATGGCAGCCCGGAGGCGAGGCCGGGCGAAGTTGCTACACGCACAACACTGACCTAAAAAGTTATTAGGTCTCCACGCAGTTCGGCAGGCGGTATGAAATGTCACCCTCGGCGGTGAAATAGAACATTACCGCAGATAAATGCCATATTTGATAAAACGCGTTACCAAATGACAATGCCCCACCCACGCAATCACGTGGACGGGGCATTGCTCCAGGTATGCGGCCAGCGACCCTGCTGCTTTTACTTAAGCTCGGGCCAGTAACCCTTGTTGGCCTCGATCATGTCGTCGAGAACTTCCTTGGCGACCTTCATCGAAGGTACGGTCTTGTTCAGCGTAAAGGCCTTGAGCGCCTTCTCATACGAACCCTCGATCGTAGCCTCGACCACGAGCTTCTCGGAGTTCAGCTGCTGCATCATGAGGCCCTGCTGGAACAGAGGAATGTTGTCGCGGCTGATGACCTCGGGGCCGTTCTTGCCAATGTAGGCAGGCAGCTCGACCATAGCGTCGTAGGGCATGTTGGGGATAGCGCCCTTGTTCTCGCAAATGACCAGGAAGCGCTGCTTGGTGTCGTTCTTCAGAGCGATAGCCAGGTCGGCAATCCAGTCGCCGTGGCTGCCCGCATAGAACGTGCTCTCGTCGATCTCGCCCGTCTTCTCGTAGTGGTCGATGCCGTCGAAGAGGTTCTTCTCGCGCGTCTCCTCAACCTCGTTCGCGCGGGTGCGCTCGGGGTTGGAATGCTCGACGAACTCCTTCTGCTGCAGGTAGTAGTTCAGATACGTGTTGGGCAGGTACTCCGGGAAGCACTCCATGATCTCGTACTCGCCCTTCCAGACGTAGTACCAGCTGCCCTTGGTGTGACGGTTCTGCTCGGGGTGCTCGTCAGTGGCCTCCTCGGGCTTCTTTGCCATGAGCGAGCCCATGCCCTTGAGGTAGGAGTCGGGCAGCAGGATCTGGTGCTCCTTGATGTACTCGCGCAGCTGCGGGAGCACCTCCTCGCCCTTGTGGCGGATCGAGGTGAACCAACCAAAGTGGTTGAGGCCAAAGTAATCGTACTCGACATCCTTCTTGTCGATATCGAGCGCGGCGCAAACCACGTCGATGATCGCGATCGGCATGTCGCAGATGTTGATGATGCGAGCGTTGGGACGCAGCACACGGCAGCCCTCGGAGACGATGGCGGCAGGGTTGGAGTAGTTGAGAATCCAGTAGTCCTTCTTGGCGTACTTCTCAACGTCATCGATCAGCTCGACCATGGGGAAGATGGTGCGCATGCCGTAGGCAAGGCCGCCGCAACCGCAGGTCTCCTGACCAACGCAGCCGTGACGCAGCGGAATCTTCTCGTCCTGCTCGCGCATGGCGTAGCCGCCCACGCGCATCTGGGCAAACACGAAGCTCGCGTCGGTAAAAGCCGTCTCTTTGTCGGTGGTCACCGTGAGCTTGATGTCCAGGCCGAGGTCCTCGTGCAAAATCCAGTCCACGAGCACGCCGATCTTGCGCTGGCGCTCCTCGTTGATGTCGTACAGACGAATCTCGTCAACGTCGAGCTCGTCCTTGCGCAGGGCGATGGACTTGACGATGCCGGGGGTAAAGGTGGATCCGCCACCACACAGAGTAATGATCATTGTTTACTGCTCCTTCTCAATTGCGTTCTCGACCTTGTCGCGCATCTCGGCGACCTTCATGCCAAAGATAATCTGGATATTGTTGCCGTTGCGGTTGATGCCGCTGTTGGGCACGTGGTTGATGAGGTTCTCATCGATGAGGTCCGGGTTCTTAACGCTCACACGAAGACGCGTAAAGCAGTTCTCGAGCTCCTCGATGTTGTCCTTGCCACCAAGACCCGCGACCAGGTCGGCAATACCTGCATCGACGCCCTCTGCGGGAGCTGCGGCAACAGCGCCCTGCTTCACCGCGACAGACGCGGCGGCCTCGCCCTCGGCAACGGACTCAGCAAGCTCGGACTCTTCCTCGCGACCAGGGGTGTGAAGGTTGAGCTTCTTAATAAGGAAGGTGAAGAGGAAGAAGTACAGAGCGGCGTTGACGACTCCAAGCACCAGCATAACCGGCCAGTTGGTCTTATCGACACCGAGAACCAGGTTGGAAACCACGATGTTGATGATGCCGCCTGCAGTCGAAGCGGGCACGGAGAGGACCTTGAGCAGGACCAGGAAGATGCCGGAAAGAACCGAGTGAACGACAAAGAGCACGGGAGCGGCAAAGACAAAGAGGAAGTCCATGGGTTCGGTCACGCAGGAGAGCACGGCGGTGATGATCAGCGGGATAATGACAGCCTTGGTCTTGTCCTTGTTTCCCTTGTAAGCAGTGAAGATAAAGGCGAGACCGATACCGATGTAGGGCCACAGGTTGTTGAAGGTGTAGCTGTTGAAGTAGGTGCTATCGGAGAAGGGCTGGCCCGTCATTGCCATCTCGGCAACACGGATGGGATAGGCGCCGGCGATAACCTGATCACCCAGCGTAAGGGTGCCGCCCACATCGGAGAACTGGAACGGGGTGTAGATGAGGTGGTGCAGACCGGTGGGAACGAGCAGCTTGTTGAGCATGCCGTAGATAAAGAGACCGATGTTGCCCGACTCCTTAATAATGCCGGCGACGGAGGAAATGGCGCCCTGGACAGGAGGCCAAACGATGCAGAAGCCTGCGCCCATGATCCAGGAAATGATGATCATGATCAGGAACGGAAAGCGAACGCCCGAGAACATCGAAAGGGCAATGGGGAACTGCTTGTTCGAGTACTTGTTGAACACGGCGCCGGTGATGCAACCAAGGATGATGCCACCAAACACGCCGGTATCGAGCACCTGGATGCCCATAACGGTGGCCTGGCCGGTTCCGGTAAGACCGAGCATGCCGCTCGCATCGGCAAGAGAGCCGGTGGCGTTGAGCACGATGTTGTTAGCCTGCAGGAACAGGAAGAACGACATCAGGGCGATCAGCGAAGCATGGCCCTTGTTCTTCTTTGCCATGGCGCCGGCGATGCCCACGCAGAACAGAATCGAGAGGTTGTTGATGATAAACATCAGCGACTGATAGACAACGGCGCCCACAAGCTGGAACGGACCGGAGCCCAGTACGGGGACCAAAGCGCAGATGGTCTTGTTGGTCAGAATGATGCCCACGATGAGCAGGATGCCGGCAACCGAGAGATACATCATCGGCTGGACTATCGACTTCGCGAACACCTCCAACGGCGCTTTGAAATTGAACTTCTTTTTTGCGGTCATAGCGGTACTCCCCTTCCTTTTCCGCAAATTAAGACAGATGTACCCTGGGCAAGACCGTAAGCCTTGCCTTATATCAATCGATGTGTGGGCACGTTATGCCTAGAGACCAGGTTCTCCAAGCAGGTTAACAATGTGATATGCGAGATAACTCTTCTCGGCATCGGTAACGACAACGTTATAGGTAGACGACAAGTGGGCGGCTATGGCGTCCGCGCACGAGAATGCACGCGGATACGCCGTTTCATCGATTCGGAACAGCGCGTCTCCGTTGATTTGCCCGGCCGTAGGATCGAGCGCTCGCTGTGCGAAAAATTGCAGGTGACGAACGAAACGTTCGTAAGGCAGCGAGGTGTCGTCGAGGGTCGTGGCATAGCGCTCGGAAACAATCGCAAGCACGTCGCGAACAAGCTGGACCGAAACAATCAGACGGTCAGAGCGTTGCGGCATGGTGGCGTTGACGATATGCAAGGTAATGAAACCCTGCTCCTCCTCGCTCATCTCAATGCCCATATACTCCTTGATAATCTGCAGCGCACGGCCCGCAAGCGCATACTCCTTGCGATAGAACTGCTGGATCTCGAGCAGCAGCGGGTTCTCGCAGGGAACGCCCTTGCGCTCGCGCTCCAAAGCAAGGCTGATATGGTCTGCGAGAGCAATGAGAATCTTATCGTTGATGTCGACATTAAGCTCTCGACGAAGCATCTGAACGATTTCCTCGGAAATCACGAGGTTGACGGTGGGGATGGACTCCAAAAGATGTGCCAAGCGGTCAATCGTACGCGAGTCCTGAGAAGTTCCCTCCTGCAACGCGTAGGTCTTTTCGATCGACGCCTCGTCGATGGCATCGCCGGCATGATGGCCAAAGCAGAGGCCTCGACCGATGACGATGAGCTCGGAGCCATCGTCCGAAGTGACCATTGCGACGTTGTTGTTAAAAACTCGCTTGATAACCACGGTACCCACCACAAGAATTTACTCGGAAAGCCAGATGACAGGCCCTTTAACAGCAACAGGGCCGGAAGCATGCTCGCGAAGAGTCGAGTTCTCCGAACGCTCGCACACGATAACGAAGACCGTAGGATCAAAGCCGGCAGCGCGGACCGCGTCGAAATCGACCTCGACGAGGGGCTGGCCCGCGTCGACATGGTCACCCTGGGCAACAAGCGCATGGAAGCCCTTGCCCTCAAGCTTAACAGTGTCGATTCCGATATGCAGCATCACCTGAGCAGAGCTGTCATCGGACATGATGCCCAGCGCGTGCTCAGTCGGAAACAGCGCCGCGACGGTGCCGGAAACAGGAGCGCACACCGTTCCCTCTTGGGGGACCACGGCAACGCCATCGCCCACTGCGCGGCTGCTAAAAGCGGGGTCATTGGTATTTTCCAGATGAACAAGCTCGCCGGAAACGGGAGCGAGGATTTCGAACTCGGAAGCTGCAGTCTTCTGCTCATCCGAACCGCCCATCAGGCGAGAAAAGAAACCCATGGTGGCATGTCCCTTCATAAATATAGCCCAACCAAAATCAAGCGAATGCATCCATAGAGACACACCCGTTCAAAGACTTTGGTTAGGCCCACGTCCGAGGGACTCGGTAACCTTCCGCATTTCTTTTTACGGGTGTTATTGTAGGCAACAGCAAAGCCAGAATAGTCATCATGACCGGTGAGCGGTATTTATTCTCCGATAAACGGTATTTAGGCGGCACTTAGGGACGTTCCTTTCCCGCCGGCACCCAGGGGCACTCCTTGCAGCAATTTCGTATGCGCTAGATGAAGAGCTCGCATTCCTTCCGCACGACGCAAACCTTGCTCAGCATCTGGGAAACAGCGGATAGCTTGTTGGGATCAAGCTTGCGAGCGCCTCGCGGACATACGGCGATGCAGCGCATGCAGGAGATGCACGCCTCGCCAGCTGCTCGCTTGGGGTCGCCCTTGTCGATAGCACAAACGGGGCACGCCGCGGCGCATGCACCGCAGGAGACGCAATCCTCTGTTGCCTCGGGTGCCATGCGATGACCTCCAGCTTGTTTATAAGGACGATTGCCGGGAACAGAGGGCTCAGATGCATCCTCAACCAACAGCTTTTGCTGAATTTGCTGCGCAAACTCTGCGAGCTGCGCCGCATCCTGCGCATCCGGTCGCCCAGCAGCAAACTGACGAGCAACGGAATGCTCAGCAATAGCAGAAACCGCTGCAACCACCCTAAATCCGGCGCGCTCCGCAACGTCCTCCAGCTCTACGAGCGTGTCCTCAAACGCGCGGTTTCCGTATACACAAACTAAAACAGCCCGAGCCCCGTTGCCGCGCACCATGCCCAACCGGTCAGCCACCACAGCCGGGATTCTACCGGCATACGCCGGCGCAGAGATTACGGCCACGTCGTCCTCAGTCATCGAGACATCGCTGAAATCTAGCCCGCTATCGGTCAAATCGACGGTAACGGTATTCTTGTCCAGCGCCCCGGCCACAAGGCCAGACACCTTCCGCGTTCCGCCCGTCGGACTAAACACAATTTCGAATACGTCCATCGAGGCACCCTCCCCCTACGCCTGGCAACGCGTCAAGCCGCTTTCACATCCAGCCAGAGTATACGGTACGTGGGATCCCCGTTTTGGTGCACCAAACACCCCAATACACCCACCCTACGCTGTCTGCCTCTTCGTTTTGTATAAATTACGGTATAGATTGTATATATTTACGGGATACCGCCGTGTTCTCCTGAGGTACCCCATCCTGGCCCGTGCAAAAAACGGAGTATTCTGCAACGTGACCGCGCCAGCACCGCCGCGGGCGGGCAAAACTGTAGGGCGCTGCGTCATTTAGGGTTCCGACATAGCGAGAATGACGTACCTTTGCTTCGAAAAACGGCGAAATCTAACTCAAACGCTCATAGGAGATATCTGAAGGCCGCCATTGGCAATACCGAATCGTATGCAGCCAGCTAGAGCTGCTGAATACTCCAAAAAATGCACGGCGCACCCCATAGGACCCATTGCTGCATGGCAGGAAACAGGCCCACGGCATCTTCTAGATGCATTCCCGAGGAAATCACATTTGAACTAGCGATCGGATACGGCAAACAAAAAGGGCCCCGAGCGTAGTTGCTCGGGGCCCTTGGTTCACCTCGCTCTAGTGGGCGATGCGTATGTTACTTGCGCTTGCCGCCGCCGTCGCCGGGGCGACGGGAGCTGCCACCGCGCTTGCCGCCACGGCTGTTGCCGTAGCTGCCACGGTTATCGCGACCGCCGGCACGGCCGCCGCGGGAGCCGGCCTGGTTGCCGCCACGCCCGCCACGATAGCCGCCGTGACGCTCCTCGCGGGTATCATCGTAGTTGCGCCAGTCATCGCGACGATCGCGGCTGGCACGCGGGTCACGGCGATCGCGCGACTCGTTAGAACGACCAGCGCCGCCGCGGCCGCCATTGCCGCGAGCACCCTCGCGACGCTCGCCGCCGCGGCTACCGCGCTCTTCAAAGCGCTTGCCGCCACGGGACTCACCGCC
>OFLZ01001995.1_pt1 | contig 10482 bp, 15 predicted proteins | sample 1541321 | NCBI WGS metagenome assembly OFLZ01 (sample SAMN04209223, study PRJEB22552) | human gut metagenome | biome: gut; material: feces | host: Homo sapiens | place: USA: Oklahoma | reverse complement strand
AAAGTGTAGACCGAGCAAGTCACATTTTTCTATAGACACTCACCGGATGCCGCCGGCGGGTGTTTTTTATTACACTGATTTTAAATCGTCTATTGATAGGTCAACAAGATTTAAAACTTTATTTACTAGATCTTTGATTTTTGATACATCTTTTTTATTCTGTTTTGTGCATTGTGAGCCATCTTCTGCTTTTAAATTATCAGCATTCAATTTGCAATTCCCTGTCCATAACAAATTTTTATTGTAGAAATATGTTACGGTTGTTCCAGAATTGTCATCGGAGAATGTTGCGTTATTATCCTTGCTATCATCAAAAAATTCGAACAACAAATGATATTCTCCATTATCGCCCCAATCATATCTGTAATTGCCATTAAATTCATTGAATTTAGTTGACATTTTTGCTTTTATACGTGGCAGAATATCTAATGGTTTTTCATTGTTAACTACTTCTTCTGAATCTTGAATGCTATCATGATAACGGTATACTTCAGCGTTTAAACATTTTGCATACTGATCTACTTGCTTTTTTGTCATTTTTTTATTTAGTCTAATTAATATATTTTCCAATAATATATGATTACCATAATTATCCATTTGAGTAGCCTCGTATGTAGATAATTCAATTGCCCTTAATTCAGCTTCGTCTTTTGTGTTATAAACTTCAATTGAACCACTTAATGGTTCTTCTTTATTGTAAGTTTTTTCTACGGTAGAATCAGAAAAATTTAACTTACCAATATAAGAACATATTATATTTGGATCAGTTTCATTTGTATATGCTATGTAATATACAACCGGTATCCCTCCTGCTTCTAGGGTCTTATATATCTTAATAGCTTTCTCTGTGCCTTCTTTATTTATTTTTTTTGTATTAGACGATGAAGTTGATGTATCATCAGTTTTTTTCTTTTCTGCATCCTTTGCATTAGAGCAGCCATTAAGTAAACAAAGCGTAACGATACACACAAATAAGATAAAACGTTTTTTCATTTCCCTCTTCCTCCCATATTGTTTTATGTAAACATCATATGATGTGTTTACCTTTTACTAATAACTAAAGCTAATTTGCCAACTACTCTGAAGCAAGTATTTTCCACATCTACGATAATTGGGTCATATTTTTCGTTTGCAGGCAATAGCATGATTAAACCTTGCTCACTTTTTCTAAATCGCTTGCAAACAGCCTCTTCATTATTGATACAAAATGCGCCAATATTACCATTTTCTAAGATGTTGGTTTTTTCAAATACTAATAAATCACCATCATTAATACCTGCATCTATCATACTATCACCTTTTGCATAATTAGCAAAGTATTCTTTATTAGGCTTTAGGATGGTATCCGGTAAAGATATATATTCAATAATATCTTCGTCAACAAAACTGCCTGTACCACATGACAATCTTGCAAACAACGGCATTTGAATTTGATGTTCTTTTATATCTGGTTTTTTTATACGCTCATCAGTTATTCCACCTAAAAAATTTATATCGACATCAAGATAATCTGCTAATATTTGCAACTTTTTATAGCTCGGTGCTGCTTTTTTTCTTTTCCAATCAGAAAAACTTGATTGTGATATACCTGTATCTTTTGATACCTGATACGGTGTTAAATTCTTTTCCTCGAGAATTTTTATTATTCTTTCATAATTAAACATATTTAGTCCTCTCTAAAATCACATGGAAAATTCCTAGTATTTTTGCTTGACTAAACGGAACATTTAAAGTATGATATGTACGTACTAGGAAATATCCGAGCAAAATACTAAGATTATTATTAAACCCAATCAAAGTATATCACATTTTCTTAGTATATCAAGATAGGAGGTGTAATTTTGTATCGAAAAATCGAAGTATTGATGAAAAAGAAAGGAGTGACTGCGTATAGATTGGCTAAAGAAACCGGTATTCCTCAATCATCAATAAGTGATTGGAAACGTGGGCGATGCAAGCCAAGTGTTAAAATGCTCACAATCTTAGCCGATTACTTTGGCGTAGATATCAAGGATTTATTGTAGAAAGGAGAGTGATGAAATGGAGAACGTAAGCAGTTATCAAGAAGCGAATGGAAAGGTTGAGCTAAATATTGAGATAAACGGTATTGATGAGGCATCTGAAAAGGCAGAGCGTCTTGTGAAAACATTAAAAGAAGCCAAATCATTAGCGAATGACTTAGCTTCCATGGATTTGAAGATTAACTTTTGTGAGTGATGTTCAATGTTAAATCAATTTCTTTACCACACGAAGGGCACAGGCTTTTACCGGTTGGGACATTGACTATATTCTTACAGAATGGACATGTTACGTCATATGTTCGTAGATTAGCGGCTTCTTCGATAGCTTGATTTAATTTATCTTTATCTATATTCACTTTAAAATTTTTGATTTTGACACTCACATTTTCACCCCCTTTCCCAGTATAAGTAAATATTATCACACGTATGGGAAAGGTCAATTATGCAAACACAAATAAAAATAACGTATGTAAAAGAAAGGATGGTGAAGTTTATGAATGAAGTGTACCTAAACAAAGATGGCAAGCTGTTTATAAACGGTAATGAGATCAAAGATGTTTTATCAGTTGCTAGCAAAACAGATTATGCAGGTACAAAAATTGTAATTGAAATTGATGGAAATTTTAAAAGTGATTACCAAAATGATAAAGAGTACAACCATTTTATGGATGCGGCATAAGGAGTTTAAAACATGAGGCAAAAATATCGAAACGATATAAACATTGAGCGTGAAATGATTTTGCATAAGATTTATTTAACAAAAACAGATGTCAGAAACTTCATGCATTGGGGCAATGATAAAGCAAATAGATTGTTTGAGGCCTGTAGGCAAAAATGCATTGATGAAGGAAAAACGAATCTAGAAGGTAAGATATATTACAAGCATCTATTACAACTTACTGGAATAAACGAAAGTGATATCACACGCATGGCAAATCAAGAACGCAAAATAAAAGACACTCAGTCGGCGACCAAACTAACGAGTGTCTAACATCAAACCTTTATATAAAGATTCGTCTTTATTATAAGGGAATCGAAGGTAAAAAGCAAGGAGGGAAAGAAATGCAAAAATCAATCACAACATCAGAAATGGCCATACCTAAGATCAGCAAGACAGCTATCATCGTGCTGCTATCCTTCTTTTGTGTAGGTCTCATCGTAGTGAACTTTAATTGGCAAAAAGAAAATGAGCGTTTGCAGCAATATGCAGATCATAAGATGCAGGAAGCAGCAGATGCAAAGATGGATATGGAAAATATGCAAGGTGCTTTTGATCAGAAGTTGAGAGAAGTAGCAATCTTGGAAAATCGAATTCATGAGCTTGAAAATAGGAGCAAGTGACCATATGGACGATATAACCAGTATCTTATTTAGATTAGGCATCACACCAAATCTGAAAGGATTCGACAGCATCAAGCAAGGCATAAGTTTAATAATTGCTGATAAGAGCAAGTATCATCAGATAACGAAATCCTTATATCCGGATATCGCAAAGATAACAGATCGACACCAGGGCGTGTGGAACGAAGTATACGCTATGCAATCTCTGTGGCTATAAGGGCAGATTATGAAGATGAGATGCAGAAGATCATTGGCATTACACCTTATAAGTGTCGGATAACGAATTCAGAATTTATGTTTACGGTAGCACAAGTTATAGAGGAACATAGAAAAACTTTTAAACAGAAAGAGAGTCAGACCGGCTTAAACGGGAAATAAAATCACATGGAGGTAGATAAAAATGGAATTAGTTTTATTAATCAAAGCAGAAAACAGGTTATTGAATGTATTGGAGCGCTTAGCAAGCGTTACAGAAAGATCGTTATCAATGAATGATGATCAAGCGAATCAAATGAACAACAACTTAAATACGATGACTGTCCTTCAAGAATCAAAAGATGAACAGAAAGATCAAGCGGCATTGAGTGATACGGAAATGACCACAGCAGATCATCTCGAAGAACATATCAGTGTCAAACATTTACATTATGGCCTGCAGGATGATGGCATCACGACCTATGATAAATGGGATGAGATGTGCAAGGCCTTGGATAAAGTAGGAGAAACTAAGGCAAAAGAGATTTTGGCAGAATATAGCGAAAATGGCGAGTATGGTGGTGTAAGACCTGCTAACTGGGATAAGGTCATCAAGGCCTGTACGGTAAAAAAAGAAACCGAAAAGAGCTATACACTTGAAACGGTAAGAGCACTGGCAAGAAAGGTGCAGCTAGATAAGGGAAAAGATGTCCTTCATGATATCTTTAAGGAATATGATAAAGAAAAGCTATCCCAATTCATGACTGCTGATTATCCGGCATTATATGAAAGATTGCAAAAGGAGGTACAGTGATATGCCAGGGGTTCATGCCTTTCTCAGCCCTTCCAGTGCAAAACAATGGCTATCTTGCACCCCTTCGGTAAAGCTGGAACAGAACTTTCCTGAAAAAGGGGAAAGTGAAGCTGCAAAGGAAGGTACGCTAGCACACTCTATCGCTGAACAAAAATTAAATAAATGGATCAACCGTAAACGAAACAAGATCGTCTGTGAAGATAAGGATATGGATACCTATACTGATGGCTATCGTGACTATGTCATCGAAGTATATAATCGGGTCAAAAAGGACTGTACGGATCCAGTCTTTAAAATTGAACAAAAGCTCGATCTGAAGGAATGGATCAAAGAGGATGGTGGCACGGCAGATGCGATCATCATTGGTGACGGCACGCTGCATATCATCGACCTGAAGTATGGAAAAGGTGTTGCGGTCAGCGCAAAGAACAATCCGCAGATCAGGCTTTATGCATTGGGGGCCATAAGAGAATATCAATTGCTTTATGATCTCACAAAGGTACATATGCATATCTATCAGCCTCGTGTGAGCGATGGAATAAGTGAAGAGGTCATGTCAGTGGATGATCTGATCAATTGGGGCGACGAGGTCGTGAAGCCCGCTGCAGAACAGGCATTCGAAGGTGTAGGTGAATATCATCCAAGCGAAGAAACGTGCCGCTGGTGTCGTGCCAAAGGGGCATGTAAAGCAAGTGCAGAACATAATGAGCATCTCCGCAGATATGGCTTCATGGATCCGGATCTGCTGAATAATGAGGAAATCAGTAAGATCCTTGCAGGAGTAGATGAACTCACCAGATGGGCCACTGATGTAAAAGAGTATGCGCTCGATGCCATGCTCAAAGGGGCACAAATTCCTGGCTTCAAGGTCGTGGAAGGACGCAGCATCCGCAAGGTGACAGATGAGAAGCTGTTGGTTGATAATATGAAGGACGCAGGATATGAAGAAGCATTGCTATATGAAAAGAAATTACTATCTTTGACAAAGTTAGAAAAACTAGCTGGTAAAAAAGATTTTGAGATTATAGCTGCTGAATGCGTTGACAAGCCAAAAGGATCACCAACGATCGCACCAATAAGCGATAAGAGACCTGAATATAACAGCGGTGTGAGCGATTTCCAAGAGGAATTGCAAGCGATGCCCAGCTAGTACAATCATAAAGGGAAGAAGCATCTTTCATACCGATATAATATCGGATTTGACATAAAGCAGAAGTACAATACCGATAATCAATTTGCACGCTATTTCTTTCCAGCTTTGGAATGTGAGAAGTTGATAACGATGTGTATTAACGATCGTAAATTAAAAATGCTGTCCTACGGTCATCAACGCTATTCAGAATTTATGAACTACAATCGCGAGCGACATGCGGACAGCAAAGGGTTCTGGAAAGAAGCGAAACATGCGATTAGAAGAGGAGGTAGGATATATTATGAGAGTTGAAGTTGGTCAATTGGTCATATATGACCCTGGATACAAATGCGAGGTTGGAAAAGTTAAACGGATTAATCCATATTTTGAGAATAAAGCATTCGTATGGTATCACACAGGAGATACAGCGGCATGTACAGATATGAATGACCTTTATCCTATAGATGTAAGGTTCGCAAGAGAACATGCGGATCTATTTGAAAACAAATATGCCTTAGAGCATTTAATAAATAAGAAAGTTGAGGAAAATTAAAAAATGACAACAAATGGACAATTAAGTACAAAAGTGAAAACAGGAGAAGTGCGATTATCGTACTGTCATCTATTTGAACCCCACGCATTTGATGAAGGACAGGATGCAAAGTATTCTGTACAGATCATCTTCGATAAGAACGACAACGAAACGGCAGCGGCGATCAGCCAGGCCTATAAGAATGCCAAACAAAACGGCATCAATAAGTTCGGACAGAAATTCGGTCAGATAACAAATGACTTGATGTGCAAGCCCGGGGATAAGACAGGCCTAGTTAGAGATGGTGATACAGATCCACGCTATACAGATGACCCTGAGACCTATGCCGGGAAATATATCATGAATTGTAAGTGTTCCACAGCACCCGGTGTTTATTCAAAAGAAACTGGCACTAGAAAACTGACAATGGATGATCAAGAAATCGTCTACTCCGGGTGCTATGGCAAGGTGACCTTTAATCTTTACCCATACAGCAAGGCAGGTAATACCGGTATCGGTGTAGGATTGAACAATGTCTTAAAAACAAGAGATGGGGATAATCTTGGAGGTCGTGTTTCCGGAGAAGTCGATTTCGCTGATGAATTTAAGGATGAATCAAGTTTTCCAGGATTTAATGATACAGAAGACGATTTGTTAGGCTAATCTCATGAGGACACTACATATAGATTTGGAAACCTATAGCTCTGTAGATCTGATATCATGTGGTGTATATAAGTATGTAGAGAGCGAGGACTTTGAGATCCTCCTCTTTGCATATGCATTCGATGATGAGCCTGTTAAAGTTATTGATTTGACACAAGAAGATAATAGGATACCTGATGAAGTATGCAAAGCCATATATGATGAGGATACAGCCATAAAGTATGCTCATAATGCAATTTTTGAAAGGCTGTGTTTGTCAAGAGAATTTGGTATCAATCTACAGCCGGAAACATGGCATTGTTCCATGGTACATGCATTGATGCTAGGACTTCCAGGTGCATTAAAAGACGTGGGAGCTGCACTAGGCCTATCAGAAGATAAGCAAAAGCTTAGAACCGGAACGGCCCTTATATCCTATTTCTGTAAGCCATGTAAGCCCACCAGGACTAATGGCTATAGAACACGAAATCTACCTGAACATGCTCCGGAAAAATGGGAGCTGTTCAAAGAATATTGTAAGCGTGATGTTGAGACTGAAAGAGAGATCAGTTATAAGCTAGATCGATTTCCAATACCGGATCAAGAGCATCGTCTATGGTGTTGGGATCAGCGTATGAATGACTATGGTGCAAAGATTGATAAAGAACTGATGCGAGATGTGCTGTCCTTTGGTTCCGTCAATGAAGATGATATGAAAAAGGAATGTAGAAGGATCACGAACGGCATCAATCTAAATAGCGTTTCGCAGTTGAAAGAATGGATCAGCAAAAAAGAAAATAGAGAGATAAACAGTCTTACAAAAGACGATGTCATTATGCTGCTCCAGGATGAAACGATCAGCAGTGATACAAGGCGTTTGTTAGAATTACGACAAGAAGCAGGCAAGACATCTGTGAAGAAATATGATGCGATAGCTAGAGCCTTATGCAAGGATGAAAGGCTGCATGGCATCCTACAGTTCTATGGAGCGAACAGGACAGGAAGATGGGCGGGACGTATCTTCCAGCCACAGAACCTGCCAAGGAACGCATTCGAAGATATTGGATTGGCAAGAGAATTAGTCAAGAACAAAGAATTTGAGATAATAAATCTTTTATATAGCAGCTATAACGAAGTGTTCAGTACACTGATCAGAACAGCAGTGATTCCTCCAGATGGATATATGTTTGCGATTGCCGATTATTCAGCTATCGAGGCAAGACTAACTGCATGGTTCTGTAATGAAATGTGGAGACAAGAAGTCTTTGCGACGACTGGTAAGATATATGAAGCTTCTGCTGCACAGATGTTTCATGTACCAATCGAATCTGTGACAAAGGGATCAGACTTGCGTAAGAAAGGCAAAGTGGCGGAGCTGGCATTAGGCTATGGCGGTGGTGTGTCTGCTTTGGAAAGAATGGGTGGTGCTGATATGGGACTATCTGAAGAAGAGATGCAGGACATAGTAAACAAGTGGAGACTAGCATCGCCTAATATCAAAAAAATGTGGTATCAAGTACAGGAAGCTGCTTATTCAGCAGTACAGGAACGTAAGCGTGTTTCTGTAGCTCATGGTGTAAATTATTTCTATTCATCGGGGATATTGTTTGCAGAGCTGCCTTCCAAAAGACGACTGGCTTATGTTCGACCTAAACTGGTCAAAGGGAAGTATGGAAATGAACTTACATATGATGGAACGGATCAAAAGACACATCGATGGGGAAGACAGAAGACATGGGGCGGTAAACTATTCGAGAACTTGATACAGGCCATTGCAAGAGATTGCCTGGCCAGAGCGATGTTGGAGCTGGATGAGGTCGGTTATAAGATCATCATGCATATCCATGATGAGGTAGTCGTTGAAGTACCTAGTGGTACAGCCGAAAGTTGCTTGAAAGATATAGAAAGGATCATGGGTAAACCAATACCGTGGGCACCTGGACTGATCCTGACCGCTGATGGGTTCCTCAGTGAATATTACAGAAAGGACTAAAGGAGAGAAACGATAATGAAGAATACGTTAGTAGATCTAAATAATCATCTATTTGAACAGATCGAACGTTTGAACGATGAAGAATTAGACGATGAAAAATTAGATAAAGAAATAAAACGTGCGAAAGCAATGACAGATGTATCAAGCAAGATCATCGAAAACGCAGCGCTTGGGCTGAGCGCTGAAAAATTGCGAGCAGAATATGGAAATCGTGAGATCCATCTGCCAGGCATGCTGGAGAATAAAAAATGAGCAGGCTCTTGACGGAAGAACAGGATAGCTATCTTAGAAAGATCGCCCTATATCATTCCGTTAAGGAATGCACCAAGTTCATAAATGAGAAGTTCGATACTCATTTCAGTATTGCTCAAATCCGATCATATAGGTGTAGGCATAAGATCAGCTCTCGAAAGAAGCCTTGGGAATTTGTTGATCATTCCACGAATCGTTTGTTGAATGACGAGCAGGCGGATTTCTTAAAGGCTCATGTCATAGGTATGACAAATAAAGAACTTACAGCACTCATCAACGCTAGATTTGATATGAATCTTACAGTGCTGCAGATCAAAAGATATAAGTGTAACCATAGAATCAGTTCAGGACTTACAGGACGTTTTGAAAAAGGTCATGTGCCTGCGAACAAAGGACAGAAGATGCCGGCAGAGCTGTATGATAAAGCGAAGCCTACTATGTTCAAGAAAGGTAACACACCAGCAAACAGATTGCCGATAGGTAGTGAACGTGATGACAAAGATGGTTATATTCAAGTCAAGGTACAAGATGGAAAGCTGAATAAGAATTGGAAATTAAAGCATGTGAAAATTTGGGAAGATGAACATGGTCCCTTGCCTAAAGGACACGTCGTGATCTTTCTTGATGGAAACAATCGCAACTTTGAATTAGACAATCTAAAGGCAATCACGAAAGCTGCAAATGCAAGGCTGAATCAGAATCACCTACGTCATGATGATAAAGAGTTAACAGAAACCGGTGTAGCGGTAGCTGAATTGATGACAGCGATTCATAAACGTAAAAAGAAATAGCGGAGGTAAGATATATGCACGATGTGGAGTTCCAAATAGCCATAGGCAAGAGCCGATTTGAGAAACAATGGAAAAATATGTCCATGTCGTGGGTGGATTTCCTTGACCGACTCAAAGAGACCTATAGGACACGAGAGACGATGGATGAATATCTCAAGTTGTCAAAGAAGAAACAAGATGAGATAAAAGATATCGGAGGTTTCGTCGGCGGCACGTTGAAAGATGGCAGGCGTTTGGATGGGAACGTCCTATCGCGTTCACTCATCACGTTGGATGTCGATTATGCTCCTGAGGATCTATGGGACGATATCGATATGCTTTATGGAAACGCGTGCTGTTTGTATAGTACACACAAACATAGAAAAGGGAATGCACGATATCGTCTCATCATCCCCTTAGCTAAAAATGTCGGACCGGAAGAGTATGAAGCCATTGCAAGAAAGATAGCAGAAGATTTTAATATCGATTACTTCGATGATACGACCTTTCAGGCTTCCAGATTGATGTATTGGCCATCCACACCTATTGATGGTGACTACGTATTCCATTACCTGGACGCTCCGATATTGGATCCAGAATCAATACTCGATCGTTATCCTGATTGGCATGATATCAGCTTTTGGCCTATGTCTTCCAGAGTTACTGAGATCAAGAAGAAGATGGCAAAGAAGCAGGGTGATCCATTAGAAAAAGATGGTCTCATTGGCGCGTTTTGCAGGACCTACGATATCCATTCAGCGATTGAAACGTTCCTACCAGATGTATATGT
>OFLZ01001992.1_pt1 | contig 10496 bp, 13 predicted proteins | sample 1541321 | NCBI WGS metagenome assembly OFLZ01 (sample SAMN04209223, study PRJEB22552) | human gut metagenome | biome: gut; material: feces | host: Homo sapiens | place: USA: Oklahoma | reverse complement strand
AACTGCCGATATAGTATATGAGATGATGAATAAAGGTCTTGTGGATGTTGCATTGTTTATGGAACCGGTAGATACAGAAGGGCTTGATTATATCAGAATAAAAGACAGTGATCATTGGGTAGTAGGAATACGCCCGGATGATCCTCTTGCTGAGAAAAAATATATAGAGAAGAAGGATCTTCTGGATAAGCCTTTGATTCTGCCGGAAAGGATGGGGGTTCAAAGTGAACTTGCAAACTGGTTTGGAAAGGATTTCTCTAAACTTGATATTTCATTTATCAGTAATCTTGGGACAAATGCAGGTGTGATGGCGGCTAATGGACTTGGATATCCAATATCTATCGAAGGTGCTGTTAAATATTGGCGTGAAGATATTCTTGTACAAAGAAAGCTGTATCCGGAAATTACTGCAAATTGTGTAATTGCCTGGAGAAGAAATATTCCTTATTCACAGGCAGTAAATAAGATGATAGAAGAAATCAATGCCTTTCAGGCATAATATAGAATACAATATAAGTATTGGACATAATGAGATCATAAACTGTAAAATAGATGTGCGGGATAGGAAAATATTCTGCACATTTATTTTTGCAAAGGAGATTGACGATTATGGGAAAAAGATTAGTGGCATATTTTAGCGCAGGAGGAACAACGAAAAAAGTAGCAGAAATGATTGCTAATAGTGCAAAAGCAGATTTATTTGAGATTGAACCAAAGGTCCCTTACACAAAAGCTGACCTTGACTGGATGGATCAAAAATCCAGAAGCAGTATAGAGATGAATGATAAGAAATTCAGACCGGAAGTATTGGATACAGATACAGATTTCAATGCCTATGATGAGATTATTTTAGGATTTCCAATCTGGTGGTATGTAGCGCCCACAATCGTAAATACTTTTCTGGAAAAGCATGATTTTTCAGATAAAAAGATTATTTTGTTTGCTACTTCAGGTGGAAGCGGATTTGGAAATACCATAAGAGAATTAAAACCCTCTGCACCAAAGAGCATAATGAAAGAAGGAAAGATATTTAATAATGCGACGAAACAGGAAATCGCTCAATGGGCAGAAACTTTGCAGGATTGGAGAGAGACACTATGAAAAAAATTGTACAGACAGCAGGAAGAAATGCTTTAGGAGAATTTGCTCCTCAGTTTGCCCATTTTAATGATGATGTTCTTTTTGGAGAAAACTGGAATAATCAGGATATTGATGTAAAAACAAGAAGTATTATTACAGTGGTGGCGCTTATGTCCTCAGGTATTACAGATTCTTCTTTGAAATTTCATTTAAAAAACGCAAAGGAACATGGAGTAACTCAAAAAGAAATAGCGGCAATTATTACGCATGCTGCATTTTATGCAGGTTGGCCGAAAGGCTGGGCTGTATTTCATTTAGCAAAAGAAGTATGGGATGTGAATGAAGATGATTTCCCATATGAAGATGAAGGAATGAGGGCACATGCCAGAGAAATGATATTTCCGATAGGGGCACCGAACGATGGATATGCACAGTATTTTTCGGGAAAGAGCTTTCTCGCTCCTGTTTCTGCTTCTCAGGTAGGTGTATTTAATGTGACCTTCGAACCGGGATGCCGAAATAACTGGCATATCCACCATGCAAAGAGCGGCGGAGGGCAGATACTGATTTGTACAGCCGGGCGTGGGTATTATCAGGAAGAAGGAAAAGAAGCGATTGAGATGAAACCAGGCGACTGCATCAACATTTTGGCAGGTGTAAAGCACTGGCATGGAGCAGCGCCAGATGAATGGTTTTCTCATCTTGCAATTGAGGTACCGGGAGAAGAAACGTTAAATGAATGGTGTGAACCAGTTGCAGACAATATATACAGTAAATTAGTCTAACGAAAAGGATATAACAAAGATTAAGAAAACCTCTATTTCATAAAGCCGGTGAAAAATTAGAAGCTACTGTTTTATATTGCAAAAAGATATGATAAAATTACAGCAAATAAATCAGACTGACTGATTTTAATATGGTTTTGGAATCCTATGAAGAGTTGTCCATTGGCTGTAAAACGTGGTTTTTATCATACTTCACAATACAATCCTGATACAGAGGAACAAAAATCGGATATGAAATTTTCATCAAATGGCAATTTAACTTTACATGGAGGGAAAATATGGCATCAAGTAAGGAATATCTGCAGTTTATTTTGGAACAGTTATCTGAACTGGAAGACATTACATATCGGGCGATGATGGGAGAATTTATCATTTACTATCGGGGAAGATAATCGGAGGTATTTATGATGACAGATTATTGATAAAGCCGGTGAAATCAGCAGTTTCCTATATGCCTGCAGCTTCTTATGAAAGACCTTATGATGGGGCGAAAGAGATGCTGTTGGTTGACGAAGTGGATAATAAGGAATTTCTGGCAGGTTTATTTCAGGCCATGTATGATGAACTTCCGTCTCCAAAAGCAAAAAAGAAAAAATAGCCATATTAAAGGGGGAATTTTATGAAAAGGGAACTGGGAATCGCAAAATGTGGCCTTGCATGTTGTCTGTGTTCCGAAAATGTAAGCTGCCAGGGGTGTGATTCCGGGCAGTGCCCGGATAAGGACTGGTGTGAAAACAGAAAATGCTCCATAGAAAAAGGCTATTTTCATTGTTATAGTTGTTGTAATGAAGAATGCAGGAAGGGGCTGCTGTCAAAAATAAAGCCTTATGGTTTTTCTTTATTTGCCAAAAGATATGGAGAGGAAGCCCTGCTGGATTGCCTGGAACGTAATGAAAAAAATGGTGTTGTATACCATCGTCAGGGAATTGTCGGTGATTATGATGAATTTGATGATGTAGAAGAACTGATTAGGTTTATTAAGGAGGGAAAGTGAGGGAACTCAGATTTCCGGTACATAGAGAAAAATAAAGTAAAAATAAGTTTTTTAATGCAACAGAGGCAGTCAGCAACAACAAACAGAATTTTACAGGATCTAATATCATATGAATCTGACATACAAGAGAGCAACCATTCAAGATATAGACATGTTGACAAAGACAAGAACAGAGGTACTGAGAGCAGCTAATCAGCTTTCCGATACAGTGGATATGAGTCATGTGGAAAGAGAGTCTTATAATTACTATAAAAATGCATTAAATAACGGTTCCCATATTGCGTATCTTGTTTTTGACGGAGATCATTTTGTAGGGACTGGCGGTGTGAGTTTTTATCAGGTAATGCCTACGTATCATAATTCAAGTGGCAGGAAGGCTTACATAATGAATATGTATACAAAGCCTGAGTACAGAAGAATGGGAATTGCAGGTAAAACACTGGATATGCTGGTCAGAGATATCAAAATGAGGGGGATTACAGCTATTTCACTGGAAGCAACTGATATGGGAAGAGCCTTATACGAAAAATACGGGTTTGTAAAAATGGACCATGAAATGGAATTGCCAGAGGAATAATGGTGATAAACTTCCGTTCAGAAAGGGATGGGAATTGAAGAGGGTAAGGAATTTGTAAAGGAAAAACTAAAAAGAAGTTTTCAAAAATTATCGCCAGAGAGTCAAAAATACTACAGGTCAAAATTTCAAAAGGTTATGGAAGTCTTAAACTGAAAAAGAGGCATTGAATTTATAAAGGAAAGAAAAGTGATTATACAAGTTGAAAATAACAAAGAAAAGGAAATGATATCTCGTACAATATTAGAAGCCTTGCCTGACTGGTTTGGTCTTCCTGAGGCAAGGGAAGAATACATTGTGAATAGTGTAAATCAACAGTTTTTTGCTGCAGTAAAGGAAGAAAAAACAATCGGCTTTCTTTGCCTTAAACAAACAGGGAAAGATACTGTAGAAGTGTCTGTTATGGGTGTACTAAAAGAATTTCATCGCCATGGAATAGGGCGGAAGCTGTTTATGAAGGCAAGAGAAAAAGCAATTAAAGACGGTTTTTCTTTTATACAGGTAAAAACCGTTCAGATGGGTCAGTATGATAATTATGACAATACAAATAAATTTTATATAAGCCTTGGCTTTAAAGAATTTGAAATATTTCCGACTCTTTGGGATGAGTGGAATCCCTGTCAGGTTTATGTAATGGCTTTATTATAAGTGCAGGGATAGAAGTTTTATAGATATACGGGGTGAATAGTCCTTGAAAGCTATAGGATCAGATAATCCATCAGACGAAATAAAAATATTTTGTTAATGCAAAACAGAATTAATGCTTGTATCTCAGATAGTATTATGTTAATATTTATTCATAAATTATGAAAGAAACTCAAGGAAAGGAACGGACTATGTACTGGAAAACACCTGAAATCCAACTTGAAAATGGTTGCAAAATGGCTGTTTACGGGGATAGTACGCTCTTTTTTCAGGTGAAGGATACGAAGTAAACAGCGAAAACGCATTATTTTTATCCATATATGAGCAACTATCTCCTTTATCAAATGAATGAATATAATTTGAAAAGGAGATTTTTTATGCATAAATTTAATATAAAAAAACAGGTCGGGAAGCTATATGGCATTACGGCAATAGGATATTTCCAGATTGCAGGAGCCTCCTGGGTGGCTCTTCTTGCGGCAAGAGGATTTTCGCTTATTGAAATTGGAATCATAGAAAGTATTTTTCATGCTGTAAGCATATGTTTTGAGGTTCCATCGGGAGTAGCGGCGGACGTATTTGGACGTAAAAAGACCCTTGTTATAAGTCAGATCGTATCGCTGATATCCAATATTTTGATGATTTTTTCAGGCGGATTCTGGTCCACAGCGCTGGCAATGGGCTTTTCTGCTTTAAGCTATAATCTGTCATCCGGCACAAGAGAAGCGCTGGCATATGACAGCTTAAAGTATGCCGGACAGGAAGAAATATATAACAGATTTGCTTCTGCAGAAATGGCTCTTTACAGAATCAGCAGCTCAACGGCAACCTTATGTGCAGGGCTGGCGCTTTTTCTCGGATATAAGACAGCCTATGCAATTGACGTTTTATTCAGCATTGGAGCCCTGAGCATTGCATTGTGCTTAAAAGAGGTTGAAGCTGATTGTCAAAATACAGAAAAAAGGCAAGAAAGCATACTGGAAAAACTGAAAAACATAGTTCTGGAAAGCGGGAAATTTCTGCTAAATAACGGAAAAGCCAGAACTATTATGATCGTCAATTCTCTGATTGGGGCAGTTTCCACACTTGTGCTTTTTTTCCTGCAGGCAAAACTTCCAATGGCCGGACTGAATTCTCTGGCGTTGGGACCGGCTTTATTTATAATGGGACTGGGAGCAGTTGTGGGAGCCAGAATGGTTGCTTATTTTCCTCAATACAGCTATAAAAAACTGCTTACACTAAGTGCTTTTGGAGTTGGATGTGCTCTTGCAGCAGCCCTTACCGGGAATGTCTTGATTATGATCGCAGGTGGATTTCTGGGAGCGCTTGCAGATGATTTTCTGGAGGTAAAAACAGATGTGATTCTGAATGAAATGATTCCGTCTGAGCAGAGAGCAACCCTGATTTCTGTAGGCTCTTTTATGTTTTCCATAGTAATGATTTTTTTATCAACGTTTATGGGGTGGATGCTTTCCTGAATAGGCTAAAGATATGGAAACATGGAGAACATTGTGATCCATATTTCTGCGACAGCAATATTTTTTCTAAACAGAGGACATCAGATGGGATGATAGGGGATTTCTTTTATAAATGATGCTTTGTATGATGAAAACGGAAAAGAAACAAAATACAGCGGCTGAATTATATGGTCTGCAGTGATATTCTGGAAATCAATGAGTAAACGAAAACTGCCGGCAGATCATTCTGCCGGCAGTTTGGCGTAGCGTTATAATTATTTTGCCGCAGCAGCCTCTGAAATCGCTTCAATTAGCGCCTGCTCTTCAAGAACAGAAACATTTTCTACGCTTTTATAGAATTTTTTTAATGCAATTTCTGTTTTTTTGTCCTGCTGAAGATAAAGAGCATGATCAATAAGGCTGTTGGAAAAATAAGGCCAATACCCATGCCTGCGCGGATATTGTTTCCTGTATTTTGTGTTACACGCCCCACGATTGCCGGTCCGATGCTGCCGCCCAGATCGCCTGCCATGGCAAGCAGCGCAAACATGGCAGTTCCTCCCATGGGGAATTTTTGTGAGGAAATGCTGATGGTTCCGGGCCACATAATTCCAACAGAAAAACCACAGATAATGCAGCCCACAAGTCCTGTAAATGGTGAGGAGGACATGGAAGTGAGAAGGTAGCAGATCACGCACAGAATACCAGATCCTATCATAAATTTCATAAGATCTATCTTATCTCCATATTTTCCAAAAATGATACGGCTGATGCCCATTGTAACCGCAAACATGCAGGGACCTGCCAGATCTCCGGCTGCTTTTGACAATCCCAAAGCAGCTTCTGCGTAAGCGGAAGCCCACTGTGCCATGGCAAGTTCTGAAGCGCCGGAGCAGATCATCAGACAAACTGCAATCCAGAATATAGGCTTTTGGAACAGTTTTTTTATTCCCATTCCTCCCCCTTCCTCTACCAGATGTTCGATAGGGCAGGTGGCAAAATTATAGATATTGACAGCAGGGATAAGGGCCCATAATACGGCCAGCCATTTCCAGTTATCCATTCCAAATACCATAAAAAACAAGGTGGAAATTAATATTGTCCCAACAGACCCCCAGCAATAAAAGGAGTGCAGCAGGCTCATGGTAGCTTCTTTGTTTTCAAAGGGACAGGCTTCCACAATAGGACTGCAGAGCACTTCGATAAGACCGCTTCCAATTGCGTATATGATCACGCTGCACATGATTCCAATAAAGGGATTGGGCAGGAGGTCCGGCAGAAATGCCAGCCCTACAAGTCCGGCAGCAGCGCATATTTCAGAGGTTACAATACAGGTACGATATCCGATTCTGTCTACATATTTTGCGCAGAATGCATCTACCAGAAGCTGAGTAAAGAAAAAGCATGTAGAGATCAGGGCGATATTTCCAAGAGAAATATCATAGTCATGGTGGAATTTTAAGAACAACAACGGAGCAAAATTAGCAGTAATTGCCTGTGTGATAAAGCCCAGATAACAGGCAAGCTTTGTCTTTTGATAGTTTGGCATAGCAGCTTCCTTCCTTTTCCTGAATGTTGCATCAAATTTTTCTGCATTTTGGATTATATAATACAAAAGCAGGGGTTTCATTGATTTATATCTGATATTTATTGTATAATATCGTAAAACAGATCATGGAGGAATGATGATAGTATGGCATCTGATCAGCCTTTCAGCAAGATTGTCACAGATGAAAATTTAATGGAAACTGCTCAGCATGGCAGCAGAAATTATCCCTTTGCTTTTTATTATGAGGATTTATCTTTATTTGACTTTAACTGCGTGGAATGGCACTGGCACATGGAATTAGAATTTGTGTATATGGAGTCCGGGACCATGACTTTCTGGATTGGAGAAAAACAGTTTATTTTGTCCCAAGGAGACGGATTATTTATTAACTCCAAAATCCTGCACCGCTTTTATTCATCTGACGGCGCAGTGATTCCGAATTTTTTGTGTATGCCTTCTTTTATTGCTGTGCAGGACAGTCTTATTTATAATAAATATATTTTGCCTGTGATTTCATCTTCTCTGGAATTTCAGATTTTTAAAAGAGAGATTGACTGGCAGGCCAAAGCTCTAGAGATCATAAAACAGATCACTGCAGTTCAGGAAGATAAAGCCTTCTGTGAGCTTGCAACATCGTCCCTGGTTCAAAAGCTCTGGCTGGAGATATATGAAAATGCAGATATGAATAATGAAAAAGACAAGGTAAACGCTGCCGTTTCTTTTCAGGCGAGACTGCAGATCATGATGCAGTATATCCATGAAAATTATACTCATGATATCTCACTGGATGATATTGCCTGTTATGCAGGAATCAGTAAAAGCACAGTATTAAATCTTTTTCGTAAATATCTGCATATTACCCCCATTGATTATCTGATTCATTACCGGCTGAAGGAGGCTGCGCTTCTGCTTGTGAAAACCGAGAAAAAAATCGCTACGATATCAGATGAAGCAGGATTCCATAACGTGGATTATTTTTGCAGATTATTTAAAAAGCATTACTGTCTGACGCCGACACAATACCGGAAAAAGAAAGCCTTATTTTAAATATGACATACCGGTGTCATGTTTGGAGTGCTATATTAAAGGAGAGGGCAGAATATGAAGATTGAACGGCTCATTGGAATTTTGTCTGTTTTACTGCAGAAGGACATGGTGACTGCGGCTGATCTGACTGATATGTTTGAGGTATCCAGGCGGACGATCCAAAGGGATATTGAAGATCTGTGCAGGGCAGGAATTCCCTTAATGACCAGACAGGGAACAGGCGGCGGTATTTCTATTATGGAAAATTACCGAATGGATCGGACTGTTTTTACAGCAAAAGAGTTGAAGGATATTCTGACTGGTATTCACAGTCTTGACAGCATTCACAGAACAAACAAATACGGACAATTGATGGAAAAAGTCTGTGCAGGTTCTTCGGATTTTGTGACAGGAGATCAGAATATCCTTATTGATTTGTCTTCCTGGCATAAAAAGTCTTTGATCCCTAAAATTGAAATTTTACGTACAGCAATTGAACAATGCAGAATCGTGAAATTCTTGTATTTTTCTCCGGAAAAAAGCACCAGAAGAAGGATTGAACCTTATTATCTTATTTTTCGCTGGTCCAGCTGGTATGTGTGGGGCTGGTGCTGTAAATGTAATGAAAGCCGGCTTTTTAAGCTGAACAGAATGGAAGAACTGGAATTAACAGAAAATATTTTTGAAAAGCGTAAGGTATCTTTACCTGATTTTGATTATGAAAACATATTCCCCGGAAAATTTCCAATAAAGGCAGTTTTTTCAGGGAAATGCAGATGGAGACTGGCAGAAGAGTATGGAAAGGACAGTTTTCAGGAGCAGAAGGATGGAACGCTTTTGTTTTACTGGATATTTTCAGATAAAAATCATCTGATCAGCTGGCTTCTGACCTTTGGAGCCGATGTAAAAGTTCTGGAACCCTCAGAAATCAAAGAAGAGATAAAAGCAGTAGTGGAGCAAATAAGGAGAAATTATCAGGAGGAATAGAAATGGCATTTGATTATAAAAAAGAGTATAAAGAGTTTTATCTTCCACCGAAAAATCCGGGAATCGTTGAAATACCGGAAATGAATTATGTGGCAGTTCGGGGAACCGGGGATCCTAATGAGGAAAATGGAGAATATAAAAAAGCAATAGGACTTCTTTATGGAATTTCTTTTACGATTAAGATGAGTTACAAAGGTTCTCACAGCATTGAAGGATATTTTTCTTATGTGGTACCACCGCTGGAAGGACTCTGGTGGCAGGAGGGCAGCCGGGAATGTATTGACTATGGGCACAAGGATGCCTTTCAGTGGATTACCATGATACGTCTCCCGGATTTTGTAAAAAAAGGTGATTTTGAGTGGGCAGTAAAGGAGGCATCTGCTAAAAAGAAAATGGATTTTTCCAAAGTGGAATTTTTTACTTATGAAGAAGGAATCTGTGTACAGTGTATGCACACGGGCAGCTACGATAGTGAAATGGAAACCATTCAGAAAATGAAAAAATATGCCAGTGATCAGGGGTATGAACCAGATTACTCCTACCGTTTCCATCATGAAATTTACCTGAGCGATCCCCGTCGGACAGCAGTGGAAAAACTGCGTACAGTTATCCGAAATCCGGTCAGAAAAATAAATGACAGAAGATAAAAATAATCGTTTCAGAATGGTACAACAGGCTACAGGAGAAAGAGGAATGGATCAGCCAAAAAAAGAATGCAATATTCACCACCAGGGTAATGATATATACTGGATGGGGAAATTACAGCCTGTTACCAGATTGGAAACATGAAAATCCATACAAATACTTTCCTTTTTCTGGCTAATGCTATAGTATACAGAAAAAAGGAGGAGTACAGCATGGCATTAAGTGAAAATATTAAGAAATTACGGGAAGAGAAGAAATTTACTCAGCAGCAGCTTGCAGACAGGCTTTATGTGTCGAGACAGACAGTTTGCAGATGGGAAAATGGTTCCAGATGTCCGGATCTGATTACTGCAAAGCAGCTGGCTACGGAACTGAATGTAAGTCTGGATGAACTGATTTCTGATGAAGATGTAAAGGATTACCAGAAAAATTATGGAATATGGAAATCGGAGAAAGTAAGATCCAGGAAGAAGCTTCAGGAACTTCAGAAGAAAACATTATCTTTTATAGAAATTATCGGGGCGTTATTTCTGACAGCGACAATATTTTTTCGTGTTCAGATGCATCAAAAAGTACCGGAATGGTGTACGATAGTTTGTCTTTGTGTTGTGTTAGGAGCTGTTGTGCTGAATCTTGTGATTTCCCGGAAACTGAGAAAGATAGAAGACCTTTGAGGATTGTAATTCCTGAGACAGATGATATAATTCATTAGGAAAGTATCAGATTCAGAGTTGACAAAAAGAGCAGTTCTGCA
>OFLZ01001986.1_pt1 | contig 10511 bp, 2 predicted proteins | sample 1541321 | NCBI WGS metagenome assembly OFLZ01 (sample SAMN04209223, study PRJEB22552) | human gut metagenome | biome: gut; material: feces | host: Homo sapiens | place: USA: Oklahoma | reverse complement strand
GTGGAGAATAAGAACGGAAGCCTGAACAACACCATTTTCAGACTTCGTAAACAGCTGAAGGATATTGGACTTCCAGATAGCAAATACATAAATATCCAGTCCGGAATGTGCTGTTGGGACGGAAATATTGAAGTTCAGGTTGATGTAAATGAGTTCCGGAAACTGATAGAGAAAGAAAAAAAGGAGAAACGGGAAGAGGACAAGCTCCATCTCTGGATGCAGGCCTGGAAAATTTATAAAGGTGAATTTCTCCCGGATATGATCGGGGAGCAATGGGTCGCTGTGGAGAATGTCCGGTGCAGAGATGAGTACTTCCGTGTTACAGAGGAGCTGTGCCGCTGGCTGAAGGGGCATGAACGGTATGAAGATCTGCATAAAGTGGCGCACAGAGCCGCCGAAATTTATCCCTTTGACGAGTGGCAGGTCTGGGAAATCGACAGCCTGATCGGAATGTCACGATATAAGGAAGGCCTTGAAGTTTACCAAAACACCGAAAAGCTTTTATTCGATGAAATGGGAGTGGCCCCTTCGGAGAGATTGTTAAAGCGTTTCAAGCTGATGGGAGAACGGACTTCACAGGCAGCAGGTGCCCTTAGCGATATCAAGGAAAGACTTCGGGAAAAGGAGGCTGCAGTAGGAGCATATTTCTGTCCGTTTCCCAGCTTTGTTGACATCTATCATGTATTCAGCCGTATGGTGGAGCGCTCTGGTTTATCCGTGTTTGTTATGCTTTGCACACTGGACTATAAGGCGGATCATGTTTCGGAGGAGAAGGAACGTGAAAAGTCCGAACTTCTCAGACAGGCCATCCAGTCATCCATACGAAAAGGTGATTTTTACACCAGATACAATGTCCGGCAGTATATTGTCATGCTGATCGAAATCAGCCAGGAGAACTGCCCCATCGTTTCCAAACGAATTGCAAAAAAATTCAATAAGCTCTCTGGCGATAAGAAATTCACTCAGGTTGATTTCTATGTGGCATCCATTGGAGAGATGTGTGAAATGGAGGGATAAATTATGGTCTACGATGTGATTTGTGATGAGTATGAACTCATTTGCTCCTGATTTAGGGAAAAGACTTGAAAAATGCTAAAAATGCCATAGGAAATCGCTCGTTTTTGCAACTCTTTCGGAAAATGAAAGAGTTGGAGAAAGAGGCAAAGTGATAGAATATATTTAAAAATCATATACTATCTATCATGCAACCGAAAATAATTCCCGATTCGGTTAAAATAAATCTACATATCCAAAGAAAGGAATGAGACATTATGAAAAAGAATGGGTATTTAAGAAGATTTCTGGCACTGTTTCTCGCTCTCGTGATGATCATGGCTGATTCATCTGTGACGACGTTTGCGGCGACGGTGGGAAGGGTGAAGCAGAAGAGTGCGGCCGCGGAGACGGAAAATCAGCAGACGGTATATACCTATGAGGATTCTAAGGTAACGGTAACTGCAACGTTGGAAAATGCCGATGCAGTACCGGACAACGCCAAATTTGTTGTCACAAAAATGAATAAAGCAGATCATCAGGATGGTTATGCGTATGCAGAACAGAAACTGAAAGAATATGAAGAGTTAGAGAATGTTCTGTATGATAGTTATCTGATTTATGATATGCATTTTGAAGATGAGAACGGAAACGAAATCGAGCCAGCAGAAAGTCAGGTTTCCGTAAACATTTCTTATAAAAAGGCTCAGAAATTATCAAATGAAACAACAGAAGACAGTGTACAGGTATTACATTTGGATGAAAACCTGGATCAGTTGGAAGATGTAACGGATAATGTTGAACTGAATAAAAAAGGAAAAATTAAGGAAGTAACATTAACAACGGATAGTTTTAGTACTTTTATTATCGCAGATCAAGGTCTGAGTAGTTTTAAGCTGAGATTACAGTTTGTGGATTCGCAGGGAAACGTTGCAACAAGTCAGAATGGTACATACTATGCGAAGATTGAAAAAGATGGATTACATCAGTTTAAAAAAATAACTGTAGAAAATGGAATTGGCGAGGCAACATTTGATGCGCTGTATGATAATAATGGTAATCGACAGAAGAGCATAGAAACTGGTGAATATAAAGCAGTGCTTGCAATTGCTCGTCCAGATCAAAATCCAAACGTAGAAGGTCAGAAACAAAATAATTGGGATACAAATAACGCTTTGTCAGAAGTCGATAATGGCCAGACATTTGATTATCAGTTTACAATTGCAATTAATGACAGATACACAGTAGACTCTTCACATGACACAGTTGTTATTAATGCAACTCAGATGGGAAATAATTCTATTTCTTATGCTGATATAAAAGATGGCTTGAAAGATGCAAGCCAATTTATGGTTGTTGCGAATTATTTCGAGCAATCCATGCATTTTGAGGGAAATTTTGCTGTAGATAAATTTAAAGGAAATGGAAACCCGGTTGGAGCACAGGGAACTGAAAAGAAAATTAATCTTACAATTAATATTGAAAAATCAGTTAATCCGGCAGCTGCAAAAACTTTTAACTTTAGAATAGTTGATGCAAACAAGAATAAAGTCGCAGATGTAACCATTACAACTGATGCTAACGGAGTTGGCTCTACCTCGTATACAATTAAGGATGCAAAAAGTGCATATGAAGTATATGAATTAGATGAAAAAGGAAATATTCTTGAAGATGGAGGAAAAATAGGAGACTATACAGTTTCTTATGATTATTCAGAAGGTTTAAAAGGCTTAATGAACTATGATACAACTTCATTTGCGAAAGTGATTGAAGGGGTTACAAGTTTAACTGCAAATAGCTCAAACAATTTATTTGTAACAACGTCAGAGGTGACGACCGATAAGGGGGCTGTTAAGAAGGTTACCGCAGCAGAATTCGATTCTCTGATTAACATTACTAATATTTTAACAACAGTATCTGGATTATCAAAGAAACTTGCTAAGGCGAAATCTACAGATTCAGCACAAGTTGTTTATTTAACCCCAAGTGATCTGAAACAGTACCGATTAAATCTTCCAGCAGTTAGAGATAATCAAGCTCTTGTGATCAATGTTATGATTCCAAGTGGCATGAATGAACTTGATGTTGCGACAGAAGTACTTTATGTTGGAAATGAAATAGTTGATGTTGCTGGTAAAAAAGAAAGCGAACTGGATCAGAATAGTAAAGGTCAACAAATTGCAAAAAGAACAATTTGGAACTTCGTAAATGAAGATGGAACTCCATATAAGGGATATGTGAAAGATACTGGAAAGAAGATGGGCGGATTTGCCCTTGTTCCAGAAGGCTCATATATGAATAATAATGGGATGTGTTCCATTTATGCTAAAAACGTTTATCAGGGCGGAGCCGAAATTCACAAAAATAGTTTCCCTGGTGATCAGGAAAAATCTGGAACTGTAAAGATTTCTAATAGAAAAGATACACCAGAAGAGACCAGTGTAAGTGTCAAGAAGGTATGGAATGACAGCAACAACCAGGACGGAATCCGCCCGGATTCCGTCACCGTACAGCTTTATGCAGACGGAAAAGCAAGCGGAGCCCCGGTAGACCTGAATGCGGCGAATAATTGGAGCCACACCTGGAGCGGACTTGCGAAGAAAGCAAATAAGACCGACATTAAATATACGGTGGACGAAGTGAGCGTACCGGCAGACTACACCAAGACGGTAAGCACAAACGAAGCGAAAACGGAATATGTGATCACCAATACCCATGTGACCGAGACAACAGAAGCAACGGTCAAGAAGGTATGGAACGACAGCAATGACCAGGACGGAAAACGCCCGGCTAAACTGACCGTAAACCTGATGAATGGAAATACAGTAGTGTCTACGGTAACCCTGAGTGAAGAGAACGGCTGGGAAGCAACTGTATCCAACCTGCCAAAGAAGGAAAACGGAACGGTCATCAGCTACAGCTGGAGCGAGGGAAGCATGCCGGAAGGCTACAGCCTTGAAGGAAGTGTGACAAGCGGAACTGTAACCACGCTGACTAATAAATATGCGCCGGAAGAGACCAGTGTAAGCGTAAGAAAAGTATGGACGGACAGTGACAACCAGGACGGAATCCGTCCAGACTCCATCACCGTACAGCTGAAAGCAGACGGTAAAGAGAGCGGAGAGCCGGTAGAGCTGAATGAGGCAAACAACTGGACCCATACCTGGAATGGTCTTGCGAAGAAGGCAAGCGGAACCGAGATTGAGTACAGTGTAGACGAAGTAAGCGTGCCGGGAGGCTATACTAAGACGGTAACAGCCAATGAAAACAAGACGGAGTATACGATCACAAATACCCATGAAACTGAGAAGACAGAAGCAACGGTCAAGAAGGTATGGAATGATAGCAACAACCAGGACGGAACCCGCCCGGTTGAACTGACCGTAAACCTGATGAATGGAAATGCAGTAGTGGATACTGTAACTTTGAAAGAAGCGAATGACTGGAGCGCAACTGTAGGGAATCTGGAAAAGAAGGCTGGTGGAAAAGATATCGAGTACACCTGGACAGAGGGAAGCATGCCAGAAGGCTACAAACTGACCGACACCAGAAAGAACGGAACTGTAACCACCCTGACTAACACCTACGCTCCGGAAAAAGTTTCCATCACTGGAACAAAGACCTGGAACGACGCGAATAATCAAGATGGCAAACGTCCAACCAGCATCAAGATCAGCCTTTTTGCAAATGGAAATGTAGTGAAGAGCCTTGATGTAACAGCAGCAACCAACTGGACGTATAGCTTCACAGACCTGCCGAAGTACGAAGCAGGAACTGAAATCAAGTACACAGTAGGAGAGGAAGCAGTTGCAGATTATGAGACTAAGGTAGAAGGCTACAACATCACCAACACTCATAAACCAGCAACCCTCGACATCACCGGAACCAAAACCTGGAACGATTCCAACAACCAGGATGGCAAACGTCCAAAGAGCATCACCGTCAACCTTCTTGCAAATGGCATAATTACAGACACCAAGACCGTAACAGCTGACGATAACTGGACCTACAGCTTCGCCGATCTGCCGAAATATGCAAATGGTCAGGAAATTACCTACACGGTAAGCGAGCTTACCGTACCTGGTTATACAACAACTATTGATGATAATTACAACATCACCAACAGCTACACCCCAGGTGAGACCAGCGCGTCTGTAACCAAGATCTGGGATGACGCTGACAACCAGGATGGCATTCGTCCAGAGAGCATTACCGTAGCTCTCCTTGCAAATGGAACGCCAACTAACAAAACTGTTACTCTTACTGCTGCGAACAACTGGACACAGACGATAACTGGTCTTCCGGAAAAAGCAGATGGAGAGTATATCACCTACACCTGGACCGAGGTTAATGTTCCAGAAGGCTACAGCTTGACAGGAACTTCCAAGAACGAAACGGTAACCACTCTGACCAATACTCATACTCCAGAGCTTACTTCCATCACCGGAACCAAGACCTGGAAAGATGCAGATAATCAGGATGGAAAACGTCCAGAGAGCATTACCGTAAACCTTTTTGCAGACGGAACTAAGCTTAAGAGCCAGAGTGTAAGTGCTGATGCAGACGGAAACTGGAGCTACAGCTTCACAGACCTTCCGAAATATGCAAACGGACAGGAAATCACTTACACCGTAACTGAGGATGCAGTCGATGGCTACACAACCGAGAGTGATGGCTATAATTTCATTAACACTCATCAGCCAGAGACCACCGAGATTACCGGAACCAAGACCTGGAACGATGCAAACAACCAGGATGGCAAGCGTCCGGAAAGCATCACTGTAATCCTTCTTGCAAATGGCACAGAGAAAACTCGCCAGGCCGTAACTGCAGACGAAGCAGGAAACTGGACTTACACCTTCAAAGATCTGCCGAAATATGCAAACGGCCAGGAAATCACCTACACCGTAGCTGAGGAGGAAGTAACTGATTACACTACAACCTACGATGGCAGCAACATTACCAACAGCTACACTCCAGGAAAGACCAGTGCAACAGTAACCAAGATCTGGAACGACGCTGAAAATCAGGATGGAAAACGTCCGGAGAGCATTACCGTAAGTCTTCTTGCAGACGGTAAAGAAACCGGAAAGACCGTTACCCTGAGCGTCGAGAACAATTGGAAACAGACTATATCTGACCTTCCGGAAAAAGCAGACGGAAAAGCAATCGAGTACACCTGGACAGAGGAAACTCTCCTAGAAGGTTACGAACTTACCGACAACAGCAAGAACGGAACTGTAACTACTCTGACTAACACCTACGCTCCAGAAACAACTTCCATCACCGTAACCAAGACCTGGGATGACGCAGACAATCAGGATGGCAAGCGTCCAGAGAGCATTATCGTCAACCTTCTTGCAAACGGAGAGATCGTAGCAAGGCAGACGGTAAAAGCAGACGAAGCAGGAAACTGGACCTACACCTTTAAAGACCTGCCGAAATATGCAAATGGCAAGGAAATTACCTACACTGTAACCGAGGAAGCAGTGGAAGGCTATGAAACAAGTGTAGACGGATTTAACATCACCAACACTTACACAACCGAGACAACTGAGGTGAAGGGCTCCAAGACCTGGAACGATGCCGACAATCAGGATGGCAAACGTCCGGAGAGCATCACTGTAAGACTTCTTGCAAACGGCGAGGAGAAGGACAGCCAGACCGTAACCGCAGACGAAAATGGAAACTGGACCTACAGCTTCGAAAAACTGCCGAAATATGAGGCTGGAAAAGAAATTCTATACACGGTAACCGAGGATGCAGTTGCAGATTACACAACTGAGATCACCGGCTACGATATCACCAACAGCTATGCGCCAGGAAAGACCAGCGTCACAGTTACCAAGTCATGGGCTGATAACGATGACCGCGGCGGTCACAGACCGAAGGAAATCAAGGTTCAGCTGAAAGCCGATGGAGAAAACAGCGGCGAGGAAATTACCCTGAACGCAGAGAACAAGTGGACTTACACCTGGTCCGAACTTGATGAGAAGAAGGCTGGAAAGGATATTGTCTACACAGTAGAAGAAATTGGCAAAACAGCTGGTTATATTTCCGCAGTAACAGGAAATGCCACAGAAGGATTTATCATTACCAATACAATCACATCTGTTAAGATCAGCAAAGTGGATATTACCGACCAGAAAGAACTGGCAGGTGCTCATATCCAGATCCTTGACAAAGATGGAAATGTAGTAGACGAGTGGGATTCCACCTGGGAATCTCATGAAGTAACAGGTCTTAAGACCGGTGAGAAATATACCCTTCGCGAGACCGTAGCGCCAGATGGCTATACTATTACAGCTGACACAGTCTTTAGCCTGAAGGAGGATGGAACTCTTGACAAAGATAATACCAGCACAACCATCTCAGCGGATGGAACCCTTCTGGTAGAAGACAGCAGAACTTCTGTAAAAGTAAGCAAAGTAGATATTTCCGATGGGAAAGAGCTGGAAGGTGCTCACATCCAGATCATTGACCAGGATGGAAACGTAGTAGACGAGTGGGATTCCACCAAGGAAGCTCATGTTACCGAGAAACTGAAAACCGGTAAGATTTACACTCTTCGTGAGACTGTAGCGCCAGACGGATATTTACTTACAAGCGACACTACTTTTGTTCTGAAAGAAGACGGAACAGTAGATGCAGAAAAAACAACAGCTGTTTCCAAGGATGGTGTTTTACTTGTACAGGATAAACTGGCAACCTCAGCATCTATTGCAGTAACAAAGAAACTTACCTATATTGGTGAAGGTCTGGCAGCAAGAAATCAGACCTTCTATGTAGCCCTGTATTCTGATAAAGAATGCACACAGAGAGTTTCTGATGTGAAAGCTCTTGTATTCAAGAATGCAGATGCTTCCACCGTAGTATTCTCAGAGAATATTAAGGCAGGCAAGACATACTACATTGCAGAGTGTACACAGGATGGAACTTCTCAGACGATCGGCGCTCTTGCAGATGGAACCGTCTATGAAGCTGTATTTGGCAATGGTAACTCCACAACAGTAACCGAAGCCGATGGAACAACAACCGTTTCCTTTGAAAACGTGTTCAGCAGCTTCCCGCCAGATGGATTCTACAAACAGGGTCAGCTGACAATTACCAAGAAGGTTCTTGGTGCAGATGGAGGCACCAGAAACAGCAACGAGGTATTCTATGCAGGTATCTTTGATGATGCAGCTCATACACAGCTTTCCCAGCAGGTTGAGCAGAACATTATCAAGCTTGATATGGACGGTGGCTATGAAGTAAGTGAGATCATCAATGTTGGTCTTGCCCAGTCAGGAGCAAAGGTAACCCTGTATGTAACGGAAACTGATTCCAACGGAAAACCAATTGCAGGCTCCGAAGGCTTTGGATATAAAGTTACCGTAAGTGCAGATTCTGTTATATTTGATGAAACGAATATGACAGCAGAAGTTGTCATCACCAACCAGGAAGAAAGCACAGTAACAGAAACACCAACACCTACTCCTTCTTCCGATGGTGGAAATAGCGGTGGCTCCGAAAATCATTCCGGCGGCTACGGCGGTGGCAAATCACCGAAGACCGGAGATGATACCCCGATCGGAACTTATCTGATGCTTCTTCTTGCAGCTGCAATGCTTGCAGCCGAGACTGAAAGACGCCGCAGAAGAAACAAAAGACAGTAAAGCAAAACAAAGTTTCTGATCAGATTGGAACCATAACAAAGCAAGTACAAATGAAGGCGGTCCGCACACAAAGCGGATCGCCTTTTTGCAGATTCACTTTAGCTTCCTGCTCAATTAAGGAAAACTACAGAACAGCCCTGTGGTTCTGGTTTTGCAAAAAAGTAAAAAAACTTTCCTGAAAAGTGGAAAAACATCCCGAAGAAAGAGTTGACGAAACAGCCCTACTGGTATAATGAAGTCAAATTAAAGGATATTACATTTGGGAATGACTTTATAGATTTCAGGAGGTTTCCATTATGAGAAAGAATACATTAAAAAAAGCAATGGCAGTTATGATTTCAGCGACAATGCTGGTGACAGGATATACAGTAGTTTCCGCAGAAGGATTTACAGATGCGGAGGCACTTGCAGAGATGGATGCTTTTACTACAGGTAATGAAGCTGTATATGTGGAAGAAGTTCAGCCGGAAGCTGCACAGACTGAGGAGGTTCAGCCAGAGCAGACTCAGACAGAGGTTCAGCCGGAGGTTGCACAGACCGAGGAAGTTCAGGCAGAAGAATCTCAGGATGAGTTCCAGACCGGGGAATCTGCTGAAGAAGCCGCTTTTGTTGATGGATTCACAGATAGCTCTGCAGAAGCTGATCCAGCTGAGTTTACCGATGGAACCGGTGAAGTTGGAGATGCAGTAGAAACTACCGTAGATTCCGATTTCCGTTTCGAGAACGAAGAAGTCATTATCACTGCAAAAGTGTTTGATGAGACAGCTCTTCCAGAAAACGCTGAAATGAACGCTGTAAAGCTTGAAGCTGGCAGTGAGAAATATGAAGAAGCAAAACAGGCTTCCATCAGAGACCTTGGAACAACAGAAGACGACGAGTACACTTTCTACGACGTAACCTTCATCGCAGATGGTGTTGAGATCGAAGTTCCAGACGAAGCAGTCGTAATTAATATGGAATTCAAAAATGTTGCATCAGAGGAAAACGAAACCCAGAGCGCCCTCCACATCCAGGAGACAGAAGCTGGCGTAGTTGCCCAGGACGTAACCGCACAGTCCGCAGACGGAACACTGAAATCCGTAGGATTTAACTTCTAAAATTCAATAACCGCAAGCAGATACAGGACTTTCTGAGAAATCGGAAGGTCCTTTTTGCATAATCAGAAATTCATCTATGCTGCTCCCGCCACGTCCGCGGTGAAACCCCATACACATTTTTAAAAGCCCGGGAGAAGTGGAGGGCGTTTTCGTAGCCTACGGCAGAGCCGATATCCCCTATAGATAATGTGGTCAGTTTCAGCAATTCCGCCGCTTTTGTCATTCGGTAATGAATGAGAAATTCCTGTGGAGAGTGTCCTGTGCTGGTGCGGAAAATTCGTCCCAGATAGCTTCTATTAATACCGCATACAGCTGCCACATCCTCAATAGAAATATCATTCTGAAAGTTCTGTTCGATAAAATTTATCGCCTCTTTTATATAATAATCACTCATTTTACTGGTGGCGGCAGGCTGTGGTCTGGCAACAGATTGTGCAAGCAGGTCCGCAAAAAGATAGAAATGTCCCATCAGATGAAAAGGAGATTGCTCTGAATTCTGAGAAATATAAATCAGTTCATCCGCCATCTTTTTTCGTGCCTCCCTGGAGTGGGCCATATAGACTGGCGCATCTTTGGAAAAGCCACAAACATTGAGGATTTCTGTGGTACGCAGCCCATCAAACTCCACCCAGACGTATTCCCATGGCACCTGAATATCTGCCATATAAGTGGTGATCTGTCCTGGGAAAATCATAAATCCCTGTCCGCTCCGAACTTGATAATTTACATTCTGTCCCTTGGAATTCGTGGCCGTCAGGGTGCC
>OFLZ01001918.1_pt1 | contig 10814 bp, 18 predicted proteins | sample 1541321 | NCBI WGS metagenome assembly OFLZ01 (sample SAMN04209223, study PRJEB22552) | human gut metagenome | biome: gut; material: feces | host: Homo sapiens | place: USA: Oklahoma | reverse complement strand
CCATGAAAGCCAAGCCGGTTGCCCGGCATTGGTGAAATAAGGTGACCCCCAGGCATGACTTGTGAACGTAGATACGTCGTTTTAAGACCGATTTGTCAGCAACGTGTTAGCAACCTCTAAAAATTAAGCCTTATTCAGTCCTTTTTGTCGCGCAGTTCCTCGTCCGCCTTCGGCCTATTATAGCTCATGGCAAGCCTGCTATCCTGCACGCCCTTTGTGGTGGGGTCGCTGATGATTCCAATCGACGCCGGGATCATCAGGAGCAGCTGCACGACCTCCCGCCGCTCGACGGAGGGCTTTTACATGTTAGACCAGCTGTGACAACAGCCACGTCACAAACGAGATAATTGCAATCGGGATTGATACCAGCATTCATATCACCTCACAATCATTGCCGCTATAGCGCTGATCAGCGCCGCCACGCCTGCGGAGATCCCTGCCGACAGCAGCTTATCCCACCACATGGACGGGCGGTGTTCCAGCACGGTCAGCCGGTCGTCGTGATCCTCCAACGCCTTTTGGCTGGCTTCCTGGCTCGTTTTCACCAGCTCCGCCATCTGGATGGTTAACTCCTCGATCTTTTTCAGGCGGTTTTTGCAATCGTCAATGTCACGCAGGTCGCGGGCAAAACGCTCATCCATTACCTTGCACTTTGCCTCGCAAACCGCCTTATCTACCGGCTCCATTGCAACGCCTCCCATCACCGGATATCCGACTTGTTAATATAGCCAGTCACATAATTACCCGTAGGCGTTTTTCCGCAATTTGTCGCGCTGGTAGTGATCCGGTATCTGCCGCCGATTTCCACACCATCATAGATGTAATATGTGCCTGTCTTACGTCGCACCCCACGCGGGTGCGTGGATTGAAATTATGATTTCCAATATTCTACCCTTTACCTTCTCCAGTCGCACCCCACGCGAGAGGTCAACGGTTCGAGTCCGTTCGTGTCCACCAGAAAAAACCACGCAGTTACAAGGCGTGCAGCCTTTTCTACGTGGTTTTTATTTTTCCCATATACCGATTTAACGCGAATTTTAGCGATATTTTGCGAATTTATGCAAGTCAGAATGCAAGTCAAAATTAGTCCACCATACAGCCTATTCGGGCGTTTGGTCAGATAACAGGCATTCTTCCGGATTTTTATCGTCTCTCAGCCCTTTAAACACTGGCTGCCGCATTCCCCCGCTCGCGGTCTTTTCCATGTATTTGACTGTGCAGACCAGTTCCGGACGCACCCACACTGCGTTTTCGTTGCCGGCCGGTGCCGGGAAAGGTGGTGCATCTATAGTCGGATGTTCCACGATCCGCGCGAATGGCTTGCCGCCTACGCCCAGCGTCACATGCCCCTTATAGACAAGTTCGCCATCCAGGTACTGGCCTAAAATGATGCTGGTCATATGATTTCCCTTGCGGATGTAGCCGCAGACGACAAAATCGTCATCTTTCAAATATTTTATTTTGATCCAGTCTTTAGTGCGTTTATCCTGGATATAGATACTATCCTTTCGCTTGGCTACGATGCCCTCTAAATCATGTTCTTCTGCGAGGCGATAAAAATCTACGCCTCGCCCGTCTACAACGCGGGACAAAGCTAACCTCCCGCCCTCTTTGACCGCTTTGTGTAATGTATCCTTGCGATCAGTGAGTTTACGGGTAGCAATATCCTCCCCATCAATATAGAGGCAGTCAAACGCAACAAAATTCGCCGGGAATTGCTGCGCTGCCAGATTAATTTTAAATTGATTGCTCATGAGGCTACGCCGCTGTATCTCCGCAAAATTCGGCCTGCCGTTTTTGAGGATCATCAGCTCTCCATCCAAGATACACCGCTTTTCGACTTGTTTGTGCAGATCGGCCAACTCCGGCACTTTGGGAAGCATTTTGACATTGCGCTTATTTCGCAGCTCCGTCCCCTTTTTGGGGTCGAGATAGGCGATGCATCTCTCCCCGTCGAGTTTAAGCTCATAGATATAGTCAGGACTGTCAAACGGTTCGCCGTCCGCTCCGATCAACATTGGTTTTATGCTTTTTCCTTCAAATAAATCCATTACGCGCCTCTGATCTTACGTGGCTTTTTGGGCTTATTTTGATCGAGAGATGCAAGCAACGCCTCCTCCAGACTGATGATGTTACTCTCGTTTTCAGGGGCCGGGACTACAATTTCTTTTCCGGCAATTTTCTGCTCGATCAGAGCTTTTAACCGCTCTTGGTACTCATCTTTATATGCATCTGGCTCAAAATCCTTGACCATCGTGCCAATTAGCTGCTTTGCCATTGATAGCTCCGTATCGCTCACATCAGGGCACGGAACGTCTTTTGGCTTATCCTTGATTTCATCTGCAAAAAACATGGTCTCAATCAATATACCGTCATCCGTAGGGATTAGGGCAAGTAGCGTCTCCTTGTTACCCATCACGGTTTTGGCGATGGCAACCTTTTGCTCATCGTGCATGGCACGGCGCAGCAGCTCAAACGCTTTTTCGCCGCCCGTTTCCGGCAAGGCATGATAGGTCTTGTCATAATAGATTGGCCGGATTGTGGACAAGTCCGCAAACTGCATGATCTTGATGCTTTTATCCTTTTCAGTTTTGATTTTTTCAAAATCTCCATCTGTGATTACTACATATTTACCGTCATCGTACTCAAACCCCTTGACGATGTCGGAGTTTTTGACCTCTTTGCCGCAGCTAGCACACACCTTTTTGTAGCGCACGCGACTGTGGTCGTCCTTGCAAAGCTGATTAAAATGGATGTCATTGTCCTGCGTCGCCGTGTACAATCCCACCGGGATATGCACCAGGCCAAAAGATATTGCCCCTCTATGGGATACTGCCATATTAGATCACCTCAATATGCAGTATGCCTCAGAGGGGCACTTTTTACGCGCGTAATAGTGTCCAATATCTGACCATTTTGTTGATCTCGCCATAATGGTTGCTTGACGCTCAAATGTGCGACTATCAGATCAATCGCAATCAATCTCTTTGCCTGTCTCTCGGTCGACAAAACTAAGTTTGACATCGTACCCCATTGCATCAGCAACACGGACGATATCCTCATATAGCCTAAAATCCTTTCGCAAAAAAAATCTGCTTGCGTTTGATCCTGACATCCCTAATTTTGCGCCTACTTGCGTTTGCGTCATATCCTTTTCCAGCTGCATCCGTTTAAATCCTTTGCGGATGTCCATTCCCATCCCTCCAATCTATTTCTATTATATCACTTGTCATGTATCATGTCAACTACTATTGACATATTGCACAATTATTATAGTTAATATTTGTATCATATTTAATTGATTTTATATATCAAAAAGCATTGACAAAATCAACTGTTTGAGATATAATATAAACAAGATAAGAGATGGGAGGAAACAAAAAATGAAATACAACCTTAAAAACGTCATGAACCGCGCATGGGAAATCAAAAGGCAGGATGTCGCGAACATCTTCGGCGAGTGCCTTAAAATGGCGTGGGACGAGGTCCACAACAGCATCAAGGTTTTTTCGACGTCTTACAAAACCCCAAAAGGAAATAGCGTCGAAATCGAGATCATGGTTGAGCACATCACGCGCGAAACGTCCTACGCGGATGGATGGAACGTGTCCGTCCCCTGCTCACGCTACCGCTACAGTGTAAGCAAGTTAATTTTTAATGGCAAGCAATACCCTGAGGCTGATTTCGACAGCGTGATTGATCAGTCTGTCGTAAGGGTTGAGTACGTCGGCAGGGACAGGCGGCTTATAAGACTTCCGGCAAATTTTGTCGAGGACTTCACAGCGCAGGAAAACAAGGAACTCGACGAAATTAGGGAGCGCAATGAGCGCAGTGAGGCGGCTTACGAAGCCCATTGCGAAATGATGCGCAAAGCAATGAGCTATTAAGTTCAATTTATTTCAATCCAGCGCCTCTCAGCGAAATATCTCTGACCGAAAGAGGGAAGATTACCCCTAATATGCATCAAAAGAAAGCGCTGTCCGCGATATTGTTGAAGAAAAAAACCGAAAAAACTTTTTTTGCGTTAATTTCAGAATGTGTATTGGAAGGTGATAATATGAGATCTACTGATTTAACCGGGAAAAAGTTTGGAAAATTAACCGCAATTGAACCTAAAGCGTTTAAGCAACGGTTAAATTAAAATCAATGGCAACTAAAATTGAAGTTGAATGGTAAGTACCTACGTTGTTTGCGGGCTTTTACACTTATTTTTTGGTTGCCATTGAATCGGAAATTATTATATCAAAACAAGAAAATTGAACACTTCCATAAATGGCAATTTAAATTTCTAAAAATAAAAAGTTGAAATAAATCAAAAAAAGATTGTAAAAAATGTTGACATGCACTCACATGAGTGGTATAATAAAGACGATGAAAGGAGGTGATCCGGTGAATAGGTTGGAAGCCATCTGCAGCATCTGGGCATGCGTCAACGGTACATTAGCAATCGTGATCAGCATCATCAGCTTGCGGCAGAAAAAAACCGCCCCCGGTAAATCCAAACGCAGGCGGCGGTAGGCAAAAGGGTGGATGCCCGAAAGGGTCTCCACTTGACCCAACCTTATTATATACCGATTGAGATGCACAAGTCAACATTATTAATGGTATGCCTGACGGCTGCACTGCTGGTCGCAGCTTATCCCCTACCCGGTGCATGGCGCACGGCGGCGCTGATCGGCGCGGCGGCGGCAGGGACGGCGGCGCTGGCCGTAGCCATCAGAGGATACCAAAGGAGGCACAACTAATGGCGGATAAGACCAAGCTACAGCAGATGCGTGAGGCGCAAGGTTACAACCGGGCGGCATTTTCACGCGCAAGCGGGATACCATTAAGAACACTCGAAAATTGGGATAGCCGTGCTAGGCTGCCCCGTGACGTGTACCAGTTGTTAAAGGCAGCCCGCGTGCTGGGTTGCCACATTGAGGACATCATTGATGATGTCGACAATATTAGGGAGGACAATCAATTATGATCGACAAGTATTATCTGCGTAGGTACGTCTATAGCACCCCCCAGTTAACCAGCAATGTAATCAGGTACAACGACGATCCCCTAGGGGCCGTCATGGAAAACATCTGGAAGTCGATCCCCAAGCCGGTGGAGGAATACACCGACGAAGACTGGGGCAGCCTATATGACAAGCGAGTTGACGACATCGATAGGGCCATGCGGCAATATATTACCGCTGGAGGCCCTTATGAGGGAGAGGACGCGCTCTCCCTGATCGACCAATACAACGTAGCTATGCAGGGTCTTAAGAGTTACCGCGATCTTTGGATTAAGCAGTATGCCCGTTGTCAAGAGGAGGATGTCCTATCATACAAGAGCCTACTCAAGCATGCGCTGGATATCTATCCTATGATCAGTGACGATGTCAACGCCGAGCGCGCCGAAGCCGGGCTGCCTCCAGATGTGTACCCGGATATCTAATAAGTAAGATTCAGGGCCTGGTCGTTTGACTGGGCCCTGAATTTTTTTGCGAAATCTATTGACATACACTCATACGGGTGGTATAATGAAACCACGATAAAGATAAAACAAAGGAGAAATAATCATGAAATACACGGTAACGCGCGCATGCGGACATGAGGAAACGGTTGAGCTATATGGCCCAAACAAAGAGCGCGAAAGCAAGATCAAGTGGCTGGAGAGCACGGTCTGCACCGCGTGCTACCGTGCGGAGCAGGACGCGGAGGCCGCCAAAAAGTGCGATGAGGTCGAGATGCTGTACCGTGAGTACAAGCAGGACTATGCGGAGTGCCGCACCAAGGCCGGGTCATATAATAAGGAGACCAAGACAATCATCGTCTACGTCCCCCGGAAGCCCGACCCAGAGCGCGAGCGTCAGGAGCGTCGGGAGCAGGCCGCCGAGGAGCTAACGGAGGCCGGTATCCCGGAGGAGCAGGCGCAGGCATACGCAGAGATGGGCGCATCGGGCGTGCGTGAGATCGTTGATCAGGCAATAGAGCTGCTCGGCCAGTACGATCAGGCGGAGGAGCTTGTAGAGCTTGGATTGACAGAGGATAATGCGCAGGCATACTTGGAGCAAGGCTCCGCCGCCCTGCATGAGGTTGTTGCACCCGTGATCGAGCGACTTAAACCACATGAGCAATTGGAGGAGCTGATCGCCCTCGGGCTGACGGAGCCGATCGCCCGCCAATGGCTCGACCTTGGGGCGGACAAAACGCAGGAGCTATACGACAATCTGGTTGCAAGCTATGATCGCGATACGGTGGAGATTACCCCAGAGATGGAGGCAAACCTTGCCCTTGGGCGTGCAATCATTGAGATACTTAAGCGGTAATCCGTTCATTCATAAGGCCCGGATCATTACGATCCGGGCCTTATTATTTTGCCTTGAAAGCACCAAAATAACGGAATACGTTATTTTATAACAAAATTAAGACAATGGTGCCGGGGGCGTTTTGTCTATTTAATTTTTGTTGTCATCTTTTGGGCGCGTCATACGTCATGGCCAACTTGCTATCCGCCGTGCCCTTGGTCGTCGGATCGGTGATACACGCCCACACAGACCCAATAACCGACACCACGATCACAGGATTGCTCACCGCGTTGACAAAGGCGTTTCCCAGCGCCGCCCAGGTCGTCATATCCTGCCACTGGGCACCCAGGCCGACAAGGATCGGGCTGATGATGGCAATGATTATCTGTGCCCAAAACGTGGGGTTCTTCAAGCGTACTTTCCAGTTAATATTTTTCAGCATATGTAATCCCTCCAATTTTTAATTTCTGCCCTCCGTTGAGTAGGGGAGGGCTTTGTGTGTTAGACCAGCTTTGACAGTATCCACGTCACAAACGAGATAATTGCAATCGGGATTGATACCAGCATATTTAATCCTCCTCCCTCAGCTCATCAATGCGGTGATGCGCAGATTTAACGCTCTGTTCAACGGCGGCCATACGCTCTACCAGATGGTTATGTTTGTCGACCTTCTCTTCCAGCTTATTCAGCCTAAATTTGGTCATTTTGTTGGACACTAATATACCTCCCAGGGATCCTATCAACGTCCCAACCGCCGAGAGCAGCGCTACCACAATTTCCGGCTCCATCGCTCCACCGCCTTACGCCCGTGTCAGGGAGGATACCGCCACCCAGGATGTGATCTCCTTGAGCAGCGCCTCCCTGACACCTTTATTGATTTGGATTTTGCCAACCGTATGCTTTTTGGGGGCCAGCTGGGCGGCAGGCACCTTGCTCCCACGCGCACCGGCCAGGCCGCCGTATACTGCGCCCTTGTTGATCGTGACCTGGCAGCCAACCTCTACGGGTTTTGATGCCCCGCCGGATACCAGCGTCAGATCGCGGAGATAGACCCAACTGCAAATCCCGCCATCGCGGCCCAGTAACGCCCGGTCGCCGCTAATCTCCGACACCTTGTGCGTGGTAGACTTGACCCAGCCGGGGATCGTCTGGCCGGTGGCATACTTTGCGCCAGAGACTTTGACCGTGCTGCCTACGGTGATAACGCCAGTGCTGCTTCCTGTGGATGGCTTTGCAGGGGCGGGGTTGGCCAGCGCCTCATACTCTTTCTTTGCGGCGGCCACAAAGTCATTCCAGCCATTCTTCCGGGCGCGGATGATATGGGGGCAGTTCTTACCATTCCATTCATGATGCTGTTTGATGTTAGACGCGGGGATACCGTACTTTTTCATCAGGTAAGCTGTAAGCTGCTGCGCATTCTTTTCGGCGGTTGTTCGGTTACTCTCCGGGTTCTCGCAGATTTCAATTGCAATAGACTGCCGATTTCCCGTTCCGTTGCCACCGTCGCCTGCGTGCCATGCGTTTTCGGTTAAGGGCAAGAGTTGATAGATATTTTTATCATCGACGACAAAATGATATCCAACCTCATTCACGCCGCGCCCAGCGTAGATCGCGTGGTTTTTTGCCCCGGCCCCTTTGCTCGCGTTGCCCGTATCATGGATCGTGATGTACTTCGGCGTCATCGGATGTGCCGGACGGTTTTTGTTTCCCTTTGGGATGTACTGCTCTGTGATTTTTAGCATCGTGATCGCTCCTTTTAATGTTTTGTAGGATAATAGATAAGGCCACGCCGATGATCGACGTGACCAGTATCGATATAATGATTGCGGCCGCAATGTAGATATGCGCCGCTGTGGCTGCGGCTTGGCTGTAGATCATGTGACCACCTCCCACATCGTTGGGGCGGTGCCCGGCGTCCATGTGCAGGGGGACATATCCGACTTGCACAGCCAAATTTGGTCGGCATAGCTGTAATACAATCCAGCCTCGCAGTCGATCCCATAAACCCAGGGGATTGGGTCGGCAGTCGTCCCGGCGTGGCCGGGCACAATTGGGCGATAGACAGCCAGCATCCCTGCTGTGTCTGGTGGCCGGTCATTGGTGGGCGCGATGATGACGCGATATAACTGACCGTTGTAGTCGACGATCATGTTCGGCGTACAGTCTTCCCACGTCCATGTAGGATAGAGCAGAGGGACAGATGCCGCTATGCCATCCGGTAGAGTTTGGGCAAGCGCTTTAATCGCGGTTTCCTTTTGTTCTTCCAAGGCTCTTTTTCTCGCCATCATTGGCGCGAATATGGATGTAATCGCTTTGATTTTTTGACTATCCGTTCTTTACCCCTCCTTTATTTCGCTCGCTAAAATTGCGGTTAAGGTTGAAAATGTGTAACCAAAATTATCTTTAAATGCTTGCTCTCCACTTTCATTGAAGGTTTGCTCTGCCGCAATCAGAAAGTCGTTTCCGGTTATGTCAATACACAGTTTTCCGTTGTCCCAAGTCGGCTGTAAATCAAATAGCGGAATTTCAATCCCTGGAAGCGATACCCCAAAAACCGGAAGGGAAAGATCAATTAGCCCTTCGATGCCAGACACGGACATTGATATCACACGATCGCGTATGTCCGCTGGGACGTCTCCTACAACGGTGGCCCACATTCTGCGACCGAGAAAGCTACCGTCCGGGTTAGTAATCGTTTGATAATTCCAGTCAAGCGGGTATCTGTATCTTGTAAGTGTCACATCATCGCCTCCATCCTCAATATACCGTGCAAGTACCTTGAGCAGATAATTACCGCCTACCGGCACCCGCTTGGGGGTTAATTGCACATCCTCAATGACAATCATTGCATATTACCCCCGCCTTGGTCTTGTAAATCTCCGGGCCGATTGAGCAGGTTAATAAGAGATGATAACGCCCTGGATCGTCCACGGCCAGCATAAATGTCAGCAGATTGCCCTCTGACACCACGCAGGAGCCCCGGCTGACAACCTCGCCGCCAAAATCGTGCAGCTCCCATGTAGCGGTCTGCACAATCACCGGCGCTGTCGGATCACATCCATAGATGCGCACGCGCTGTTGCCTGCGCTCGCCCGGCATCAGCCGGATTGTTGGCCCATCCATCTAACATCCCTCCCAATCTGCACAATATCCCGCACTCCACGCCGCGTTGTATCCCGGCATCCAGTCCGGCAGATAGTCCCCATTCTGCCACGCAAACCGGATACCGGTTATATCCACTGTCATTAATACCGTGGCATAATACGCGCTGTTGCCCGCTGCGTCCCAGGCGGTCAGGGTGACATAGTATGTGCCATCCTCTAAGTCAGGAGGCACTTGCGCCGTCCAGTACCCGTCCTCGCCCGGCGCAAACACAAGGGCATGGTTGTCGGCCATGCCCTCAATGCGCGTAATCATATCAATCCTCCACCTTGACGCGGATGGTAAACGGTGCGCCGACATGCACGCGGTCGGTCACGCCGATAACCTCAACAATGCGCGGCGGGATGGTATCTAAGGTGACATTGCGGGTGATCTCCGCCTCCAATCCTGTGGCATCTACCACCATGACCTTGATGACGTTGGCCCCCTCCTGCATATGGGAGGGATTGGCGCGCAGGCTAAATGCGCCGGTCTGGCTGTCTATTGTGATTGTACCCTGGTCATGGCCGTTGACCGTAGCGGTCAGGGTGACACTGGTCAATTGGTCGTCTGAGGTGATGCCCTCGATGAGCACATTGGATTGGTTGGTAACCAACCCCTCAGTGGGCGAGGATAGGCTGATCGTTGGGGCAGTGACTGCAATCGTACAGGTAATGGATGCAGGATCAGCCGCGTTGCCGTCCTTGTCGGATACGCTGATTGTGATCGTCGTGCTGCCCTCCGGCAAGGCATCCGGCACGGCATAAGACAGATCATAGCCGCCCTCTACTGGTGTCAGGGTAAGCCCCGGCGCGCCCTGCGTAATCTTGTTGCCGCCGTTGATGCGCAGGTCAAGGGTGGCGGGATCAACGCCGCTATCGTTGTCCCGCAGTTGGGCGGTGATGGTTGGCGTGCAGGTGTTGATCCGGCTATCGTTAGACGGGTAGGTAATGGTGGCGGTAGGCTTGGTGCTCTCATAAGCCACCAGATGCATATTGCTGCCGTAAGTTGGGTCATCCGGCGGTAATACAGTGTCGTTGCCCGCCAAGTCGGTGGCAACGATCTGCACGCCATAGTAGCCGCCTGGCTCGTTGGCGGAGGATAGGGCAGGCGCAGTGCCGGATAGGGTATAATACCCATCCTCCGCTAGGGTTAAATTGTAGGTCTGGCCGTTGATGACGGCCTGTATAGTTTTTACAGACATTATTGATCCTCCTTTATACCGTTACTTCCTGCCACCAACGCGCGTCCGAGCCGGGGATTGTGGTATTGCCGTCGATCTGCGAAATATACCGTTTGCCGTTGTAGGTGACCTTGTCGCCGATGCTGTAAGCATCGTGCGCACCGGTGGGCTGCACCCAATCGGGCCACTCCTCCAGCGTGATTTGTG
>OFLZ01001915.1_pt1 | contig 10843 bp, 12 predicted proteins | sample 1541321 | NCBI WGS metagenome assembly OFLZ01 (sample SAMN04209223, study PRJEB22552) | human gut metagenome | biome: gut; material: feces | host: Homo sapiens | place: USA: Oklahoma | reverse complement strand
CTGTATGAATGTGGACTTCTACAGCGGATTTGTTTACAGTATGCTTGACATACCCCTTGAGTTATATACACCTATATTTGCCATTGCACGTATAGTAGGCTGGAGTGCCCACCGTATAGAAGAGCTTATAAATATGGATAAGATAATACGTCCCGCATACGACAGCGTTATGCAGGAAAGAGAATATGTTCCTCTTGAAGAAAGATAAAAAAGGTGATGACGTAGAATGAATACAAAGTATTCACCGCTCGAAAAAGAGTGGAGCGATTTGCTAAAGAAAGAGGATAAATTTTTAAATTCAAGAATAAAGGCCAATGTTCCTTTTATAAATGAGAAGCTTGACCCTAAAATTCCCGAGAAACTCAGGGATACCCTTAATACCGCTTTTAATAAAGCCTTTGAGATAATATTTGAAAAGGGCGTCGGTATTATAGAGAAAACTTATAATAAGGAAAAGTATGAACTTGATTACAAGGTAAACGAGTATGCCCTCGGTCTGAAAAACGACAGAAAGAGGCTTAAGAAATTCGGGAAAAGAGCAGGAGTGGCAAAGAAGGTCAATATGGCCGTATCCTGCGCATCCGGAATAGGCCTTGGAGCTTTGGGCATAGGAATACCAGATATCCCGATTTTTACGGCTTCGGTATTTAAAAGCATATATGAGACTGCATTGAGCTTTGGATACGGATATGAAAGCCTTCAGGAAAGACTGTTTATACTGAAAATAATAGAAGTTTCCATGAAGCAGGGCGTGGATTTTGCTGAAGACAATACGGAGTTTAATAAAATCATCGACGGCAGACAGTCCATTGAAGAAGAATTGGAAACACAGAAAAAGAGGACTGCCCAGGCAATGACTGACGCAATGATATATATGAAGTTTTTGCAGGGAATGTTTATTATTGGAGCAGTCGGAGGAGCATGGGACGTTGTATATATGAACAGGATAACTGATTATGCTATCCTTAAATATAAGAGAAGATTCTTAGTGGATAAATTCGGAGCCCATGTTAAAGCAGATTAAAAAGCGTACGCATTAAGCGTACGCTTTTTTTAAATCAATATTTTTCGTAATGAACTCTTTCAGGTTTGAATCTGTCTTCAAAGCCTTTTTCCTTTGCAGGATAGCCAAGGATAATCATATTGAAGGCGATTACATCATCGGGAAGAGAGAAAAGATTTTTGATATATTCCATTCTGTCTTCAAAGGGAGCAATAGCCATCCAAGTAGCGCCAAGGCCGAGCTCAACGGCTTCAAGAAGGATGTTTTCGCTGGCTGCGGAAAGGTCCTGGGGCCATAAGCAGTCTGTAACGAAATATTTTTTATTTGCAAGGCCTACAATGGCGAGGGTGCCGTTTTTCATAGCCATAGCATACTGGTGGGCGTTAGCAAGTTTTTCAAGAGTTTCCTTGTCCTGAACAACGATGAACTCCCAGGGCTGTTCATTTGTGCCTGAAGGAGCCTGCATAGCTGCTCTTAAAAGAAGCTCGATTTTTTCTTTTTCAACGGGTTTATCTTCAAATTTTCTTATACTGCGGCGTGCGTTTATCGCATCCATTACATTCATTTTAAAAGCCTCCTTATGAATATATACGAACAACATTTAATATTATAGAACAACTGCAAGAAGCAAGTCAACCACCATTAATAAATAATTTTATATACAGGAATAAATAAAAATTTAATATAGTTTTTGCTTGAAAAATATATGATTTAACAATATACGGTGAAAAAATAGCAAAAAAACAACTAAAATACTTAAACCCAAGCAATATTATGAATATAAGTTACTTTGTTAAACTTTTGTTGTTTTTCTGGATTTTAGGGAATAAATGGGTCAAATTCTGCCGAAATGTTAAAAAATGTAAAGACAAAAATAATAACTAATTATCTGTATAAAAGTCTGAATATATAAAAATTATTTTGCTAAAAAATGAGTGTTGGAATGTTTTGTTGCAGTTGCATAAAATCATAATGTTACACAAAGATGAGCTTTTATAAAAACGTCAAAAAACTAAATATTGTTAAAAAATGATTTAAAGTAGTTGCATATTTTATTCAATAGTGATATTATTATTAATGTGATGTGGGATGTATGAAAACAAAAGGCATAATTTGCCGGATTTGTTGTAATGCATCGTATAATCATAATTTCAGCAAAAATCTTAACGGGTTGTCGCCTCGCAGGCAGGTCGTTAAGGTATGTATCCTTGAGGACGGGATACAAAATATATATTTATTTTTAAATGAAAAGGAGATAGGTATTATGAAACAGTTGGAAGGCGTTAAAGTTGTAGACTTGTCAACATATATCGCTGCACCTTCATGCGGAAGAATTCTTGCATCATACGGTGCTGAGGTTATCAAAGTAGAGTCACCTAAGGGTGATGACCTTCGTAAAGCTCAGGTAAGCTACAACTACCCCGCAGAAGAAGGCGAATACAGCCTTGGTATGGACGTACAGAACGCTAACAAAAAAGGCCTTTGCCTTAACTTAAAGACACCCGAAGGTATGGAAGCTATGTTAAAGCTTCTTGAAACAGCTGACGTATTCCTTACAAACAACCGTGTTCAGGCTCTTGTAAAGATGGGTCTTGACTGGGATACATTACATGCTAAATTCCCCAGACTTATCCATGCTTCAATCCTTGGCTATGGCGAACATGGTCCCCTTAAAGATAAACCTGGTTTCGACTATACAGCATACTTCTCAAGAGGAGGTATCGCTAATTCACTTATGGAAAAAGGAACAGCTCCTGCAGTTCCCGTTTCAGGTTTCGGTGATGACTATGCTGGTATCGCTCTTTCATCAGGTATCTGCGCTGCTCTTTACAGACAGGCTAAGACTGGCGAAGGCGAGAGAGTAACAGTTTCTCTTCTTGACGCTGCTGCATACGGACTTAACTGGATGCTTGGTGCAACAGAGTTCGGTTCAGAGCTTCCCGCTTCAAGAACAAAGACAAACAGTGCTGTATGTACAACATACAAGACAAAAGACAACAGATGGATCCAGCTTGCTCTTATTCAGTATGATAACTGGTTCCCTAAATTCGCTAAAGAAGGTCTTAACGCACCTGAACTTCTTGAGGATCCTAGATTTGCTACATACGCAGCAATGCTTGAGAACATTCCTGAACTCGTAGCAGCTATCGAGCCTTACATGGCAGCTAAGACTCTTGACGAGTGGGATGAAATCCTTACAAAACTTGACCTTCCTTTCGAAAGAGTTCAGACTATGGATGAACTTGCAAACGACCCTCAGATGTGGGCAAACGACTCTATCTTCAAGAAAGAGTACAAAGGCAAAAACGTTTACTACATCAGAACACCTATCAAGTTCACACTTGATCCCATGCTTAAGGAAGAAGCTGGCCGTGGTAGAGGACCTAAACTTGGTGAGGATACAACAGAAATCCTTAAGAGCCTTGGATACGACGATGCTACAATCAAAGAATATCTTGAAAAAGGTATCGCTGTTGAAAAGTAATTTAAATACTTATGAACTTTTAAGACCTCGGATTTATCCGAGGTCTTTTTTATGCGTTTTTAAACTACAAAATTGTGGATTTTAAGTATTTTATGGTTACTGTTCTGTGGATAGTTTTAAGGATTTGAGACCGGTATAACTTTAAAGTGTAAATGAAAAAGCAGTCATACTAAAATGAAGAAATAAAAAAAGACGACAATCAAATTGTTCGTCTTTAAAGTGCCCAGAACCGGAATCGAACCAGTGACACGAGGATTTTCAGTCCTCTGCTCTACCAACTGAGCTATCTGGGCATATACAGATTTCTACCATCAAAAGGAAGTGCCCGAGACCGGGATCGAACCGGTACGAGTGTTACCTCGCAGGATTTTAAGTCCTGTGCGTCTGCCAATTCCGCCACTCGGGCTTATCCTGTCGTCGTTTGACGGCTTGTTAATAATACCAAAAGAAAAAGACTTTGTCAACGGGTTTTCCTAAATTTTTTTTGAAGAAGTTTTTCTCATCTCAAATCATAGCCAAAAAAGCTGTAATTTCCGGCAAAAAAGGGGAATCTGCCTTTTTCATTCCCCTCTTACCATGTATACTCTGCCAAAACGTTACCTTGCGCATCTGTCCCGATCATAGATGATACACCATACTGATTTTTCTGATATTCTTCCAGTATATGATTTCCATAAAAATAGCCATCCTCCCGCACCGGCAGCGTTCCCTCATAGTACACTTCGTTGTTTTCCAGTCTGCTCAAGGTATACTGTACTTGTGTCACACCTTCTACCTGACAGATACCATAGAGTACGTCCATATCACTCTGATACTCTCCCCAAAGGGGCGGCAAACGCAGTCTGTCATCCTCTGGAAAAACATAATGTCCGCCGCTTCTGCTGCCCCAGAAAATCCCCATGTGGCGTTCCATGACACAATAATTCAGATTCTGTCCCCATTTTCCCAGTATGAAATATGTACCTTCAGCGCCTTCTCCTTCCAGCAGGATTTCCTCTGACGGTCCAACATGTTGATACTTTTCCTCAGCGGCAAAATATTGATGGGGTGTCAGCCTGTAATCAAATAATTTCATATACCCACCCACACAAATTGCCATCAGCAGCAAATACAAAAGAATCTGTTTTTTCCGTTTCATAGGTCTTCCTCCTTTTGGAGCAGGGAAATTTCCATGTCAAATTGACGTCCTTCCCTATCATAAATAAAATGGCACTCTTTTGCGTCAGCTGGAAAATCTGGATAAGTTATGCTGCCCGCTTCGTAATAAATTCCGCTAACTGCAATCTGTGTATTACGGGGGCGAAATTGGCTGGTATAATTTTCTCCGTCTGTCAGATAGCAGTCATAAAAGTCAAAGGTTCCAGTCAATGCTGTAGAAAACAGTTCCTGATAGGTAATGTACTTTAATTCCATATCGCCATTTTGATAATACCGGAGTTCTTCCACGCCCACGACCATATCATCTACTTTTACCTGTCGATTCACTTCCACGGTATAGACCAGATTCTCCGGTGTTTCTTCATATAGTTCCGTAAAAAACCGGTCCACAGCTCCATATCCCGTACCAATGGCACGGCATCCACCCACGGAAATCACAGGCAGACCAAAGGCAATAAAAATCAGTATAAACAGCCTGCGTACCCACAGCCACACGTACCCCAAAACAGGATTATGGGCTTCATTCAGCTCTTTTCCCAATTCCTCGCTGTCCCCCATATAATCCACCGTCAGCTGTGCTGCCTGTTCCTCGTCGATGTCCTGGGAAAGCAGGTCTTCGTATAAATCCTCCATATGCTCCCGTAATTCCTGCCCAATGGCACGGCGGTCAAAGCGAAATTTCACATGGGAAGTCACTGCTTTGATGTAATTTTCAAATAGTTCCTTAGCCATGTCATTTCCCCTTTCTGTCTTACGCCTACTAGCTGTTTTTTCCTATCACTTCTCCGGCGGCATTTTTACAAATGACCTCTTTCACCACACAATCTATTGTTTCTGCTGTATCAGAACCCAATGTCATACTGAAAAATCCATTTTCCCCCACAGGAATGGTATACCGTCCAACGTCCTGCCAGTCATTTTTCTCAATGTTCCAACCTTCCAAAACACAGACTACTTCCACAGCATCCGTTTCCCTTGTCTGCCCCACGATAATGTCCTCTGAAACCCATGCTCTTGTCTTTACTTTCACCGGAAAATAACCATCCCAGTGTTCATTGGTATGCTTCCAGAAAATCCCCAGAATTGGCTTTGCCGATACCATATAAAATCCCTTTTCCTCCATCCCTGCCAAACACAGACAGCCATCATCCCGCTGACCAACTTCTATGACCTCTGCCGCGGGTCCCAGCCATTCCGCTTTTTCCGCACTGCGAAAAACGGCTTCCGGTGTCAGATGATAGCCCCCTTGCCACAAAAACAGCAGGACTGTCAATGCAATCAGAATGATATTTGTTACAATCTGTTTTTTTCGTTTCATTCTGCCATCACCCGCCCTTCTGTCAGGGAAACCTCAATTTCTTTTTCATAGCCTAGGAAAAACACGATTCTATCGGCTTCCGGCGGCACATCATAATTCCAATTTCTGCCCTTTTCATAAAAAGGGGAATTGCTGGAAAACCGACCGCCATCTCCATAGCAAACTTCTTCTCCTGCATAAATTTCCGCACCAATGCTGCTTCTTCCCAGACCGCCGCTAAGCCATGGATTCTGGTGGATATGATAGGTATATTCCAAGGTACCATCATCAAAATATCGGATTTCCTCTATCTGTACCTTGCTGCCATAAAGCTGGGCCTCCAATACTGGCGAAATGGTATAAACCACATTCCCATTTTTGTGTTCTATCTGCTGAAGGTAAGTATCTCCAAAGCTAACTCCTTGGATGATTCCCCATCCGACCAATACAACCACACAAAGCCTTGCCATCCACCTTGTCACCAGCCAAATCCAGCCCCAAAGAGGATGATGGACTTCATTCAGCTCCTTGCCCAATTCCTCGCTGTCCCCCATGTAATCCACCATCAGCTGTGCCGCCTGCTCCTCGTCAATGTCCTGTGAAAGCAGGTCTTCGTACAAATCCTCCATATGTGCCTGTAATTCCTTGGCAATGGCACGGCGGTCAAAGGGAAATTTCACATGGGAAGTCACCTCTCGGATATATGTATCAAATTTTTCTCTCTCCATGACTTCCCTCCTTTAAGGTCTTGCCTTTCGTTCTTTCACATCTTCATATGCCCAGCCGCCAACAGAAGAAATCTGCGGCTGATGTCCTTCCACATCATATTCCTTTCCGTCTTTGCCCAAACCCTTTCGGTATACCACTTCCCCTGCAGATGTTCTGCCTTCCACATAGCCAACGTAAAACATGTCGGCTTTTTCCTGTGGAAAGTCCATTTTCTCATGGAAAAAGCCATTTTCCGCAACAGGCAGTGTAATTTCTTCCACAGGCTTCAAATCCTCCACTTCATCCTCCATGGAATAAAACAGGCAGGTCACTTCCGTAACTTCCGGCAATAGAGAAAGCCCCACCAGAACACTTTCCTTTGTGAGCCTTGCATCCACATCCCTGTACATGGAGTGGTATCCTTCCACATCCACATCGTTGGACATTCGCCAGAACAACCCCAAATATGGTTCCACCGGAATCACCGAAAGACCATTGTTCCATTTTCCCACATAAATCTGACTGCCATCTCCTCTGGGATAGGTCAGAAGGATTTCTTCCGATGGTCCGTAACGCAGTCCCCGCTCTGCTCCATGAAAAGCAGCTTCCGATGAAAAATAAAGTCGATTACTCCTGACCCATAGACCGCCGCAAAGAATCAACACCAGCAGGAACACCACACATTGTTTGATTCGTTTCATTTTCATCACCTGCTTTTATACATCTGCACCCTTTATAAATATGGTCTCACCGGACTTTCCTTTTGCTTCCACATGCTCAACGGTGTATCCATATTCTGTCGATGCCTCTACAGGCAAAGAGGTTTCTCCATAGAAAAATCCATCTTCCCCGATTTCCATAGTTAGTTCCTTTACAAAAACAGACGCTTTTTCCATTTCGTCATAGACATACAGTTTGCACGTAACTTCTGTGGCTTCTGGCAGTTCACACAAGCCCACAATGTAGTTCTCCTCTGTCAAAAACGCCTCCACAGGTTCCTCCATGAGCAAACAATGCATATTACCATTTATCAGGTCAGTGCTTTTCCAAAATATCCCCCATTTAGGCTCTACACCAACCACAGAAAGCCCTTTTTCCCAACGTCCCACCAAAACCTGACTGCCATTTTCTTTTTCATAAGTCAGCAAAATTTCATTTGATGGACCATAACGCAGCCCCTGTTCCTCTGCCGCCATAGCTGCTTCCGGTGACAAATGCAGTCCGCTGCGCCAAAAAACATATCCGCCACAAAAGAGCAGGACCAGCAAGAAAATAACGATCTGTTTTCCACGCTTCATTCTGCCATCACCCTGCCTTCTGTCAGGGAAATTTCAATTGGTTCTCCCCAGCCATTGCCCAAATCCGCATTTGCCCGGATTTCCAGCCGGTCTGCTTCTTCCGGTACATCCCTCAGCTTGATTTGACCTTTTCCATAATAACGTCCGTCTTTATAACTTCCTTCCCCATTGTAGCACTGTGTTTCTCCCACATAAGGAAAGGCACGGATTTCAAAAGTCCAATATTCATCTCTGGAAAAAGGATTTCGCCATGTGGCATAATCCACTTCCATCCTGCCGTCCTCGTAGTACACAATTTTATCGATGTACAAGGTATAATCGTAAACCTGTTTTTCCACATCAGGAGAAATGGTATATACCACTTCGCTGGCAGAAGCCGGATACACTTCCGCAAAATACCCTTTTGCAATGCCGATACCTGTATCCAAAAGACCAAAAGCCGTTTTTGCTGCCACCACAATGCAAAGGATGCCTAATATCAGCCAAACATACCCCAGAACAGGATGATGGGCTTTATCCAGCTCTTTTCCCAGTTCTTCGCTATCTCCCATGTAGTCCACAGTCAGTTCTGCCGCTTGTTTCTCATTAATGTCTTGAGAAAGCAGGTCTTCATACAAATCCTCCATATGCTCCCGCAGCTCCTGCCGGATTTTCCTGCGGTCAAAGGCAAAACGCACATGGGATACCACATCATTCAAGTACCGTTCCCAAGGTTCCCGCATAGCCACTCCCCCTTATGACACGCTCCACAGAACCGCAGAAGGTTTCCCACTGCTTCTTTTCTTCTGCAAGCTGTGCCTTGCCTGTCGCCGTAATACGGTAATACTTCCGTTCCTTGCCGCTTTCCGTTTTGGCACGATAGGACTTCACCAGATTTTGGCTTTCCATGCGATGAAGTACAGGATACAGTGTACCTTCCTTAAACTGGAATACATTCTGACTTCTGGCACTGATTTCCTTGATGATTTCATAGCCATAACAGTCTTTTTCTGCCAACAAGGACAAAAGCATCAATACCGTACTGCCGCCTACCAATCCCTTATCTACTGCCATAATCATTCCCTCCTTTATACTTAGATTATCTAGGTATATTATACCTTGTACATCTAGGTATCACAATGGGCATTCTGTGGAAAAAAATGTACCTTTCTGTGTGCATTCTGCCATATACTGTGGAAAACAATGTTTTTTCTGTGGACAACCCTGTGGACAAAGTGCAGTAAAAAGAGGATTCTCCTTAGGGGTACCTCATAAGAAAACAAAAAAGCTGAAATTCTTATAGAATTTCAGCTTTTCTTATTTTTATAAAAGTTTTAACTGGTATGTTTTCTTAAGGGGATTCTGCTTTCGAGAATCCCTTTTGCTGTTCCCTATCTCATTTTTGCTTTCAGAAAACATCAATCGTCATAATCTTTTTCTGCTTTCAGAACATTGCCGCTTGTGGCATCAATTTCATATTCGTATTCCATATTGCCTACACGGAATTCAATTTCGTATTTCTGTCTGCCATCATCATAATCCAGTTCGGTTTTTTCATACCGTACGTTGGAAGAGGAAACACCAGCATGTTTCAGAGCGATTTTTCTTGCTTCATCTGCGGAAATCACAGATGTGCTGCTGGGTTTGCTGTAGTTTTCCGCATCATAGTCAACTTCTACAATTTTGCCTGTTGCGGCATCGATGGTGTAATCGTATTCCCGATTGCCTTTGTAAAATTCTACTTCGTAGTATTTTCTGCCATCGTCATAATCTGTGCCCGCTTTGACAAATTTCACCTGGTTTGCTTTCAGTCCAGCATCTTTCAGAGCAATCGCCTTCGCTTCTTCCAGACCGATGTCTTTTGTTGTTTCGGGACGTGTCCAACCGTCTACATCGTAGTCAACATCCAGAACTTTGCCTGTTGTCGCATCGATTTCAAAATCGTATTCTTTGTTGTCGGTATAGAATTCCACATCGTATACCCAACGTCCATCTTCATAATCCAGTTCTGCACGGATGAATGTCACATCTTTCGCCAGCAGATTGCTGTAACCCAGTGCGATATTCTTTGCGGATTCTTTGCCAATATATCCCTGTGCGATTTCTTCTTCCTCTGTTTCAAAGCTGTCTGCGTCAGTTACAGTAAAATCACCGCTGAGGGTAATGGTTTTCGTACTGTTATTCCATACTACATCTTTGTTCATGATTTCACCGATAGCACGCAGAGGCAGGTATGTGCTGCCGTTGTACAGAATCGGATATACCCGCTGACCGGTTACAGAATAAAATTCTTTTTCATCATCTTCCACTACAATGGTAAAGTCCGGGCGTTCCTGTACACGGATATCTTTTTTGCCGATATAGGGATTGTCTTTATTAGAAGAAGTGGAATCCCTTTCGCCGCTGATGGTAATGACTTTATTCTTTTCATCCCAGTTTACATTCTTGCCCATCAATTCCCCAATGGCACGCAAAGGCAGATAAGTTGTGCCTTCATACAGGATAGGATACACCGCATCGCCGCTGGATGTTTTAAAATCCACTTCGTCACCATTCACAACGATGGTAAAATCAGATCGAAGCTGCGCATCTGCTGTACGGATTGTTGCCCCAAATGTTGGTACCGCCATTGCTGCTGCCATAATTGCCGCTGTCACAATCGCAAAACGTTTCTTCATAAATAAGACCCCCTTTTCCAAACTCATCTCCTAGTTTTTTAATATAATTTATTTGACATCATTATATCATACAGTGGAAACAATTTCCAGTCACTTATATATTTTGAAATACAACTTCAACATATTTGTAATCTGGTTGTAATATAACAAAAAAAGACAAGCATTTCTGCTTGTCTTTTCAGTGGGCGGAGAAGGATTCGAACCTTCGAAGCTATCGCAACAGATTTACAGTCTGCC
>OFLZ01001905.1_pt1 | contig 10926 bp, 9 predicted proteins | sample 1541321 | NCBI WGS metagenome assembly OFLZ01 (sample SAMN04209223, study PRJEB22552) | human gut metagenome | biome: gut; material: feces | host: Homo sapiens | place: USA: Oklahoma | reverse complement strand
CCATATTTACTGGGTTTGTAGCCGCTTTTTTGTCTTCCAACTGTCAAAGATGGGATTATATACTTTTTGAGGAAGGAGTTCAAGCAAATCTTTGTCAGTTACCGGAATGTCGAAGATAAAATCGGCTTGAGGCAAAAATATCTGTTATACTGATATCTATGGGAATGGAAATCGGCTTGGTTTTCCATGTTGGTGATGGGAAAGATGTACTGTTAGAGTTTTTCAATAAAAGTATTGTGTGTGAAATTTTATTATGGCATTGATGTGAGAATGGTACAATAGGATAGGTAGAATTTAAAATAAACATGAGATGTATTTGTATCATTTTTTGTTGACTCCATTTGTAATAAGTGATATATTTATCTCATAAAGATACAAAAACATCACATCGAAAAGAGGTATGATTATGACAAAAAAACAAATGAAACAACTTATCTTTATGGGAATAGGGTGCGTAATATTGCTGATTGCAGGGATAATTTACTCCTTACTATTTAACGATGCACGTTGGGTTAAAAACATGGATATGTCTGATTATGCATTTTCCATAAAGGACATACCAATGTTGATAGTCGGTGCTTTGATAGCTATTTATGTGTTATATGTAACAGTTATCTTTTTTAAAAACGCCTTTTCTAAAAATTTTAAAGACAAAAACGGGAGTTTGACACATCATTTTTATAACTTTCCTTAGAAACCCTTTATTCAAGCCATTTAAGGCTTATTTTTTTGTCAAATTTTTAAAATTTATTAGTGCTTGTTTGTGCTTTTTGTGGTATAATAAAAAGAAAAGAGGTTTTTTATGTACATAAATATCACTGGTAGTTCAAACAACAAGGATGTATATATTTATCAGTCCTTCCGTAAAGAGAATGGAAAAACTTCATCCCATATCTATAAAAAACTGGGAAAGATGAACGATCTTCTTGCACAATTCGATAACGATAAGGAGAAGATGATGGAGTGGGCCAGAAACGAGGCTAAGAAAGAAACGGAACTCTACAATCAAAAAAACGGAAAAGTGTCCGTAGATTTTTCCCAAGGAGCTCGTATCATGAAGAATGAACAGCGACTCTTTAATGTCGGGTATCTCTTCCTTCAGTCTCTTGTTACCGAGCTCCGTCTGGATAAAATCTGCCGGTCAATCAAAGGACGCCACAAGTATCAGTATGATCTGCTCGCTGTTTTTACAGATTTGATCTATGCACGTATTCTCCATCCTTCCAGTAAACGTGAAAGTTATGAATACTGCAAGACTCTACTAGAGCCACCGAAATATCATTTACAGGATGTTTACCGTGCCCTTTCCGTTATTGCCGAGGAATCCGATTTTATACAGAGTGAACTGTACCAGAATTCCAACTTTGTCCATCCCAGGAACAAAAAAATCCTATACTACGACTGCACAAACTTCTATTTTGAGATTGAACAGGAAGACGAACTGCGCAAATACGGTAAAAGCAAAGAACACCGACCAAATCCAATCGTGACCATGGGTTTGTTCATGGATGCAGATGGGATTCCTATGTCTTTCGATATTTTTCCCGGAAACCAAAACGAGCAGACCACCTTAAAACCATTGGAACAAAAGATTATCCGAGACTTCAACTGCAGCGAATTTATTTTTTGTTCGGACAGTGGACTGGGTTCTCTCAATAACCGTCGGTTCAATAGTTTCAGCCACAGAGCTTATGTAATCACTCACTCCCTGAAAAAAATGAAAGAGGAAGACAGGAAAGCAGTGATGAACCCTGCACAGTTCCGAAAGATAGGAACGCAGAAGTTCGTTGACCTTCGTACACTAGACGAAACTGACGAAGAGGTCTATCACTCTGTTTACTACAAGGAATATCCTCTCACAACAGGAGACATGGATGAAACACTGATCGTCACCTATTCTCCGAAATATGCTGCTTATCAGAGAAAGATCCGTGAAGGTCAGATTGAACGCGCACAAAAGATCCTCTGTTCACCAGAGAAAAAGAGAAAAGGGAAAAATCCCAATGATCCCATGCGATTTGTGAAACGTACTACTGTTACTGCTGACGGAGAAATCGCAGAAAAAACAGTGTATGATCTTGACTGGGGACAGATTGAAAAAGAGGCAATGTATGATGGGTTTTATGCAGTAGTGACCAATCTGGAAGGAGATGTAAACGAGATCATCCGGATCAATCAGCAGCGTTGGGAAATTGAAGAAAACTTCCGTATTATGAAAGATGAGCTCGGCTCCCGTCCTGCATTTGTCCGCCGGGAAGACCGGATCAAAGCTCATTTCATGACCTGCTATATCAGCCTGATTGTTTACCGGCTCTTAGAGAAAAAAGTCGGAAAGGGCTTCACTTGTGACCAGATCATCCAAACTCTGAGGTCCATGCAGATGACCCTTTTAAATACTGCAGGTGGCTATATTCCTTCATATACCCGTACAGACCTCACAGATACTCTGCATCAAAGATTTGGATTCCGCACGGATCACGAGATTATTACGAAAACCTCTATGCGAACAATTATTAAAAATACAAAAGTTGTGAAAAGGACTGAAATATAGCACATATCGATACAAGACAGAAAACGGCTACACCGCCCATATTTACTGGGTTTGTAGCCGCTTTTTTGTCTTCCAACTGTCAAAGATGGGAGTATACCCAGTTTGCAGTCAAAAATCAACGCCAACTCGTTACATTCCGATCTCTTTGCAGATGATCAGCTTTTCTCCCGGATTCAATCGTTCATTTTCCAGATGGTTGATTTCCTGAATTTCCTCCACTGTGGTCATGTATGTTTTTGCCAGCGTCCACAGATCATCTCCGTTCTTTACGATATATCCCACGATTCCCGGTTTTTTTGCCAGTTCCTCTCTGTCAATTTCTTCAAACCGAACTTCTGTGATCACATGCATCGGCACAGCCTTCCTCAGGAACACATCAAATGCCAGTACGGCTTTGATCTCCACAGAATCACTGCCCGTCATGGTCACTGAAATCTGTTCTGCACGGTCTGAAAGCTGGAAACGGATCTCCTCCGGCATATCGGGGCATTCCAGAAGATAGGAAAACGGAATCATTCCCTGCCAGCTTCCAAACGGAACGGTATCGTCTGCTTTTAAATATAGAAACGACAGGTGAAGAATCCCTTCGATCAAAATCCCACTTCCCGCCTGAGATTCCAGATGTTCGATCTGGATCGAACCTGTACTGTGGCAGATCTGAAGCACATCATCCTTTAATTCCGGCAAAGACAAAGTCTCTGTCACTTTGCATTTGGACTGATTCTGCAGCAGCAGTTCTTCATAGACTGCCTCGCGGGTATCATAAACCACCTGTTTTTCCAGCGAATACAGATCCTGCAAAAGATTTAATTTCTCTTCTTCATACAGATGGATCCGAAGACTTAATGTTCCCTCAATCCCCAGGATCCGCATCTCTCCATCCTCGTCCATCCGCACATCCACAAGCGTATCCTCCAGGCTATGCTGCACTTCGTAATACATCTCTTCTGCTGCACCGCTGCATTCGATTTTCCCCTCATACGGAATGCTCTGTTCCAGCCAGTCTGTTTTTCCTTCTTCTGACAGGTACATACAGAACACCTGCAGTTCACCTCTTAATATCAGTTCTTCTTCCCCTGCCCGGATTTCCAGTTTTCTTCCCGTCACATTGGTCAGAAGCATCTGCCCGATACTTTCTTTCGTTCCCGGAAGTGTGATCTCTTCTTTGATCCGGTAAGTATCTTTTTTTGCCGTATGTAATTTCAAAAGATTCACTTCCTGTTGTTTCTTGTAAACCGGGCAGGTACTTTCCAGATCGACCGTTGTTTTTTCTTCTGTCAGATGTTCGCATCCCACTTCCATTTCAATCATGGCCCGGATACTCACCTTTCTGGAATGAACCAGCGTGGCGCCAAATTCCACCCGGATATTTTGTACAAAATACTGGGCATTTTCTTCTCCATCCGTGTAAACCATTTCTTCAAACGGAAGTTTCCCTTCCAGAACAGCCGGTCTTGGTTCTCCCTGGTCAGTCAGGTACAAAATCTGAAAATACAATTTTCCGGATACCCTGACATAGTTTTCTACCAGTTTGACATCTTCTATTTTGACCTCACCCTGTCCCTCTACGATCCGGCGGACATCTTCTTTTGCATCCGGTACATTATAGTCCTCGTCCAGATAAAACTGGTCCAGCACCTTTTTTCCTTCCTGATTATAACGAATGACTTTCTGTATCAGTTCCATATGCTCCTCCCATTATTCAAATAAGATTTCCTTTTCTGTGACCTTCAGTCTGATCACCACATACGGATAGGTCACAACATCCTTTGTTTTCTCTCCTTTTTCCGGTCCCATAAGGCTTGTTTGGATTCGGATCGCCAGTTCTCCTTCCACAACAGAATCTACTCTGACCTGGTATCCTGTCTTTTCTTTTGGCCCGTAACTTCTTGCAGCATACAGCACATCCCCATCTGTATAAGTCAGCATAAACGGTGTTTTCTTCTCCTCTTCCATTCTGATTTTCAGCTCTTCTGGAATTTCCTGCTCTGATACTTCTGTAAACTGGATCTCACTTCCTTCTGTCACAGATGGCTGTCTGCTGATACACCCGCACAGTCCCACTGCCACACACAAAAAAAGCGTCCACAGTATTCTTTTCTTCTCTTTCACCTTCTGCTCCAGAGGTTTTCTTTCCCTTTATCTTATTAACATTTCTTTCTTTTTATGACCACGAAACTTGTATTTCACAGGATGCTTTAGTATAATCTGTACTAGACTTTAAAAAATAAAAAAGAGAGGGTTTATCACATGATTCGTTTTATTTGTGTTGTTGTTGTCCTCGTTCTGTTCCTGGTTCTGACGATTCCGGTGTTTTTCATTGAATGGCTGATTGGTAAATTCAACCGCAATGCAAGAGACTACAGTTGTCTTCGAATGGTACAGTGGGGATTCAAATTGATCTTAAAGGTAACCGGAGTACAGACTACTGTGATCGGAATGGAGAATATTCCAGATGAGCCGGTATTGTTTATCGGAAATCACCGCAGCTTTTTCGATATTCTTCTGACCTATTCCCGTTGTCCGAGATTGACCGGATATGTCGCAAAAAAAGAGATGGAAAAGATTCCTCTGCTGTCAACCTGGATGCGATTTGTCTACTGCCTGTTTCTGGATCGTGAGAATCCAAAAGAAGGCCTCAAGACAATCCTGCAAGCCATCGACTATGTAAAAAAAGGAATTTCCATCTGCATCTTCCCGGAGGGTACTCGGAATAAAGGGGAAGAGCTGAGCATGCTTCCATTTAAAGAGGGCGCATTTAAAATCGCCACAAAGACCGGATGTGCCATTGTTCCGATTTCTATGAACAACACCGCTGCCATCTTTGAAAATCAGTTTCCTAAGATTAAAAAAGTCCATGTCGTAGTAGAATATGGCAAACCGATCTATCCAAAGGATCTTGCACCGGAAGACAAAAAACACATCGGTGCTTATGTACAGAATATCATTCAGGAAACGATCCATAAAAATGCAGATTTAGTCTGATAAAAAACAAGGAGATTTGTTATGAGAGCAGATAATTTAACGTTGCTCACGGATTTATATGAGCTGACTATGATGCAGGGCTATTTTGAAAAGCAGTCTGCCAATGAAACCGTGATATTTGATGTATTTTTCCGGGAAAATCCGGTAAAAAACGGGTATTCCATCATGGCCGGTCTGGAACAGGTCATCGAATACATCAAAAATTTGAATTTTTCTTATGAAGATGTAGATTATTTACGGGGACTTGGTATTTTCAGCGAAGATTTTCTTCATTATCTGAGTGGATTTCACTTCAGCGGAGATATTTATGCAATCCCGGAAGGAAGCGTGATCTTCCCGAAAGAACCAATCTTAAAAGTCATCGCTCCGATCATGGAGGCCCAGCTTGTTGAGACTGCGATCTTAAATATCATCAATCATCAGAGTCTGATTGCCACGAAAACTGCCCGTGTTGTCCATGCGGCACAGGGCGATGGCGTCATGGAATTCGGACTGCGCCGCGCCCAGGGACCGGATGCCGGACTTTATGGCGCAAGAGCCGCTATGATCGGCGGATGCGTCGGCACTTCCAATGTACTGGCAGGCAAGATGTTCGATGTGCCGGTGATGGGGACTCATGCACACAGCTGGATCATGAGTTTTCCGGATGAATACACGGCTTTTAAAGCTTACGCAGACTTATATCCAGATGCATGTACTCTTCTGGTCGATACTTACGACACCTTAAAATCCGGTGTTCCCAATGCGATCCGGGTATTCCGGGAGATGAAAGAAGCCGGGATTCATCCAAAAAGCTATGGCATCCGCTTGGACAGCGGTGATCTTGCCTACCTGTCCAAAAAAGCCCGTGCAATGCTGGATGAAGCAGGATTTGAAGATGCTGTGATCGCCGCTTCCAATGATCTGGATGAAATGCTGATCAACGATTTAAAGATTCAGGGTGCTGCCATCACCTCTTGGGGAGTCGGCACACATCTGATCACCTCCAAGGACTGTCCGTCTTTTGGAGGAGTTTACAAACTGGCTGCCATTGAAAAAGACGGCGAATTTCTTCCAAAGATCAAGATTTCCGAAAATACAGAAAAGATCACCAATCCGGGAAACAAAACGATTTACCGTGTATATGATAAAGAGACCGGAAAACTGCGTGCAGATCTGATCTGTTTTGCCGACGAAGTCTACGACACCAAAGAAGAACTGCTTCTGTTTGACCCGAATGCAACCTGGAAAAAAACACGCCTTGCCGGTGGAAGTTATACGATGCGCGAGATGTTAAAGCCAATCTTCATTCACGGGGAATGTGTCTATACTTCGCCTTCTGTCATGGAGATTGCCGCTTACTGCAGACAGGAAAAAGACACCCTCTGGGACGAGACAAAACGTCTCTTGTATCCGCACAAAGTCTATGTAGACTTGTCTCAGAAGCTGTATGACACAAAAGCAAAACTGTTAAATGATGTAAATAAATAATAAGGAGATTATCATGAAAATTATTGTATTAGCCGGTGGACTCAGCACAGAACGCGATGTTTCTCTCGCTTCTGCTGCCGGAATCTGTAACACATTATTAGAAAAAGGACACGATGCATTTCTTTTGGATGTATTTCTTGGTCTGGAGAATGCGCCAGAGAATCTGGAAGATGTTTTCACTCTTCCGGGACATGGTCTGGAGATTGCCAGAAATATTTCCGAGACAGAGCCGGATCTTGCCGCAGTCAAAGCATCCCGCCCGGATCAGTCCGACTGCTTCTTTGGACCAAATGTCATCGAGCTCTGCCGTCTGGCAGATATGACCTTCCTTGGTCTTCACGGCGGAGAAGGGGAAAATGGAAAACTGCAGGCTGCTTTTGATCTTCTTGGCATCCGCTACACCGGACCGGACTCTCTGGGATGTGCCGTTGCCATGGACAAAGGTCTCACCAAACAGATCTTTCTGGAAGCAGGCGTAGATACTCCTGCCGGGGTCTGCCTGTACAAAGAAAACAGTGACTGCTCCCTGGAGTCTCTCGGACTTTCTCTTCCGGTTGTTGTAAAACCATGCTCCGGAGGATCCAGCATCGGAGTGTACATTGTAAATACTGAGGAAGAATACCGTCAGGCTTTGGAAAACTCCTTCCGCTACGAAAATGAAGTGGTCATCGAAACGTTCATCAAAGGCCGCGAATTTGCCTGTGGAGTGATCGACGGCAAAGCGCTGCCTCCGATCGAGATTATTCCGAAAAACGGATGGTTTGACTATGCCAACAAGTATCAGGCAAATGCAACAGAAGAGGTCTGTCCTGCCGATATCAGCGAAAAAATTTCAGAACGTATGAAAGCTCTTACGGTTCGTGCCTTCCAGGCTTTGAAACTGAATGTGTACAGCCGTGCAGACTTTATTCTGGATGAACATGACAACCTGTATTGTCTGGAAATGAACACCCTTCCTGGTATGACTTCCGCAAGTCTTCTTCCGAAAGAAGCACTGGCAGACGGCATTGCATACGGAGATCTGTGCGAACTGATCATTCAGAAATCCATGGAAGCAAGATATCAGTAAGCAAATACAATAAAGGATGAAACATTTATGAAAAACATGACATTAAAAGAAATCGCCGTTGCCTGTGGCGGAATTTATTACGGCGATGATGAAAGTTATTATAAAGAAGTATCCAGCGTCGTGATCGACAGCCGGAAAGTGGAAAAAGACAGTTTATTCGTTGCGATCCGCGGGGCAAGGGTCGATGGACATATGTTCATTCCCCAGACAATCCGTGACGGCGCCCTGTGTGCCGTTTCTGAAAAGAGAATTGAAAATGCTTCCTATCCATACATTATGGTTACCTCCTGCGAACAGGCATTAAAAGACATCGCCGAACATTACCGCAAAAGTCTGAATCTGAAAGTCGTAGGGGTTACCGGAAGTGTGGGAAAGACCAGCACGAAAGAAATGATCGCATCCGTACTTGGCGAAAAGTATCACGTATTAAAGACAGCCGGAAACTTCAACAATGAGATCGGACTTCCGCTTACGATCTTCAATATCCGCGAAGAACATGAAGTTGCTGTCCTGGAACTGGGGATCAGTAACTTTGGTGAAATGGAGCGACTGGCAAAAGTAGCACGCCCCGACATCTGTGTGATCACCAATATCGGTGTTGCACATCTGGAACATTTAAAATCCAGAGACGGGATTTTAAAGGCAAAAACAGAGATTTTCATGTATATGAATCCAGAAGGTTCCATCATTTTAAATGGAGACGATGACAAGCTCTCCACTGTACATCCGGCCAACGGGATCCAGCCTGTTTTCTTTGGTCTGGATGAAAACAGGGACTTTTATGCGGATCAGATCGAATCCTGTGGGCTGCGCGGCACCAATGCAGCCTTCCACACACCAAATTCTTCGTTTGCCGCACATATCTCCATTCCAGGTGAACACATGGTGCACAATGCGCTGGCAGGAATTGCTGTTGGATACGCACTGGGCATGACTGATGAGGAGATCAAAGCCGGAATCGAATCTCTGGTTCCTCTGGCAGGACGCAACAATCTCATCGAGACAGATTCCTTGACGATCATTGACGACTGCTACAATGCCAATCCGGCTTCCACCAGAGCGTCTCTGGACGTCCTTGCAAAAGCAGATACCCGCAGAGTTGCCATTCTCGGAGATATGTTTGAACTGGGACCGACCGAAAAACAGATGCATTATGAAGTTGGAAAATATGCCGCCGATCTTGGGATTGATGTTCTCGTCTGCATCGGACAGCTTTCTGAGCATATGGCAACAGGAGCCAGTGAACAACACTCCCAAACACAGGTGTTTTATTTTGAAACAAAAGAAGACTTTTTCGAACAGACAGACCGTGTTCTGAATCCGAAGGATACGGTTCTTGTCAAGGCTTCCAACGGTATGAAGTTCTCCGAAATCGTCAATGTACTGAAAGAGAGGTAAAGTTTGAAACAAATAAGTAGAGGACAGCCAAAGAATAAAGGGCATGACAAATAAACCATCGTAAGAGGTGGTTTTGAAAAGTAAATATGGACACAACACCTAATCAGACAGCAGCAACTTCATCATCCTTGATGACATATCCTCGTTGTTTAAGCAGATTAAGTGCCTGTGAAGTAGTCAGTATTTTTGATTCACTCACAGGGCGTGATTCAAGAAAGCCTTCCGGTGTATAAGGTTTTAAATCTGTAAGTATGTGCCAGATAGCGGTCAGGAACATACGACAGATGGCAATGATAGCTTTCTTGTGACCACGCCGTGCTTTTATACGTCGATAACGGATCGTAATTTCTGGATGTTTCTTGGATTTGATTAAAGCATTTGCAACTTGCACCAAAACTGGTTTAAAATAAGAACCAGCACGGGAAATCCTAGTGGATTTGATTTTGCGATTGCTTTGGTCGTTACGAGGACAACATCCAGCCCATGATACGAGGTTTTTGGCTGTGGGGAAGACAGACATATCACCTCCGATTTCAGAGAGCACCTGAATAGCAGTCATTGGGTTCTTATCGAATCCTGGTACGGTTCGAATAAGAGAAAGGGCTTCATCGTATTTATCACTGAGACGAAAGATTTCCCGTTCTATTTCTGCTTTGTGCATTTCTAATTCATCGATGTGATTAAGACATTGTCTGAGTTTTACAGCTTGTTCTGTAGAGATAGCACCATCAACGGCAGCCTGTATTTCTTCGATAGGAGTCTTACATCTGCCATCCACGAAAGGTGCTACGTCAAAAGTTTCCCCAGGGTGTTGTAAAATCTGTTCTGTAATAGAACGAGAAGATTTACCAAATACATCGGAAAAGACATCATCGAGTTTTAAATTAGAGACGGTAAGACAATTTTGAGCACGATTCTTTTCACCGGTAATCATACAGGTGAGTTTATATCGGTATCTTACAAGATCTCTTAACTCGCGAATGTCAGCAGGTGGAATAAAGGAAGGTTTTACCATGCCGCACATATATAGATCGCAAATCCACTTTGCATCTTTACGATCTGTCTTATTTCCTTTTTGGGGCTTGGTGTATTTGGGATGAGAAAGAGTAACCCAGACGTTATTTTTCTCTAAAATATTAAAAACAGGGATCCAATACTTGCCGGTTGATTCCATGCAGACATCCGTACAATTATATTTTGCAAGCCAATCACACAGCTCTTGCAACCCTTTTGAAAAGGAAGAAAAGCGAGCTTGCTTATACTCTGTTCGGCTGTGAGAATCAGTAATACCGATGCAGGCATAAATCCATGTTTTGTGGACAACAAGTCCGCAGCAATTATTTTTGATAATTTTAAATGACAATAAAATAACCTCCTGATATTTTGTAGCAATAAAACTGACAGTGACTGGTCATCCGGCAAAATCGAGTCGACTTTGGAAGAGATAAGTTTA
>OFLZ01001898.1_pt1 | contig 10965 bp, 10 predicted proteins | sample 1541321 | NCBI WGS metagenome assembly OFLZ01 (sample SAMN04209223, study PRJEB22552) | human gut metagenome | biome: gut; material: feces | host: Homo sapiens | place: USA: Oklahoma | reverse complement strand
GCTCGCAAGTATTGACAAACCTTGCACGATTGGATGTAACACTTCGTGCCCTCGGACATCCGGGACTATTCGTAACACTATACGATCCCGATATTGTAACGGAAGCCAACATCGGACGACAACTCTTCGGGTATTCCGACTTGGGACTGAATAAGGCGAATTGTCTGATAACACGCATCAACAACTTCTTCGGAAATGACTGGAAGGCTGTGCCGGCACTCTATCCCTCCAATATGAAAGATGTACGACAGGAACATCTTGCCAATATAACCATAACCTGTACGGACAATATAAAGTCAAGAATAGACCTCTGGAATGTACTCAAAGCATTGCCGCAGTACAATTATACAAACTATCAGACACCTCTGTATTGGCTTGACTTCGGCAATACGCAAACATCAGGTCAAGTAGTATTGGGCAGTATCCCGAAGAAGATAAAGCAACCTACCTCACAAATCTATCAGACCGTACCATCATTAAAGGTCATTACCAAACTTGTGAAGTATGCCCGAATCAAGGAAGAGGACTCCGGTCCGAGCTGTTCACTTGCCGAGGCATTGGAGAAACAGGACCTATTCATCAACTCCACATTGGCACAGCTTGGCTGCAATATCCTCTGGAAGATGTTCCGACACGGAATGATAGAGCATCACGGACTCTATCTAAACCTTACGACAATGAAGGTCAATCCGATAATGGTATAATCAATAGTAGCTGTCATATTCACACAAATATGATGGCTTTTTTTATGTTGTCACCAAAAATAACCTAAATATTTTACTATAATTTTGAAGATTTTAATATCAACAAAAAGGTTATCGATGAAATAAGTATGTATTGTACATGAATGAATTTATCTCAGGCTAATACAATTATAATGTCATTCAAATAGTAAACTAAAGTCCTCTTCTGATGTGACAGTAGGAGGTAGTTGACATTCTATGTTGTATATGAATTCGTTGACCTGAGCACATAGTTGTTCTACATTTTCTTTTGTGATCACATGCTCTTTGCCTTCTTTATCCTTACCATTGCGGTGTACAATGTCATGACGAATAAGCACTGCTTTACACAAATCTTTTATTACACCAATATCAATACCCATGGAATCCATAAATATTGGTTTTATTTTTGGAAGGTCATGATACATCAATTTACGTAATTCTTCTTTTACAATATCCTTAAGATGATCCATTCTAGTGAATATTTTATCAGTTGTAAAGGTCTGATTCTTAAACGGCTTATATGTCTCGGTGAATTTGCGCAAATACTCGTCATTCTCTGTAACATACTTTATCAATACGTCAGAAAGGTACGCTTCCATACTAGTAATAAGATTTGCATATAGAAGTTTGTAAAGATAGAATTTCGTGTATTCGTCTAGGCTGTCTATTTTCTCCATTACTTTGATTACATCAGCATGTGTTGCATCGAACAATTCTTTATCGTACCATGCATCATCTTCTTCTGGATACTCTATGTCTATATCTAGAACTTCTTCGTTGTTTAAATCTACGTCTAAAGTTCCACCATAGAAGCCATTATATAACTCTACATTGATGCAATGGTCACAGTTTGAGCAACAGTCTTCATACCATTCAGATTCAATACTATCATGATGAGATTCTGCAGCATAGTTAGGTGTTGGTACAGAGAATGCATCTGATTCGTTCTCTGTACCGCACTTAGGGCAACGCCACTTTAGAGTGATATATTCAGCCAAGGGATTGTATTCAAATTCTGCCATATAAAAATTATAGTTAAATATGCGTGATTACACGCCACAAAATTAAACCATTATTTTGTATTGCAGGCAATTTTGGGATGGTATTTACCTTGCGAGGTATATTGCACTTAAGAATTATTTATGACAATATTTGATTATCACCTCTATTTTCTGCAATATCGTCACAAATTTTAGCGTTCTATCTATTAAAATGCCCTTAAAATGCTATTAAAAAATGATAAAGCAACATTAATTTTTTGCTTTATTAGTAATTTTGCACATTAGGCATATATGATAAACAGTTCGGACTAACCCGACTTAAATATAGGACGCAATGAAAATAGAAAGGAAGATAGCCATTGGCTATACTATTATTGTCGCCCTAATTGGTGGTATCGTATATACGTACCTGCACGAATGGCGACAAATGAACAGATTGGAGCGTGAAGTGAAAGAGATTCACCGTCTCCGGCAAAGTGTGCATGAGGCATATGTACATATGCTCGACCTTACTATGTTCGGTGAAACCATTCTCGAATGGGAAAGAGCCGACACAACTCTCTATCGTGCCAAACGCCTCAAGGTAGATAGCATCCTTTGTGAGTTCAAGGATTACTATTCCGGTGAACGGATAGATAGCCTGCGGGTGTTGATGGCAGAGAAAGAAATCCAACTCTTCAATATCTCCAAGCTGTTTGAACAACAGGTAGAACTCGGTGAAGAACTTGCCGAGCGGATTCCCGTCATAGCATATGAGAGTACACAGGAGCCACCTAAGAAGAAAGGAGGTTTCTTGGGCCTCTTCAAGAAGAAAGAGAAACCGCAATCCACGACAACCACAAAACTTTATACCCTTAATCGGGATGTTATCAAGAAGCAGTCCGAACAGAGCCGTCAACTCTCTGAAACGGCAGACAGCCTTGCTCATCGCAATTATGTAATCAACCAGCAATTGAAGGGCCTTATTGCTGCAATGGACGGGCGTGTAACGGAAGACCTTCAAGCAAGGGAACAACAGATTATTAAGACTCGCGAGAGAACAAAGGTTTATTTAGGAGGTATTACAGCTTTTATTTTCATTGCTCTCATAGCCTCGTATTTTGTCATTATGCGTGACTATGGCAAGAAAGAGCGTGGCCGACGCAAGTTAGAAGAGAGTAACCGCAAGAATGCCGAGCTGCTTGAAATGCGTAATAAGATTATCCTTACCATCTCACATGATATACGAGGTCCGCTCAACAACATTATCGGTTATACAGATCTGGCCATGGATACACGTGAGAAGAAGAAACGCAACCTCCAGTTGAAAAAGGTTCTTGGCCGTAGCAAGCATATACTGCACCTTGTAAACAACCTCTTGGATGTATATAGGCTTAATCAAGCAAAAGAGACGATGCATCCTGTGCCATTCCGTATATCTGATTTGTTAAGCCGTGTGGTGGACGGTGCCACACAGCCTATCAATGATAAAGGGCTTCTCTTTGAGCATGAGTTCATAGGTGTCGATACAGTAGTCAAAGGCGATGTCGATAGAATAGAGCAAATCATCAACAACCTTATTGCCAATGCCGTCAAGTTCACTTCCGCAGGACATGTCAGATTTGATGTATCCTATATGGACGGCACATTCACAATGAAAGTCAGCGATACGGGTGTGGGTATGACCGAAGATATGATGAAGCGTATCTATATGCCATTCGAGCGTGCCGCAAGTGCAGAGAACTCCGATGGGTATGGTCTTGGGCTGCCAATCGCCCACGGAATAGTAACAATGCTTGGTGGAACAATAGATGTGGAGAGTACATTGAATCAAGGTACAACATTCACCGTCACTTTGCCTCTTCCTGTTACCGATGAGCCGGTAGAAGAGGAAATTGTTTCGTTTGACGCCTCATTGCATCTGCCAAAAAATGTCATTGTCATCGATGATGATATGCTGCAACTTGAACTTGTAAAGGAGATGTTGGAGCGTAATGGAGTGTCGTGTACAATATGCAGCAAGGTGGATAAACTGACGGAGGAGATGCGTAAGAAGAACTACGATCTGCTTTTGAGCGATATTCAGATGCCGAATACCGATGGATTCAAGTTGCTTGAATTGCTCCGCAAATCACGCATCGGTAACTCTAAGGATATTCCGATAGTGGCAATGACAGCACGAAGCGAAAGTGAGCGTGAAGCACTTCTTGAGGCAGGATTTGACGGTTGCATTTTCAAACCGTTCTCCATGAATGAACTGTTGAAGGTCATTGCCTCAGTAGTCAAGGGACGCGAACCTGGCAGTGATACCGACTTCTCGATGGTGCTTGCCAATGTCTCCGACAAGAAGAAAATCCTTAGAACAATGATTGAATCCTGCGAAAAAGACATTGTCGATCTGAAGATTGCAATGACAGCCGAGAACAGGGAGTCGATGCGAAGCATAGCACATCGTATGTTCCCGATGTGGGAGATGGTCTCGATGGATGAAATTCTGCTTGCTTACCGCAATGTCCTGAAGGATACGGACTGTGATACTCAAACCGTGTTGAACCACACGAATCATATAATAACCCACATAGAGCACCTGATTGAGGATGCCGGAAATGAGATAGAAAGAATAGCCGATGAAGAAAAGAATATTGATAGTAGAGGATAATATAACCCTTTCGCAGATAGTGAAAGACTGGCTGGAGCGTGAAGGATACGCTGTAGCGACTGCAATAGACGAACCTTTTGCCCGTAAGTTATTACGTAAGGAATCGTTCGATCTGATACTCTCAGATGTGCGTCTGCCACAAGGTGACGGTATATCACTTCTTGAATGGATCAATAAGGAGAAGATGGATATCCCATTTGTGATAATGACCGAGTATGCATCGGTAACGGATGCAGTCAAGGCAATCAAGATGGGTGCAAAGGACTATCTTGCCAAGCCGGTATTCCACGAGCAGTTGGTGGAAATGGTCAAGGAACTATTGAAACCTGTATCAACGGTACGCAGTAAGGAGAAGGAGCTGTTCAAGAGAATAAGCCCCAAGGCTAAGGAAGCTATGAATATGGCGGAGTTGGTTGCTCCATCGGATATTTCAGTATTGATTCTCGGAGCAAACGGAACAGGCAAAGAGTCCGTAGCCCGAACCATTCACTTCCATAGCAACCGCAAGGATAAGCCTTTTGTAGCGGTGAACTGCGGTGCCATACCTCATGAACTGGCAGCTTCTACATTCTTCGGGCACGCAAAAGGTGCTTTCACGGGTGCTGATGCCGACAAAGGTGGTTGTTTTGAAGCCGCCAATGGCGGTACACTCTTCCTTGATGAGATTGGAACATTGCCATACGATATGCAGTCCTCATTGCTGCGAGTGTTACAAGAGGGAACATTTATGCCAGTCGGCTCAAGTGTGGAGCGTGTGGCGGATGTCCGTATCGTGGCAGCAACTAATGAGGATATGGAGAAAGCTATTGCCGAGGGGCGTTTCCGTGAGGACTTGTATCATCGTCTGGGAGAGTTCGAGATACAGCAACCATCGCTTGCTGAGTGTCCTGAAGATATACTCCCGCTTGCCAACTTCTTCCGCGAGAAGTTCTCTGCAGAACTGCATCGTGAGAGAATAGGCTTTACCGCTGAAGCGGAACGGTTATTGCTCTCACACTCCTGGTCAGGCAATATAAGGGAGTTGCAGAACAAGATTAGGCGTGCGGTATTGATGGCCAAAGATACGCTCATTGACTTTGCGGATTTGAACATTGCACAGGCAAAGCCAATAGATATTCCGGAGGCTCCGCTGCTACCTTTGAAGGATGATGAGATGGAAAAGCAGAGCATCATCAGAGCCTTGCAGTCGTGTGGTGGTGTTAAGACAAAAGCGGCTCAAATGCTCAATGTAGACTCATCTACACTATACCGCAAGATGAAAAAGTATGGTATAAAATGATGATTGTGGGGGCAATATGAACCGCATATCGGCAAAAAGTTGTATCTTTGAGCCGTAAAATTGAAATATCGCGGCGGAACATTCGTTGTTCCTGTCCGTTTATATAGACATAAGTTCGCAAGAATCCCGAACAGAAATCTGGCAGTTGAAGTTAAGGAGAGTATTGCGTATGCTTATGCTATGCCCATGGCATAGCGTGGTGTTACGTACTCTCCTTAGGCCCATGCCAGAGCCTCTGTTCGGATGCGTGATGACCACGCTTCTTTTTTGGACGGAGGTAACGATATGGCAAAGATTCAGATCATAGCAGCGATGACAATGGACGGCTTTCTTCCGAAAGCTGACGAGAACTTAATGCAGTGGGTAATGAATGATGCCAAAGGCTTTCCATATTGGCACGAGCATAGCATATACCGCCTTATGCCTCACTATCCGTTGCTTGACCTGCTTGCCGAGAAACACTCCGACAACAACCAATCCGATACATACATAGCTGAAATATCCGACAAGGATAGCATAGAACTTCTGCGTGGACTCTCACGCTACAACCTCATTGACGAGATGGTTGTCTATATCTTGCCTGTCATTGCAGGTAAGGGAACTCTCGTATTTGATGACCTTACTCCAAGCCGTTGGAATATGTATAAGACTACATACTTCTCCAACGGAATAACTCGCATCATCTATCGCAACTCTTGCATTTTGCAATAGCAGGTTGCGAAAAAATGTTGCATTTTGCAATACTCTGAAAAGCCTCAAATTTCACGCTGAAAATTTTTATTTCACTGATACACAATGATGTATCGGTGTCTTTTTGTGTCATTCCATGTCATTGGCACGCAGGATGCCATTTAATAAGTATAACCTGTTGCGCAACACGGTGTAAATAACCCGATTATTCACACTTAAACAGATTATACGATGTTACAGATAAATAGTGAAACCGCCCACAAGATGTTCATCCAACTGATGGAACGCTTCGATAAGATAGAGAAGATGCTGGAGCGACAGAACAAAATGAAGGAGTGTCTCGATGGCGACACGCTGCTGGATAACTACGACCTGAGCAAACTGCTTGGCGTGACTCACCGTACCCTTGCTCGCTACCGCCAGAAGAAACTTATCCGCTACTATATGATTGACGGACGCACATACTACAAGGCTTCCGAGGTCAAGGACTTCTTCGAGCAGAAGGGCTTGCCACTTCCGGCAAGCATGAGAAATAACATCAATTTCTAACCTCTAAACAACTATAGAATATGGAAATCGTATGTATAGACAAAAAGGCATTTGATGAGATATGCAGCCATATCAGTGAGTTTGAGGATAGAGTGAACAGATTGTGTGCTACCCGTAAGGATCTTGGACTCAAGAACTGGATGGATAACCAGGATGTGTGCCAGATACTCCGTATCTCGAAGCGAACACTGCAAGTGTACCGAGAGAAGGGCTTGATACCGTTTGCACGCATCAAACACAAGATATTCTACAAGCCCGAGGATATTCAGAGATTCATTGACAGCACTTATCACCCCATTAAAAAGAAGAGACCATGAGCAGCTTTTTTATAGACAAGACCGATCCGCATATCGCAGAGATTCTTGAGCGTTTGAGACGAGTAAACAAAATTCTTCAAAAGACGGAGACTCTGGTACAACCTACATTGAACAATGAGAGGTTCCTGACTGATGAGGAACTCTCCAAGATACTCAGAGTGAGCCGCCGCACATTGCAGGAGTATCGCTCGGCAGGTGCAATACCTTACTACCTTGTTCAGGGCAAGGCTCTTTACAAGGAGTCAGAGATTGAAAAGATTCTCAATGATTCCCATAAACGCTGCGTAGAGGAACAGCGATGGGTATGACCCTAAACAATAGCAACGACCCCGATTGAGGCCGTTGCTATTGTTTTTATACTGTTGTCCGCTTCCATTTGATACATCTCTCAAACTTCAGACCCTCATCTGCGAGTTCTATCTTCTTGTCTGCTGTAACCTCACGCAAGCGTTTCATATCCTCATCAACCTTCTTATCCGTAACATGGGCATAAATCTGTGTGGTGGTGATGGAGGTATGTCCCATCATCTTACTTACCGTCTCAATAGGTACGCCCAGCGATAAAGTCATATGAGTTCCGAAATTATGACGAGCTTTGTGGAAGGTCAGATGGAATCCGTACTCTTCACCTAATTCTCCTGTCAATTTAATGAGATATTCACGGCAATAGAGGTTGAAGACTTTATCTCCCTGTCGCTCATGCTTGTACTTTTCGATAATCCGAAGTGGTATATCTAACAGACGAATAGATGATAGTGTGTCAGTCTTCTTACGCTTGATGTGTATCCACCAGCTGCCATCTTCTGCCTGTGTTATATCGTTCACGGATAACCGTCTTAAATCAGCGTATGCCAATCCTGTAAAGGTGGAGAAGATAAACCAATCGCGTACCCGTTGCAATTGGGGCTTATCCACTGGTGTAGACATCAATGTCTTGAGATCTTCCAACTTCATGTGCCGACTCTTGCGTTTGGGAAGTTCCGGATGCAGACGGCAATATGGATCTCTACGCAATGTTCCTTGACTGACAGCCCGCATTGTCATCTTTTTGAGTCGGTACAAATGTTCGTGTACCGTCTTGGGACTTAGGCGGCAATCGCTTTTCAGGAATATCTCAAAGTCGTCATAGAACACCTTGTCTAGACTTCGTAAAGTGACATCTTCCACACTCCGTTTCTCCTGAACAAACGCTGCCAGATGCTTGTATGAGCGTTGGTAACAGTCGTAGGTCTCCTTGATTCTATCCACACCAATACGCTTCTTGAACTCCTCGTTATGTTCTCGGAAGAGGGCAAGCAGTGTTACAGGCTTCTGACAGATACCTTTGACTGCGTTCTTGACAAGTTCTGCGGTAACAAAGCCTAAGCTCTTCTTGATATGGTTGTAGTGGCCCGTTATCTCTTTGGTAAGTTCGTCAATGGCTCTGTTTACCGTTACGGCATTCTCGCTGCGACCATCAGCACGACCCTTATCGGGATTCCAAATAGAAGGATTCACCGATACTTTCGTACCGATTTGTTCCCATTCAGCATCAATGCTTACTTTACACAATAGTTGGCACATACCATCCTTGCGGACTTTTGTGCGGTTGATGTAGAACAGTATGGCAAAGGTGCTGCGACGCTTCGTTTTCTGGTTATCTGTATTCTTGTCTATTTTCATATATAGTCGTTTTAATGGTTGTCAAATGGCGATTGTAAAGCGTTCACTAATCTTGTTGTCTAATCTCTTGGTATCAGCATTTATCTTATCATCGGTAACTTTCGCATAAATCTGAGTGGTATCAACCCGTGTATGTCCCAACATTTTGCTGACCGTTTCCAATGGCACACCGTGAGATAGGGTGATCTCCGTAGCATATGTATGTCTGGCGGCATGAAAGACTATTCTTCGCTCAATACCGCATATTGCAGCAATCTTTTTCAGGGAAAGATTTACATCAGAATTACAATACATGGGCAACAGTTTTCCGTTAGGCTCTACATCACGATACTTTTTAAGTATATGAATAGGTACATCAAGGAGCGGAACTTCATACTCGACTTTGGTCTTCTTACGAGATGTTCTTATCCATAGTGTACCTTCCTCGTCCGTAACCAAATCCTCTTTGGTCAACATACACATATCTCCATAAGATATTCCGGTGTAGCATGAGAACAAGAATAAATCTCTGACGATGTAAAGTCTTGCATTATGCAATGGTGTTGTCATCATCAGTTCCAGTTCCTCTGCCGTGAGATACTTTTGTTCACGCTGTGGACGTTCAGGTTCATATCCCCAAAATGGATTGAAGGTAAGAATACCGTCTGCTATGGCTTCATTGATAATGGTTCTAAAAGAGGTTGTAAGATGGACTATCGTACCAAGAGCCAAATGGTAGTCGGTTCGTAAGTGAAGATCATATTTCTCGATAAACGAACGATCCAATGCCGTAAAGGGAATATCGGTCAGTTTGTATTTCTCATTGAGGAATTTCTCCACATGCATATAGGCGTATTTGTAAGCACGCAGAGAACCTGCGACACGATTGACACCTACACGCTTCTCGAAGTTCTTGATGAAGGTGCGGAAATAGCTCATCAAGGTCTGCTGCCCTGAAGCCATACCCAAGAGCAGGCACTTGACATCTTCGGCAGTTACTCCTTCTCGTATTGCAGATTGTTCCTGATAGATATGTAGAGCCGAGGCTCTGATTTCGTCTAACAGACGATTGATTTCGCGTGCTGCGACACTCTTACCCGTAGCACGACCGGAGTGCCACATCGTATGTGGTACCGACATTTTCACACTGAATGCCGTCTCGGAGTACTTGCCGACATTCAACCTTGCCATTACGGGACAGTTCCCTTTGACATCTGCTTCGCTCTTTTTGAGGTAGAACGACACCTTTACATCTGCCTGATTCATAACTCATTTCTTTGGTTGCAAAAATAAATTTTACAGAGTTAATGAATGGCATGTAGAACATAGCGAAACAAGGCAACAAGTACTTGACAATTAATCTCATTCCCGTATTTTTCTTCCAACGAGAAAAAATGATTACCTTTGTCAGTGCAATGATAGAAAAACAAGCGTTCTTTGTGGCTGTTGTAGGGTATGTGCAAGAGATTAAAGATGCTGTTTCTACCAAATTTCCATTCCATAAAAAGGCAACGGATAGGTAGCATTTCTTTCTCTAACACCCACCATATTCGGCTCCTCCTGCCAAATTTAACAATATGGTGAGGTAACACAAAAATGGTATATGTACCAACCACTTATCACATTTTGCCCTCATCCTGCCATTTTTACGCAAGTTCTTTGTATATTTATGGCACAAATATAGGTATTTGTAATAGTGGCGTAGGAAAAATGAAACATCCTGCATTTATCTTTGTACTGACAAAAAAGGAGGTTCTTATGGTTTCTGTTGAGCTTAAGCAAGAAAAACACAATGCCCTCGTCAGTTTCCTGATGATTGTCATAGCGGCATTGTTCCTGCTCTATATGGGCAGTTCATTGGTACATTCTACAAAAGCGTTCTGGGAAAATTATTCCATAGAAGAGCTGCTGGAATAGAAGGAATTCAAGTCAAATCACTACCTTTGTCGGCAAAACATATTGCCGATGATACTTTATTTTACCGCAACCGGAAACTCACGCTGGATTGCAGAATTGCTTGCAGAGGCTATGCATGATACTGCCGTCAGCATTGTTGATTGCCTTAAGCAAGGCTCGATACCCGCAGGGCTGTCGATAGCTGACAGACTAGGTATTGTTTTTCCGG
>OFLZ01001897.1_pt1 | contig 10978 bp, 8 predicted proteins | sample 1541321 | NCBI WGS metagenome assembly OFLZ01 (sample SAMN04209223, study PRJEB22552) | human gut metagenome | biome: gut; material: feces | host: Homo sapiens | place: USA: Oklahoma | reverse complement strand
ACTGTACCATCTCTGAAGCCATATCTGTATCACGGATACGAGACTCAGCAGTCTGAGTATTCTCAGAAATGTTATCAAGATTATTTACTGTATGCTCAAGACGATTCTGCAGTGCTCCGAGATCTGATCTCTGTCCAGAAACTTTTGAGATTGCTTTCTGGATTAATGTCATAGCAGATCCAGCTTTAGTAAATGATTTAACATCTAACGAATCAACACCAAGTGCTTTTGCATTCATAGTTCCGATACTGATTGTAATCTTCTGATTCTCTAATGCCCCAACCTGAAGGTTCTTGCCAGTAAATGTTCCATCAAGAAGATTCTGAGTATTGAACTGTGATGTAGAAGCAATACGTGAAAGTTCATTTGTTAATGCATTAACTTCACTCTGAACTGCTGTTCTATCAGCTGTTGTATTTGTATCATTTGCAGACTGTGTTGCAAGCTCGTTCATTCTCTGAAGAATTGAGTGAGCCTCATTTAAAGCACCCTCTGCTGTCTGGATAGCTGAAATACCATCCTGAGCATTTGAAGAAGCTTTGTTAAGACCTCTGATCTGGCTTCTCATCTTCTCTGAAATTGAGAGACCTGCTGCATCATCTGCTGCACGGTTGATTCTATAACCAGAAGATAACTTCTCTGTTGATTTGCTAAGTGTGTTTGTGCTGATTCCTAACTGTCTGTTTGCGTTTGACGCAGCCATATTGTGCTGTACTACCATATTTGTTTCCTCCTTGAATTAAATGAAGCGTCCATGCTTCAATCTGTTTGATCATTGTAGTTTACCTCCCGACCGTACGCTTCGTTTGGCTTGCTACTATTAAGTAATATCTTGCTTACTTATTATCTATATCGGACTTGTTTTACGATACTTTATACCTAAAATAAAATTTTTTAAAAATTTTGCAAATCATTATAAACCTTTGTAAGATATCCAATCAATATATTGTTTTCTTTCTCTGTACGAACCGCTATTCTAATATAACTCCTTCCGTTGGATATCTTGCCGGAAACATCTTTTATTAATATGCCTTCTTCAAACAATCTAATGCACAACTGTTCGCTATCTATGCCAACCACCTCACACATTACATAATTTGCCTGAGTTGGCAATACCTTTAGATAAGCTATCTCCTGCAAGTCCATCAAGAACCTTCGTCTTGTATTTCTAAATTTTTCCATGCTTTCTATATAGTTCTTTTTATATTTGTTAAATATCTGCATAAAGAACTCTCCGAAAGAATTTATATTCCAAATCGGCAGTGTGCTTCTTATCAACCCCATTTCTTTCTTATCCGCTGAAGCCAAGACCCCTAATCTAACACCCGGCACACCATACGATTTGGAAATACTTTTTATGATATATAAATTTGTATGTTTTTCCAATATATCGTCTTTTATCAAAGTAACATCTTCAATAATCTCGTCCTCCTGCAAATCCACGAAATCAACAAAGCTCTCATCTAAAATAAACTTTATTTGTTTCTTTTCAGCCCATTGTATAAGCTTTAGTACATCATATATCGGTATATAATTACCTGTTGGATTATCAGGATTTATCAAAACCAAAGAACCTATACTTTTATCATCAAAATAATTTATCACATCATCTGCGTTATATCCTTTTTCATTTATATACGGATGATATATTTCCACGTTCCCTGAATATCTGTTCTTATATTCATTAAATGATGGCTCTATAATGCCCATTGCCCCAGTTTGTATATCAAGTAAAGCCTTTATTAATTCGGCCGCACCATTACCTAATATAATATACTCATCCTTCACTCCAAATATATTTGAAGATATCGTTGAATCAACCTTCTGTCCAGAAGGGTATTGCGTGAGCAATGTCTTAAAATTTGACTCCATCTCATCTAATAGCCTTTTCGGTGGAAAATACGGATTTACCAGATAACAATAGTCTGTCATATGAGGATATCGCCAAAATCCCCCATATCTACTCATTATTTTACGATATCTTTCTGCCGGATCATCTGTAAACAGTGATTCCGCTATATCCAAATCCTGAATATCATCAATTTCATACCATTTCTGATCATCTATACGTTTAACTCGTATTTCATTAGTCTCCAGCATAGCAATTAGCTTTATCACAGACTCGTAATACTCATTTTCGCCCATCGCTTTTTCATAGGCAGCCAGGAAAGGCACATATATGTTACTTGAAAAATCTACCGACAGCTTATATATGTTTACCGTCTTATAATATTTTTCTTTATCATTAAAATTAAAATATTTACCCGGCACAAAATCTACTATTCTGTCATCATCATCTATAATCATGCAACTGCCATCCATCCAGCTTTCAAACTTATCAACAACAGCTAGCGATTTTCTCTCATCTGTCAACACTCTATCTATAATAGCCTCATCAAATACAAGATCTGATTCAAGTAAAATTGTATCATCTTCACATAAATGTTCTTTAGCTAATGACAAAGAATAAATATTATTAGTTTTTTCATAGTCATTATTCCATATGTATGTAATCGGTGTAGCTACATTTAATGATTCAATATAATTTACAAGCTTTTGTCCTTCATAGCCCACAACAATTACGATTTTATTTAATGCTTTCCTATCCAGTATTCTCAATGTTCTCTCTATTATAGATATACCATTAACCTTCACCATGCATTTAGTATTATTTTCTGTTAAATGTTTTAATCGCTTTCCCATTCCGGCAGCAAGAATTATTGCCTGCATAAATATTCCTCCTCATTATCTAGTCATATGTTACATGCTCTGCTATTCTTTCCAGAAAAATCTTCTCATATTTATCCAATAAAGCCTTATCTTCGATATTTATACCATCTTTATAGTACCATACACCTTGTAATCTTTTAATTCAAATCTTCCCTCTTCATCAGTCAGAGCCTGATTATCAAAATATATTTCATAGTCATTGGCATTTGCTACCGCACAATATTTATCTTCAGGATGAATACTTTCTGTTATAGCATATTCTCTCTCTTTTTCACCTCCGAAACTAAGCGGAAGTCTACCATTTATCTTCTCATAATCAACCGGTATATCACACAATTTACACATTATAGGCAAGTAATCAGCCGTTGAAATAATTTCATCTGACATTTTTTCATCCACATTGCTTCCGCGAAACATAAAAGCTACCTTGGTTCTCTCCTTTGACAAAAAATGTTTATCATTCGGAACCAAATGCCCCTGTCCATGATCTGCAAAAAAGCTTATAACTATTTCATCATCTTTATAATTCTTTTCGATGTAGTTATATAAAATCCAAACAACATATCAAAGTACTGAATAGTTTTTTTATATCTCTGACTTTTTCCACAGCTATAGTTTTGTTTAACAGATGTCTTTCCAACATCTTCATATTCCAGTTCATCAAGAGTTAGATTTTTTTGTACTGCAAGTGACAAATCAAAACCATCTGCAATATCATGTAAATCTCCAACCGTCATCCATAAATACTGATCCGTATCTTTAAATGTTTCTATATGCTCGATAGCATTTATAATCTCATGCTCTGCCCTTGCTCCCATTGATTGAATTTGATATACATACTGATCGCACCCTCTTGCAAATCCGTATGAATATATACATCTCCAATCGCCATCGAATTTACTTGTAAAATAGCCTTTTTCTTTAATGTATTCAGTCAATGTCGGAACACTTTGCGGTAATTCACCATCTATTGTATTATGAAACATCATATGTCCAAGTGTATCTAATCCGCTTTCATATGTTGTCAAACTTGGAAATGTCCATTCCGAACAGCTAAAAGCATTTGTACATACTGTACCTTTTTTAAAAAAGCGTATGTACTCGGCATAAGTCTTGTAAAATCTTCTCCATTAATAACTTCCTGTTCTAATCCATCAACAAAAAAGCTCAAGACAAGTTTTTTCGTTTTGCATCATGTTTTAGTGGAATCTGACAACCATAATATGCTTTATGCTTCGAGATTATATGCGTTCCATTTTTCACCCTATAATAGTTAAAATGCTTAACCTCTCTTTGTACAATCATATTTTCATTTTCTTCATTTTTGAATGCATACACATTATTATTCTCAATGCTTGCAATAGGAATTAAATATTCGTTGTCATCTCCAATAACATTTGTTTCTATATCTTTATTAGCATACTTCAAGAATTCAGCTTGTGTTCTAATCAGATTCATATTTTCTTTTCCAATAAAGTCTTGAACCGGGCTTCTATATATACCAATATAGCGCAAGTCATTATCTGCTACCCAATATTCGATGCCAACTATTAACTGACTGCTATCTCTTGGCGCCTTTTCATTTTTCCCCAAAAAACAATTCATTCTCTTTAAAAATGAATCTGCTTTTAATAGATTATTTGCATCATTCTGATTTATATATTCATTCACTAATTCAATATATTGCTCCTCCAAGATTGAAATTTGATTACATATGTCCTCATACATATCCAAATCAACAATTTTTGACTAAATATATAAATAATCTGCTATTTTGTACGCTTTTAATGCTTCCATTACCATTCCTGCAGCCTGATATGAGCAGCCATTATAATAGTAAGCTTCATAACTTGTTGGGAATTTTCTTACACACTCTTCGGATATTTCTATAGCTTTATCTATATCACCCATTTGCAACATGCAAATACATTTATAAAACTTTAAATCTCTATCTTTAGGATATTCCTGTTCATATGCATTTAAAATGTCAATACTTTTTTGTAAATTTCCATTCTGCAAATTACTTTCGATTTGTTCTTTTATTTTATACTTCATTTTTAATCTCCATATAAATAATAATGCCATTCGAACTTTTAAAATTCGAATGGCACAATATGTTCTATAATTATATAATATCCATTTGCATCCATGCACCATCTAAATTCTTCCTGAATTTCTATATTATATATCGGTCAGTTTCTATTATAGTTTAGGCTGTTCAATGATTATCATAGAACCTTTTTCTGTTCCTCATTCTTCGCTCACGGCTTCAATGCCGTTATTGGCACCACATACACTCCATCCGGTCTCTTATATGCCATATTACTCATAACGCATATTACACATAGTACCTTTGGCAGATTATCCCCTTCTCTCTCCATTATTGATTTGAGTTTAAGAAGCTCCTCTGCTTCATTTCCTTTTTCATCTCTGAAATGAAACATGCTGGCATCATTGTATTCATGCGGACTCTTCCAATTCTCGCTGTCCCGCTGTGTAATATTCTTTGATTTTACAGCATTTGTCAATTTCATCCACCCATTTTCACCATTTTTATCCACCCATTTTCACTTTTTATTATCCATGAACTGTGGATCTACATATCCGGTCTTTGTCATTGACTGATAATATTTGCTGGCCACATTTGCGCCCTTTCGCACTTGTCTGGCCTGTTTTTTTATTCCGTTGAATTTGCTTGTCATAAGTGCTTTGTTTCTGGCTTCCTGGCTTTGGATTTTCACGCTCTTGTCTGTGATTTTACGGATATGATCCTGCATGATGCAGATTTCTTCTTTGTATGTCTCTTTGTTGCCTTCAAGCTCTTCTTTTACGCGCTCAAAGAGCTTTTCAAAGCCACTGTCCAGGTTGTCTAGCTGCTCTATGAGCTTTGATTTCTGCTCTACAACATCATCAAAATCGTCCGGTGTGAGGTTTGGATCTTCAAGCTGGTTTTTCTGTACTGTGTCAAGCTCTATTATTTTGTCAAGTACCTGCTCTTTTTTCTCCAGGCTTTGTATCATTATTGCGATGTATGTCTGTTCCATGGTGTTCTCCTTTCAAAAAGGCTATTGCCCAGCTCCATAACTTTGCAATAGCCTTTTTGTCTTTTATCGTTATTATTTTTTGTTTTACGACATGCCTACCTTGCTTCCGTTGCAAGTGACACGCATGACCTCTTTCCATGCATCTCTCATGGTACGCAGGTGCTCAAGCACTTCATCGAGTATCTTTGTATCTTTCTTGATATTGGCCTCAACCAGTCTCTGCATGAGGTATGTATATACCTTGTCAAAGTCCTTTGCTACCGGATATTTGTGATTCAGGGTGGCCTGAAATTCTTCGATGATTGCCTCTACCTTTTTGATATTATCGTGTGCTTTCTGTATGTCATTTTTCTCTATAGCCATCTCTGCTATATTGCAGAACTTGATGGCTGCCTCGTAGAGCATGAGTGTCAGCTCCGCTGGCGATGCTGTCTGAACCTTGCTGTTTGCATATACTGCGTATCCTTTGCTTTGTAACATTTGTTACCTCCCTGATTTCGTACATTTACTGCTTGTTGAAATGTACATTTTCAACATATTTCACACATTCTGACTCATGTATGGTTATTCTTTATGAGAAATAGCTGCTTAGTGAGCTCTGTGTACTGTTGAGCTTGGCGAGCGAGCTCTCCATTGCGGAGAACTTTTTATAGTAATAGTCTTCCTTGTCTGATATCTTTGTCTCCCACTCCTTGATAAGCTTTGTGTAATTACTGTACTCTGTGCTCATCTGCTTGTCGTTGTATATGGTAAACGCTGAGCTCAGTGATGTTGATGACATCTTATCTCCGATTGCCTTGTAGAGGTTGTTGGAGATTTGCTGCATAAATGTCATGACATTGTCAGGGTCATTATTGATTGCCGCCATGAGCTTATCTGTGTTGCCTGAGGTGTTGGTGTCATCCTCATCTCCGTCGATATGGTATGCGTTCTGCTCATTGTCTGCAGCATTGAGGTAGCCAAGCGTATGGATTCCGAAGCTTGAGAATGAGTATTTCTTGCCGTTTATCTCCACTGCTGATGACATGGCTGACTGCATGGCTGTCATTACGCCGCTGAGAGTTGTATCGTTTTTGAGCAATGAATCCTTGATTTTCTGCTCCCACTTCTCAATCTCTTTGTCGGACATGTTTTCCTTTTCATCATCTGTCAGCGGCTCATAGCTGCCTGCTGATGCTGCGTTGTAGAGCTTGGTCATCTCGTTTATGACGTTGTTGTACTCTGTCAGGAAGTCCTTTATCTTGTCATAAATGCCCTGTGTATCCGTGGCTGTGGTGATGCTGATTTCATCATTGCCGGAGGTCTTTGAGAGTGCTGTAATGTTCAGTCCATTGATGTTGAAGCTGTTGCTGGCTCCGGTGTATTTCACGCCATTTAACTCAATTTCGGCGTCTTTTCCGTCTATCTTGCTGGCATCGGTATTGTACTGTGCGCTTGATGACAGGTCATACGCTGCATCCACTTCATCTGCCAGCTTTGAAAGGGCTGCTTTGTACTCCTCTGAATTTGTGTCCTTTATTGCTGCAAGATCCTTTACGATGCTGTTTTTGTCTACGGTCTCCTGTGCTGTCTGTGCTGCTGTTGTGAGCGCTGACACTCTGCCCGCGTAGCTGTTATCTGCTGCATCACTGCCTGATGCATAGGCGCCGGTTCCTGATATAAGTGCCTGCACTCCGGCTTTTCCGCCGTTGTCCGCATACGCACTATGGACAGCCTCTGTGAGCTTGCTTATGGTGTAATCATCATCCTTTTTCAGCACTGTATCCTCTGATGATTCAAAGGCTGTGACTGTTGACAGGTTTGCTGTGTATGTGTTCAGATCAGCCTCTGATATACCATTTGTGAGAGCTGTATAGGCTGTGTTTGCAGCCTCCGCATTTGTAAGCGACGCTTCCTTGGATGTGTAATCTGCCTTTGATTTGATTGTTATGCCGTTTTTTGAATCATCCGGTTCACCGTCTGCATAATATTTGCCGTCTGCACGCTTGGTATATACTTTTCCGTCTGCATCCTGAAGCTTTTCATCAGTGTCTCCGACCTTTGTGTATGACACTTCCTTGGCGTCATCGCCCTCGCCGGTTGTGGATGTGTATGATATTTTTTCTGTAACCTCATGATATGCCACGTTTTTGGTCAGCTTTGCTGTATCTCCGCTGTATTTATCTGTTTCATCAGCTACGTTGATATAATTGCCATCGGAATCCTTCTTGTATGTTTTGCCGTCGGCCGTATATGTCTCTTCTGCTGAGATGTACTTGCCGTCTGCTGATTTGTATACCGCATTGCCCTTTGCGTCTTTTGCAGTTGTCAGACTGTATGTGGTGTAGCTGTCATCACTGTTTTTCATTATGACGGCTGAGTCTCTTCCTGAGCCAAGCTTTGCAAGTGTTTCAAGCTTTGTCTTGTCTGCACTGCTGTGTGCTGCATAAAAGTCCTGAACATCCGCATAAGCATTGCCATATGTTATGGCATTGAGCAGGTTGCTGCTCTGTGCATTGTACTTTGCAACATTGTCTGCTGCTGTGACATATGCGTTTCTGGCGTCTTCTATATTCTGCTGTGTGTTTCCGTTGTTTTTACCGGACAGGCCTGCGTACTCTCCATATGGGTTTGGTCTGGTTCCGTCTGCCGATGCTCCCACTGCGATTCCGAGCTTATAGAGTGCGCTCGCTCCTGCGGCATTTGCTCCTGTGAGTGTGAAGTCATTCTCTACACCTGTGTCCTTTGAGCTTATGTAAAAACGCTTGTAGTTGCTGTCATAGCTGGCATTAAGTCCTGTCTCCTTGAGCTGCTTCTCCACGTCTGACATTGTGGATGTCGCGCTCAGCGTGATAGTCTTTGTGGTGCCGCCTGTATTTACATTTATCTGCGCATCTCCACCTGTATAGCCAAGCTGAGCCAGTGTGGTCGTTGAGCTTGAGGCATTTATCTGTGCTCCTGTGAGCGAGCCTGCCTTTGCGGTCTCCTTTATTTTAAGCGACTGCGTGCCATTTGGAGCTGTTGATGATGCTGTAACTGTGGCCTTTGTCATGTCTGAAACCGATGTCTTTGTAAGGTTGTAGGCACTTGAAAATCGCAGGTTTGATATATTACTGTACATACTGTACACCTTGGTATTCAGTGACTTCCAGGATTCCTGCTTCCAGCCAAGCTTTGTCTGTGCTTTTTCATATTTTTCTTTCTTGGTTGTATAGCCTGATACAAGTGCTTTGACAATTGAATCCGTATCGAGGCCCGAATTCATTCCCGATAATCTGATTGCCATGATGTCCTCCTATCTCTTCTCATCTACCATGAGTCCTGCCATCTCCCAGACCTTCGCTATCATATCAAGTGTCTTCTCCGGCGGGAACTCTTTGATGACTTCTTTTGTCTTTTTGTCTATTATCTTTATTGTCACGCGGTTAGTCTTCTCATGGATGCCGAACACTGCCTCCGACTGGTCAGCCAACGCGCTCTTGTTGATATCATCCACAGCCTTTTTAAGCTGCATATTCTTCTCATTCTGCTTTTGTGCAGCAGCCTGTGCCTGTCCCTGCGCTCCGGCATCACCGGCTGAATCACCGCTTGCTTCCTTCGTATTCATCGCCTGAATATTCCTTGCGATGCTGTCAGACACGACCTGATTGTCCGCACTGGACACCTCTGTCCTTCCCTGTGCCTGTTCCTTTATCTGTGCAGTTGATGTACTTCCCTGATAGACCATTCCTGCACCCTTGATTGCCTCTATTGCCATCTATAACACCTCCGTGTGAAAATATGTTGCAATTGACTGTTGTTCTTACCCTATTCTAAGGAATATATCGGATGAATCGCGGGAAAGTTTATAGCTTTCTTCCCTTTTTAAGTATAAAGAGATTTTGAAAAATCCCGGCCCACATCAGGATACTTAACTTTATCCTATGACGTGAGCCGGGATTGATTGTCTATTTATTCTCTTTGCAATTTAGTCTTAATGCTCCAGATTTGCAAACTTCGTGTACTCAGGCAGCCATGCAAGGTTTACGGTGCCGATTGGACCGTTACGCTGTTTAGCGATGATGATTTCTGAGATACCCTTTAGCTCTGTGTCCTTGTTGTAGTAGTCGTCACGATAGATAAACATAACGACGTCGGCATCCTGCTCGATAGCTCCTGACTCTCGAAGGTCTGAAAGCATAGGTCTGTGGTCCGGTCGCTGCTCTACGGCTCGTGAGAGCTGTGAGAGTGCCACCACAGGGACTGAAAGCTCTCTGGCGAGTGCCTTAAGTGAACGTGATATGTCTGAGATTTCCTGCTGACGCGATTCTGAGCCTCGTCCTGAGCCTGTCATGAGCTGCAGGTAATCGATGATGACTAGCTTTAAGTCGTGTTCGAGCTTGTATTTACGGCACTTGCTTCGAAGCTCTGAGATGCTGATACCCGGAGTGTCGTCTATGATGAGCTCGGAGTCTCCGATGATTCCGGCTCCCTCGACCAGCTTTTCCCAGTCGGCATCAGACAGATTTCCTGTACGCAGTGCCTGCGCATCTACCTTTGATTCGAGTGAGAACAGACGGTTTACGAGCTGTTCCTTCGACATCTCGAGTGAGAATATGGCTGTACACAGATGTGCGTGAAATGCCACATGCTGTGCTATGTTGAGCACGAAGGCTGTCTTTCCCATTGACGGACGGGCTGCCACGAGCACGAGATCTGACGGCTGAAGACCCGCTGTCCTGTAGTCAAGGTCTATGAAGCCTGTCGGGATTCCTGTTACGGTGCCCTCCTGCTGTGCTGCTTTCTCGATTTTCTCGAGGGCATTCATGACTACAGTACGGATTGGCACGTAGTCACCTGTCTGCCTTGTGGAAAGCAGCTCAAATACATCGTGCTCTGTCTTGTCGAGCACGCTCTCGAGCGATTCCTTGCCGGCGTAGCACTCGTTCTCTATGTCCTCTGTCACATGGATGAGCTTTCGCTTTATGGCATTTTCTTTTACGATATTGGCATAGTACTTGATGTTTGCAGAGGTCGGCACACTGGTGACGAGAGTTCTCACAAAGTCAAGGCTTTGTATTTCCTGCGGCACATCCTTTTCCTTTAAACGGTTCTGGAGTGTGACGAGATCTACAGGCTGCCCTTCTGTAAAGAGCTCAACCATGGTCTCAAATATGATGCCGTACTGCTGATGATAAAAGTCCTCCTTTAGGAGCATCTCGCTGGCGGTCACTATGGCATCCTTG
>OFLZ01001894.1_pt1 | contig 11003 bp, 10 predicted proteins | sample 1541321 | NCBI WGS metagenome assembly OFLZ01 (sample SAMN04209223, study PRJEB22552) | human gut metagenome | biome: gut; material: feces | host: Homo sapiens | place: USA: Oklahoma | reverse complement strand
AGCCTTTGAGAGTACGGCGAAAAAGTACGGTATCGACTTTGCGCTGAAAAAGGACGCGACGGAAAGCCCGCCCCGCTATCTGGTTTTCTTCAAGGGGCGGGACGCGGACGTGCTGACCGCCGCCTTTAAGGAATTTTCCGCAAAAAAGCTGACACAGGAGAAAAAGCCCTCAATCCGAAAGCTGCTCTCTACCCTCAAAGAAGCTGCACAGGGCAAGAACGCGGAACGGGCAAAGGTCAAGAACAAAGACAGGGAGGTATCGCTATGAAGCCGGAAATCAAGAAGCTGCTTATCTTAAATCTCCCGTATCTGCTCTTTGTCTGGCTCTTTGATAAAGTGGGCGCGGCTGTCCGGCTCTCCCCCGGCGCGGACGCGAGCGCAAAGCTGCTACATCTTGGGGACGGTTTTACCGCCGCCTTTTCCAGTATCGCGCCGAGCTTCCACCCGGCAGACTTAGCTTTAGGCATTGCGGGGGCGGTCATTGTCCGGCTGATTATCTACACCAAAGGCAAGAACGCGAAGAAATACCGCCGCGGGACAGAATACGGTTCGGCGCGTTGGGGCGGGGCTGACGACATAAAGCCGTACACCGACCCGGTATTTGAGAACAATATCCCCCTAACGCAGACGGAACGGCTTACCATGAACAGCCGCCCGAAGCAGCCGAAATACGCAAGAAACAAAAATATCCTTGTAATCGGCGGTTCCGGCAGCGGCAAGACCCGGTTCTTTGTGAAACCGTCGCTCATGCAATGTACGTCAAAGGATTTTCCAACGTCGTATATCGTCACTGACCCGAAAGGAACACTGATTTTGGAAACCGGGAAAATGTTACAGCGGTACAAATACCGTATCAAAGTGCTAAATACGATTAACTTCAAAAAATCCATGAAATACAATCCCTTTGCCTATCTGCGGAGCGAAAAGGACATTTTGAAGTTAGTCAATACCATTATCGCCAACACCAAAGGCGACGGGGAAAAATCCGGCGAGGATTTCTGGGTGAAAGCGGAAAAGCTCTACTACACCGCGCTAATCGGCTATATCTGGTATGAAGCCCCGGAGGACGAGAAGAACTTCACGACGCTGCTTGAAATGATAAATGCGTCGGAAGCCCGCGAGGACGACGAGGACTTCCAGAACCCGGTTGACCTCATGTTTGAACGTCTGGAAGAAAAAGACCCGGAGCATTTTGCAGTCAAGCAGTACAAAAAATACAAACTTGCGGCGGGTGTGATAAGTTGAAAGAGTATTTTTAGTACCTTAGATTAAAAGTTCTCTTTGAGCTTATTATTTTTGGCTCAAATACAGAGGAAAGGAGCAGAACATGAGTAGTGAAAAGATTATTGTATTATACGAACGATTAAGTCGAGAGGATGAGAACCTTGGGGAGTCGTACAGTATATCAAATCAGAAGAAGTTGCTAGAAGATTATTGCAGAGAAAAAGGGTGGACTAGGTTCAGGCACTTCACTGATGATGGTATATCCGGTACAACCTTTGAAAGACCGTCCTTTAAGGCTATGATGGAGCTTGTGGAAGATGGAGAGGTGGAAACCATTATCTTGAAGGACATGAGCCGATTAGGACGAGATTATCTTGTGGTAGGTCAGCTCAGAGAGTTCTTCCGTAAAAAGGGAGTCCGTCTGATTGCAATTAACGATAACCATGACAGTTACAATGGAGATGACGATTTCCTTGTATTCAGGGATGTTATGAATGAAATGTATGCCAAGGATATCAGCAAAAAGATAAAATCCACATTCAAGTCCAAGGGAAAATCCGGAAAGCATGTGGCTAGTGTTACACCATACGGATATTTGAAAGATGAAAATGACGGAAATCATTGGATTGTGGATGAAGAAGCTGCTGAAATCGTAAGGCAGATATTCAAATGGACTATTGATGGACTGGGTCCTTATCAGATAGCTACTCTTTTGAAAGAGAAGAAAGTAGAAATACCGGCAGTGCATATGGCACGCTTTGGTCAGGGAAATAACAGAAATAAAAAAGTAAAAGACATTTATGGTTGGGGTTCGTCTACAGTAGTTGGGATATTGAAGAAAAGAGAATACTTAGGTCACACTGTGAATTTCAAAACGCAGAAGCACTTTAAGGATAAAAAGAGCCATTATGTGTCGGAAGATAATTGGGTAATATTTGAGAATACGCAAGAGCCGATTATTGACCAGCAAACCTTTGATACAGTGCAGAAGTTACGAGCAAATGTACGCAGATATCCGGACGGATGGGGAGAACATCATGTGCTTACCGGTCTTATGTATTGTGCTGATTGTGGAGCGAAAATGTATGTGCATAGGACAAGCAATGGCAAGAGAATACCACAATATACATGCTCTGCTTACAGTAAAGTTCCGGTTGGTACATTGTGCAATACTCAGCATAGAATTAACGAGTCGGTGGTGCTGGAACTGATAGGGGATATGCTCAAGGCAATCTTTGAATATGCAAAGTATGACCGGAGCGAGTTTATAGAGACCATAGCAACCGCACAATCCACGCAAGAGGATGCAGAGGTAAAAAAGGTCAGGGCAAGAATTACAGTGGCTAAAAATCGCTGTGAGGAGCTTGAGAAGCTAATCTGCCGTATCTATGAGGACAACATTCTTGGTAAACTGCCGGACAGCAGATATGAGGTTTTGGACAAACAATATGCCAAGGAAAAAGCGGAACTGGATGCAGAGCTTAAGGAGCTGGAAGTGAAGCTTTCCGAGTTTGAAAAAAATAGAAATTCTGCAAATAAATTTATGGCATTGATTGATAAATATGAGAAGTTTGAGGAACTGACACCGGCAATGATAAATGAATTTGTTGATAAGGTGCTGGTGCATGAAAGAGACAGAAAGGGAAGCATCCAAACCACGCAGGAGATTGAAATTTATTTTAATTTTGTTGGGCGATATGTTCCACCGGCAATGATGACAGAACCTACTCCGGAAGAGCAGGCTGAAATTGACCGGATTAACAGAATTAAGGACAGGAGACATCAGCAGTATTTACGAAGAAAAGAAAGCGGATGGCAGAGGAAATATGAAGAGCGTGTAAAGAGCGAAAAGCGAGCAAAGATAGAAGCTATGAAAGAAGAAATCCGTAGGCAGGACAGAGAGAACGGAGTCTATGCGACAGTGGGAAGTCTTGCATTAGAGCCGAAAATCGGAACGCCGGTGTAGGATTTCAAAAAAGCACTTGAGAGAAGTCTTGAGTGCTTTTTTCATGCTCAAATTTCCATAGGAAATGCAGAGCAGCCGAAGAAGTTGAACTGTGTTATCCGTCTTGTGGGGATAACAGATTTCAACTCCTTCGGAGCAGAGTACAGAGGTGCAACCTTTGTCGGAGTTGAGAGGCAGAGCCTTCATCAGGTCAAGGGCGGAAGCCTTGCCCAGTTTATTGTCGTTGCGACGATAAGTACTGGGTATTACTTGTCGCAAACGCAAGGGAAAAAACGGCATCGCCTTTGAAAAACGAAAGCAGTGGAAAGGAGAAAAACGAATGAAAGCTTCAAGGCATAATGGCAGAAGCGGAAAGCATGGGGTCTATGATGTAAAGCATAATGACCGAGATTTCGATGTGGAGAACAGTGAGCATATTGACCCTGAAAGGACAAAAGAAAATGTGTATTGGGATTGCTACCAAGGTTACAGCTTTGCCGGTAGCTCCCAAGAGAGGCAGTTTACTTTTACCGAAGTTGAGCGTGCCTATTATTTTGAGCATTACTCAGACCATGTGGATGCACAGAATGAGAGAAATGAGATGGCAAGGCATCCGGAACGGAACAGAACCATTGATGATGTACTGAAAAATAATAAGACTTGTCCGGAAGAAACGGTGTTACAGCTTGGCAATATAGACGAAACGGTTTCGGCAGATGTGCTGGCTAAGGTAGTGGCAGAGTATTTTGAGGAATTTAATAAACGATATGGTTCACATGTTCACATTTTAGACTGGGCACTGCACATGGATGAGTCAACACCACATATCCATGAGAGGCATGTGTTTGATGCAAAAAATCAATATGGAGAGTTGTGTCCTCAGCAGGAAAAAGCACTGGAAGAACTGGGATTTGAACTGCCTGACCCAACAAAGAAAAAGGGGAAATACAATAACCGGAAAATAAGTTTTGATGCGGAATGCAGAAAAATGTTTTTGGATATTGCCCACAGAAACGGAGTCGAGATTGATTTCGAGCCGGTCTATGGTGGTGTCAGCTATCTTGAGAAGCAGGATTTTATTATCGAAAATCAGAAAAGGCGAATAGCTGAAAATCAGGCAACCTTGGATGCGATTGCCATGAAGATTTCTGATTTGGAAGCCTTTGTGGAAGAGGTGGCTGAGGATGCTTACGAGAAAGCGTGTGAGGTGGTATCTGAAACAGTAGCAGAACAGACCAGAGAGGAAGATATCGAGGAGCTTCGTAAGTATAAAAAGTGGCTGACTTCGGATGAGAGAAAAACACCAAAGGATAAGAGGGACTTTGTTGGAAGATGCCTTGATAATTTGGAAAGCAAGCTCAGGAGCATGGCTCAGAAGGTGGCTGATAAGGTTATGGGAGCGTTGCAAAATCCACGCTTAAAGGAGCAAAAGAAAGCTGAGGTAAAGGAACATGCAAGGAAGTCGGTTCGTGCCCTTCTTGAGGCAAATAAGAGGCTTGTAGAGGAGCAGAAAGCGAATGTGACCGAAGCACCGGCACAGAAGAAATCAAGGGGAGAGGAGTTGGGATAAGCATGAATGTATTTGCAGTAGTGAAAGACAATGTCACTGCAAGGCAAGTGGCTATGCAGTATGGTATTAAAATCAACCGGAGCGGGCTGGCTTGCTGTCCGTTTCATAAGGACAAGACTCCCAGTATGAAGATGGATAAGAGATACTATTGCTTTGGTTGTGGAGATACCGGAGATGCCATTGATTTTGTTGCAAAGTATTTCGGTCTTGCACCAAAGGAAGCTGCAATGAAGATTGCATCTGACTTTGGACTAAACTATGATGCAACCAACCGAGCACCACCGAAAAAGATTGCACCAAGGAAAACACCGGAGCAGATATTGGATGAGGAACAGAGACAGTGCTTTAGGGTTCTGTCGGACTACTATCATCTGCTAAGAAAATGGAAAACAGAATATGCACCAAAGAGCATGGATGAGGAATTGCATCCCTGCTTTGTAGAAGCTCTGCAGAATATCAGTAAAGTAGAATATCAGCTTGATACTCTTCTTGAAAAGGATATCCCTGACAGAGCTTTTGTTGTTTCTGACATTGGAAAGGGGGTGAAGTCGATTGTACGAAGAATTGAAGAGTATCGAAGAAGTCAGGGCGATACTGGAGTGCACAGAAAAGGGAGAAGTCAGGAAAACAGTCGGTAATTATCGGCTGATTTTGATGCATGACCCTAATCTGAAAGGTGCATTCCGGCTGAACATGTTTACGGACAAAATTGACATTACAAGGGATTTGGGATGGTATCGGGAGAGTGAGAGCCTTACGGATGTGGATTTGAAGTTTCTTGTTGTCTATTTTGAAAAGCATTACGGATTGTCCAATGAAAAGCGAATTGAGGATGTGATAAAGGTTGTGGCAAATGAAAACCGCTATCATCCGGTTCTTGATTATCTGAATTCCCTAACATGGGATGGCAAGGAGCGAATACGCTATGCACTGCATCATTTCTTAGGAGCAGAGGTCAGCGATTACACTTATGAGGTAATGAAGCTTTTTATGATGGGCACGATATCAAGAGTTTCCTGCCCAGGCATCAAGTTTGAATCAATGCTTTGCCTGGTAGGTGGTCAGGGAGCCGGTAAATCCACTTTTCTGCGTTTCCTTGCCATGAAGGATGATTGGTTTACGGATGACTTAAAGAAAATGGATGATGACAATGTGTACCGAAAAATACAAGCACATCTGATATTAGAGTTTCCTGAAATGGTGGCTATTCTCAATGCTAAGAATGTAGAAGATACCAAGTCCTTTATGAGTAGGCAGAAGGATACCTATAAAACACCATACGACCGGCATCCGAAAGACCATAAGAGGCAGTGTGTGTTTGCCGGTTCGTCAAATTCATTGGATTTTTTGCCTATGGATAGGTCGGGAAATAGAAGATTTCTGCCTATTCTGTGTAAGTCAGATGAGGCTGAGGTTCATATCCTTGATGATGAAAAAGCATCAAGGGAATATATAGACCAAATGTGGGCAGAAGCAATGGTAATCTATAGGAGTGGCGATTTTCAGTTGAAGCTTCCAAAGAAGATTGAGGAAGAGCTTCGGGAGTATCAGAAACAGTTTATGCAGGAAGATACCAAGAAAGAGCTTATTCTTGATTATTTGGAGCATTGCCAAGCAAATATGGTGTGTTCAAGGCAGTTGTACGCTGAAGCGTTGGGGAATGACGGAAATCCGGCACAATGGGAAATACGAGAGATTAACGACATAATGAATAACTGTAGTGATTGGATTGCCTTTAGTAATCCAAGACATTTCCCTGAGCCATATTGTAGGCAGAAAGGATGGGAGAAGCCTGACAACAAAGGTCAGGATTTTCAACCGATTACCAAGGAACAGATGGAACAGCTATCATTGCCGGCAGAGTGGATGCAGTAATAATTGCCCAGTAGGTTGTCGGCTGGTTGTCTATCCCGTTGTCAACCTCGTTGTCGGTTCTATATTCTTAAAACCCTTATATTTACTATATTTTTAAGGGGTTATATATAGTACTGACAACGAAAGCAACGGAATATTTAAGAAAAAGTAAATTTAGGAAAAGTAACTATAAATAAAAGGAATTGAGAATTTTTGAAGGTCGGTTGTCAGCTTCCGGTTGTCAGCTGAAAGAGGCTCTTCCTTATCAGGCAAAACAAAAAAGGAGAACACAAAATGGAGAATAGAAAATCACACACACCGGTAGCACTCAGGAAGCAGATAGGTGGCACAATGTATGTTGTGAGAGTGCATTTCAATGAGGATGCCAAAGAAACCATGAAGGACAAGATAAAGAGGCTGATTGAGAATGATGTCAGGGGAACACAACACACTGCATAGGTAAAAAAGCATGTAGAAAAATTGTATATTTCGTGATATAATTGGTGTGTTCGATGAGAGCGAAAATTTGAATTTTACAGTGACCAAAAGTATAGTCTTGTATCAAAAAAACTCCTCACTACTGATTGGAAAGTGAGGAGTTTTTCGTTTACAGAACTTTCTTTTTAACAATCATCAAAAACGCCATCAGAGAAACAATTAGTGCTGTGATAGGCATATTAAGCCAGATTCCATCCAAGCCCATTGGTTGAAGAATAAATAATAAAATGATAGGTAAAAGCAACGCATTTGATATAGATAGGATAGTTGCCATACCGGGTTTGTTAATGGCAACAAGATAACTCTGCATAGCAAATCCGAACCATCTTGCAAAGTAGGTAAAAGCAAACAGCTTCAGAGCATGAACGGTCATAGTGAGTGTTTCAATTTCTGTCTTATCCACGAAAATCAAAGCAACATTTTCGGGAAAGCAGAAAATCACAATGGCACTTAGCATGGAAATAACAGCACAACCCACAACACAGCAGCCTTCGATTTTTCGTACTCGTTTGAAATCGCCTGCACCGTAATTATATCCAATAGCTGGTTGGAGTGAGTCACAAGCACCATAGAGAATTGGCTGCACGAGTTCTCCTATATACATCAGCACACCGTACACCGTGACCGCTATGGCTCCTCCCATTTTCAAGAGAACAACATTCATTAGGATAGAGGTCAGTCGTGCGGCTATGTTGCTTAAGAAAACAGGACAGCCACTAATAATTATCCTTTTGATGATTTCAAAACGGAACTGCGGTTTGCAGAATTTTAGTTGCAACCCACCTTTTGCAAATGGAATAATGGCAAGGATACCGCATAAAGCCATACCAAAAGATACACCAAGAGCTGCACCTACAACACCGATTTTCATAACCGCAACAAATATAATCAGTAACCACATAATCAAGGCAGACATAATGATATTCAAAACCATGCTCGTTTTGATTTTTCCGCTGATACGAAGATAGTTGTCCATAGCAAAGACGATGGTTGTAAACGGAGAGCAAACTGCATAGGTGCGGATATATAATATTGCCAATTCTGCTAACTCACCATATGCACCCATCCATTTTATGATTAGGGGTGATGATGCAAATAGCAATACACCCATAAAAGCACCTGTGACAACAATGGAAATGCAAGCGCAAGTGAAGTAATTATTGGCTTCATTGGTTTTGCCTTGTCCGAGTGCAATAGAAATAGGAACAGAAGAACCGACACCAATTAAATCTGCCAAGGCAAAATTGATAAAGATAATCGGTACACCTAAGTTTACTGCGGCAAAGGCTATCTCGCTGGAATGCTGGGCAACCATTACTCCTTCAAAGAACCCCCAAAGGGATGCCACAAACATACTAATGATACCTGGAATTGCTGCTGTAAAAAACAGACGAACAGGAGAGGTTTTTGAATAAAACTGGATTCCGTCCATTATTTTATATCCTCTAGTTCTGCATCACTCAACATACTTTGAACAGTAGAAATGTATTTCTCAAAGATACGAAGAAACTCAGACTTTTCTTCCTGTGTCAGTTGTTTAGATGCTTGTACTTCGGTAGCAATCAGACAGTCCACGGTCTTAGCAGATAACGCTTCACCTTTTTCTGTTAGATATACTTGTTTTGTTCTTCGGTCTGTTCCTATACGCATTTCTACATATCCATCCGCTTCCATTTTCTTTAAGGCAGAGTTTATGTTCTGGGGTGGAAGAAAACAATAATGGATTATTTCACGCTGTGTAACACCTTCTGGAGCATTACGAATGGTGTATAGAATCCAGAATGTGCTTTCACTAATTCCATAGGACTTTACAGCATCACGGTACATCTTATCGTTTGTTTTAAATAAACAATTATATTCAGAAAGCCATGTGTTATCTAATTTCATAAAAATCTCCTTTCATCCGAAATCGGACGAAAGGAATTATACTCCGAAATCGGATAAATGTCAATAACCCAAATATAAAGAATACAAAGAACACGAAAATTTCAGTTTGGGCATGAGATTGCCAGTAATCAAAAGTGAATAAAACATGACTTTATAGCCATTGTGGAGAAATCTACAGTGGCTTTTTTCATGCAATGAAATGTAGGGGGTACTAAAAAGTCCTTGACATTTCGTTTCAGGCAAGACCGCAAAAAGCATACTTATCTCATGCGGCGCGAGGTTAGCCCCATTCGACATTAAGGAGCTGCGGGAGCTTATGGAAACCGACGAAATGGAGCTTGACACCATAGGCGACAGAAAGACAGCCCTTTTCGTGATTATCAGCGACACCGACGACACCTTTAACTTTGTCGTGAGTATTCTCTACACACAGTTATTCAACCTTTTATGCGACAAAGCAGATGATGAATATGGCGGGCGGCTTCCCGTCCATGTTAGGTGCTTACTTGATGAATTTGCGAATATCGGGCAGATACCAAAGTTTGAAAAGCTCATTGCAACGATACGGAGCCGGGAAATCTCCGCGTCAATCATCTTGCAGAGCCAGTCACAGCTAAAGGCAATCTACAAGGACAACGCCGATACCATAGTCGGCAACTGCGACACCACGCTTTTCTTGGGCGGCAAGGAGAAAACCACCCTCAAAGAAATATCGGAGATTTTAGGCAAGGAAACGATAGACAGCTTCAACACTTCCGAAACCAGAGGGCGGGAGCTTTCGCATGGGCTGAACTATCAGAAATTGGGAAAGCAGCTTATGACGGAAGATGAAATCGCAGTCATGGACGGAGGGAAATGTATCTTGCAGCTACGCGGGGTGCGCCCGTTCTTTTCGGACAAATTCGACATAACGAAACACCCGAAATACAAGTACCTATCCGACGCAGACCCGAAGAACGCCTTTGACATGGAAAAGCACCTTAAACGCCGCCCCGCCATTGTCAAGCCCGACGAGGTTTTTGACTATTACGAGATTGACGCAGCAGACTTACAGGAGGACGCAGACCATGAGGAAACGTAGCGCAGAGGAAAAACAAAAGCAGCTTGAACGGTTTTTAATGAATGTTGCGGAAGCCGCCGACGCTGCATTATGGGAGTATTGGCGGGAAAAGGAAGCGGAACACCGCCGTTTTGCAACGGAGTATGTCACGCGCCGGGGGCTTATCCCGCAACAGTGACAGCATGGCAGACCGCCGGGGGACAGGGGAAGCTACACTTCCCCTACGCTGCCTTGCGGCAGCTACCCCTTTGTGAACTTGCGGGAAGCGAACACCTTGCTACGCAAGCTATTCACTTCCCGCAAGTCTGAAAAAAACGTCCGGCAGCACAGCGGGACACAGAAAGGAGCGATTGAAGCAATCACATCTATCCATACCGGCTACATGATACGCGCCCCCACTTTCCGGCGCAGTACACAGCGGCAGGAGCCGCACCCCTTACAACTGAATACCGCCGCGCCGCAGGACTTACGCAGCGCGGGGACAGCCGCCTTTACCAGAGGGCGGTTTTTTTATGCGGCGGCGACCATACGCTGACCGCCTTTTGTCCGCTTGCCGGACAGCCGCAGACGCGGCAGAAAGGATATATTTATGGCATTTTTCAATAGCGCAGTAGACGTTTTGCAGACCCTTGTTGTAGCACTTGGAGCCGGGCTTGGTATCTGGGGCGTGATTAACCTCATGGAAGGCTACGGCAACGACAATCCGGGCGCGAATGCTCATGTACGGTAAGGAAGCAAGCAACCGAAAACAAGAGATAGACCGCCAGCACTACACTATTCCGAACCAAAGACCAAAAGATAAGCATTGTGGGAAAATCTAAACTTTTGGATTTTCCTACAATGCCAACTACGGCGGAATCCCTCCCACTCCTTATATCTTTCTGTATACATTGAATTTGTATTTAGTAAAATGCAGACAACACCACGGATCGGCTTTTGGTTGGACAATTCCAACCAAACACCAC
>OFLZ01001888.1_pt1 | contig 11015 bp, 9 predicted proteins | sample 1541321 | NCBI WGS metagenome assembly OFLZ01 (sample SAMN04209223, study PRJEB22552) | human gut metagenome | biome: gut; material: feces | host: Homo sapiens | place: USA: Oklahoma | reverse complement strand
ATGTGTTAGGCACGCCGCCAGCGTTCATCCTGAGCCAGGATCAAACTCTCATGTTTAAAAGTTGATTCCAGGTTTCAGACTACTTAGCTTGGCTAGTTATCTTTAACCTTCATTACTTGGTTTTGTTCTGAATTTTCTCAAATCCAAAGGTCTAAACCAGACCTTTTGTTTTTAGAATTTTCAGGGTTTTACATACTGTCTAATCTTCAATTATCAAGGTTCTTTGTTGTCGGCTTGTTCAGCAGCAACTTTTATATCTTATCACAGTCGCTTGTGTTTGTCAACAACTTTTTTAACTTTTTTATTTCTTACTCTCTTGCGCTTTTGGTACTCACCGCAGCGCAAGAGATATCTTACCAGATGTTTCGACAAATGTCAACAATAATTTACAACTTTTTTTACAAACCTTTTTATGCAAACTTTTTTACACAATACAGCCCATGCATACGCACGGGCTGTATCAATCAACTGCATGGTTTCATCGGCAGTGGTTCGGCACTTACAGACTGTGCCTGCTTCAATTATATATCTGAAGGTATCCCCTCAGCCGGAATTCCGTCAACCGGAATTTCATCGGATGAAGATTCGCTCTCCTCTTCAACCACCTCCGGCGCAACCTGGAACTCGGACAGGTATGCTTCCTCAGGAAGCCCGGCCAGATACGCAGGCAGGTTGATGGCAATACCGTCCATATGATGCGGCAGGGAAACGGTCACATCGACCATCTCTTCGCTTCCGCCTTTTTCCTGCGTAATTTCCAGAGTCATTTTAAAGGTCTGGCCAATACAGGTAGCCATGCCTCTCTCCTTATCCCGGAGTTTTGCTACCTGTTCACCGTCCACATACACCACTACCTTATAAGGTGTGGTATAGGTCTGACCATTATAATCAATGGACTTATTATCTATATACACCGTATGTCCGCGGCCAATGACCATCATAATACCTGCGATAATGAGCAGGAGTAGGATTGCTCCTATTCTGAATAGAATGGTACGTTTCGCTCTCAATTCTCCCCCTCCTCACTCTGTGCAAGCTGCAGCATCTGACCAGCCTTGCCCTTAGCTCTTCGTTTTTTCGTCTCATACATGATAAGAGCAACGGTGATAACACCATAGGAGATGAATACACGGAAATACTCACCAATCATGGAATCACCGGTAATGGTTGCGCCTGCTTTGGGCGCCACAATGAACATCAGGTGGAACAGGATGACTCCAAGAAATACGTTGCCAATGGATGCCCTGTCAACAGAGGCTCCGCCCACAAGCAGGGCTGCGATACAGAACATACCAATCTGTGTATGGGAACTGTAGGTGGAAATATTGCCCATGTTCTGCAGGTAGATAACCATGCCAAGTCCGGCGAAAACCGTTGACATGATGATAGCGATAATACGGGTCCTCTCTACCTTGATTCCGGCGTCACCGGCCACATCCATGTCCTGGCCAACGGCACGCATGTCCTGGCCCAGCTTTGTCTTGCGGAACCATATGATAAACAGACACAGCAGGGCAATGATGATAAGGGTCAGTACCGGAATCTTGACACCTCCGATATGGATGGCCAGAAGATTGTCCAGATACTGCCTCATATGAAGAAGGCTGACCGTGTTGCGGACACCATAACCTCTTGGCAGCTTAATGGAGGAATGGATAATCGGAATAATGGAACCCATCATGTACAGAACCACCAGCTGATACAGACCATTCATGAAGAAGCTGATGATATAGCTGGTAACCATCTCCCTGCCTTTGGCCATGTTGAGCATCTTACCGCAGAAAAGGCCCAGCAGAATGGAAATCGGTATGGAAATGATCATGGCAAGGATAATGCCGGGTATTCCCCATATCTGCCAGTCGGCCACAAAGATAAGGCCGATTTCACCTGCCATAGCGCCCAGCGTCATACCGAAGTTAAGTCCCATGCCGGCCATAATGGGAATCAGCAGGCTCAGGATCAGGAAGGCATTCCTGCCCAATCTGGTGACAATCTCATTGAGCAGATACCCCGGAGAAAAACCGGATATCGGAATGCAGACGGCGCAGATAATGATAAACATCAGCGGCACAGAGTTATTCCGAACTAGTTCGAGAATGCTATTACTGCCGTTATTTTTCTGTTTTTTACTCATTTTGAACCCTCCGTCTTCCTGGTCAGAGCATAAAGAATCATACCGTTGGAAACAACGATACGGATAACCTCGCTCATATCCATATGAATCATGGAATTCATTACCGTTGGGGTCATGGTAACAATGCCCTGGAACAGGAACGTACCTATGATTACATTGGTAATGGATGCCTTATTGACTGAAGCGCCTCCAATCAGAATTGCAGACACTGCCGGAAGCGCCATATAGAAGGGCGCCATGTAAAGCTGGATAAAGCCGAAGCCCTGCTCATACATCAGGATGCCCACCGCGGCAAGCCAGGTAGACATGATGACGGAAAGCATTCTCGTCTTATCAATATTGATGCCGGATGCCCTGGCAAAATTGGGATTGGAGCCCACTGCCGTCATGGCAGTACCGGTCTTGGTGTGAAGGAACGCCCACATAAGGAAGGCAAGAAAGGCAAAGAACAGGAGGCTGCCTGTAGGTATGGAAATCTTACCGATATTAATCTGCAGGAAATTGGCCAATGCCTTATCGTAAAAACCCTCCAGTGAGATTGTTGTACGAAGGCCTTTGCCTGACAATCCCCAAACCATGGTGGGACTGCTGTATGGCAGTAAAAGCCACATCATACACATAAAGGATACGGATGAAAAGCCCACATAAGTGGCAATCATCATCTCGCCGCCTTTAATCTTGTTGAGCAGCCAGCCGTAGCCACCGCCAAAGATCAGCGCAAACGGAGTAGCTATCAGAATAGCCATGAAAAAGCTGACAGGTCCGGTAAAACCAAACTGAATGGACATGGTCGCACCCAGAAGACCGGAGATAATGCCTAACGGAAGGCCGAAATTAAGACCGCAGCCCGAATGCACCATGGGCACCATTGCCAGTACCAGGACGGCATTCCAGCTGAAACGGTTAATCGTGTTGGTTATCTGTGTGGGAAGATCCGCTCCGACGATTGGCGCCAGAATAAAGAGCGCCAAAAGAAATCCGGCAATGATCAGCCTCGGCAGACCGAAGTTGTCAATCAATTCCCTGATTTTCGTCTTCTTCCCAGGATTTATTGTACTATCTTGTATTTTTCCCATGCTGTCTCCCCCCTTATTTAACCTGGCTGACCATGAGCATACCGAATTCTTCTGAAGATTCGGTCGCCGGCAGGATTCCAGCAATCTTACCGCCCGAAACAATGGCAATACGGTCACACGTGGTCCTCAGTTCCTCCAGCTCAGAGGAGATCATGACAACGGTAACTCCATGCTCCTTGTTGAACTGCTTAAGAGCATCCAGTACCAATGATTTCGCGCCCACATCAATACCTCTCGTAGGCTCGGATACAAACAGGAATTTAGGTTCAAGTGCAAAGGCCTTTGCCAGACACACTTTCTGCTGGTTTCCACCGGAAAGCTCCTTTGCCTTTTGCTTGGAGCTGGTGCATTTTATCTTTAGCTCATCTATGTATTTCTGGGTCACTTCGTGGATTGCCTTTTCATCTCTCCAGGTAATCATTCCTCCAAGGTATTTCTTGAGGAATTTATCATGAATCTGCATGGCTGAAAACGCAATATTCCACTCAAGGGTTTCATCGAGAAGGAGTCCCACGTCCCTTCTGTCCTCAGAAACAAAGGCCAGAGAGGCGTCCAGACATTTCCTTGGGTTATTAAGAGGAATGGGCTTGCCGTCAAATTCCACTTTGCCGCCCGCCTCGCACAGCCCCATGATTCCGTTTGGAATGCCCAGCTTGCCCTGTCCGGCCAGTCCGCCTATACCAAGAATCTCTCCTTCCTTGATATCAAGGTCCACATTTCGCACAGTCTCACCTGACATATCCACCCAGAGATTGCGGATGGACATGATATTCTTTGCGTCCGGATTAATCCGTATATCCGCCCTGGCCGTGGTCTGGATATTTCTTCCCACCATCCACTTTGTAATATCCGCAACATCCGTTTCCTTTGCAGGCACGTCCTTTACAACGTAGCCGTCCCGCATGATAACCACCTTGTCACAGACTGTCAGAATCTCATGAAGCCGGTGTGTAATAAAAATCACGGCAATGCCTTTGGCAGCCATGCCGCGGATGGAATCCAGCAGTGCCTCTGCCTCTTTTTCCGTCAGAACAGCCGTTGGCTCATCCAGTATCAACAGCTTCAGGTTATCCTTGCTGAGCTCTCTCGCGATCTCAGTAAACTGCTTATGACCCACGGGCATATCGCTGATAACCATTTTGGCGTCAATCTTAACGCCCATCTTATCAATAGCCTGCTCAGAACGTTCGGCCATCTCCTTATAATCAAGGGTATCTAATCTGTCACCGAAAATTTCCGAGATTATATTCTTTTTCTTTGGTTCACGGTTGAGCAGTATATTATCTGTTGCCGTGAATCCCGGTATTAATGAAAATTCCTGATGCACCATGCCGATTCCGGCCTCCAATGCATCAAAGGGTGTTGAGAAGCTGACCTTCTCGCCATTAATCAGGACGTCTCCGCCATATCCGCCGGTTTCCCTAATCACATCCATTCCAAAAAGGAGTTTCATCAATGTACTTTTACCGGCACCATTTTCGCCGACAAGACCCAGTACCTCGCCGGCATTCAGTGTAAAGTTAATATCAGTCAAGACCTGATTGCCAAAAAAATCCTTCTTGATATTGCGCATCTCCAATAAGGGAGTGTTGTTATTCATCATATTATGCCCACCTAACACAACAGGGGGGAGAGCAACCCCTCCCCACTGTTCTCCGTACTTATTTTTATTAGTAAGTGTCTTACTTGATGGTGAAGTATTTCTCTGGAACCTCAATCTTAGTGGAACCCATGAAATGTCCTGGATCGCCCATGATATAGGTATCCTGATATACCAGGAACACATTGTCTAACTTAACGCCGGTTTCCACATTGGTGTAATTGGAACCATTCCACTCAGCCTTAGGAGAGAATACCTGGTAAGCCTTTGCAATATCATCAATGTCGTCAAGCTCACTCTCGCCATTGAGGACGTTCAGTGCATGCTGTGCAAGGCCGGCAGAAGTGGTATATCCATAGGAATATGCCCATGTGCCGAAGTGGTCAGCGCCGCCTCTTTCAACGATAGTGGACTCAACCTTGGCAAGAATCTTATCAAAATCACCAGCTTCAGCAGTCAGATCGATACCAAGAGCGCCTGGATATCCCATCAGAGGTGAAGGAAGGTCTGCTTCGATGAAGTAGCCGCCGTACTCCATAAGCTGCTTTAACAGAGGCTCGGTATGGGCGTCATTTGTACAGAAGTAAGCGGCGTTCTCGCCGTACTTCTCAACCCACTCCGGAACCTTCTCAAGTATGTATGCCTGAGCGCCGGCAACACCTACGTCAGAGGTTGGATCCGGAGCTGTCTCAAGTACGAATTCCATGCCGAATTCCTTGCAGGCTTCCTTCATAACAGCCACACGGCGGCTCATGGTCTCATAAGCCATGTGACGCGGGAAGGAAATATGTACAAATGTATCACAGCCCAGTTCATGAGCGGTACGGATGATCAGGTAACCACGGGCAACGAAGTCGTTGTTGCAGACCAGGTCAGCTGCGCTGCCAATCTCAGGAAGATCCTCATGTCCCTCGCCGGCAATACAGAGAATGTCAGGGCGGGTTTCTTTGATCTTACGGAAAGCCTCGGTTGTGCCGGGAACAGACTGGTTCATGATGATTGCCTTCATCTTAGGATCATCAGAAAGGTTTACAATGGTCTGGATGGTGGTCTCTAACTCCTCCGTGAAGTTATCCGGATAAATAGCCAGCTTAACCATATCCTCACCGTACATAGCCTGGAACGCCTCAGCGCCACGCCTGTCATCCTCGGACTGGGATACGGAACCAGTTACGATACCAATGTGGAAATCACTGGCTCCTTCTGTGTCAGATGCCTCAGAATCCTCTTTTTCATCCTCTTTTTTGGCATCATCCTTTGCCTCTTCCTTCTGAGCCTCGGTAGCCTGGGTATCAGCTGCCGCTGCGCTTGTACCTGTGCCTGAAGAACTGCCACAGCCAGCAAGCCCTGTCACCATGGCTGCTGCAAGCATAACGCCTATTAACTTTTTTCTCATACTTACCTCCAAAATTTTTTTTACAAGGGGACAACAGTTACTTTTTAATTGTAGCATATGCTCATATTTTGTCAATAGTTATAAAATCCATTTTGGCGGTGGTCCAAATTTATGCACATTTCCAAATTGTCAAAAAGAACTGTAAAATACTGTATTTTAAGCCATTTTTATACCCCACTGTCCACTGTAAACCAGAACTCCACCCCCCCGTCCACATTTTCAACACCGCAGGATTTGTTGTGTGCTTCCATGATTGCCTTGACAATGGAAAGACCGATGCCGCTGCCTCCGTATTCCCTGGTTCTTGCCTTATCCACCTTATAGAACTTAGTCCAGAGATTATCCAGATCCTCCTCGGGTATATGCTGCCCTGTGTTAAATACCGTGATGCGTACCTGGTCCCCTTCCCTGAATATGCTGATAGTAATTTGCCGCTCCCCGTCCAGGTGATTCATGGCATTGTTCAGGTAGTTGGTGATGACCTCCTCTATCTTAAACTCATCCGCCCACACCCATACAGGCTCCTTCTGTTCAAATACAACCCGGGCCTCCTTTTGCTGCAGCAGGATGCCGGCTGATGCCAGGATGCCGCGGATCAGGGCTGTGATATCAAACCGTTCCATCACAGGCATGTCGTTGCCGAATTCCAGGGCTGTCAGGGTTAGGAGCTGCTTCACCATCTTATTCATCTTTCCGGCTTCGTCCATGATGACCTCACAGTAGTAATTCCGGCTGTCCTCATCCTCCGCCATGCCCTCAGTCAGCCCCTCTGCATATCCCTGTATCAGGGCAATGGGAGTCTTAAGCTCATGGGACACATTGGCGATAAACTCCTTGCGGGTTTCATCAATTTTTATCTTTTCCTCAATGTCCTTTTGAAGCTCGTTATTGGCTGTCTTAAGCTCTCCGATGGTATCCTTAAGCCGTTCCGACAATGTATTCATGCTGTGGCCCAGAACTCCAATCTCATCCTCCGAATCCCCTGTGTAGCGCGCCTCAAAATCCAGCTCCGACATTCGGGCGGACAGCGCTGCAAGGGAACGTATGGGCGACACCACCTTTTTGGTTGCATAGTACATGAGGGCGCTTCCCAGCACAAGGGCCGCAAGTCCCACATAAGCCAGGAACTCATTGGATATGCTCACGCTGTCATGAATGCTGGCCAGGGGCATGGACATGATAAACATGGTTCTGTTATCGTCAAAAAAACCCCAGCTCTGGAGGTAATAGCCCTGTGACCGTCTGTCATATATCTTCTGCACCTGATGGTCGTCCTGGGATATCAGGGTCTCCGTCCTGGGGTCGATGATTCCTAATATATAGCGGTGGAGAGCATCTGCCAGGAATTTTCCGTCCTTTGCCAGCGGAATCAGCTCCCCGGTAATGCTGTCCTGAATCACGATGGTCGTATTATATTTGTCGTTCATGAGCCGCAAGAGACGGCTGGCTTCTGTCTGCTCCCCGTCGTTTGAGTACAGGCTCTGCAAATCTTCCGTGATATTCTCGCCCAGGAACTCCTTGTCCACAGCAATGGCATTCAGGTTTTCATAGGCATTTTCCAAAAGCTGCAGCTTTTGTTTGGTATAGAAGCTCTCCAGAAAAAAGCTGTTCACCGCCCACATGCTGACCAGCACTGCTGCCATCAGACCAATGAATATCATGGTGAATTTTACTCTTATGGAATGCTTCATCCTTCGCTCACCTCAAATTTGTAGCCCATGCCCCATATGGTCTTGATGTATTCGCCTTTTTCCCCCATTTTGCTGCGCAGTTTCTTTACATGGGTGTCTATGGTGCGGGCATCTCCAAAATAGTCATAATTCCACACATTATTAAGAATCTTTTCCCTGGAAAGGGCGATTCCCTGATTTTCCACAAAGTAGGTGAGAAGCTCAAACTCCTTAAAGCTCAGGTCAATCTCCTGTCCGTCAATGGTGACCTGATGGGCCGCCTTATCAATGCAGATTCCTCCCACATTCACGCTGTCTGCGGAGGACACGTTGGTCCTTCTCAGAATGGCCTCCACCCGTGCCACCAGAATCTTGGGGCTGAAGGGCTTGGATATATACTCGTCCACTCCCAGGGAAAAGCCCTGGAGCTCGTCCCGCTCCTCGCTTCTGGCTGTCAGCATGATAACCGGTACCTGGGAATACTTGCGGATGGTTCTGAGAACTTCCCAGCCGTCCATTTTCGGCATCATTACATCCAGAAGCACCAGGGCAATGTCCTTTTGCGCAAAGAACACGTCCACCGCCTCCTCGCCGTCTCCTGCCTCTATGACCGCAAACCCTTTATTGGTGAGAAAATCCTTTACCAGCTTTCTCATTCTGGCTTCGTCGTCCACTACTAATATCTTAAGTGTATCCATGATACTGCCTCCTTACATATAATCTGGCTTTTTTTCATTCTTTTATAGAAATTATTTTAACAAAAATCAAGGAATATTTCCATCATTTCACACAAGTTTCACAACTAAGGAACAGCTGTTCAGACAGCAGGAAATTGAACACAGAAGCAGGCCGCCAAAACGGTTTACCGGAGCAGATAAGAAAAGCTCCGGGATTTCTCCCGGAGCCATTCACCTGTATCTTCATTATCCAGATTATTCTTCCTCGTCCTCACCAACCAGCTCATCGTATTCCTGGGCATCCAGAAGCTCGTCAAATGCTTCAGCCACGATTTCATACTCATCGTCATCCTCGATGTTGTCCAGGTTAGGAGTTCCGTCCTCGGTCTCACTGTAACGGTACAGATAAACCTCGCCTTCCTCTGAGTCAGCGCCCTCCATGGGCAGAAGGGCAATGTATTCGTGCTCTCCCGCGTTAAAAACGGTCAGCACCACGCACTCCACTTCTGTATCATCATCCAGAGTAAGGGTGACTGTCATCTCCTGCTCTTCTTCATTCAGCTCTTTCTCGTCTGCCATATCCTGATTCCTCTCTTATTTCCTTAAATTTAGGCTTGTTTCTTTTCTCTTACACTCTATCAGACTCACCCTGAAAATGCAAGAACATATTCTCTAATATTCGATTCCTTCCCTTGCTCCGATTCCTCTCTCATAGGGATGGCGCCTCATAATCATCTCCGTGATATAATCCGCCTGGTCCTGCAGGGCCTCTGAGGGACTGCGCCCTGTAAGGATGACCTCCAGGGAAGCCGGTTTTTCTTTAAGGGCCTTTATCAGCCCGGCCTCGTCCACAAACCCCAGATTGCAGGCTCCAATGGCTTCATCCAACACCAGCATGTCATATGGTTCCTCCCCGCCAGCCCCCAGGGCCATGTTCCAGGCAGTGAGGAAGCAGTGCTCATAATACAGCGCAGCGGCCTTCCGCTGGGACTGGGTCATGTTCCAGGAAAAACCGAAGTTCCGGTCGCAGGGCAGCACCGTAATTCCGGGAATATGGACCAGACCCTTGACCTCCCCCGAATCATCCGTCTTAAGCATCCTGGCCACCAATACCCGGTATCCCCGTCCGGCGGCCCGCACAGCCGCGCCTATGGCTGCCGTGGTCTTTCCCTTTCCATCTCCGCAATAGATTTGGACCAGCCCCGTTTCATTCATCCCTCTGCCTCCTCTGCAAACCTTGATATTGCCTGTTTCTTGCGGTACCGCTCCTTCACATGGTAAATATGGAGCCTCTCCTTTGCCCTTGTCATAGCCACATAGAACATTCTGCGTTCTTCCTCCACATCCGGATCCAGAACCGCCTTGTGATGGGGCGTGACGCCTTCATTGGCATCCAGGATATAGACCACCCTGAATTCCAGTCCCTTGGCGCTGTGCATGGTCATAAGGCTGACGCCCTGGCGCTGCGCATCCCTGTCTGCCGCCTGTTTCTTAAGCTGTTCCTTGTATTCCTGCATATGGATAAACCAGTGTTCATACGTCTTAAACCCTGCCGCGCTCTCCTGAAGCTGGTCCAGTACCTCAAAGAGTTCCTCCGGCTTCATCCTCCTGGACTGGGCATATTCCCGGATATACTCATCGTACTCCACTGCCTTCCGGATATAATTGACGGCTGCCGCCGGAGCCATATTCCTTAACATCGTCAAATCATATTCCAGCTGCTCAATCCGGTCCATCATCCAGTTCTTATCCTGGTAAAAGGATTTCACCGACTCCCAGCTGACCTGCTGGCCCTCCAGGGCATCCCGGCTGACGTAGCGCTTGGGACGGTTGATGATTTGAAGCACATTGGAACGGCTCAGATCCCCTAATGCGGCCCGGATATAGGAAATTACATTTCCGGCTATCCAGTGCTCATACAGATTTGGCACCGCATCCCTCATGTAAAAAGGTATGTTGTATTCCATAAGCTTGGAAATCAGCAGCCGCGGCCCCACGTTGGTACGGTAGAGCACCGCCATGTCATTGTAGGATATACCCATGGAGGCATAGTCACGTATCTCCGTGACGATTCCCAGAGTCTCGTCCACGGGTTCCTGCCACGCCTTTATGATGACCGGATGTCCGTTCCCTCTTGCCGCCTTGATCTCCCGCTCCCGTTCGTGGAGAGCCTCGGCCTTCTTCTGATAATATTCCGCGTCAAAAATCATCAGATAACAAAGTCTTGCAATCAGCCCCAGTATCATTAGCGACGCCCCGATAAACACAATGAGAATCTTCCTTTTATTATAGGTTTTATTCTTCATAAAAAACCTCACAGAAGTGATTGATATAGCTTATTAATCCTTCTGTGAGGTTATTCTATTTATTCCGATTTTGTAATATTCATATATGGAAATGCTTCTTTCATAATGTCCGCAGAAAGTCTTGTCGCCAGATAACTTGCCGCCTGCTGTGCCAGA
>OFLZ01001886.1_pt1 | contig 11020 bp, 10 predicted proteins | sample 1541321 | NCBI WGS metagenome assembly OFLZ01 (sample SAMN04209223, study PRJEB22552) | human gut metagenome | biome: gut; material: feces | host: Homo sapiens | place: USA: Oklahoma | reverse complement strand
CACGCCGCCAGCGTTCATCCTGAGCCAGGATCAAACTCTCGTTAAAAGTGTTTGTATCCAGTTCAGAACCAACTAACTAGCTAATTCTTCCCTTTTTACTGTTGTTTTGGTTTGTTTAAAAACCGTTCTTAAAAATCTTCTCTTAAAGAAATTTTCAAGGGTTGTTGTTGTCTATTGTTCAGTTATCAAGGTTCTTACTTCGCTTTGTTCATTTGCGACAGCTCATTTATTTTATCATAAGCATTTCACTTTGTCAAGAACTTTTTTGAAGTTTTTTATTTTTCTTACCTCTTCGCTTTGTTTCAGTGAATCAGCTCATTTATATTATCATGTATTTTTCAGAAAGTCAAGAACTTTTTTGAAGTTTTTTTATTTTCTTTTTACATGATTTTTAACTTTCTTCAAAATCAGGAGAAGTCGCCAAACTTCTGTCATCCCGCTCTTTTGATTTAAGTTAAACGGAGAAAGAGGGATTTGAACCCTCGCGCCGGTCACCCGACCTACACCCTTAGCAGGGGCGCCTCTTCAGCCTCTTGAGTATTTCTCCGTACACTGAATTCTACTATAGAATCTACAGCTTTGTTCAATTGTGTGCACCAACAGTGCGAAATTTATTATAGCAATACACTGTCATCTTGTCAATCACTTTTTTTCATTTTTTAACAAAATTTTAAACTATCTGTTCTACGCAGCTTTTCAGCTTTGCAGTTGCTGTCTCAATATCCTTTTGGGCAAAGATTGCACTGATCACTGCAACACCATTAATTCCACTACCCGAAAGCTCTTTTACATTATCTTGTGTAATTCCTCCTATAGCAACAACCGGAATATCAACTTTAGTACAGATTTCCTTCAACACACTGTGTTCTACTTCCCGTGCGTCTGTTTTTGTTCCTGTTTGAAACACCGCTCCAACTCCCAGATAATCTGCCCCATGCTTTTCAGCTAATAAGGCCTGCTCTACTGTCCGTGCAGAGACGCCTATGATTTTATCTTCTCCCAGCTGCGCTCTTACATCAAGAGCTTCCATATCACTTTGCCCAACATGCACTCCATCCGCATCAATTTCCTTCGCAAGCTTCACATTATCATTAATTATGAATGGAACTCTATATTTTTTACATAACTGTTGTATCTTTTTTGCCTCTTCTAAAAACTCTTCTTCTGTCAAATCTTTTTCACGTAACTGAATAAAGGTAGCGCCACCTTTCAGCGCTTCCTCAACCTGTTCATAAAGCGTCTGCCCATTCAGCCAATGTCTGTCCGTAACAGCATACAGCAACATCTGTTCCCTTAATTGTTCCTTAGTAAAGCTCATACTTAGCCCCTTTCTCCAGTTTTTCTCCTGTCATATTATAGATGGCATCAATAATTCTATTTCTATATGTAGCGTTACCATCGCCTTCCTGCATTCTCGTCCATGCTATTTCACTGGCAACGCCCATCATACAAACTGCTGCCACAGCAGCTTCCAGTTTTCTTTTCGGATTTGCTGCCAGAAAAGCGGTCGTAATACCGGATAACTGACATCCCGTGCCAGTTATTCTTCCCATTTCTGAACGTCCATTTCTAATTACATAACATTTCTCGCCATCTGTCACAAGATCTATTGCTCCTGTAATTATAACAATTGCTTCTTTCTTTTTCGCAAAACCTTTAATAAATGATATGCTCTGTTGCAAATTTCTTTCATTAACGGCTTCTGTAAGATCAGCATCTACGCCTTTTGTACTTCCGCTTCCATAAGCCAGCGTCTTAATTTCTGAAACATTACCTCGAATCACAGAAAACTTTATCTCTTTTATTAATTTTAATGCCGTCTCCGTCCTGAACCTGCTTGCTCCTGCTCCCACTGGATCCAATAATACCGGATGTCCCAGTTCATTAGAGCGATGCCCGGCTTTAAGCATTCCCTCAATACTCGTTTTATGTAATGTTCCCAAATTAATGTTCAGCCCTCCACATATAGATGTAATGTCCGCTACATCTTCCGGCTCATCTGACATAATTGGACTGCCACCACATGCAAGAATCACATTCGCAACATCATTCACTGTTACATAATTTGTTATGTTATGCACCACTGGGGCTTTTTTTCTAACTTGATCCAAGCATTCCTTTAGCATTTCTCTTCTACCTTTTCTTTCGTCAGGTTCTTATTGATTGTTTCCTGGATCTGCTGTTCTACTGCAGCAGCAATTTCCACGGTCTTCATATCTTTATAATCTTCATAAAGCATTGGTTTCAGAAAATGCACCTGCACCGTCACCGGTCTGGTACTGTTTGTATCAAACGGTTTAAAAGAATCAACAAGTGCCACCGGAATAATCGGGCACTTTGCTTTGGTTGCTGCTTTAAAGCTTCCCCCTTTAAAAGAACCGACATTATTCCCATTTTTTGAACGCGTTCCTTCTGGGAAAATAAGATAATTTCTCCCCGATACGACTTCTTTTGTTACACTTGTAATAGTTTTCATTGCCTGACGGACATCCTCACGATCAATCATAAATGCTTTCATGATTTTAAATACCTGTTTTAAAAACGGAACGTTTTCCACTTCTTTTTTAGCTACAACAGAAAAAGGGTGCGTACACGCTTCAACAATTGCCAATACATCATACAAACCTTGATGATTTGGAAAAAACATAAATCCATCCTGCTTTGGAATATTCTCCTGTCCATGTACATCGATTGTTACATTTCCGCCTTTATTTGCACGAAAAACAATCCAACGCAAAAATTCATAATTATCTTCTTCTGTATATTTATCCACATGTGAAGCCCGATAGCAGAGTTTAATCCATCCCCCCGGCACGATCAACAGATTCCGCAATACCATCAGTAGAATTCTTCTCATGCATTCTCCTCCATTCTGCAATAATCCTTAATTGCCGTTTCATAAAGATTATTCCCATCTTTATCTATTACTACAATCACCGGAAAATTTTCAACTGTCAGTTTTCTGATCGCTTCTGTTCCAAGATCGTCATACGCTACCACTTCTGAAGATGTGATACATTTTGAAAGAAGCGCCCCTGCTCCACCAACAGCCGCAAAATATACTGAACCATTGCGTACAATTGCATCAATTACCGCTTGATTTCTTTTTCCTTTTCCTATCATAGCACCAAGCCCAAGATCCAGGAGCTGAGGTGCGTATTTATCCATTCTGCTTGCTGTCGTCGGTCCTGCCGAGCCAATTGGGCGTCCTTCTCTTGCCGGTGATGGTCCCATGTAATAAATCACCTGACCTTGAATATCAATTGGAAGTTCCCCGCCTTCCTGTAAAATCTCATACATTCTTTTATGCGCTGCATCTCTTGCTGTATAGACCGTTCCTGTAAGATAAACATAATCTCCTGCCTTCAGTGTTGCTACGGTCTCTTTCTTCATTGGTACTGTTATATGCTTGTCCATTTCACTTTCCTCTTTCACTTAGCCTGTTGAATTAAATTGTACGAATCACATGACGATTTACATGACAGCAAATATTAACCGCCACCGGAAGTCCCGCGATATGTGTTGGATAAGTATTAATATTCACCGCAAGTGCTGTTGTTGTCCCTCCAAGTCCACCAGGTCCGATACCAAGGCTATTTATTTTTGTAAGGAGTTCTTCTTCCAACTCTTTTACGTATTCAATTTCTGAATGTGATCCGACTTCACGTGTCAGAGCTTCTTTGGCCATCAAAGCGCATTTTTCAAATGTACCACCAATTCCAACACCAACCACCATTGGCGGGCACGCATTCGGTCCGGCATCTTTTACCGCAGTAAGAACCGCATCTTTTACACCTTCAATTCCTTCTGCCGGTTTCAGCATAAATACACGACTCATATTCTCGCTTCCGAAACCTTTCGGTGCTACTTTTATCTTTACCTGGTCTCCATCTACAATTCTTGTATGCAAAACTGCCGGCGTGTTATCCTTTGTATTCTCACGGATCAACGGATCTCCAACGACTGATTTACGAAGATAACCTTCTACATAACCTTGACGTACGCCTTCATTTACCGCATCTTCCAATGCTCCTCCTTCAAGATGAACATCCTGGCCAATCTCAAGAAACACTACTGCCATTCCTGTATCCTGACAAATCGGAATCATATCCTCTCCTGCAATCTTCAAATTCTCTTGCAACTGTTCCAATATCTGTTTTCCAAGTGGTGCTTCCTCATTCTTTTCGGCACATTTCATTGCCTCTGCCATATCTGGTGACAGAAAATGATTTGCTTCAATGCACATTTCTTTGATGTTTTTTGTTATTTCTTCTACACGTATTGTCCGAATCATTTCTTCTATCTCCCTTTTCTTTGAAACAGGTACGCAAGCGCAATGCAAGCGTACCTGTATTTTTATATCTCAAATTCAATTTTTCTGCCTGTTCGATGGTACTGGTGATATCTCACTCCTGCTGCATCCATCATTCGTTTTGATGCTTTCACTCCCGCTGTATCCGCGTATTTGTCACAATCATAAATAACTTCTTTAATTCCTGCCTGAATAATTGCTTTTGCGCATTCATTGCACGGAAAAAGAGATACGTAAAGTTTTGCTCCCGCAAGACTTCCGCCATTATAATTCAGAATTGCATTCAATTCACTATGCGTTGTATATACATATTTTGTCTCTAACGGATCTTCGCCTTCGCGCGCCCATGGGAATTCATCATCAGAACATCCCATCGGAAGACCATTATATCCCATGGAAAGAATCTTATTATCCTGACTTACAATACAACACCCAACCTGTGTATTCGGGTCTTTTGATCGCATTCCGGAAAGCATTGCCACGCCCATAAAATATTCATCCCATGATAAATAATCTGTTCTTTTATCTGACATTATTCTTCTCCTTTTGCATATGAATTCAGTTTGTCTGCAAGTTTATCTATAAGTCCTGTCAGTATCTCAAAACATTCTCCATAAGCTGTCAGGGGTTTTCCATAAGGATTCGGAAGTTCTTCTGATACTCCAACAAATTCATTTATTGTATATACATTTTTTACATTTTCATAATCCGAAAGAACTTTGTTCTTAATTGTCTCATTCAATGTCAATACAAGTGTATCTCCTTGTAGATTGCTGCCATCAAACTGCTTTGACACATGATTTTCCAACGTCATCTGAGCACTCTTCATAATTGCCTCTGCCTTCTGGTTTACCGGTTCAGGGAAAAGCACAACCAGTCCGCCGGATTCAATAATATACTCTTGCTCAAGATCCTGGTGACATAGTAATTCTGCCGCCATTGGTCCTACTGCCGAATCCGCCTCGCTGACAAAAATCACTCTTCGATACTTCTGCTTCTTTGTGATCTCTGTTGCCTGCAGGTGCATATGTCCTGCCGCCTTTTCAAGACGATTCATAATCGCCTTTCCTATTCCGTTCATAGCAAAAGATTCACTATAAATCAGATCAACGTCTTCTTCATCGAATTCACGAAGCACTCGATAAAGGTTTCTTGCAATAGTATTCTCATTCTCACGGGTTCCTATATTCTTCACAATCCCATAATTATAGAACTGAACTGTTTCCCCCGTTGCAATGATTCCGACTTCCTTTCCTTCCCGATGCGCGGCATAAGCAAGCTGACGAATTGCAAGAATCTCTTCTCTTATATTTCCTTCCACAATCATCATTTTCGCCTTCGGTGCATAATGTCGGTACTTCATTCCCGGAGCTTTCGGCGCCTGCTTGCTTTCACTGTTAACCAATGTCTCATCAACACCAACCGGTCCGATTACCTCCTCAAACATATCCGCTGTAATTGCACCCGGACGTAAAATCATCGGCGGCTCTACCGTCATGTCAAGAATTGTGGATTCCAATCCGATATCTACCGCACCTCCATCCAGGATCATATCAATCTTACCTTCCAGATCCACCCGCACATGCTCTGCTGTCGTCGGACTCGGACGCCCGGATGTATTCGCACTCGGTGCTGAAACAAATCCACCTGCCGCCCGGATCAATGCCGCTGCAATTGGATCACTTGGCATACGAACCGCAACCGTATCTAATCCTCCGGTTGTCCCGTAAGGTACACTCTCACTTTTTTCAAATATCATCGTCAGCGGACCTGGCCAAAAATGTGCTGCCAGTGCGTCTGTCTCCGGTGGAATATTCACCGCCACTTTTTTCAAATCCTCATAGTCTGCAATATGAACAATCAACGGATTATCTGATGGACGTCCTTTTGCTGCATATGTTTTCTTTGCCGCCTCCTCTTTTAATGCGTCCGCCCCAAGTCCGTAAACCGTCTCCGTAGGAAATGCAACAAGACCTCCTTGTTTTAATACATTTCCCGCTTCTTCTATTACATCCTGGTTTATTTGGTTTTTATCTATTTTTCTAATAATCGTTTCCATAAATTTTATTATATCATTATTTGTTCTAAAAAAAAACTGTTTCTCTTCTACTATTCATTTTCTTTTATATAAGACAAAATTCCTTCTGCCACTGCTTCTGCTACTGATTTCTGATAATCTTCCGTAACCAGCTTCTGTGCTTCTTTATAGTTACTCAAAAAACCACATTCTACGATCACTGTAGGTACTTCCGTCTTTTTTAATATATAATATGTATTATTTGCTTTTATCTTTTTGGTATTATCCGGATTTACCTTTTGTAAAGTATCCTGTATTATCCCCGCAGCTTTTTCTCCTTCCGTCGATGTCTGATAGTAGAAGACCTGCGCACCGAAAACATTTTCTTCATGATAACTGTTCTGATGTATACTGACTGCTAATACAGGAGAAACTTCATTCATAATCTTTACTCTGTATTTCAAATCTTCTACTTTACTTTGTGCAAGCTGTTCATCTGTTTCTCTGGTCATGATTACCTGTATATTTTCTTTTTCCAAAATTTTCTTTACAGAATTCGTAATCGTTAAATTGATATCTTTTTCTTTCACTCCATTGATTCCGACCTTCCCCGAATCAGTACCACCATGTCCTGCATCTAAAACAACTATCCTGTCTGACTTTTCTGCTTCTCCGATTGTCTCCATTTCTTCTTTTAATTCTTTCTGTAAGTTTTTCAAAACTTTCCAACAACCTGCGATAAGCCCTGTCATAATCAGAATCCCTATCATCAACCTGATTTTTCTTTGCAAAAAAACGACCTCCCTTCACATATTCTATCTATATGCAATGAGAAGCCGTTTTTTAACTTATCTTTTATTTAATTTACATACTGAGAAATGAGCTTCCATACACTGCTTTCTTCTTTTCCCAGACTCCATTCTGCCACACCTGCCAGTTTATTTTCCTGTATCACCTTCAGCTTTGCTTCCAATGATTGAGCATCTTCAAGCCAGATACGGTAGGTTCCGCCATCCGCAGACCATTTTGCATAGTTTTGCTGTGTCTTTTCATCCCACTGTGCTGTTGCTCCCGCATTCACAACACTCTGCGCTGCTTCTTCCATTCCCAGTGCCTTACTTGATACTTTATTCGGATAAGATGCTGCTTCTGTACCAGCTTCTTCCGAAAGTTGCTCCGGGCTCTTTGCTGTCTCAAACCATAATCTGGTAAAAAATGGAATTCCGGCAATTACTTTATCAGCTGATACCTTTTTCAATGTTTTTTCTATTCCATCCTGCAAATAGCTGATCGATGCCACTGATCCCGCTTCATAGGATCCTTCTGTATGTTCATCATAAGCCATAATCACCACGTAATCTGCCACAATCCCCTGCTCTTTAAGATCATAATGTGAATTGTATGACTGTGGCACATAATTATCAACTGAAAATACAAGATTATTCTGGTGGCACTTCACAGACAGCTCTCTCACAAGCTGCACGTAATGCACACCACACTTGGAAGAAATCAATTCAAAGTCTAAATTAATTCCATCCACTCCTGCTGCCACTGCCGCAGCTACAACCTGATCTTCCAGTTTTGCTCTTTTTGATGTATAACGCAATGTCTCATAGGTCTCATCATAGGAATTCGTTCCACCATGAAAATCCCGGAATACAGCCCACACTTCCAGTCCTGCCGTATGTGCATAATTCACATAGTCCGCATCTGCAATTGAACTGATATTACCTTCCGTATCCGCAAGACTAAACCAGGTTGGTGCGATCGTCGTAAGTCCACTGGTTGATGCAAGTACCTGCTGAACCGCATTATTCGCTGCCGCATTCGTCACATTATGCCATGCCATATTGATCGAATGATCTTCTGTCATGTCTGAATAAACCGGTTCCGTAAAATCTCTGGATGTTTTTTCTTTTTTCTGGTTCTTTAAAAATTTGGTCTTAATATATCCTACATAACCATCCGCTGTGGCAACTTTCATCCAGTCATCTTCGTCTTCAAGCACTGTCACCTTGTCCGATTTTTTAACTTCTGTCAGTACCGGACTCTTAACGCCACCAAGATAACGAACCTGTGTGTCTTTCTTCACTTCTGCTGTCTCGATCTCGCCCCACTTTGATGTGATAATTGCTCTGTTTGGTTCCTGTTCCACAGAATATTCCATATTCGTATACTCTTGTATGAACGGAAGTGCGATATATGCGATATCTCCATCCGTCTTAAGAATTACATAATCTTCACTTTTTGTTTCGTTCACTGCTGTATATTCACTGCTGTTCTCACTTACAGAAACATTTCCATCCGGCAAGGTATATAAAAGCACCCGTTCGTTCGCATCCCAGTAAAATCTACTGTTTATCTTATCACGAAGAACCTGATATGCTACATAATATTGTCCATCAAAAACCTTACCCGGTATAACACTATCTGTAGAAGAATCGGAAGAAGATTCCGCGGAACTCTCTTCTTTTTTCACTACTTCATTATTAATGATCAATGCCAGATCATCACTGTTTTCTATTCCATAATATTGTTCTTTATCGGCTTCCTCATTTGATGAACCGTATCTCTTAAAGAAAACTGCGCCTGCTGCCAAAATCATGATCAATAATATGATGATCATTACGAAAAGAATTTTGTTACGTCTTTTCCGCGCTCTATTCACTTTCTTCGCACGTCGTGTTCCTGACCTTCCATTTCTGCCTCTACCTGTTGTCATTGGTCTTCCCTTTCTCCGGGAACTCCCCGGATGTCCAGATTGTCCTTCTACTCTTCCCCTGCTTCGCGCATGGGTACTGCCTTTTCTTTTGTCCATGCCAACCCTCCTGATTGCAATTTTTATATCTCTGGCGCTTTCTTACACAAACAGTTCCTTACGCTCTGCTGTGTGTATTTCTAATATCTCCACATCTCTGGATAAAATAATGATTCTGGAATTCATTATATCATATTTTCATCTTGCGTCATTAACAAATTGCATCTACAACAGTTGTACATATCAAAAAGTTGTTACACCTTAAATGTCTGTCCATCTTCTATCAATTATAACAGCTTACAAATATACTTCTGTCCGGCAGTTCAAGGGGTAATCTCTGCCTGTCTGTTATGATTCACATCTGTAAAAACCAATGATTCTATCCTTCCTTCCGGATCAATCACATAATCTCTCATATAAGTACCTTCTTCTCTGGCCATATATGCTGTCACAATCTGCAATGGACTCATCGGATATCCATCCATAACTATGTCCACTCCTTTTTCTTCATAACCTCTTAGTTCCGCATATAATTCCTTATATCCATCTTCCGTTCTCATATCGTATGTACTCCTTCTCTCCTGGGATCCTGATAAAACGTTGTCCGCCATCCTCGACCATAAAAGGTATCTGTGACATACTGTAGAACAAGTGACGGACAAGAAGACAACCCTGATCTTCGGAGGGTCTCCTTCTCATAATTATTGTGAATTTTCCCTTGATTTCAGGGAATTGAATTTTTTTGAAAATCAGAAATGCTTTCAGTGCCTCCTTTCTTAACATTCTGTTTTATCAAATGGTGTGTCTTCTGTAAGTGCCATTATATGAGCAGCCTTTTGGAATTTCAATGTGTTTATTGTTGATAAGTGGGTGGGATTTGTTGATAACCTAAAATAGTTATAAACAATTTTCGTTTTCCTTTACATCTTTTCTTTTTTTGTTTATACTAAACGATGAAAAGATATATCTAGTTATGAACATAATGAACAGTTCTTAATCCACAGATTATCTTAATATCATAAGACATAAGGATGTGATCATATGAAAATTGAAAAAATCAATGACAATCAGATTCGTTGTACTTTGACACATGCCGATCTTGCAGCCCGCAATCTCAAGATCAGCGAACTGGCTTATGGTACCGAGAAAGCAAAATCACTATTTCGAGATATGATGCAGCAGGCATCTTTCGACTTTGGATTCGAGGCAGATGACCTTCCTCTGATGATAGAAGCAATTCCTTCTTCTTCAGACTCTATCACCTTAATCATAACAAAGGTGGAGGATCCGGAAGAACTTGATACACGTTTTTCTAAGTTTACACCTGCCGGAGATTCTGATACACTGAACAGCAATGTTCTTGAAAAGCTTCAGGGCGCAGATGAATTCTTTGATCTACTTAACAAAGTGAAGGAAGTGGCTTCCGAAGCAAAAGATCCGGAACCTAAAGAAACAGTACCGGCATTTCCGGTCCGCCTGTTCTCTTTCGACACGTTAGATTCCGTAATTGAGGCTTCCCGCCTGCTTGCTCCGTTCTATACAGGTGCAAATACATTATATAAGGACGAGGAGAATAATAATACCTTTATCCTTGCGCTGGCACCTGCTGATGGCGCAGATCAGGAATTTAATAAAGTATGTAATATGCTTTCGGAGTACAGTTCCCCTGAGAAGGGAGATTCTTCTGTTCTTGCATTTCTGGAGGAGCATTGCAAAATCATTGTTTCCGCAGACGCAATTCAGAAGTTATCCACAATTTAAACAACGAATAAAAAAGACGGTCTGGAATTATGGGAATAACTTTTCCCACACTTCAGGCCGTCTTTTTCACTTGTTATCCACAAAAACTTTTAACGATACGAATAAAGAATGTGCCTTGCACATTCTTGCGCCTGCGGCGTTGCTAAGCGCCAGTGGCGCTTGTTTAGCAAGG
>OFLZ01001881.1_pt1 | contig 11056 bp, 10 predicted proteins | sample 1541321 | NCBI WGS metagenome assembly OFLZ01 (sample SAMN04209223, study PRJEB22552) | human gut metagenome | biome: gut; material: feces | host: Homo sapiens | place: USA: Oklahoma | reverse complement strand
ATTGTAAGAATTAAAAACAAGGCATTTTGGGTAGCACTGATCCCGGCACTGTTGCTGTTGATACAGGCAATTGCGGCAATGTTTGGGTTTACAATCGACCTTGGAAACCTTGGAGATAAGTTGTTGACTGTAGTCAATGCGCTCTTTGCAGTGCTGGCGATCCTTGGTGTAGTGGTAGACCCAACGACACCGGGCACAGGAGATTCGGAGAGGGCACTTACATATAAATAGATAATTTGAGAGAGCTTGGAAACAGGCTCTCTTTTATTGTGCGACATCGCACGGAGGAGGTGACAACCATGAGTGAACAGAACGAATTTGGCAGAACAACAGCAGAAGAACTGGAAAAAGCATTTGAGACAGAAGAGCAGGAGGAAGAACAGGAGGAGAAATAATGAGTATCTGTAGAGGAATTGCCGGCAGGAGAGGTAAAAATCCTGTCGGTATTTTTATTCATAATGGGGCAGACGGTCAGAATGCAACAGCGGAATACTATAAAAACTACTTGCAGAGAGCGAACTTGGAAAATGGGTTTGCACATTATTATGTTTGTAGTGATGGAATTCTGCAAGCAGAGGATGATTCAAACTGTGCTTGGCATTGCGGAAATTCGAATGGAAATCTTAATTTCTTGGGAATCGAAGTCTGCCAGAGTATGGGCGATTTGAATGTATTCAAGTCAAACGAAGAAAAAGCATTGCAGTTGGCAGCGCAGAAATGTAAGCAGTATGGAATCGTTCCAAGTGCAAGTACGATTATGTTACACCAAGAGGTGTACGCAACCGCTTGTCCACACAGATCAGTAGAGATCCATGGCGGCGCAGCAGCGACAAAAGTATATTTTATTAACCGTATTAAGGAGCTTATGAGCGGAAGCCAAAACATAACAGCAGATCAGGAAGGAGAAACGGACGAGATGAGATGTTTATTTACAGTAGAGGGAAAAGGTGCAGTTTTTTATTTTGATGGATATCAAGTAAAGACTCTGAGTCATCCAGATGAAATGAAAATTCTACAGGAGATTTATAAGGCCAACAACGGAAAGGATATGCCATCCTATAAATGGAGTCCTAAAGCACCGTGGCATGCAAGGTTAATGGCTGTTCTGAATCGGAAAGAGACCACATCTATCTAATAAAAATCCCCTCGGAGATCTCTCTGAGGGGTGAATATTGTACCATTTTTATCCTATTATAATAAGTAAGAATATTGCTTGTATGCCCTTGCATAAAGGTTGACACAATGGGGGTCGAAGGAGCTGGGAGATCAGGGATATACTCCGATTGAGATTCTGCGATATTTTTATGGCAGTGATATGTATATCAATACAGCAGAAGAAATTTCAGGTATTCCGTCTTCTTGGCCTGGCTATACATTGGAAAATGGGTCCAGCGGGGCAAAGGTCCGGCAGCTGCAGGAACAGTTGAATGTGATCGCAGGAGCATACCCGGCATTGCCAAAGATCCAGGCAGATGGAGTATATGGTCCGGCAACTGCTGCAGCAGTCAGAGAATTTCAGTCCATTTTCGGATTGCCTCAGACAGGAACTGTGGATTACCGAACATGGTATAAGATTTCACAGATTTATGTAGGTGTTTCCAGAATCGCAGAATTGAATTAGGAATGATTCCGTGTGAAAAATTCTTGACATCGAGAAAATTCTTTTTTATAATCAACTGGTACTACCAGTTGGCTATAAGGGAGAATGAGAAAATGAAAATATTGAGACAATTTGTAATCATCCTGCTGATTTCTTTTTTGGGAGAACTGTTAAAAGCTGCGCTGCCATTACCTGTTCCGGCAAGCGTGTGGGGGCTTATCCTTATGCTGGCGGCATTGAAAACAGGGGTGCTCAAGCTGAGTCAGGTTTCTGATGCGGCAGTCTTTTTGATCGAGATCATGCCGGTCATGTTTATTCCTGCAGGAGTCGGTCTTTTGAATGCATGGGGAGTATTGAAGCCCGTGTGGATTCCAATCAGTGTGATCACGGTCGTGACTACGGTTCTGGTAATGGCAGTGGCTGCAAAAGTGACGCAGGCTGTCATACAGAATAGCAAAAAGAAGAAAGAGAAAGCAGAACAGGAGACAGTAAGATGAGAGAGTTTTTAGTACATTCCGTATTTTTCGGTGCAGCAGTCAGTCTGGTCGGTTACGAGGTGGGGCTGCTTTTAAAACGAAAGTTCAAGATGGCAATTTTTAATCCGCTTTTGATCGCCATTTTGTGTGTTATGGCGATTCTGACAGTAGGGGATATTTCCTATGATGATTACAATCAGGGTGCACAGTATTTGAGTTACCTGCTCACGCCGGCAACCGTTTGTCTGGCAGTTCCGTTATATCAGCAGTTAAATCTGCTGAAAAAGAATTTAAAAGCAGTAGCGGCGGGAATCTTATCCGGAGTTTTGACAAGTATACTCAGTGTTCTTGGCTTGTCTTATTTATTCGGACTTTCTCATGATATGTATGTGACACTGCTTCCGAAATCAATTACAACAGCAATCGGAATGGGAGTGTCGGAAGAACTAGGGGGAATTGTTACGATTACCGTTGCAGTGATCATCATTACCGGAGTACTGGGAAATATGATCGCAGACGTGGTGTACCGGGTATTTCGGATCAAAGAACCAGTGGCAAAAGGGCTGGCACTGGGAACCGCTTCCCATGCAATTGGAACTGCAAAAGCCATGGAGATGGGGCCGGTAGAAGGAGCTATGAGTAGTTTGGCTATTGCAGTGGCAGGACTTTTAACGGTGATTTTTGCATCTGTTTTTGCAGGATGTTTATAAGGGGGTAAAATATATGAGACATATTATCATTACCATTGGGAGACAATCCGGAAGCGGTGGAAGAAAAATCGGAGAACTTCTGGCAGAGAAACTTGGAATTCCATGCTATGGAAAATCGGAACTTCAAAAGATTGCAGAAGGTACGGATGATTATGAAGAGGTGCAGTCATTTTATGAGGAAGAGCCGGTAAACAGTTTATTATATGCCATTGCTATGAGCCAGTTTGAACAGGAGGTCGGACGGATTCCGTTTCGAAGAATCCGGGAGCTGGCATCGAAAGAGTCCTGCATTATAATAGGAAGATGCGCAGGCCATATTTTCAGAGAAGATCCGGAAGCAGTCCGTGTCTTTATCCATGCAGACCCCAAGATCCGTGTGCAGAGAATCATGGAGCGGGAAGGACTTTCCGAGACAAAGGCAAAGAAATTTCTGGAGGATACAGACAGCAGACGAGCTTCTTTCCATAAATATTATACAAAGCAGGAGTGGGGACTGGCACAGGATTACGAACTGTGTCTGGACAGCGGCGTTTTGGGGATCGAAGGTACAGTTGAGGTATTGACAGAATATTTAAGATTCAGAGGTTTTTTAGGGAATGAATGAGAAAACATATGAGAGAGTGATCGAATATCTGAAACAGCAGATACAAGAAGGAAAACTTTCCTGCGGAAGCAAGATCCCATCTGAGCGGGAGCTGGCGGCAAGTCTGAATCTGGGACGAAATTCTGTCCGGGAGGCGCTTCGCACAATGGAACATACCGGAATGCTGGAGAGCAGACAGGGCAAAGGAAATTTTCTGGTGAATATGCCGCAGAAAAGTCTGGGAAATGTGTTTTCCATGATGCTGCTCACCGGACAGAGCAACTACAGGGAAGTCAGCCGAATCCGGCGAATCCTGGAGCAGGAGGCATTTGTACAGGCAGTGCGGTTGAAAAATCCGGAAGTTTTAAAGAGGCTGAAAGCAGAAATCAAAGAGATGCAGATACCGGAAAAGACCGCAGAGCATGACCGAAGATTCCATCAGGAGCTGATCCGTGCAGGAGAGAATCAATTGCTTGTCGCAGTGATGGAATCTTTGTCCGGTCTTTGTGAAGAAGAAATCGCACATGTACAAAAGGAAGCAAAAAATGAGGACTGGTGCCAGATCCATGAAGAAATTGTAAATGCCCTGGAAGAAGGAAATATGGAAAAAGGGCTGAAATGGATTCGCAGGCATTACGATAAAATTGATGACACTTTAATTTTCTAAAAACAGGTTGAAATATTCCCGGGTATGTAGTATAATCTTTACAATTTGAGAAAATTTACGAAGGGATAAGGTGAACAGATGAAGGCATTTCTGATTTTAGAAGATGGAACCGTGTTTACAGGAACAAGCATTGGTTCGACAAGAGATATGATTAGTGAAATCGTGTTTAATACCTCCATGACAGGATATTTAGAGGTGTTGACAGACCCTTCTTATGCGGGACAGGCAGTCGTAATGACGTATCCGTTGATTGGGAATTATGGAATCACACCGGACATGGAATCAAGAAAAGCATGGCCGGATGGTTATATTGTAAGAGAGCTGTCTCGTATGCCAAGCAATTTCAGATGTGAAGGTACGATTCAGGACTTTTTGAAAGAGCAGGATATTCCTGGAATCGCAGGCGTGGACACACGTGCTCTGACAAAGATTTTACGGGAAAAAGGTACCATGAATGGTATGATTACTACAAATGAAAATTACAATCTGGAAGAGATTCTTCCAAAGCTGAAGGCCTACACAGTAGGTGATGTTGTTTCTAAAGTAACATGCAGCGAGAAATATGTTCTGGAAGGAACAGGAAAGAAAGTAGCACTGCTGGATTTAGGAGCAAAAAATAATATTGCCAAATCTTTAAATCAGCGTGGTTGCGAAGTGACTGTATACCCGGCCCACACAACTGCAGAAGAGATCATTTCATCGAATCCTGACGGAATCATGTTGTCAAACGGCCCTGGAGACCCGGCAGACTGCACCTCTATTATTGAAGAAATCAAAAAATTGTACAATACAGATATTCCGATCTTTGCAATTTGCCTTGGACATCAGCTCATGGCTCTTGCTACAGGTGCGACTACACACAAGTTAAAATATGGACATCGCGGCGGAAATCATCCGGTGAAAGACCTTCAGACAAATCGTGTATACATTTCTTCCCAGAACCACGGCTATGTGGTAGATGCAGAAAATGTAGATCCAAATGTGGCAGTGCCTGCATTTACGAATGTCAACGATGGAACAAACGAGGGACTTGCCTATGTCGGAAAGAACATCTTTACCGTACAGTTCCATCCGGAAGCATGCCCGGGACCACAGGATTCCGGTTACCTGTTTGACAGATTCATTGAGATGATGGGAGGAGCGAAATAATGCCAAGAGACAGTCGTATTAAAAAAGTATTAGTAATTGGGTCCGGTCCGATCATCATCGGCCAGGCAGCAGAGTTTGACTATGCAGGAACACAGGCATGCCGTTCTTTGAAAGAAGAGGGGATTGAAGTTGTTCTGTTAAACTCCAACCCGGCGACGATCATGACAGATAAAGATATCGCAGATAAAGTATATATCGAGCCATTGACAGTAGAAGTTGTGGAACAGCTGATCTTAAAAGAGCAGCCGGACAGTGTCCTTCCGACACTGGGAGGACAGGCAGGACTGAACCTGGCAATGGAGCTGGAAGAGGCCGGATTTTTAAGAGAACACAATGTGCGTCTGATCGGTACTACTTCTGAGACCATCAAAAAGGCCGAGGATCGTCTGGAATTCAAGGCGACAATGGAAAAAATCGGAGAACCGGTAGCAGCCTCTCTGGTCGTAGAGAATGTAGAAGACGGACTTGCGTTCGCAAACAAGATCGGATATCCGGTGGTACTTCGTCCGGCGTACACACTGGGAGGAAGCGGCGGCGGTATCGCCCATGATTCCGAACAGCTGGTGGAGATCCTGGAGAACGGACTTCGTCTTTCCCGTGTAGGACAGGTTCTGGTAGAGCGTTGTATCGCAGGATGGAAAGAGATTGAGTACGAAGTAATGCGTGACGGAAACGGAAACTGCATTACGGTATGTAATATGGAAAATATTGACCCGGTTGGTGTGCATACAGGAGACAGTATCGTTGTGGCACCGTCACAGACGTTGGGGGACAAAGAATACCAGATGCTGCGTACTTCCGCTTTAAATATTATCAGTGAGCTGAATATCACGGGTGGATGTAACGTACAGTATGCTCTGCACCCGGAGACATTTGAATACTGTGTAATCGAGGTAAACCCGCGTGTAAGCCGTTCTTCTGCACTGGCTTCCAAAGCGACAGGATATCCGATCGCGAAGGTTGCAGCAAAGATCGCTCTTGGTTATACACTGGATGAGATCAAAAATGCGATCACACAGAAGACATATGCAAGTTTTGAACCAATGCTGGACTACTGTGTCGTAAAACTTCCGAGACTTCCGTTTGATAAGTTTATCAGTGCAAAGAGAACACTGACTACACAGATGAAGGCAACCGGAGAGGTGATGAGTATCTGCGACAACTTTGAAGGTGCGTTGATGAAAGCCATCCGCTCTCTGGAGCAGCATGTAGACAGCCTCATGTCTTATGATTTCACAGATCTGTCTGTGGAAGAACTGACAGAGCAGCTGGAGATCGTGGATGATATGCGTATGTGGAGAATCGCAGAAGCAATCCGCCGCGGTGTAAGCTACGAAAAAATTCACGAGATCACACAGATCGATGAGTGGTTCATTGATAAATTTGCAATCATTGTGGAGATGGAAAATGCACTGAAATCAGAAGAGCTGACACCGGAGTTGTTAAAAGAAGCAAAACGGATGGAGTTCCCGGATAACGTGATCGCACAGCTGACAGGAAAGACAGAGCGTGAGATCCACGATATGCGTCATGCAAACGGCATTGTTGCAGCATACAAGATCGTAGATACGTGTGCAGCAGAATTTGCAGCAGAGACACCATACTACTATTCTGTATATGGAAGTGAGAACGAAGTAGAAGAGACTCGTGATAAGAAAAAAGTTCTGGTACTTGGATCCGGTCCGATCCGTATCGGTCAGGGAATCGAGTTTGATTTCTGTTCTGTGCATTGTACATGGGCATTTGCAAAAGAAGGTTACGAGACAATTATCGTGAACAACAATCCGGAGACGGTAAGTACAGACTTTGACATTGCAGACAAGCTGTATTTTGAGCCATTGACTCCAGAAGATGTAGAGAGCATTGTGGATATCGAAAAACCAGACGGTGCAGTCGTACAGTTTGGTGGACAGACAGCGATCAAGCTGACTGAAGCTCTGATGAAGATGGGAGTTCCGATCCTTGGAACTTCTGCAGAGAATGTAGATAAAGCAGAAGACCGTGAATTGTTCGATGAGATTCTCGAAGAGTGCGAGATTCCGCGTCCGACAGGAGGAACTGTATTCACGGCAGAAGAAGCCAAAGAAGTTGCAAACAGACTGGGATATCCGGTTCTGGTAAGACCTTCCTACGTACTTGGAGGACAGGGAATGCAGATCGCGATCAATGATAATGATATCGATGAATTTATCGGAATCATCAACAGGATCGCACAGGATCACCCGATTCTGGTGGATAAATATTTACAGGGAAAAGAAATCGAGGTCGATGCAGTTTGTGACGGCGAAGACATTCTGATCCCTGGAATCATGGAACACATTGAGCGTGCAGGAATCCATTCAGGAGACAGTATCTCTGTATATCCGGCACAGAGCCTGACACAGAAAGCAAAAGACAAGATTGCAGAGTATACAAGAAGACTTGCAAAATCTCTCCATGTCATCGGTCTGATCAATATTCAGTTCATCGTATGCGGAGAAGATGATGTGTATGTGATCGAAGTAAACCCACGTTCCAGCCGTACGGTTCCTTATATCAGTAAGGTGACAGGAATCCCGATCGTACCGCTTGCATCCAAAGTGATCATCGGAAGCAAGATCAAAGAATTGGGATACACACCGGGACTGCAGCCGGAAGCTGATTACGTGGCAGTGAAGATGCCGGTATTCTCCTTTGAGAAGATCCGCGGCGCAGATATCAGCCTTGGACCTGAGATGAAATCCACAGGAGAATGTCTGGGAATTGCCAAGACATTTGACGAGGCGCTTTACAAAGCTTTCTTAGGTGCGGGAATCAAACTGCCGAAGTTCAAGAATATGATCATGACAGTTCGTGACGAAGACAAACCGGAGGCAGTAGAGATCGGACGCAGATTTGAGAAGATCGGATACCGTATCTTTGCCACAAAGAGTACGGCAGAAGCATTGAACGCAGCAGGCGTGAAAGCAATTCCGGTCCGCAAGATCGAGCAGGAGTCACCAAACCTTCTGGATCTCATCTTAGGACACGAGATTGATCTGGTGATCGACATTCCGGCACAGGGAGCAGAACACTCCAGAGACGGATTTGTCATCCGAAGAAATGCAATCGAGACGGGGGTCAATGTACTGACAGCAATTGATACAGCGGAAGCGCTGATCACTAGTCTTGAAAATACAGATATTAAAAAACTGACACTGATCGATATTGCGACAGTACAGTAAATAAAAAATGATCGGGATGAAAGTCCCGGTCATTTTTTGTTGAACAAATTTATGTGTGGGGGGTATAATGAAAGGGATAGCGGCAGATCAGCGAAAAGTACCTATAGGCGACAAACAGACATTACAGGGAATGAGGAAGTGTATGAGCAAAATCATTGAAATGAACCATGTAACCAAGACATACCGAAGGAAGCTTAAAAACGGAAAAGGAATATTAAAGAGCAGTACATATGAGACGAAAAAAGCCATCAAAGACATCTCGTTTCAGGTGGAAGAAGGAGAGATGGTCGGAATTGTAGGGCTTAATGGAGCAGGAAAATCCACTTTGATCAAATGCATGCTGGGGATTCTGGCACCGGATCAGGGAGAAGCAAAGCTGTTTGGAAAAAACAGTTTTCAGTTTCGAAAGAAAAATGCAGAATGGATTGGGGCAAACTTTGGGCAGAAGAGTTCCCTTGTGTGGGATCTGCCATTTCTGTATTCCATGGAGTTAAATAAAAAAATTTATCGGGTATCTGATGAAGATTACGAAGAAATCTTAGAAGAACTGGATCGGTTTCTGGAAATCAGGGAATTGATGAAGGTACCAGTCCGCACGATGAGTCTGGGGCAGCGAATGAAATGTGAATTTGCTGTCATTACATTGCATTCTCCGAAATTGTTGATTTTAGATGAAACAACGATCGGACTGGATATTGTGATTAAGAAAAAAATTGAAGATTATCTGAAGTATATCAACAAAACAAAAAATGTGACGATCCTCTTTTCTACCCATGATCTGGCAGAACTTGAGCGAATCTGTGACAGATTGCTGATCATCAATGAGGGCGAAATCATATTAGATGATCAGGTGGCGAATATTTCTGCACTGTCCAGATACAGTGAAGTTCAGATCCAGTTTTCGGAAATGTTTGATAAGAAGATCGAGTTGGCGTCCGGTCTGCAGATTACGGATCGTTCCAGAGAAGGGATTAAAATAAGGATCGACAGACAGAGGATTTCTGAAAAAGAAGCAATGACAGAACTGATCGGAAACATGCCGGTTGAAAGGATATCGGTAGAAACGCAGAGTCTGGAAGATTTTATTTACAATCTGGTTCAGAAGAATGAAATTTACAGGGAAGGGGAATGTGCGGAGTTTCGGATAAACGCCGCACAAGACAAAACATGAGAAAATATATGGCATTGATCCGTGTGGGAATCCAAAAAGAACTGGTATATCGTACGAATTTTTGTATCGGAATCTTTTCGGCGCTTCTCTTATTTATTGTAGAAAATGCAATCTGGGCAGCCGTCTATCAGGGAAAAGCACAAGTGGGGAGTATTTCTCAGAACGGCATTCTGATCTATACGGTGATGACCCTGATTTTGCAGCGTTTGCTGGGAGGAGGGACAGATGAAGAAATCGGTCAGGACTTCCAGAGCGGGAATATTGTTACCTCTTTACTGAGTCCAGTGCATCTGGGAGTCCGATATTCCATGCAGGAACTGGGAAAAGGTCTGCTGAATGCAGGTGCTTTCCTTGTGATTTTGATTCCGTACTGCATATATAACCGGGAGATTTTATCTGCAATCCGATGGGAAGACTGGCTGTGGTTTCTGACGGCAGTTGTGGCGGCCTATGTTTTGTTTTCTGTTTTAAATTATATGCTCGGTATCCTGACCTTTTGGAGTCATGCGAATATTGGATTGTATATGTTGAAGCTGGCATGTATCAATATTTTCAGTGGAATGTTTATTCCAATCGCATTTTATCCAGACTTGCTGCAGGGAGTCTGCCAGGTACTTCCGTTCTCTTACATTTATTATTTTCCTTTGACGATCCTGATGGGAGAAGGGAATAGAGGAGAGAGCATCTGTGGAATACTGATCCAGCTTGTCTGGATCATGGCGCTGCTTTTTATATGCAGGATCATGGATAAAAGGGCGATGCGACGGATCGTCATTCAGGGAGGATGAAAGAGATCATGTTAGTGATACGTAAAATGACAGAACACATCCGCTGGTATTTGGATTGCGGGTGGATGTACTTTAAAATCAATCTGCTGACAGTCATGGAATACAAACTGGATTTTCTGGCAATCAATCTCGCCAGCGTTCTGGCACTTTTGGTTGGTGTATTTAATATTGAGATTATTTTTAGTCAGGTGGATGCCATGAACAGGTGGAATAAGGAAGAAGTGCTGTGGTGCCTGGGATTTTTTTATCTGGTCCGAGCCATTTACAATACCTTTTTTATTAATACGCTGAGCATCAGTTACTGGATTCAGAACGGAAAATTCGACCTGTTTCTTTTGAAGCCGCTGCACACATTTTTTCAGCTTTTGAACACCGGGAGATACAATGCGGAATATCCACTGGATGAATATCTGGTGGGTGGGGTTCTGTTGGTGACGACAAGTAGAAAATTGCATGTGTTTTCCGGATGGAAAAGCGGTGTTTTGTTTGGAGTTCTGCTGCTGACGGCAGTATTTGCATATTTTAGTATTATTTTTATAATATCCACGCTTTCTTTTTGGCTGATCCGATCGAATATGTTTCTTACACTGATCGAAAATCTGGAACGGCTGATCGAGTATCCGATCGATATTTACCATATCCTGATCCGGGTACTGATCAGTGCAGTGATCCCGATTGCTCTGGCAAATTATTATCCGACGGTCTGTAT
>OFLZ01001876.1_pt1 | contig 11087 bp, 9 predicted proteins | sample 1541321 | NCBI WGS metagenome assembly OFLZ01 (sample SAMN04209223, study PRJEB22552) | human gut metagenome | biome: gut; material: feces | host: Homo sapiens | place: USA: Oklahoma | reverse complement strand
TTTTCCGCGATGTGCAATCCCTCTGGCAAAACCAGCGAGGAAATCCGCCAGCTCTTTTGGCCCCATTTCTCCTTTTTTGCCAATGGCCTTTCCGCCTTCCATGATTCCGCTGGACATCAGGGTCCCCATGGTGGACGGAACCAGGGCAGCCATTTTCATGCCCGCCTTCATGAGCGTTTTCCCAATATCTCCTTCCGCCTCATTATCCCGTATCAGCTGGGGCAGGGCCCCAAAGCCTTTCTGCATGGTCAGCCCCAGATCCCCGTCTCCCATTCTGGCATCCATCTCGCAGAGCTCTTCCTTTTTCTCCCCAAAGATATCTGCCGCGCCCTGAAAGAACGCCGGAAGTTCATGGCATGTAATCCGTTCCATTCTATTTCCTCCTTAACCAACCAGATAAATATTACCGGTTATACCTGGGTATAAAACGGCGTATGGACAGGCATGTCAATCCACTGCTTCATCTCCTGGTCCGCCATGCGGCAGATGGATATGGAAGCGCCGGCCATCTCCATACTTGTGGCATATTCTCCCACAAAGGTGCGGTACACCTTGATTCCCTTTTGTTCCAGAAGGCGGTGCACGCTTCCCGACAGAATATACAGCTCCTCCTGGCTGGTTGCTCCCAGGCCGTTAATCAGCAGGCAGACCTCCTCACCCGGATTCAGGGGCATATCTCCCAGGATCTCCCCCACGGATTCCTCTGCCAGGTCATCTGCCGTCTTTACCGGGCCGTTCCACACTCCGGGCTCACCGTGGATTCCCATGCCAAAGGCCATCTCGTCCTCTGCCAGGGTAAAGTTGGAATGGCCGATTTCCGGGATGACGCAGGGCGTCAGGGCAAAACCAACGGTTCTGGTATTATCCTTTGCCTTTTTTGCCGCGGCCAGCACTTCCTCCAGCGTTCCCATCCGGGCAGCCATGGCCCCTGCGCATTTATACATGAAGAAGATTCCGGCCACTCCCCGGCGAACCTGGGCGTCTTTATTGGAGAGCACATCATCCGCCCCCACGATGCTGGCAGTCCTGATATCATCCATATCCAGCATCTCAGCCGCCATATCAAAGTTCATAATGTCCCCTGTATAATTCCCATAGAGGAACAGGACTCCTGCCCCGGCCTCCACTTCCTTAGCCACATTGTAAATCTGTTCCGAGGAAGGCGACTGGAACACACCGCCGACCCCGCAGCCATCCAGCAGGTTCTCACCCACATATCCAAGGAACAGGGGCAGATGCCCGGTGCCCCCGCCGGTAATGATGGCCACCTTTCCCTGTTTCTTTTTTGCCGTACAGTAGCAGCGGAGGTCATCCTCCACATATTTCACCATATCTGGATGGGCAGCGTAGATCCCGCGCAGCATATCATCCGTATAAGCTTCCGGGGCATTTATTATTTTCTTCATAGATCCTCCTAAATCCTCCTAAAGAATGATTTCTTTTGGATAAGCCCACTTCTGCAGTTCCTCCACCGGCAGGGCATGTGGTTCTGCCCCGTTTCCGGCAGCCAGAGTGATATAATACATCTCCGCGATTTCCTCCACGTACTGGGCCTTTAAGAATGCCGCATCCATGTCCTTATCCGCTGCAATGGCACCGTGGCTCTCCATGAGACAGCAGTCATACTCCTTCATCACTTCCGCCACCTTCTCAGCCAGGTCCACGGTTCCGGCCCGTCCATAAGGCGCCACGGGAACTGTTCCCGTCTTGCCCAGGTAGGCGCACTCATAGACAATGGGCCTAATAGGCTTATTCATGATGGAAAACGCAGTGGAATATCGGGCGTGTGTATGCACGATTGCCCGGATATCCTTTCTTTCCTTATAAATATACAGGTGCATCATGGCCTCGCTGGAGGGCTTGACCTCTGCCGCCCTCTCAATCACCTTACCGCTAAGGTCCATGACGCAGACGTGTTCCGGTCCCAGCACATCCCTGGCCACGCCGCTGGGCGTTATCACCACATATCCCGTCTCCGGGTCATAGATGCTGAAATTACCCGATTTGTGCCTGCACATGCCCAGGCGCTCCGCCTCCTTTGCAACTGCAACCACCTGCTCCTTTAATGTATCAAGCATGTAAAATCCCTCCGCTCTGCCGTTACAGGCATCCTTTCTGTATCATAATGCAGGCATAAAATGCCGTCTCTGAGGTGGATACCACCGCATAGGCATCCTTTGCCGCATCATAGAACGCGAACCGGTCCAAAAAGCCCACTGCATCTGCGCCGCGTTCGTCATGTTTTGCCACAATATCCGTAAACTCGTCCCAAACAGGACACTTAAGGTCACGGTGCATTTCCATTTTATCCATGATGGTAACGGGTTTCTCCACAAAGCCGTCTAAGGGCATCAGCTGCAGAATGGCGTCCAGCATGTCTGTGGCCCGGTGCCCGTCGCACCGGATATTAATATGATTCTTCTCTGCCGCAATGGATGCAGCCGGAAAATTGGCATCCCCGATAACCAGGGTATCCCCATGCCCCATCTCATGCAGAACCTTAAGCAGCTCAGGCGAAATGCTTGCAGGTACTCCACTCAGCATATGCTTACCTCCCTATTCCCAAGACTTCAAACGCCTTGTCATATGGCGCGTGGCACATCCCCTTCTCCGTAATGATGCCTGTAATCAGGGAGTGGTCGGTCACGTCAAAGGCAGGATTGTATACATTGATTCCTTCCGGAGCCATGCGCTCCTTATACCACATCTCGGTCACCTCATCCGGGCTGCGCATCTCAATGGGAATCTGATCCCCTGTCAATGTATCCATATCAATGGTGGAGGTCGGCGCGCACACATAGAAGGGGATTCCATAGTGCTTTGCCAGAATGGCCACGCCGCTGGTTCCTATTTTATTGGCGGCATCGCCGTTTCTGGCCACCCGGTCGCAGCCCACAAATATAATGTCAATTTTTCCTGACTTCATCAGTATGGACGCCATATTGTCGCACTGAAGGGTGGTGGTGATACCCGCATTGTACAGTTCAAAGGAGGTGAGGCGGGCGCCCTGGAGAAGCGGCCTTGTCTCATCACAGTAAACATGCATGTCTGTTCCCGGCCAGCCCTTTTCCAGGGCAATATACATGGGAGCCGTAGCTGTCCCATACTTGGCCGTGGCCAGCGTGCCTGCATTGCAGTGGGTCAGGATGCCGATTTCCTTCCCCTCCTTCTTAAGCTCTTTCAGCAGTCCAAAGCCAATCTCTCCGATACCGCGGCTAATCCCCACATCCTCTTCCCGAATCTTATCCGCCTCTTCAAAAAGCAGCTCCTTGATCGCAGCCACGTCTTTTTCGCTGTTGGCAATCACAGCCGCCTCCATACGGTTTAACGCCCAGAACAGATTGACAGCCGTTGGCCTGGACGAAGCCAGATAATCCTTTAATTCCTTAAACCGGCTGTAGAACGCGTCATACTGGTCCTCGGCTATGCCCGATGCCAGCAGGGCAATTCCATAGGCAGCCGCAGCGCCGATTGCAGGAGCGCCGCGCACTCTCAGCTTCTTGATTGCCTCCCATATTTCCTCTTTCGTATTCAGATTAATGCGCTTAATGGTACCCGGAAGAAGCGTCTGGTCTATGATGTCCAGCGAGCTTCTGTCCTCTCTCATTCTGACCGTAATCACCTGGTCAAAAAATTCCTCAACCGTCATGGTTTTTATGCCTCCTTCTCTACTAAACCTGTATCATCCCTTATATCCCAACCGTGCCTAAAGGGTCTTTTGGGCTGCTTCCTTTGCCCTTAACACCGCCGCAACGTAATCGGCGCCGGTCCGGAAGGCTCCCTGGTTCATGATATATTCCTTGCCTGCCAGTATATTGATGCGCTCCGCAAGGAGGCGTTTCTTTTCATCCTGGATGGTGGTCACATCCACCACATTGGCCATACCCACAGTCCTGCGGTGCAGCTCTGTACCTGCATAACCGGCGGTATCCTTAAGGATTCCGTCAAAATACCACTCCTTAAAGCCCTTTACCTTAGCCATCGGCTCTGTTACTGCCTCGTCATACTTCCTGCCAAACTTCTCTATAAACAGGTCCACTGTCTCCTCAATGGTCTTAAGGCACCAGTCGCAGAACGGCCCGTCGTCTGTGGAAAGACCGTTGTCATATGCAAATATCAGGTTTGCCACCACATTGCCCACATCATAGCCCATAGGCGCATAGGTTCCGAATTCGCAGTCAAATATCTTTGTTGAATCCTGGCGTATAAAGATGGATCCCGTGTGGAGATCGCCGTGCAGAAGCGCCTGGGCGTCTGTCATAAAACGGAATTTAAGCTTGCTCACCTCCAGGTGGAGCGCCTCGTCCTCATAGAGCTCCTTCTTCACAAAATCCCGGTTGGGCCCATATACATTGTTCCTGTCATACAAATCCATATATGGCTCCATGAGCACAAGTTTTTCCGTGATATCACACAGGTCCGGCGATATAAATTTCTTCACCAGCTCCTTCTTCTCCTTGTGGTCCATGACCACATCACTGCTCAAAAGAAGGGTGTTGACCATAAAGGTGGAGACATCCTCAGCGAACCCGGGGAAGGTCTCATGCTTTAACATGGCGTCACGCATGACAGCATAATCAGAGCAGTCCTCCATGCCGCAGGCGCACATAACGGTGTCAAAGAAATACACATGAGGCACCATTCCCGGCGCATACTGGTCCTCCAGCATAAGGATTTCAGACTCCAGGCGGTTTCTGTCCCTGGATGGTTTTATATCCTTGGATATCCTGGCCTCGGATCCGGCCTGTTTGATGTAGATGGAATGTCCCTTGCCGTCCCATACACGGTATACATAGTTCAGGTTGCCATGGGAGGGAGGAACCACTGCCTCCATGGAATCGCGGTCCCAGGGGATTTCCGTTGCCTTCTCCAGTGTATACTCAATGACATCCCCCACGTTCATCTGAAAATAATGATCAAATCTTGACATATGTAGTAACCTCCTGATTAATCTTCTTTTTTAGATGCATAAGCTGCAATAAGCGCAAGCGCCAGCACAGCACCCTTCACTGCCGGCAGAACATAGAACGGAACCGCGCAGATGGTAAGTCCGTTCTCCAGTGTGGAAACCAGCATGGCGCCTATCATGGTTCCCAGTGCATTGGGCTTCTCAGCGCCGCCCACGGTACGTCCCACGAAAACAGCTGCCAGCGACGGCATCAAATAGTTATCGCAGCACATAACCTGGGCCGAGCTTCCCCTGGATGCCACCAGGATACCGCCGATGGCGATGAACACTGCTGTAATCATACCGGCCAGATAGCGGTATTTCTTTACATCAATACCGGACAGCTTTGCAGCTTCCTTATTGCCGCCCATGGCGTAGAGATACCGGCCATGCTTGGTAAAGTTCAGGAAAAGGTAGGCCACAAGCACACAGCCCAACATGATAATAATGATCCACGGAGCGCGTCCGATGGCTGAAAATGATTCTGAAAGCGCGGTACGTGCAGGAGCCGCTCCCCAGGAAGTCTTCATGCCGGTGGAGACGGCGCCTCCGCCTATATACCACTGTCCGATTCCCTGATGGACAAACATCAGGGCGCAGGTGGCAAGCATATCCGGAATCTTGCACACAAGAATCAGGAACATGGTCAGCTGGTACATAACCAGAGTTGCCAGAATACAGATAAGAATTGACATTCCTAATGACTGTCCCAGCCAGAGATATGCAGACACAAACACATACGCAGAACAGCTGGCCAGTGTTCCGGCTGACATATCAAAACCATCCGGCGCCATGGTAATGGTGGCCGCAATACCAAACACCGTATTTATGGCCATTGCCCTGAGAATATTCACCATGTTGCTTGTTGACATAAAGGAGTTTCCCTTATAGGCTGTAAACGCAACAAAGCAAACCATCAATGCCAGGACCGCAGCCCAATCCACTAAAAACCTCTTAATATTCGTACGACTTTTCATCGCTACCGTATCCCTCCTGTCTATTATTTCCCGTTCTTATTATCTTTGCCGCCAACTGAGTAGTACATGATTTCGTCCTCCGTGGTCTTAGCGGTTTCCAGCTCTGCCATAACCGTACCGTTGTACATGACATACATGCGGTCCGTCAAAGACAGCAGCTCCGAGTTTTCACAGGAAGCATAGATAACACAGTTTCCCTGTTTCGCAATTTCATTGATCAAATGGAAAATGTCCTGTTTTGCCCCCACATCCACTCCCTTTGTGGGTTCGTCAAATATGTATACATCGCAGTCCGCCGCAAGCCATTTTCCCACCGCTACCTTTTGCTGGTTGCCGCCGGAAAGATTTTTGACCTGCTGCCTTACGCTTGGTGTGGAAATCCCAAGGTCCTTTACAAACTGCCTGGCATTGTCGTCCACTTTCCTCCTGCGGATAAAGGGTCCTGTGCAGAACCTGGAAAGACAGGCCGCCGATAAATTAAAGCTTACATTCTCATTTACCAGAACGCCCTCCTTGCGCCGTTCCTCCGGAACCAGGGCCATCCGGTTTTTTACTGCCCCGGAGGGATTTGCTATCTTTAACTCCCTGTTCTTCAGCATGACCTTTCCGCCTGTCTTTTTATATGCGCCGAAGATGGTCTTGCAAAGCTCGGATTTCCCGGCTCCCACCAGGCCGGCGATTCCTACCACCTCGCCCTTTTTCACCTGTATGGACACGTCCTTTACCTTGCCGCCTGCACCGGATAAGTGTTCTGTCTGAAACAGCACCTCTCCAATCTGGCAGGCTTCCTTTGGGAAGTTCTCCTCGAACTTGCGCCCCAGCATCTTTTCCACGATTTCTTTTGTGGTTGTCTCCCCTGTAACCGGCGTGGTGTCAATCATTTTGCCGTTTCGCATCACCGTATAATTTTCGCAGACCTCCAGGATTTCATTTAACCGGTGGGAAATAAAAAGAATCGCAATATTTTCCGTTTCATGTAAATGTTTGACAATCCGGAACAGTTCCTCTGTCTCGGTATTACTTAATGGCGCGGTGGGCTCGTCAAGAATCAGGAAATTACATTCCGACCGGATGGCCTTTGCTATGAGCACCATCTGTTTCTGAGCCAGGGACAGGTTCTGCACCAGTTCGTGCTCATCCACCTGATCGCGGCCGATATGCAGCCGGTCCAGGGCTTCGCGCCCCTGCTTATATGCTTTTTTCCAGTTTACGATATAGCCGCTCTTACCCATGACCATATCGTTCTGTACAATGTTCTCCGCAACTGATAAGGTGGGATACAGCGCCATATCCACTTCCTGATACACAATCTGGATTCCAAGCTTCTTGGCATCCACCGGTGTCCTTACCTCCACCTTTTTTCCATTCAGCAGCACATCTCCGGTATAAGTGGAGTTTGCCCCTGCCAGCACCTTCATCAAAGTTGATTTTCCCGCTCCGTTGGCGCCCACGACTGCCCGTATTTCACCGGTGGTCACCTCAAAGTTAATGTCATCAAGTGCTTTGACGCCCGGAAATTCAATGGAAACATGTTTCGTCTCTAATTTAATCCTATCCATGGAGTCCCTCTTTTCAGCGATACAATCTTTTTAAAAAAGGGAAACGCAGGCCAAAACCCGCGCTTCCCAAAAAAACGATTGCCTGTGGTTTTGTGTTCTAAAAAAACCTCGTTTTTTACTGGCCGCTTATTTGTGAATCAAATCCTTTGGCATCCAGTCTGCAGCAGACAGATAATCCAGATTTCCGTAAGTCTCGCCGGCAATATTGCCCAGGTTCTCTACGGTGGAGTCTGACTTAAGCGCATCTGCCTTGATTGCTGTACCGGGAACTTCAACTACATCCACTCCGCTCTCGCCGGTTGCCGGGTCAAAAATCTTATCGTACTGGTCTGCCAGCTCCAGCATAAGGATACGCATACCAATCTCGCCGTTCATGGTCCAGTCGGTTGTGCCGGCCGCGGTCCAGATGTCAGGACGGGTCTGCATGTTGGTCACGTCAACCGGGTCAATATCAACCGATGCCATTGGAAGCGCGTCGCCGTTCTTGCCGTTAAAGTTGTCATTTTCAGCAATTGCATTGTAAACGCCCTGGCCGTACAGGTCATAGTATGCAATAACGCCGTCCACATCTGCCCTGTTCACGCCCTGCAGATATGCAGCTGTCACTGTGTTAGCCGAGTCAACGGAATCCTGAAGAGGCTGTACCTCGCCTACGGTCACAATCTTACCGGCAGCTTCATACTCCTGCCAGCCAACCTCGCGGCGGTCAAACGGGCTGTTGTAGTTAGGACCTCTCCAAACCTTAATCAGGCGGACGCCCTCGCCGTACTTTTCAATCATCTGGTCCAGAAGAACGGTTACCAGGGACTTATCCTGCTGGAACATCTGGGTAACGCCCGGAAGCTTCTGATACTCTCCGTCGGAGTAGAACTGGGTGTCAAAGGTAACAATCTTCATATCCGGATACTGCTCTGTGATTTCCTTAAGGAATACATAGGAACCGTCCTGGTTGCCGTGGCTGACCAGCAGTCCGTCATATCCTGCGGATGCGCAGGTACGGATGGTATCCTGCCACTTGTTGAAGTCACCGTCACAGAAGAAGAAATCAAACTTTACATCCAGGGCTTCGCAAAGAGATGCGCAGGAATCTTTCCACATCTGGAAAATGGTTGCGGAAGGCAGAAGCATGATATAGGCTACTTTCTTACCTGCCACCGGGTTCTCTGCTGCAGCCGGCGCTGCTGTGGTATCTGCCGCTGCCTCTGCTGCCGTGGTCTCCGCCGCCGCTGCCGCGGTGGTCTCTGCGGCCTTAGTCTCTGCTGCCGTGGTGGATGAACCTCCCGATCCGCCGCAGCCTGCCAGCAAGGATGCTGCCATAGCAGCTGCTGCAATTACACTGACCACTTTTTTCATTTTTTTCATTGTACTCTTTCCTCCTTTTTTGTTATTGATATTGTTTACTAAACAATATGTGTGCCTCGTTCTTTGTGTTAACTAAATACTACAACGAATTTTCTTTAATGTCAATATGTCTTTGGTATTTTTGTTATTATTTTCCATTAATTATTGTGTTTATTGTGCATTTTAATTGTTCAAATCAATAAACAGCTGCATTTTTACCCTTTTGGTATTTGTCTTTGTTTAGTAAACATTCAAATTTATATATTGAATTGACCCGGTTTCAACCCTGTGTTATAATTCAAACTATAATATGATTAGTAAATTACGTGGATTGTTCAATGATGTTTAATTTAACGTCTGCAATCCGGAAAGAGAGATTTCATATGACCGTCAGAGAGCTGGCCAAGCAGATTGGCGTTTCGCCCGCAACCATTTCCATTGTGCTGAATGGAAAGAAGGGTGTCAGTGAGGATACACGGAAGAAGGTGTTGGACGCAGTAAAATCCTGCCAGTACACGCCTCCTGCCCGCAAGCCCAAAAGCGGCAAGAACGTGCTCCTGGTTAAATACTATAAAAGCGGTATGCTGGTAGAGGAAAATCAGGGATTCATTTCCATGATTATTGATTCCATCGAGGAACAGCTCCGCACAGAGCAGCTGGGTATGACCATGACCGTGGTCAAAACCGGCCTAAAGCCGGCCCTGGATTCCATTGATTACAGCAAATACTGCGGGATGTTCCTGATTGCCACCGAGGTAATGCGGGATGAATTCTCAGCCCTTGATTCCATTCCCATCCCTTTTGTAGTGGTGGACAACACGGTTCCCAACCATTACTGTAGCAGTGTATGCATGAACAATGCCGAAAATGTCCATATTGCCCTCCAGTACTGCAGGGAATGCGGACATACCGAACTTGGATACCTGGGCAGTACCACAGGTGCAGAAAACTTTAATGAACGGCACATAGCCTTTCTAAGATATGTAAAAGAATTGAATTTTAAGTTTGACCCCCAAAATGAGTTCCGTGTAAAACCCACCATGCTGGGAGCCCATGACGATTTCTCCAAAGTACTAGATCAGAATCCGGTGCTTCCCTCCTGCTTTTTTGCGGAAAACGACACCATTGCCCTGGGTGCCATGAAGGCCCTGAAGGAAAAAGGGTACAAGATTCCCAATGATGTATCCCTGATAGGCTTTGACGATATTCCCTATTCCTCCATAAGCTCTCCCACCCTGACCACCATCCACGTACAGAGAAAGATAATGGGTAAGCAGTCTGTCATCCAGCTGATGCAGCTCATAGAGGACCCCCGTTTCATGCCCATGAAGACCCAGATTACGGGAAAGCTGGTGGAACGCTCCAGCGTGAAGAACCTTGCGTAATCAAACAAAAATCCCCCGGCCTCTCAAACTTGAGGGACCGGGAGACCGTAGTCAGGTACTTGCTCCGTTTTATTTTATGACACCTTATCCGACTGATTCTGCTTGCTTTTCCCCTTCAGGGATTTGGAGGCAGCCTTGTGATGGGCCTTGGCACTGCGCTTTTTCCGGCCGTCCTCCTTTTTCTGGGCCAGAAGCTCCACATCCTGCTCATCCGCCATTTTTGCCGTCTTCACAGCATAAAAGCGGTCATCCTCTGACTTTTTCACCCTTATTTTCCCCTTCACATACCCATGCTCAGGGCATACGGCCAGGCAGAAATAAAATCTCTGTCCATAGGGAAACCATCTGAGCTTCTTGCGCAGCATCCTGCTGCATTTCACGCATTTCATATCCGTTATATCCTTGTCTTTAAGGATATCTTCCCTGGAGTCAAATTCTCTGGACACATATTTTGAATATTCAGGAAAATGCAGCAGGTATTCTTCAGCTTTATTTCTGGGAAGTCCGTAATAATCCACCGACACATAGGTTCCAAAGGTCTCCATGTCCATCACCGAAAGGATGCGGCCGGTATAATAGGCATCATCCAGCGCCCTGTGAAAGGGCCTCTCCTCCTCCATTCCCTGAAGCTGTACCGCCATATCAAGGGAAACCTTGTTTTTTCCGTCCCCGTACTGAAGGCAGTAAAGCTTCTGGATATCCAGATAAAGAAGGGGCCTGGGAAACGGGTTGGGAAGCTTGTGATATGCCATATTCCTCTGAAGCTCGGTCAAATCCATGGAACCCCAGGTGCAAAAGCGGTACTCCTCCTCCCCGCACCATGCAAGAAAACGGTTCATAACCACATCAAAAGGCTCTCCCGCCTGGCGCAGCTCCG
>OFLZ01001874.1_pt1 | contig 11107 bp, 9 predicted proteins | sample 1541321 | NCBI WGS metagenome assembly OFLZ01 (sample SAMN04209223, study PRJEB22552) | human gut metagenome | biome: gut; material: feces | host: Homo sapiens | place: USA: Oklahoma | reverse complement strand
GCCCCTGGCCATGCCGGGGGCGGGGCTGAACTGTTAGCCGGCGGAAGGCTCCTGGGCATCAGCGTAGCGGGTGTCGATGGAGGTGAAGTAGCTCTGGACAAAGGCGCGGAAGCACTGGCCCAGCTCCGTCAGGGGACGGCGCTTGTTATAGGCGATGCCCCAGTAGGCGGTGGGCGCGCCGTCGGCATACTCCCGGAACACCAGGTCGGGGTGTTTGCCCTGAAGAGAGAGCTCCTTGTACTTGACGGCGGGGACAATGGAGACACAGTTGTTGGACTCCACCAGGGAGGTGAGAAGGTCCAGGTGCCGTACGTCGTAGTCGATGATGGGAGTCAGGCCGAACTTGCTGTTCTCCGCGGCGCAGAAGGTCTCCTTGTTGACCCGGGAGCCGTCGATGGCCAGGTGTACCCCTGCCAGCTCCCGGTGGGCTACCGCAGGCAGGGCGGCCAGTGGATGCTCCCGGCGCATGAGCATGCCGAAGTTGCACGCATAGATGCGCTCATAGACCACCTCTTCCGACGGGGGCGGGAGCACCGTCATGGCCAGATCCACCTCGCACCGGTCCAGCAGACTGGTGACGTTGGGCAGGTCGGCCCGCTGGTGGATCAGGTTGACCTCGGGGTGCTCCAGCAGAAAATGCTCCAGGAGGGTGGTGTCGTCCGTCATGCAGACGATGGAGAGGGGCTCGGGCCGTCCGCTGTGCTGGTTCCGCACAGCCTGGACGCCGGCGTCCAGGAGTGAAACGGCCTGCTCCACGCTTTTCAGCAGCAGCTCGCCGTTCTGATTGAGGGCGATCTTGCCCCGCCGCCGCTCAAAGAGGGGGACGCCCACCTCCTCCTCCAACCGGGAGATGCTGGTGCTCAGATTGGGCTGGGAGACGAACAAGGTCTCGGCGGCCTTGGACATATTGCCCAGCTTGGCTACGGCGATGAAGTATCTCAACTGTGAAAGTTCCATGCCAACTTCCCTCCCGGTAAGTATATAAATTGCTTATACCGTTCTAAAGATTATATATTTTTCAAACGCGGCTGTAAAGGATATACTGGGCCTGCGTTAAAAAAATCACAAAAAGGAGAGAACGCGGAAAGGGGCGGTTCAGGACTATACGGCGCGGCGCACTCAATTCATGAAATGACGGGCGGGCATCCGCTCCCCACTCAGGAGGATTGCGTATTATGAGAGAAAAAAGAGGATTTGGACCCTGGGGCTGGTTATTGCTGATCTTTGGACTGCTGGTGTTTTTCAGCAATGGCGGCTTCTTTGCAGACGGAACCAACATCATTTCTCCCGCTGTGGCGGAACGGCTGAACGTGGATCAAAGCATCATCCTGACCATGAACTCCGTGGCCGGCATCGTCGGCGTGCTGATCGCCGTCGCAGCAGGGCAGGTGAACCAGCGCATCGGCCCCAGCAAAGTGGCCGCCGGCTGCCTCATTCTGGCGGGCTTGGGCCATATCGCGGCCTGCAACGCCGTCAATGTCCCCATGTACTTAATCGCCATGTGCTTTGTGGGCGGCGGCCTCAGCTCCGGCTCCTTTGTGGGCGTGGGTACTCTGGTGGCCATGTGGTTCCCCAAGAGACAGGGACAGGCCATGAGCATCGTGGCAATGGGCTCCAACTTTGGAACCATGCTCTTTGTCCCGCTGCTCAACGTCCTGGCGGGCTCGATCGGCATGCCGATGGGCTCTGTGATCTGCGGCGGCGTGGCCGCCGTGGTGGGTGTGATCGGCATGGCGCTTCTGCGCGATACCCCCAAGGAGCGGGGCCTCTATCCCGATAACGTCACCGAGGCCGAGTTCAAGGCCAACTACTCCTCCGCGCCCCCCGAGCTGGACAACTCCGGCTGGACCACCGGCAAGCTGCTGCGCACCAAGGAGACCTGGCTGTGCGCTCTGTCCACCGGCTTTCTGATGCTGGCCCAGATGGGCATCATGACCCAGCTGGTGGCCCGCAACATTGAGGTGGGCATTGCCCCCGATCTGGCGGTCAGTGTTATGAGCGCTATCGCCGTCATCGGAATTATTGGCGCCGTCATCTTCGGCCGCATCCTGTTCAGGCTGGGCATCAAGAAGGCCGGCGTGCTCACCGGCGTGCTGTATATTGTGGCCATGCTCTTCAACATCAGCGGCGTGATGCCTCTGGTGTGGGTGTCCCTGGTGGTTATCGGCTTCCTGGGCGCCGCAGCCCCCGCCCTGATGAACTCCGTCCCCGGCTCTGTGTTCGGCCGGGTGGGCTACGCCAAGGTCAACAGCGTGGTGTTCCCCCTGACCAACATCATCTTCATGTGCAACTTCGCCGTCAACGGCCTCATCAAGAAGCTGTTCAACAGCCTGAGCGTGGCTTACATCGTGTTTGCCGGGCTGGCGTTCCTTTCGATTCTGCTGATTCTCGCCCTGCAGGATCACAAGTATGACCAGGATTACATGGCCGCGCACAAGCAGTAAGCGGCCGGGCCCATAAATAGTTAATCTTTAGAAGGAGGTAAACGCAATGAGCAAGAAGTCCCTTGTGGCGCTGGCTCATGGCCTGGACGTGCAGGAGAATGTCACCCGCGTCTTTGACATGATGGGCGGCGCTGCCAAAATGATTGAGCCCAACTCTACCGTTGTGCTCAAGCCCAACGCGGGGCACGCGGCTCCCCCGGAGTTCGCCGTGTGCACCCACCCCGAGACCGTCCGCGCCGTCATCCGTGAGGTAAAAAAGGCCAACCCCAAGCGCATTGTCATTGCCGAGGCCGCCGCCGTGGGCTGCGACACCGACGAGTGCTATGAGGCCTGCGGCATCGCCGCCGTCGCCCGGGAGGAGGGCGTCGAGCTGGTGGACATCAAGAAGGACAAGGACCTCATCAATGTAGCCGTGCGGGGCTACCGCTCCAACATCAGCCACGTCAAGCTGCCCCGCCTGCTGCTGGAGGCCGAGCACATCATCAACCTGCCCATCCTCAAGGCCCACGCCAGCATGGTGTTCTCCGGCGCGCTGAAGAACATCAAGGGCGTGGTGCAGGATCAGGTCCATGTTCAGATGCACCAGCAGAACCTGACCATGGCCATGATGGACGTGTGGTGGGCCTGCCGCGCCGACATCAACATCATGGACGTGATGCACGCCGCCAGCGGCTACTCCCCCCACACCCCCGTGCCCATCGAGGTGGACTGCATCATGGGCTCCTATGACCCCGTGGCGCTGGACCGCATCGCCTGCGAGCTGGTGGGCATTGATCCCGACGGCGTGGACTACTTCCGCGTGGCCCAGGAGGCCGGCCTGGGCACCACCAACCGCGACGACATCGAGGTGGTGGGCGACAAGGTGGCCGACTGCTACAAGAAGATGTGGGTCCCCTACCTGGAGGACATCCGCAACCGCTGGCCCGAGTATGAGGTCCACTGTGAGGGTGCCTGCTCCAGCTGTCAGGCCCTGCTGACCCTCAACATGGAGACGCTGAAGGCCATCGGCGTCTATGATGACAACACCGACATGGTGGTGGTGGCCGGCGGCCGGAACACCCTGTCCCCCGATACCCCGGACGAGAAGATCCTGCTCCACGGCAACTGCGCCCGCAAGCACCTGAAGGAGCATCCCAACGCCTTCTTCCTCCAGGGGTGCCCCCCTGGAGAGGGCTCCCTCTACATGTCCGTGCTGCGCAAGGAGGCCATGACCGGAAAGCCCGAGCAGATGCACTGGATCCGCGAGCGGATGGAGATCGACGCCCCCGCTTGGCGCTCCTACGTGGAAAAAGAGGCGGAGAAGTTCTATGGATCAGACGATAAGTAAGGGCTTTGTCTTTCTGGAAAACGCCCCGGAGCTGATGCGCCTGCTGGAGGACATCTTCACCGACGACTTCATGCAGGAGTATACCCGCTTCGAGAGCTTTGAGGGCTTCCGGTATTCCAGCGCCGTGATGGTCAACTGGAAGGCGGATACCCTGATCTACGCCCCGCCGCTGCTGGACGCCTTTGTGAAGGAGAGCACCGACTTCGCCACCTGGGACGAGATGGTGCGCTCCGCCACCGGCCTGCGCTACCGCAGATAACGCCTGTCCGCGGCTTTTCAGCACAGCCTGCGAGACCCCTCCGGGCCTCTACCGGACGACCCTTCGGAATGCTGAACCATAACGAGGCCGCCAGACGCTTGTCCCCACAACGCCTGGCGGCTCGCCATATCCCGGCTGGGGCGGAGCAACGCCCCGCCGGGACACCTGCCACCCCGGCAAAAGGAGATATGTCATTATGAAGGTTGCAGATATCAAGCGCACCGCCTGCGTGGGCGGCGGCGTGATCGGCTCCAGCTGGGCCATCCAGTTCGCCATGCGCGGGCTGGCCGTGACCCTGTACGACATCAACGACGAGCAGCTCAAAAGGAGCGAGGCCCAGATGCACAAGAGCCTGGATGCTCTGGAGCAATTTAACGCCATTACCCCGGAGCGCCGGGGGGAGATCGTGGCGGCCATCCGCCTGACCACCTCCATGGAGGAGGCCGTGGCGGACGCCCAGTTCATCCAGGAGAGCGGCCCGGAGCGCCTGGAGATCAAGCAGTCCATTCTGGCCCAGGTGGAGGCCTGCGCCGCGGCGGACGCCCTCTATGCCAGCTCCACCTCCGGCCTGCTCATCTCCGACATTGCCGCCAAGGCGGCCCACCCGGAGCGCTGCGTGGGGGCCCACCCCTACAATCCGCCCCACCTCATCCCCCTGGTGGAGCTGACCTCCGGCGACAAGACCGACCCCGCCCTGCTCCATCTGGCCTACGACTTCTACCAGTCCATCGGCAAGGAGGCCGTCCTCCTGCGCCGGGAGTGCCCCGGCTTCATCGCCAACCGGCTCCAGCTGGCCCTCTACCGGGAGGTGCAGGATCTGGTGATGCGGGGGGTGTGCTCCGTGGAGGACGCGGACAAGGCCCTGGTCTACGGCCCCGGCCTGCGCTGGGCCATCTTCGGCCACAACATGATCATGCAGCTGGGCAACCCCGGCGGCCTGACCGGCATGGTGAATATGCTGGGCAACTCCGGCGACCGCTGGCTGGCCGACATGGCCTCCTGGACCCACCAGCCCGACAACTGGGCCGAGGTGGCCCAGCCCGGCGTGGACGAGGAGATGAAGCACTTCCCCGACCACATCGGCCACACCAACGAGGCGTGCGCGGCCTACCGCGACCAGATGCTCATTGAGCTGCTCAAGCTCCACAAGAAGCTGTAAAGGAGGAAACCGGGTGACCGCCAATACGACCGCATCCGTCCGGGCCTTCGCCGGCCGCCGCTGGCTGTGCCTGATCTCCGCCATGGTGATCTGCGTGTGCGCCGGCTTCGGCTACGCCTGGAGCGTGCTCCAGACCCCCATTATCGCCCGGTTTGGCTGGGCCGACTCCGGGGTGGCCCTGGCCTACACCATCACGGTGGTGTGCTCCACCATGGCCCCCCTCCTCTTCGGCGGGCTGATCCGCCGCATGTCCAGCCGCCTTTGCGTGGCCGTGGGGGCCGTCCTCTTTGGCGCCGGCCTCTTCGCCGCCGGCCTGATGAGCCAGCTCTGGCAGCTCTACCTGTTCTACGGCGTGATTTCCGGCCTGGGGGTGGGCTTCATCTATCCCAGCATGATGGCCTATGTGGTGCGCCTCTTTCCCGACCGCTCCGGCATGGCCTCCGGCCTGGGCACCGCTGCCTACGGCTCCGGCGCCATCCTGTGGGCCCCCACCGCCGCCGTGCTGATGGAGAAGGTGGGCCTGGGCAGCGCCTTCCGGGTGCTGGGGGTGCTCTTCGCCGCGGTGATTCTGCTGGGCTCCCTGCTGCTGGCCGAGCCGCCGGAGGGCTTCCACGCCGCCATGGCCCCCGCCGCCAGCGGCGGGCAGGGGAGCGGCGCCGACCTGAACCGGGGACAGATGGTGCGCACCGGGGCCTTCTACCGGATGGTGGCGGTGTTTACCTGCGGCCTGGTGGCCGGAGTGATCGTCATCAGCCAGGCCTCCCCCATCCTCCAGCAGACCCTGGGCTACGCCCCCGCCCGGGCCGCCCTCTTCGTCAGCGTGTTCTCCGCCTGCAACATGGCCGGCCGCTTCGTGTGGGGCAGCCTCTCCGACCGGCTGGGCCTGGTCAACACCGCCGGGGCGGTGTTCCTGCTGTGCATCCTGTCCATGGCCGCCCTGGCCGTGACGGGGGCGGAGGGGCTGGTGCTCCTCTTCATGGGGGTGGCCGCCTCCTGCTACGGCGGACTGGCCTCCCTCCTCACCCCCCTCACCGCCCGCATGTTCGGCCCCCGCTACATCACAGAGAACTACGGCGTCATGTACGTGGTGTTCGGCCTGGCCAGCCTCATCGGCCCCAGCCTGGCCACCACCTTCGAGACCGCGGGAGGCGGCAGCTACACCGGCGCCTATGTGACCGCCGCGGTACTGGCCGTCATCGGCCTGGCGCTCTCCCGCTCCCTGAAAGCCCCGTCCCGCAAAGGAGAATGATATGGAACTGAGTAAAGTGAGAACGGCCGAGGAGATCATCGCCCAGTTCAAGGATGGGCAGATCATCGCCATCGGCGGACAGACCAACCAGTACATGCCAGACCGCCTGATCGACTGCGTGCTGGAGAGCGGCGCCAGGCACCTGACCATCTACTCCATCGACTCCAGCGACCCGGGCCACGGCGTCAGCCTGCTGGTGGAGGCCGGCCGGGTGGACGCCATGGTCACCACCCACGTGGGCACCAACCCCCTGACCAACGCCAAAATCCAGTCCGGGGCGCTGAAGGCGGAGTTCAACCCCATGGGCACCTTCATCGAGCGCATCCGCTGCGGCGGCGCGGGGCTGGGCGGCGTGCTCACCAAAACCGGCCTGGGCACCGTGGTGGAGGAGGGCAAGCAGATCATTGAGGTCAATGGCGAGAGCTATCTGCTGGAGACCGCCCTCCGCGCCGACATCGCCCTCACCCGCTGCCGCCGGGCCGACCCTCTGGGCAACCTGGCCTACAGCGGCAGCAGCGGCCACGCCTCCCACCCGGTGGTCGCCACCTGCGGCGCACTGTCCATCGTGGAGTGCGACCACTTCTGCGACCTGGGGGAGCTCGGGCCCGACGAGGTCAAGGTGCCCGGCTTGTTCATCGACATGATTCTGGCGTAAGGAGGCGGGACAATGGACAACAGAAACTTTATCGCCAAGCGGGCGGCCGCCTATTTCCGGCCCGGCGACGTGGTCAACCTGGGCATCGGCATCCCAAGCCTCTGCGGCAGCTACGCCGTGGACGGCGTACTCTTCCAGAGCGAGAACGGCTTCATCGGCATCGGCCCCACGGTGCAGGAGGGACTGATGAAAAACGAGCGCTTCGTCAATGCGGGCGGAGTGCCCTTCGTCCCCGTGCCGGGGAGCAGCGCCTTCGATGTGGCCATGTCCTTCAACGTCATCCGCTGCGGACGTCTCGCCGCCACGGTGCTGGGCGGACTCCAGGTGTCGGCACAGGGGGATCTGGCTAACTGGGCCACCCCCGGCCGGGCCTTCGGCATGGGGGGCGCCATGGATCTGTGCAACGGCGCCCGGAAGGTCATTGTGGCCATGGAGCTGGTGGCCAAGGACGGCTCCCCCAAGGTGGTCAGCCGGTGCACCCTGCCCCTCACCGCTGTAAAGTGCGTGGACCACATCGTCACCGACCGCTGCGTGATCGACATAACGCCGGAGGGTCTGGTGCTCTCCGAGCTCCGCAGGGGATACACGGTGGAGGAGATTCAGGCCGCAGTGGAGCCCACGCTCCTGGTGTCCCCCGACTTGAAGGAAATGGAGGAAGATTGATATGGCAAAACCGCTGAGCAAGACGGTCGTGGTGGCCTATGGCCGCTCCGCCGTGGCCAAGTCCGGCAAGAAGGGCGCCCTGCGCAATCTGCACCCCATCGACATGGGCGGGCTGGTGCTCAAGGGCGTGATGGAGAAAATCCCCCAGTTGGACCCCGCCCTGGTGGAGGATGTGATTCTGGGCTGCGCCATCCCGGAGGCCAAGCAGGGCCTCAACCCCGCCCGGCTGGTGGCCGCCCGGGCCGGCCTGCCCTACACCGCCTGCGGCCTTACCGTGGACCGCTTCTGTTCATCCTCTCTCCAGGCCGTGGCCCTGGCCGCCTGGCAGATCGAGGCCGGACAGGCCGACTGCATCGTGGCCGGAGGTATCGAGTCCATGACCGCCCTGCCCATGACCCTGGACCGCAGCGGCGACATGGACCCCTGGCTGCTGGAGCACGACCCCGCCCAGTACATCTCCAATGGCGAGACCGCCGAGAACGTGGCGGAGAAGTACAACGTTACCCGGGAGGAGATGGACCGCCTGGCTCTGGAGAGCCACCGAAAGGCGGCCGCCGCCCAGGACGCGGGGTATTTTGACGAGCAGATCATCCCCCTGCCCGGCGTGGACGCCGAGGGCAACGAGATCGTCTTTGACAAGGACCAGGGTATCCGCCGTGACACCACCCTGGAAAAGATGGCGTCCATGAAGCCCTGCTTCCGGGAGAACGGCCGGGTCACCGCCGCCACCTCCTCCCAGACCAGCGACGGCGCGGCTTTCCTGGTGCTGATGAGCCGGGACAAGGCTGCCGAGCTGGGCATCCGGACCCTGGCCTCTTTCCTGGGCTTCTGTGTGGGCGGCCTGGACCCGGCCTACATGGGCCTGGGCCCCATCTACGCCGTGCCCAAGGTGCTGGAGTACACCGGCCTGACCATGGACGACATGGACGTGATTGAGCTCAACGAGGCCTTCGCCGCCCAGGTCAGCCCCTGCATCAGGGAGCTGGGCATGGATCCCGCCAGGGTCAACCCCAACGGCGGCGCCATGGCCCTGGGCCACCCCCTGGGTGCTACCGGCGCGGTACTGAGCTGCAAGGCCATCTCTGAGCTGCGCCGCACTGGCGGCAAGTATGCTATGGTTACCATGTGTATCGCCGGCGGCATGGGCGCGGCAGGCATTTTCCAGACAGAGTAGACGGCCTTATTCTGCCCGTTTGTGAGGAGGTGAAAAAGAAGAGGGCACGGAAAAAGTAAATAAATAGAGAGGAGAAGATTTTAATGTCAGCTAGCGTACTAGTTTCCTTGATGGTGGTCATCATTGCTTTCGTGCTGTTTTTCTTTCTCAGTTTCCGTGGCGTCAACCTGTTTCTGACCGTCTTTGCCTGCACTGTGCTGGTGTGCCTGTGCACCCCGGACGGCCTGACCTCCATCTTCACCACGTTCCTGCCCTCCATGGGCAACATGTTTCAGCAGTTCTTCCTGCTCTACACCATCGGCGGCGCGTTCGGCTTCTGTCTGATGGAGAGTGGCCTGGGCGATGCCATGGCCACCCACATGATCAAAATCTTCGGTGAGAAGTGGATCGCCGTGGCCCTATTCGTCATCACCTGCCTGATGATGGCCGCTGGCGTGGCCTCCTACCAGTACGCTGTCCTGGCCATCTCCCTGCCCGTACTGAAAAAGCTGAATATGTCCCGGAAGGTGGCCCTGGCGGCCATGTCCGCCGGCGCCGGCTCTGTGGCCTACGGTACCCTCATTGGCATGCCAAACGCCCTGAACATCGCCCCAACCACCTACCTGGGCACCACCACCATGGCCGGTCCCGTCATCAGCCTGGTGTGTACCGCCTTTTCCGTGGCGTTCATCGTGGGCTACCTGATTCTCCTGAGCAAGCGCCTGAAGGCCAGGGGGGAGGGCTTTGTGACCTACGAGGACGACCCTAAAAACGATAAGGACGAGGCATCCCTGCCCCCCGCCTGGAAGGGATACCTCTGCGTGGCGGCCATCATCGGCCTGAGCCTGCTGTTCCAGTGGTTCGGCATCACCGCCATCCAGGCCACGACCTACGCTCAGGTGCTCTCCATCGCCCTGCTTTTCCTGCTGGTGGGCCGCAAGGGGCTGGCCCATCCCTTCCAGACCTGCGTGCGCGGCATTCAGGGCTCTCTGATCCCTGTCGTCTTTATTTCCATCGTGGTGGGCTACGGCACCGCCGTGCAGGCCACCCCGGTGTTCGGCTGGCTGGTGGAGCAGGTGCTCTCCCTGGATATGAACCCCTACCTGCTCACCTTTGTGGCGGTCAACCTGCTGGCCGGTATGACGGCCAACGGCACCGGCGGCGTGACCCTGTTTATGGAGAATTTCGGCGCCACGATTCTTGGCAACCCCGCCATCAATGTGGGAGCTCTGCACCGCATCGCCGCCATCTCCGGCGCGGGCTTTGACTCCCTGCCCCACAACGGGGCCATTGCCTTCCAGCTATCCGTGTTCAAGCTCTCCTATAAGGACGGCTACTTCCAGCAGTTCATGATGAGCGTGCTGGTCAACCTGCTGGCGGGGCTGCTGGCTGTGCTTATGGCAGTCGTGCTCTTCTGAAAGTGAAAAATCAATCCAATCCGTATATCAAATGAAATTTGGAGGTATGCATTATGGGAAAACCTATGGCCGATTATGTCAAGCTCCCCGAGCTGGAGGAGTACAAGGAGTGGTTCAAGGACTTCGCGGATCTGTACCGGGAGGACGGCATCCTTCAGGTAACCTGGAAGACCCTGGACGGTCCCATGCACCACAGCGGCATGTCCCACCGCGCCATCAGCCAACTGGTCCGCGTGCTGAGCCTGGACTACAAGAACGAGATCATCATCTTCACCCACATCGGCGACCACTGGATGACCGAGTCCGACCCCAACGGCTGGGAGACTTACTCCGAGCTGCCCACCCAGCGGTTCCAGCACCAGTATTTTGACGACACCAACCTCATCAAGAACATGGTGTTCGACCTGGACGTGCCCACCATCGGCGCCATCCCCGGCTCCGGCTTCCACTGGGACTCCGCCATGCTCAGCGACATCACCATCTGCTCCGAGGATACCTGGATGGAGGTGCCCCACGCCCACGGCGGCCTGGTGCCCGGCGACGGCATGGGCCTGATGGCCCAGCACTACTTCGGCACCAAGCGGGGCAACTACTACATGATGACCGCCCGCCAGTGGACCGCCCAGCAGATGCTGGACTGGGGCATGGTCAGCGAGGTGGTACCCAAGGATCAGGTCATGGCCCGCGCCTGGGAGATCGCCCGCATGTGGAAGACGATGCCCTATGAGAACCGCACCATCATGTCCAACCTGGCCAAGCGGCCGCTGAAGAAGCTGCTGG
>OFLZ01001867.1_pt1 | contig 11141 bp, 9 predicted proteins | sample 1541321 | NCBI WGS metagenome assembly OFLZ01 (sample SAMN04209223, study PRJEB22552) | human gut metagenome | biome: gut; material: feces | host: Homo sapiens | place: USA: Oklahoma | reverse complement strand
GGAACTGTCATATTGACAGTCGGGCAGCAGTTTCCGGCCATGGTTGGTGGAGTGTATACAAGCTGCTCTCTCTGACCGGACATTTTTTTGATAATGGAAATGGCCTCGTCAACTCTGGCGTTGTCCACACCCAGCATCAGAGTGGTACTTTTCTTTTTCAAAAAACCGCCCATGGTGGAGAGTTTTGTAACGAAGAACGAGTTCTGGTTCAGCTCATAGACCAAATCGTCGGCATCTTCACTTCCGATAATCGCAATAATCATTTTCATATGCAGCACCTCCTGTTCATTACATTTTATTATTTTACCATTAAATCAAGAATATTGATATAAAAAACGAATAAAAATTTCATTTTTTTGTAAAAGTCTTTGAAAAGGAGTCAAAAATAGGAATTTTAGGACTGAAATCCGCATGATGTCTTTTGTATAAAGACATTTGATAACTATTCTTTATAGGAGAGATAACAAAAAGATATGGATAAATACAGAGGGAGAATAGATTTTTTGCTGTCAGTCTGGTATGATGGAGCTGTTTGTGTCTGAAAGACAGGAGGACATAAGAGAAAAAGTTTTACATCAGGAGGAGAGCAGTATGAATCAGAACAGAAGCCAGTGGGCGAGCAATCTGGGCTTTATCCTGGCAGCGGCCGGCTCGGCCATAGGGCTGGGAAATATCTGGAAGTTTCCGGGAAAGGTGGGAGCTTACGGAGGCGGCGCCTTTATACTGTGCTACATTGCCATGATAGCCCTGATAGGGTTTCCGGTTATGCTGGCTGAGCTGTCAATGGGAAGGGCGACCCAGAAAAATGTGGTGGGAGCGTTTCACCAGTTAAACAGAAAATGGACGTTTGCAGGCGGAATCGGAATGGTGACGCTGTTTGTGATCCTTTCCTACTATGCAGTAGTAGGCGGATGGGTTATGAAGTATATTTTTGTTTATTTAATGGGAGCAGGCTTTGGAGAGGGGGCAGATGCCTATCAGACGTATTTTGTCAATTTCATCGAGAAGCCGGTGGAACCGCTCATATGGGGACTGCTGTTTCTTGTGATATGCATCTATGTGGTAGTCAGAGGTGTGTCGGCTGGAATAGAGAGGATGAGCAAAATCCTGATGCCGGTATTGTTTCTGATTTTAATTGCCTGCGTTGTGAGGGCTGTGACGCTTCCGGGCGCAGCGGACGGAGTTGCTTTATGCTGACGGTCAACCCGGAGGATTTTAACAGGGACACTCTGGTCGGAGCCCTCGGACAGGCCTTTTTTTCACTGTCAGTGGGAATGGGGATTATGGTTACTTACGGTTCCTATGTGCCGAAGAAGGAAAATCTGGTTAAGAGTGCAGCCTGGATCTGTTTTCTGGATACCATGGTGGCAATCCTGTCAGCTTTTGCCATTATCCCCGTGGTATTTGTGACCCTGGGCGCAGAGGGACTTGGAATGGGCGGAGGCTTCGCTTTCATGGCGCTTCCAGAGGTGTTTGCGGGCTTCCCCGGCGGCGTTCTGTTTGGTCTGGCATTCTTCATCCTTCTGTTTCTGGCCGCTCTCACCAGTGCCATCAGCATTCTGGAAAGCTGCTGCGCTTTTATCACAGAAGAGTGGAAGGTCTCCAGGCTGAAGGCTGCCGTGGTTTGACTTTGCAGACGGACTGCAGATGCTGCCCATGAATACGGTGATGGAGAAATTTACCGATAATCTGATGATTCCTGTGGGAGCCTTTTTCTTCTGTATTTTTACCGGATGGGTCTGGGGAATCGGAAAAGCAGAAGCAGAGATTGAGGCGGAGGGAAGCTGCCGGTTTGGCCTGAAAAGGCTTTGGGGCGCGATTGTAAAGTTTGTGGCTCCGGCCTTTATTCTTGTGATCTTGTATTTCACAGTGGGAAAAGGTCAGGGACTGTCATAGGAAATTCTCTGGAAGAGAAATCGGCAGAAGGAGTATCCGGCTGAGGAAAAGCCAGACAGAGAAAGAGCTGAAACGAAGCAGAAAATAAGAAAAAATGGAAGAGCGAAACCGGAATCATCAGGCATCGGTCTTCTGGCAGGAGGTAGAGCTTATGGTAGGAAAAAAGATTAAAAACATTGTGTTTGATATGGGAAAGGTGCTGCTGGACTATGATCCTCTTGGAGTGGCCAGACATTTCATGGCTGACCCTCAGGAGACAGAGCTGCTCAGAAAAAATGTGTTTGAATCGGAAGAGTGGCTTTTGCTGGACCGCGGCGCTATTTCAGAGGAAGAGGCTGTGGAGAGGATGAAAGGGCGCATGCCGGATGAACATATGAGAGATATGGCAGAACAGTGCATGGCACATTGGCACCAGTACAATATCAGCCCCAAGCCTGGAATGGAGGAGGTTGTCCGGGATCTGAAGAAAAAAGGTTACAGGATGTATATCTGCTCCAATATATCCCTTCGGTTTCGCGAATTTCGAAACGAGGTTCCCGGTATCGGGCTGATGGACGGCGTTCTCATTTCTGCCGAGGAGCATTGTCTGAAGCCAGAGAGGGAGATCTATGAAAGGCTGTTTGAAAAATTCGGGATACGGCCTGAGGAATCCTTCTTCATTGACGACCTGGAAGAAAATATTAGAGGTGCAGAAGCCTGCGGCATGGATGGATACTGCTATGCAGACGGGAATGTGGAAAGGCTGAGAGAACAGCTGGGAATATAAGAGAGAAAAATGGGGAAGCGGACAGCCAGTGGCTCCGGTTCCCCATTTTTAAACCTGTGTTTTCTTTCTTCCTTCTCTTCCGGAGAGATCCGTCTGCTAAAAGGACAGAACTCTGGCATGCAGCAGAGCGGCATCCTCAGGAGTGTGGGTGGACAGAAGGAGAGGTCGGCTGTTTCTGTATTTTTCGATAAAGCGGATAACCTGATGCTTGGTGTCCCCGTCAAGGCCGGAAAAGGGTTCGTCCATGATAAGGGCATCACAGTCGGAGAGCAGGGCGCGGGCTGCCGCCAGACGCCGCTTCATGCCTCCGCTCAGGGTGTGGGCAGGGCGGCCGAGGCACTCAGCTGGAAGAATCTCACAGAGTGCAGAAGCAATCTGCTTTTTTTGTTCTGCCTTCGGGCCCGGAGCCATGACAAGACGTACATTTTCAATGGGGGAGAGGTGCTCGATGAGGCGGTTTTCCTGGAAGACGGCTCCCAGCCGCGCCGGCACAGAGATTCTTCCGCTGTCTGCCTCTTCAAGTCCCATGAGGATGCGAAACAGGGTGGTTTTGCCGGAGCCCGAGGGCCCCATCAGGCAGCAGATCTCCCCGACTTCCACAGAAAAAGAGAGAGCGGAAAGCACAGAAAGCTCTCCGTAGGATTTAAAAAGCCCGCTTACAGAAATACAGTTTTCGCGCTGAGAGGCGTTTTCAGAATCGGCAGAGCCCTCACTGAATGGGAGCTGCCCGGGTAAGAGTTGCTTCACTGACATAAAATTTCCTGCTTTCCTAAAAGATATATGGTTTCTCAAGGCCTGTTCTCCCAGCCTATTTTCCCTGCATTTTCAGCAGACAGTTCATCAGCAGCAGAAACAGTCGTTCCAGGAGGGCTGTAACTGCGATGATGACAAGGGTCCACGCAAAGAGATTCGCTGTCTCAAGGTATATTTTTGAGGTGTAGAGCTGCTCTCCGATGGAGAAGCTGGGGAGGCCGATTACCTCGGCGGCTACCCCGGATTTGATCCCCATGCCCAGGGCAAAACGGCAGCTTCCGGCCAGATAGGGAAGAAGGGCAGGAAGATAGATAGCGCGAAACTTCCTGAGGCCGGAAATGCGGAACACACAGGCCATTTCCAGAAGCTGCGCATCTGCCCCCGATAGGCCGGAGAAGGTGGACTCGTAAATCATGGGAAATACCACCATAAAGGAGATAAACACAGAAAGATTTTCCGAGCCAATCCAGATGAGAGCCAGAATGACAAAGGAGGCTACGGGGATGGATTTCATGAGCAGGACTGCAGGGGCCAGGAATTCCTTCAGGACAGGCAGGAAAAAAGAGGCGGTGCCGGCAATGGCAGCCAGAAAAAAAGCCAGCAGAAAGCCTGCCGTAATCCGGAGAACGGAAAAGCTCAAAGAGAGCCAGAATTCTTCCGTGGGAAGCTGGAGGAAAAGCGCCCGCACCACATCAAGAGGCTCTACAAATATGATGGAATTTCCTATAAGGACCGCGGCTGCCTGCCACAGCGAGATCCAGAATAAGATGACAGCGGCACGGCGAAGTCTGGGCCTTCCCGTTTCGCTGCGGCCAGAAAAAGTCACCGCGTTCACCTCCCGCTTACTGGGCCAGATAGTAGAAATCATCGCCTGGAAGCGCGCCGCCTACAGATTTTGGATCCTGCTCAAAGAGAACCTCCAGATAACCGGACAGGGCGGATTTCATCTCCTCGCCCTCAATATACACAATACTGCAGTAGGGAAGGGCTTTTTTGGCCACAGGCTCTTTCTCGATGATACCCTCCTTGACGACGAGGGCTGCCGTTTCATCAGGCTCCGACAAAGCCAGTGCGGCAGATTCCTCGTGGGCATCCAGAAATTCTGCGACAGCCTCCGGGTTTGTCTCAATCAGACTGTCGCTCACCACAGTGACCCCTGTCACCAGCCGGCTGCCGCCCTCACCCTGGACCTTATCCCACTCTGAGGTCATGTCAAAGACGAGCCTCAGAGCCTCGTTCTGGCTCATGGCAACCGTGGCAAACGGCTGAGGAAGAAGGCCGACGGCGTCTGGATTTTCACTGAGGAGGGAGGCGATTTCGGTAGCCTCTGACTTGTATTCCAGCTTTACGTCGCCGGCATCAAAACCATTGGCAGCAGCCTGCTCTCTTAAAAGATACTGGAGAACATAGTCCGGGGTAGTTCCCTTTCCTGTAAGATAGACAGTCTTTCCGGCCAGATCAGTCCAGGAGGTGATGGAAGGATCGCCGGAAACCAGGTACAGGACGCCCAGGGTGTTGATATCAATAACCTGGATTTTGCCCTCCGTTTTATTGTAGAGAACACTGGCCGCGTTAGCCGGGATGAGGGCAATGTCCAGCTCTCCGGATACCATGGAAGCCAAAAGCTCGTCAGCCGCGGCTGCCATAGTAAAGTCATAGGTTTCCGAAAGGCTCTCATCATTCATCATGTGGACAAGTCCCATGGAGGTCGGGCCTTTCAGGGAACCGACACGGATCAGGTCGCGGCTCTGTGAGACTTCCGTTTCCTGACTCTGTTCAGAGGAAGCCTCACTTACACTCTCAGCCTCTGTCTGGCCTGTGGTCTCTGAGACATTCCGGGAGCCTGATGCAGAGCAGCCGGCCAGAGCCGCCGTCATGGCCAGAACCGCAGAGACGGAGACGAAACGTCTGGCAGCCCTGTTGCCTCCCCTGGAGTTGTCCGTAGTTAAATAATGAAGAAATCTTCTGCTTTTCATTTAATTTTCCTCTTTCTCTCATAAAGCCATAAATTAATAGAGTTATAATTATGAATTTTCGTTATCGGGCACAGCTAAAGGCAGCCTGTGCTGACTGTAAGTATACAGGAAATCGGAATAAATATCAATATTTCAGCCTGTCAGACACTGCAGGTTCTGAAAAAGCTGCGGTGGAAACTTGATTCTGCTCCCGAGGCTTCTGAAAAGCCGGGAAAAGCAGAGAAGAGTGGGTAAAGGACTGGAAAGACAGAAAAACACAACACATGAGAAAGGTCAGAGCAGTCCAAAGTCAGAGGAAAATGTAGTTGACAGGGCAAGAGAAGAAAAATGTAATTAACAATGTTAATTAAATGGCCTGGCGGAAATTGCCTTTCGTGAAGAGCAGAGACAGCAGTTTGCATCTTCAGATAAATCAGTCGGCAGTCGGCAGACAGAAAAGGGATTTATCCCGTTAATTAGAAAAACAGATTCCAGGAGGGAAGATTATGAAGGACGCAGGAGAACGCAATGTGGAAAGTCCGGATGGCCGCAGCGCTTCACCGGATTGGCGGGTGATGTGGAAATGGATGCAGCAGATTCACTGCTTTTCCAGAAATATGACAAAACAGCAGCAGAACAGGGAGTTAACGATGGGGGAGATGGAAGTACTTGCAGTGGTGAGTCTGGAGAGTGAGACAACACCTATGAGACTCAGCAGGGCAACTGGTATGAAGCTTGAAGCAGTCAGCCGAACGCTTCGCTCTCTGGAGGCGAAGGGGTGTATCAGGAGAAAAAAACTTCTGTCTGATGCCAGAAGTGTCCTGATTACTCTCACAGAGAGGGGGGAAGAGCTTCTGAAGAAGGACTGCGGTTTGTTTTTGGGACCTTTGTACCGAGTTGAAAGAGAGATGGGGGAGAAAACCAGAGAGCTGCTGGCCCTGATTGAACAAGCCAACTGGCTTCTTTCGAAGGCAGAACAGGAAAGGGAGAAAAAACAGGCAGAAAGCAGTGAGAAGGGGGAGGAAAATGAGATTTTATGATGCACTTCAGCTGGATCCGGCAGTACTGAAAGACAGGATTAAAAAAGCGCCTGACGGCAGGGAACGGCTCTGGTTTATGACCGCTCTTCTCGTGCGGGACGTGCTGCTTGTTGCCTTTGCTATTGTCTTTATTTTGTTTCTCACATCAGTGTTTGGACAGGAAAACAGCTCCATGGCTGTCATAATTTTCTGCATCCTGCTCAGCATTCGCTTTGTCAGTTTCGGATACAAGGCAAAGCATTCCGTGATCAATCTGGCAGCAGTCTTTGGAATTTTGACGGTCTCTCCGGTGTATGCCCAGCACCTAGGTCCTCTGGCAGGCTTTGCAGTTCATTTTATATCCCTTTCCCTGATTCTTGTGATTACGTGTGAATACCCTGAGATGGGGAACGGAGGACTTTATCTGTTTGGATATATCTTTCTGGCCGGAAATCCAGTCGAGGGCTCTGCTCTTGCCGGCCGTGCCATGATGGCACTTGTCGGTTTTGGATTATGCGGGGCGATCTTGTTCTTCAGGCACCGTAAGAAGCATAAAAATGTATCATTTCTGCATGTCGTCGGCCGCATGAGCATTTACGATCCAAAATGTCAGTGGCAGCTTCGGCTGGCTTTTGGATTAAGTCTTTTGTTTCTGTTGAACAGAGCCCTGAATTTGAACAGATTTATGTGGGCAGGCTTTGCCTGCTCCTCCCTCCTTTCTTCTTATCCGGTCAATCTGAGGGGGAGACTGGCGGAAAGAGCAGGAGGAATTGTTCTGGGCTCCCTGCTGTTTGCTGCTGTTTACCGGCACATTCCGGAGTCTTTTTTGTTCATGGTAGGCCCTGCAGCCGGACTGTGCCTGGGGATTTGTTCCAGCTATTTTGCCAAGACTGTCTTAAATTGCTTTGGAGCTTTGCTTATGGCAGCCGGCACCTATGGCCTTTCAGCGGCGGTATCTGTCCGCATTGTAAACAATTTGTTGGGGATTGCCTTTGGCCTGCTGTTTTTCAAGGTGTATGAGAAGGCAGTCCGGGCAGTCTGCGCCCTGCTGGAACGCCTGAAAAAAAGAGAAGCTGACAGCATGCAGAGAGAAAATCAGGGACCGGCCGGGGAGGCCGGGTAAGAAGCTTTCTTCCCTGCCTCCCCCATTTTGTCAGAATTCTGGTGATTTGGAACAGCCCTATGACGGCAGACGGTCCTTATCCTCTCCTGTCCGAAGTGAGAAGGGTCTGGATGGTATCTGGTGAAGGATTCCAGTTAAAGACATAGAGAGTGTGAATGCGCCCGGAGGTTATGCGCAGGGTGGAAGAGATAAGGGTATTTCCCGGGCGTTCAGAGCGGGAAATCCGAAGCGGATAGCTGCCGGAATTCAGGCTGCTGAAGGAAGTGGGCTGACCGAAGGAGACGGACTGGAAGGTAAGATTGCCCACGGATACGTTGAGATTTCCGCTGTACCAGGCCAGATTGCAGACTCGCAGGCATCCGCCGGGGAATGAAGCCGGGCAGGACGGATCCGGAATTGAGAGGATGTTAAGGCCGGCCGGTCCGTTTGTGAACGCAATCGTGGCCATTCCGCTGTCAATATAGATAGACTTTGAAGTGCTTATGTTCTGGGCTTCATCGACAGCCAGGAAGGTGTGGTAGCCGCGGGATATGCGTCTGTAGCCCGTCAGCTGAGCAAAATCCAGAGCAGTAGCGGCAAGCATCCCATCGATGTAAATGCGCAGAGAGTTGTAGCCCACAGCAGTATTCAGAAGGCGGATGGCTCCAGCTATCCAGGGATCCCCCCCACAGAACAGACAGGGATAGATGGGAATCTGACCTGTGGACGGGATGCTGGGAACAGTAGAGGTAGAGGGAATGGATGGTGTAGAAGGATACACTGGTGTCGAGGGTATGCTGGGCGTAGAAGGCATCGAGGGTGTGGTGGGCGTAGAAGGTGTAGTGGGCGTAGAAGGCGTAGAAGGTGTAGTGGGTGTAGATGGAGTCGAGGGTGTGGTGGGCTCTTCCGGTGTGACGGAGAAGCCAGGATCGATCTCTTCGTCAAACGGCGGAATGGACGAGCCGCCTGGCATAGAGAAGTCGGGATCGACTTCTTCCATTTCCTGAACTTTTAAGGATAAAGAATAGGGAACTTCTTTCATGGACAGAATCCTCCGATGATTTCTTATGTAACAGAATATTCACCGGAAGACCGAAAGGTGACGGGAGGGGGCAAAAAAAGAAAAACAGTAAGGAAAGGTTTAAACAGGGGAACAGGCTGGGGGGAGAAAGCAGAAAAAACTGCCGGGCGGAGCGCTGCAGCTCCAGCCGGCAGTGGATCAGATCCTGTCAGATTTTTTTATCAGATACGTTTCCCCTGTCCTGGCGGCTGTTCGTGTTTTCCTCCATCCGAAACAGCCGGATTACTCCGTTTTCATTGAGATAGCGCAGCAGGGACAGACAGATAGGGAAACCGAACAGGCCCAGAACACCGAAAAGCTGCGCGCCTACAAACATGCTGGACAGGGTGACAACCGGGTGAAGCCCAATCTGGGCGCCGACGATTTTTGGCTCGATGATATTTCTGACTACCGTGACGAAGAGGTAGACAAGAAGCAGCGCCAGAGCCATGGAAAAATTCATTTTGAGCGCCTCCAGAACGATCCAGGGGATCATAACGCCTCCGGTTCCCAGAACTGGAAGAATATCAAAAATAGCGATCAGGAAGGCGATGAAAATGGAATTTTCCACTCCCACCACAGTCAGCCCGATAGAGAGCTCCAGAAAGGTAATGCTCATAATCAGAGCATAGGAGCGGATACAGACAAACAGCGTTCCCACCACATATTCCTTAATGAGCAAAAATATCTCCCGCCTTTTTTCATCCAGCTGAAGCAGACAGAAACCGGTCAGCCGATCGTAGTCTGCAGAAATAAAAAAGGTGGAAATAATTAACAGCAAAAGGCTGATAAAAAGTCCCGGCAGGGAGGAGGCCACACCGGACACATAGCCCATGGCAAGTCCGGAAAGGCTTGAAACCATCTGTCCGAGAGACTGGGAAAACTGAGTCATCAACTCCTCGAGGGCCGTCAGGAGCGCAGGATCCATGTGGAGAAAGGACTGTTCAATTCCGCTGTAGATATCGCTTAAAATCGGCTCCACATGGGCGGCATAAAGGGCAGGAAGATTAAACAGAAAACCCTTTACAGCCGAAAATGCCTTGACGCTCATGAGAAAGATCAAAAGGCCGACCGTGCAGTAAAAAACCAGCACAGTGAAGACTGCCGCAGCCTTCTTTTTCATCCGCAGACGCTCAGACAGAAAGCAGACCGGAGTGCGGAGAAGATAGGCGATGACAAACCCTGCTGCAAACGGAGCAACCATGGGAAGGCCGTATTTGATGAGAATGAAGGCGGCCAGAAGTATGATAGTGAAATATAAAAAATTGATAATGAAATTTTTGCGTTTCTGTATTTCCATGTAAGTCCTTTCTGAGATAATAAAGAGCTGCAGCCTCGTCCCTCTATTCTGGTGAGGAGAGGGCCAGCTCCTGTCCGATATTCAGCATGTGATCTCCGATTCGCTCAAAGTCGGTGAGCATTTCGGAATAGAGAATACATGCCTCGTCTGAACAGGTTCCCTTCTGCATACGCTTAAACTGGTTCTGGCGGAACAGATCCGTCATATCATCAATCTTCTGCTCCAGGGCAGCCACCTCTGAGAGGGATGATACGGTTAACTCCTCCATGGAAAGAAGCAGCTTCATGGAAGAGGCGCAGACAGACTGCATCTGGGAGATCTCGCTCTTTGCCTGTTCGGAGAAGGCAATCCTCTTTTCCTGCATCCGCTTTGTGTATTCGCAGATATTGACTGCGTGATCGCCGATTCGCTCCAGGTTTCCTGAAATCTTGAAGAAAGCGCTGATGAGAGCGGAGTCCTTTTCATTGGCCTCAAAGGCAATGGAATGGGAGATGTATTTGGAAATCTCCTTGTTCAGGAAATCAATGTACTCCTCTGTCTCCTCCACCTGGGGAAGTGAGTCAGGAGTTCCGTCGATCACAGCCTGGAAGCTGCGGCTTACGTTATCGGCAGCCATGGAAGCCATACGGCCAAGCTCCCGGCGGACACTTCCGATTACAATAGCGGAGGAACCGATCTGATGATCTTTTGAGGACTCCATTGGACGTATGTAGGCAAGATGCATCATGTCTATATCCTCTGTTCCACGATCCGGAAGGATTTTTGTGGCCAGCTCTGCCAGGTAAGTTCCAAAGGGGAGGAGCAGCAGTGTCGTGACAATGTTGAACAGCGTGTGCATATTGGCAATCTGAGCCGCAGGGTTATCGGGAGTCAGCGACACCATAAAGGCTGTAAGAGGCGTGGCCATACAGACAGTAGTGAAGAGGGCAGTTCCGATGATATTAAACATCAGATGGATCACAGTAGTACGCTTTGCATTCCGGCTGGTTCCGATGGAGGCCAGGACGGCTGTAATACAGGTTCCGATGTTCTGGCCAAAGAGAACGTACACTGCAGTTGGAAGTCCGATAACTCCGCTGACAGCCAAGGCCTGAAGGATACCTACGGAAGCGGAGGAGGACTGGATCAGAGCAGTGAAGACGGCTCCGGCCAGTATGCCGATAAACGGGTTGCTGAAGTTGGACACCAGATCCACGAAAGCCGCTGAATCGCGAAGAGGCATCATGGCTGAGCTCATCATCTCCATTCCTATGAACAGGATACCCAGTCCGGCAATGATTTGACCGTAAT
>OFLZ01001865.1_pt1 | contig 11156 bp, 8 predicted proteins | sample 1541321 | NCBI WGS metagenome assembly OFLZ01 (sample SAMN04209223, study PRJEB22552) | human gut metagenome | biome: gut; material: feces | host: Homo sapiens | place: USA: Oklahoma | reverse complement strand
AACCATTGGCTGCGAGGTGCTGAACATCCCGGACAGTACCATTGAAAAGCTGGATATACCCTGCAATGTGCTGAACCAGCTGCTTCAGGGGATGAATACCGGTTCCGTGGATATGGAACTGCTGCCGCAGGTGCAGCAGGCCGCTGGCGAGATCATCTCTTTTTTACAGGCCACACCACCGTTCTCCCGCCTGAATCGAAGCTATTTTGAGCAAAAACTTGCAGCCATCTTTTCCGAAGAATATATGGAGGATGCCAAAGCCTATTTGCAGCTCACTCAGCAGGAGCAGCTGATTTGTGCTTTGACTGGTCAGCATGGCAAGGCAACCATGCTCGTGCGAATCGCGCAGGTGCTGGGGCATTTGAGCTATTCTCTGGGGCAATACAAGGAGGCTCTGACGAAATTTGCAGAGCGCTTGAATGAGCCAGACTATGACCGTACCCCGGACGGTTATGCGGCGATGTTCGGACAGTTCTTCAAAGGTGAGCCAACTTTATCGTTGGATAACCCGGCCTGGATGACCCTTACCAATGCTTCGGTGCAGTATGTAACTGCCACTCGGCCCGGAAAGACAGAACCGCAGCTGGTCAAGCGGATGCACTATGTCTCCTTTGTGGGAATGTTCCGTTCTGATTTGTTTGAGGGACTTTGTGTGGGCCATGCACCCAAGAAATGCCCCATCTGCGGAAGATGGTTTCTCACCATTGACGCACGGCATACCAAATACTGCGGTGGTCTGGCCCCCGGCGACCAACGGGGACGGACGTGCCGACAAATCGGCAATCTGAGAGGCCGGGAGCAGCGGGAGCTTGCCGACGATCATCCTATCAAGGCCATTTATACCCGCCGTATGAACACCATTTTGCAAAGCACCCGCCGTGGAAAGCTGGATGAAGAAACGGCAGCAGCTATGAAAAAGCTGGCAAAAGATAAGATGCTCCGTGCGCTTTCAGATCAGCGCTATGCCAGCACTGTCTATGAGCAGGAAATGACCCAAGATGCACTTTTGAAGGCCGTACAAAAGAAATAAGCAACGAAATATCCGAAAGGTGGTGAGGGAAAATGGATACAGCGTGGACATGGGAGCTGTCCGGCCACTGTGCCAAATACAGCTTTCTGACGGAATCCAAAGGCTTGACCATGCGGGAAGTGGAACGCATCTTTCAGCTTGACCCGGAACCACCTGTTCTGGAAAATATGAACGACTACATCATCGAGGCTGTGTATAGCCGTGATTTGCGTTGCTTTTCCTTTTTCCTGCACCACTATGAGAACCGGCTCAATGGCCGTGTTCGCCGTTTCCTGCTGCGGGAGGGGCTGGATCGCTATGACCCGGAACGCTTTTTGGACTACAAAATGGGCTGTGTACTTGCCATGCTGGCTTGTCTGTGGGAATACGATCCCGCACAAGGAGCAGATTTTCTGACCTATGCCCATCATTTTATCGGGAATGCCCTTTTGACCTGCCGGATGCAGGAGGAGGTCGGTTCCTTTGAAAATGTGGATGAGTACAAGGCTGTTCGTGGGATTGCTTGGCTCTATAATCAATCCGGCCAGTCTGCGCAGGCGGCGATCCAGAAATATGCCCAGAAACATAACTGCTCAAGTGAAACTGCAGCGAAGTTTTTGGCGTTGGCCAAGCAAAACCGAAGCCGTGTTCCGTTTTACCAAACCGTACAGGACGAGGACAGCGAAGAAACCGGCGAGGATGTCAGCCGGGATGATCACTGGGACTATGCGGAGATTCTATGGAACGGCATCCAGGGTAAAGCTGTCCGGGAAGCGTTTGAAAAGCTGAATTACCGGGATCAGACCCTTTTGGAGAAGCGAAACGCCATCTGTATGACTTGTGGGCGGGTCAGCCCACTCAGCACCCGATTGACCTTTGAAGAACTGGCAGTCCTCTTTGAGGGCAGCACAGCCAGTGGTGCAGAACGGGCCTACCGCAAAGCCGTGGAGCATTTGGCATGTCTGCTGACAGAAACCGGGGTGCTTCACATGATTCGGCTGAAACGCAAATCCCAGACCAAACGCAAAAAGAAAATCGCCGCCGCTGTCTACCTGTATCAGGTGGACAACGACGGCGAATGGGGCGAGATTTCGTTTGATTTTGAGACCGAAACAGCGGAGATCATCCGGCTGGCGGAATGGGATACGACGGTAAGCAAGAAATTTGCAAAACAAGCAATTCGCCATCTGCAAACTTCTCCAAACTATAATCTGCCCAAAGATGGGGTAATGATATTTGAAATATAATTCCCATATTTTAAGGCTGAATTTCTTCCACCTTATTTGTCGTCGTGCAGTTCTTTATACAGACGATCCGCCAAAGCTCTCATCACAGCCTGATACTTATCTGCATCCAAGAAGAGCTGCTCATATGCTGCGGTGTTCTCCATATAAGCTTCCTGTGCGGTTGTATCAAAAATCCCCGGAAAAAGACTTCTCTCATATACTTGGCGATCCTCGGTCTTTGCGGCTTTTTTGGCTTTAGAATCCTTGCGCATTTTTTGATACAGCGTATCAACCATTACACGGTCTGCATCTGTGAATTCACCATAGAATTCCTCATTGATGCGCTGGATAATCTCGTCCAATGGACTGGTACGATCTTTTTGACCACCAGCCCGTTTTGGCTGAGTCGGTTTCCAAGATCCAGGCTTGCTTTCAAGTTCGATTGCACCTTCGTATGTCTTTTCCAGACGATAATATTCCAGCTTGACTCTATTATCAAGATCAAATGGCTGTACGGGATCGGAGGGAAGCAACTTGGCCAAGTAAGAGCAGAAAACGTACTCTTTGTGCAGTTCTTTATCGAACATACGGGTAATCTGAGAAATGTAGTTATACCACTTAACGAGCGCACGGACTTCTCTACGAAACTGATAGCGTTGCTCCTGATTGAGTTCGTTGTACTTATCAGCCACAGGCTTTAGCGCATTGGATATCTTTCCCTGAGTCAGATTTGCCTTGCGCACATCCGGGTCAAAATAAATACTGGAAACCTCTTCAATATCCTCATCTGTATAGATGCCAAAACCACGAAGCGTTTTCTGTGTTGTATAAATCAAATCGAAGTTGATTTCTTCATCCAGACTGGTTTCCTGATAGAACTGCTGGAAAGCTTCACGGATGCGTTCAATCGGATTTACAAAATCGAGAATATAGGTGTCCTCTTTGCCAGGGTAGATACGGTTGACACGGCTTAAAGTCTGAACAGCCTTCACATCACGAAGTTCTTTATCAACAATCATCGTGTGGAGAAGCGGCTCATCAAAGCCTGTCTGATATTTTTCTGCAACAATGAGAATATTGCCTTCTTCGTGGAATACGGCCTTTGTCTGACTTTCCTTCACCCGATTGCCGTTACGATCTACATTCATACCGCTTTCGGTGTATTCAGTACCTGTCGGGTCATCCGGGTCTTTCAGGCTCCCGCTAAAAGCAATCATGATTTCTACATCATCGTAATTGTTGCTTTCAAGATAACGCTTAATTTCATGATAGTAACGGACTGCCGCCAGCCTGGACGCAGTAACTACCATCATCTTTCCACGACCACCGATTTTCTTTTTTGTGACCTCACGGAAAGTCTCTACAATAATAGCTGCTTTCTGCTGAAGGTTGTGCGGATGTAATTCCTCATAGCGTCGAATCGTTCTAACAGCCTTAGAGGTAGGGACTTCCGGATTGTCCTGGACATTCTTTGCGATTTGATAACACATTTTGTATGTGGTATAGTTCGCTAAAACATCCAGGATAAATCCTTCTTCGATAGCCTGTCGCATCGAATAAATGTGGAAGGGATGGAAAGAACCATCCGGTTGAGGCTCGCCGAAAATTTCCAGGGTTTTGCCTTTGGGCGTTGCAGTAAAGGCAAAGAAACTCATGTTACTGTGTTTACCTTGGCTGAGCATTTCTTGCACAAGAATATCGTTTGCTTCGACTTCTTCAATAGCCTTTTCTTCCAGTTCGGCATATTCTGCAAGAGCGTCACTCACATCGGCAAGAGCAGCCTTGAGTTTTAATGCACTCTGTCCAGTCTGGCTGCTGTGTGCTTCATCTACAATAACCGCATAATGCTTACCAACAGCGGACTCGACTTCGTTGTAAATCACTGGGAACTTCTGCAAAGTGGTGACAATGATTCGCTTTCCATCGTTAATGGCATCACGCAGAGCGCCAGAGTTTTTCTTCTCATCAATCGTAACCACACTCCCCAAAGTGTGGTCAAAGCTGGAAACGGTGGCCTGCAACTGTTGATCGAGAATACGGCGGTCTGTAATAATGATTACGCTGTTAAAAATTGCATCGTTATTTTCGTTGTGGAGGCTGGCCATACGGTAAGCCGTCCAAGCGATAGAATTAGACTTGCCGGAACCGGCACTGTGTTGGATGAGATAGTTATGTCCAGCGCCATTAGTTCTAACATGATTGACCAGTTGACGCACGACATCCAACTGGTGATACCGTGGGAAAATGACTTTGCTGCTGACGGTTTTCTTTGTGGAACCGTCCGGCAAAGTCTCTTTTTTTTCTGTTCTTTCGTAGTTAATGAACTTTTGCAGAATATCCAACAAGCTATCCTTCTGGAGGACTTTCTCCCAGAAGTATGAAGTTACATAGCTGCCATCGGTGCTCTTTGGATTACCTGCACCGCCATCCTTGCCTGCACCGGCACTGCCTTGATTGAAAGGAAGGAACGTTGTCTCCGGGCCTTTCAGCTGGGTAGTCATATATACATTGTAGAGATCGCAGGCAAAGTATGCGAGAACACGCTTATTAAATCCGAATGCGGGTTCATTGTAGTTGCGGTCATATTGCCACTGACGCATAGCGTCATCCACCGACTGCCCGGTGAGCTGATTCTTCAATTCAATCGCCACAACGGGGATGCCGTTGACAGCCAGCATCATATCGACTGTATTTGTGTTGCGTTTAGAATAGTGCCACTGGCGGATACACTGGCAGACATTCTTTTGGTAGTTGGTGATGGACACCTCGTTCAGCTCAGACTCAGGCTTAAAATAGCACACACGAAAATTGATGCCACGATGCTTAAAGCCGTGACGCAGAACAGAAATCAGTCCATCCTGTGTGATGGCATTTTCAAATGCCTTATAAAACTGCCGAACTGGGTTGATCGTACACATCCGCTCGAAGCGTTTCCATGCCATGGGCTGGGTGCTTTTTACGAAATCGGTCAGAGTGACGATGTCCAGAAACATATCCTTGCTTTCATCACTACAATAACCGGCATCCGTTGCCTTTGTCCATCCACCATCCTCAGAAATAAGGTAGGACTCTATGAATTCCTCAAAGCGTTTTTCCGTTTCGTTCATAGTCACACCACCTTTCTTTTTCCTGATATAACTTCATAGGTTAAAGAACGTTTATAGTTTTCCATATCGGTTGTAAGGTTCTGTTTTTCAATGATCAGCTTGTCTATCTCTGCTGTAATTTTATCAAGGTATTCTACGATTCTCTGTTGCTCTTGTAAAGAGCAGACAGGAACTTTTGTTGATCCAATTTGCTCAAAATTTAATCCTGGTCTGTTCCCGCCCGTTTGATATAAGCCAACCGACATTGTGCCTGCTGATGAATTCCAAAAGTATCTGAGAAACTGTGGCAATAATTTTTCGGATTGCGTCCTTATAATGCAGACATGCTGGTTTACATTGGCAGGAACATCTTTAAGAGTATACACGCAGCATCTTCCGATCGAGCCGCCGGTAATATTTAGCAAAATATCATTATACTGAACTCGTGTATTTTTCATTTCTTCATCGATTTCAGAGGAAATAAAGGATACATCTTGTAAAATCAATCCCGAGTCATAAATATTCTGACTCCTGAGGAACATTATACCCGAATTTGTATAAACTTCAGCTCCCCCCGAAGGGGTTTTTCCGCTTCCTATTTTTGTCGTCAAGAACTTTAGTGAACAACAGTCCCAATGAATAGGAATTTGTCCGATCTGCTTTATGCCGCTATCTTTTTTTTCCACATTTGGATCAATACCCTTTGTAATTGCTTCAAAAATCAATATTGATCGCCACTTTTTATATTCTTCTATGCTGGATTTCGCTTCCTCAATAATTGAGTCTATTTGTTCACATTGTTTATCAAGGAAACATGATATTCTTCGCTGTTGATCAATAGGAGGAACCGGTAGTACAAAATTCATGAACATATCCGCTGGTAATCGCCAGCGACCATACCCAGCAACCCCTTGTCCGAGTCCATAGAAAATACGATTCGAATAGCAATACTGAAAAATATAGTTATAGTATTTTGAATCAAAAGAATCCGGGTTAGTATTTACAAACACTCTATAGTCAGGACTGGTGACACCATTGTATTTTGAAATATCTACCCAACCTGTCAATAAGTCCATGTGATTCATGACGAAATCGCCAGCTTCAACTAACTGGTATTTTGAATAGTCTAAAGAAAACTGACCTCTTTCGGTCATGTTCTTCGGAACAATGCCCTTTTGGGTTACTGACAATACCTGATGGCCTGTTTCACCCGCAATATTTTTTTTGATAGAAAACATATATTTCAGCAAGCGAGTATTCCAGGTAGAGGGAATATCTCCCAACCACTGTTCTTTACTATCCTTCATCTTTTCATAGATAGCAACATCACTCATCCTGCTCACCACCATTTCCAAACAATGCCTGTAATTTCTCTATCAGTACCTTTTCACGGGCCGCAATGCGTTCTGCAATATCAGCTGCTGGTTCAAGTTCTTCGTATTCATAAAAGGTACGAGTGAATGGAATCTCATACCCAACCTTGGTCTTGCTTTTGTCGATCCAAGCCCCCGGACGATAAGGGAGAACTTCTCGCGCAAAGTAGGCATCCACATCTTCATCAAGAGGAACGCTTTCAGTATCACGCTTGGAGGTATCGGCTACTGGCTTTCCTTTTTTCACAATCGGGTTGCCGTCCTCATCCAAAGCAGGACTTTCCACTGTAATTTTATTATAGCCAAGAGATATGGCGTCAAGCACTTTGCTTTTGCAAGTCAGTGCTGTTTTTTTATCTTCTAAGGTCTTTGTAAAAAGTGCACTTCTATATTCGCTATATGCCTGTGTGATTAAATTGCGGCACGATTCCGTGATATCTACACGCTTGTTACCGATAGGGCGTTTACGGGCCTCGCAGCACTTACTGGCATCAATCAGCAAAATGCGTTCTCTATGTGTTTCGGGTTTGTTTTTGGATACTATCCAGATATAGGTTGCAATTCCGGTGTTATAAAAGCTGTCATTGGGAAGCTGAACAATAGCATCCAACCAGTCATTCTCAATAATATAGCGACGGATTTCACTGGGGCCACTTCCTGCATCTCCTGTGAAGAGAGAGGAACCGTTTTGGATAATAGCCATTCTGCCGGTGTCCTTCAATTTTGCAATGCCATTCAGTAAGAACAGCATCTGTCCATCGGATTTTTGAGGTAAGCCAACGCCAAACCGACCGGCATCGCCCAGTTTGTGTTCTTTCTCCACATCAGCCGCTTCACGCTTCCAATCGATACCGAATGGAGGATTGGAAATAATGTAGTCGAAGGTATAGCCCTTGAATTTATCTGCATTCAAGGTGTCGCCGAACTGCATGTTTTCAGGATCGCCACCACGGATCAGCATGTCCGCTTTGGCGATACCAAAAGTAAACGGGTTGATTTCCTGGCCATAACAGATGATTTCAGCCTCTTTGTCAAGGGCGTGAACACGCTCTTCCATACAGGTAAGCATCTGACTGGTGCCCATCGCCATATCGTATACAGTCTTGGCAGGGGCATCCTCGCCGGAAAAATCCGCATTCATGGTAAGCAAGTCACACATCAAATAAATAATGTCACGGCTGGTGAAGTGCGCACCTGCTTCTTCATCATAACTCTCAGAAAAACGCTGAACAAGGTTTTCGAAGACATAGCCCATATCAATTGCGGAAATTTTCTCCGGATTCATATCTGCATTGTCAGCAGTAAAGTCGCTGATAACCTGATACAGAACTCCCGCATCCGCCATACGCTCGATTTGCGTAAAGAAGCCCATATTCGCCAGAATGTCGATAACATTATCGGAGAAGCCGTTGATGTAAGCCTCGAAATTGGTCTTAATATTCTCTGGGTCAGCTTTCAGTCGCTCGAAGGTGTACTGGCTGGTATTGTAAAAACGATAGCCAGACGCAGTACGCAGAAAACCATCTTTGACAGCTAACTGCTTTACCTTTTCATATGTGTCCAGCACTTTCTCTCTGGTCGGGAGTAAGCAGTCATGAAAACGCTTAATCACGACCATGGGCAAGATAACCAGACCATATTCATGAGGCTTATATGCTCCAAATAGACTGTTAGCCACATTCCATATCAGATTTGCTTTTTCTTGAATGTTTGTACCGACTATTTTGATCTTTTCATTGGTATCCATAATCTCGTTCCTCCCTAATATTGGCTGAGATCTCATTGATTTTCTCGGTTAAACGACTTGATTTAATGCCGTATCGCCACAGTTCTCCGTTTTCCTCCATGGTGTCGTGAGTTATAGAGAAGATGCAGCGACCACGCATTACATCGAAAATGCAGTGCGGCATATCCTTGATAGCGTCACAGATGCCTTGCACCGCAAACTGATAATTGTTGGGTGGCTTCTCGCCCAGTGTCAAAAATCCGCTTAATTGCTCGCCAAAGATATCAATAATATCACCAACTGCCAAAAACTCATCTACCTCTGCCGGAATCTGGTCTGCCCATGTTCGGAGATCTTCCATCGACCACTTGGTTTCCATAAGCTCCAACAATCTCTGATGGTGATTGTAAGCCCGTTGTAACCTCGGCCTACTTTTCATCCCTTCCTTAATTCTGGGAATGACAGTTCTATCATCCAGGTCTTTGTGGAGTACCGTCAATCGCCGGTCTTTATGAACCACCGGAAATCGCTTTCCGTCGGAATGGATAATATCAAGCATAGCGTTTCTGGCATATCGCTGAATCGCCTCATCAGTCACCACAATTGAAGCCATTGGAAAGTACTGATTCACGGCATTAAATAAGCTATCAACTGGGTCTACATATATGGTTTCAACTTGGTTAGCATCCAATGTTTTCAGAAATGCACCACAGGTTTCCTCAGATGAATCTCGCAAAATATCCAGGCAATAAACCTCACCATCCCAAATTCCTAAAACAGCGGGATAGAACTCCCCAAAAAACACCACCTCGACAATGCTAATGATATGCGGTGTTCTGATCGGGGGCAACAATGACTCCCTATATTGAATTCTTCGTCTCATTACTTCACCCACTGAAGCAGTAGAAGCTGGAACACCGTAATGCTGGCATACTTTTTTATATGAAAATTGAAAGGTCCCGTCTGCCAAGGCATCTGATAGCCGGTTTGTGAATTTGCATCCCTTTTCTCCAAATTCTGTAGGCTCAGGGAAAACGCTTTGCCCGCAGTTATCACAACGCATATAACGCTGATGAAAAAGTAGGCTGATAATCTGAAATGTCTTGTGGTCCTCGTCAAGCCACAATAAATCCCTGAGTTTTCGATCCACAATTTTAGAGCAGCGTGTTTTCGAGGAACGGCAAGCAGGGCAGAGCAATTTCTCATCCTCAAAGTATCTACGATGTACCACTTCTAAACCAACATCATCACTGTTTGTTTTTAATACCACAAGTTCGGGTATGCCCAGCCGTTCGGTTTCGGCTTTGGAGATGTTTTCTTTTGTATATAGCTTTTTTCCCAAGGCACACTCCTCCCATCTTATTTTATTATACAATATTTGCCACCAAAAATCAAATGATTTCAATTATTATCTTATGTTTTTTCAATTTTGCCACCAAATACCAAACATATGAATTTTTCAAATAGCAGAAATAGCTGTATAATGGGACCATCAGAAAAAAGAGAAATTCACCGGCCCCACGGAAGCCGTGGACAAGTGAATTTCCGAAGCTTTTAAGGAGGTGGTGTCTTATGTACAAATAAAAAGAGCGGCAATCTGCTGGCACAGATTAACCGCTCATTTGCAATATGTACGCTATCAAAATATCATGTATCGCTTGTTTGGTCAAGCAGAAAGGAAAATTATATGTATCATTATTACTATGTCAACAACAATCAGACGTTAAATCCTGGCCTTCATCATGAAGTCCATACAAAAGAGCATGCTGAACAGCTTGGCATCCGTAGCGCACAGTATGTGGGCTACTTTGAAAGCGAGGTTGAGGCAGTGGCTCATGCGAAGAAAATCTATCTCGATGCGGACGGTTGTGCAATCTGCTGTCCTAAGGCACACAGGGGGTAATCGTATGGCTCGTTCTACTCATCATGTCGTTCACAATCCCAATGGTGGCTGGGATGTAAAACGTGGCGGAGCTCAACGCTCCAGTGGCCACTATTCCACCAAGGAACAGGCAGTAAATGCTGGAAGACAAATCAGCCGAAACCAAGGCACTGAGTTTGTCATTCATGGGCTGGACGGTCGTATTCAGTCTGCGGATAGCCATGGAGGGGACCCTCATCCGCCGAAAGGCTGATTTCGATAAAACACTGGTCTCCAAAGGCTCCACGGAGTCTATAAGGAGAAAAGTGGGTAAACTGCTTGCCGTCCACAAGGCTAAGTTAAGACAAAGGGCATCCATGCTTTCGTATGGATGCCCTTTACACGTCAAGATCTATAGAGTTATCAATCAGAATCTAACTGCGGGATCTCCGTTACGGTTCGCAAGTATTTTTCTGGATCACCATTCAAAATCAATTCCGCATAGGACAGCGGATCGTTGTAGATGAGCCAGTCCAGTTCAGACCGCTGGAAACGGCTATTCGCAACTTCGTCCTCTACAGCGGTGCAGTTAATGGAAATCATGCTGTCGTCAGAATATCTTAGTTCAACGCAGCCTGTGTCCATGTTAAATTCACAGGAAAGTAATGTTTTCATAATGCTATCCTCCAATATGGGCTCCTGTTAACAAGAAAAAACTCCCGCCTAATTCCTGTTAGGAATCAGACGGGAGTTTCGTATGCACCCGAAAACCGTCAGCTAACAGTTGATAAGTGATTTAGTTCCTTATCACTGTTAAGCCAAAGTGTGTGGTGTTTTTTTTGTTGTGTGAAGATGTCTCATGCTGAAGCTGGAAA
>OFLZ01001863.1_pt1 | contig 11160 bp, 10 predicted proteins | sample 1541321 | NCBI WGS metagenome assembly OFLZ01 (sample SAMN04209223, study PRJEB22552) | human gut metagenome | biome: gut; material: feces | host: Homo sapiens | place: USA: Oklahoma | reverse complement strand
TCCAGGCCCGTGACGGCGAGAAGATCGACAACATGGAGCAGGCTCTGGAGCGCGCTGTTGCCAACGGCGTGAAGAATCTGGTCGTCCAGCCCACCCATCTGATGCATGGCGCGGAGTACGACGAGATGATGGAGATGGTGGACAGCTACCGCGATAAGTTCGAGTCCGTCGCCATCGCCGAGCCTCTGCTGGGCGAGGTGGGCAGCGATGCCACCGTCATCAACGCCGACAAGGAAGCTGTCGCCAAGGCCATCACCGCCGAGGCCGTCAAGACCGCCGGCTTCGACAGTCTGGACGCCGCTGCTAAGGACGGCACCGCTTTCGTTTTCATGGGCCACGGCACCTCTCACACCGCAAAGGTGAGCTACACCCAGATGCAGTCTCAGATGAACGCTCTGGGCTACAAGAACGTCTTCATCGGCACCGTCGAGGGTGAGCCGGAGGAGACTGCCTGCGAGAACGTCATCAAGGCTGTCAAGGCCGCCGGCTACACCAAGGTCGTCCTGCGTCCCCTGATGGTCGTTGCAGGCGACCACGCCAACAACGATATGGCGGGCGACGACGAGGATTCCTGGAAGAGCCAGTTCGAGGCCTCCGGCGAATTCGACTCTGTCGATTGCCAGATCGCCGGTCTGGGCGAGGTCGCTGACATCCAGCAGCTCTACGTCGCACACACCAAGGCCGCTGTCGATTCCCTGAACGGCTGAGCATAAGTTTATGATTGCCCGGAAAGGAGTGCCTTTTCGGGCAATTTCTTTTTCGGCCTGCTTTGAATTCGGGCCATTGCGTGTTATAATCTTTTCTGTAAAATAGATACTTCGAGGTATATCATCATGAAACTGAACCATAAATTTGCTCTTCTGCTGGCCGGCGCTGTGCTGGCTGGTTCTCTCACCGGCTGCGGCGCATCCGGCACCCCGGCCAGCTCTGCCGCTTCCTCCGAGGCGACGGCCTCCTCTGCCGTGAGCGAGGCTGCTTCTGCCTCCGCTGAGTCGGCTCTGCCCGACGGCGTCTACACCGCCGACTTTGACACCGACAGCTCCATGTTCCATGCCAACGAGGCCAACGACGGCAAGGGGACCCTGACCGTGAAGGACGGTCAGATGACCTTCCACGTCAGCCTCGCCTCCAAGAAGATCGTCAACCTCTACGTCGGCATGGCCGCTGACGCCGAGGCCCACGAGGGCGACTGGCTCCAGCCCACCACCGACACCGTCACCTACAGCGACGGCACTTCGGATGAGGTGTACGGCTTTGACATCCCGGTGGAGGCTCTGGACGAGGACTTCCAGCTGGCCATCCTCGGCACCAAGGGCAAGTGGTACGACCATACCGTCCGTGTCGCCAACGCCCAGCCTGCTGTGGCGGAAGCACCTGCCGACGGCACCTACACCTGTGACGTGACCCTCGAGGGCGGCTCCGGCCGTGCCACCGTGGAAAGCCCTGCGGCCCTGACCGTGGCCGACGGCAGGATGACCGCCACCATCGTCTGGTCCAGCCCCAGCTACGACTATATGCTGGTGGACGGCGAAAAGTATCTGCCCACCAACACCGAGGGCAACTCCACCTTCGAGATCCCCGTCGCGGCTCTCGACACCCCGCTGGATGTGGTGGGCGATACCGTCGCCATGAGCACCCCGCATGAGATCGAGTATACGCTGACCTTCGCCTCTGCATCCCTGATCGAGGCAAAGTAACGATGAAACGCCGCAATTTCCTGAAAGCCCTGCCTGCCGCCGCCCTCACCCTTGCGGGCTGCGGGCAGCACAAGACTGCCCCGGCCAATACGGCCTCTCTCGTGTTCGACCACAGCTATCCGCTGGACTATGCCACCCAGTTTTCCGCCGACTGCTATGAGGGCGGCTATGTGATGATCGACATCCCGGACGCCGGGCGGTTCCTCGTCGTCCCCGAGGGGGCCGCCGAGGTGGACGACCTGCCCGAGGACGTCGTTCTGCTGCGCCAGCCGCTGGATCATATTTATCTCGTCTCCACCTCGGTGATGGACCTCTTCGTCCATCTGGACGCCCTGGACAGCATCGCCCTCTCCGGCACGAAGGCCGAGGGCTGGTATGTGGAAGAGGCCAGACAGGCCATGCAGGAGGGCCGCATCGCCTACGCGGGCAAGTACAGCGCCCCGGACTATGAGCGCATCCTTGCCGCTGGCTGCACCCTCGCCATCGAGAACACCATGGTGCTCCACGACCCCGAGGTCAAGGAGCAGCTGGAAAAGTTCGGCGTGCCGGTCCTCGTGGAGCGCTCGAGCTACGAGAGCGGCCCGCTGGCCCGGATGGAGTGGCTCAAGCTCTACGGCATCCTGCTGAATAAGACTGAGATGGCGGAAGAGGTTTTCCGCCAGAAGGTGGAGCAGGTGGCCCCTATCCTCGAGCAGGAGAACACGGGCAAGACCGTGGCATTCTTCTCCATCACCACGAATAACCTCATCACCGTCCGCCGCACCAGCGACTATGTGGCCCAGATGGTGGAGATGGCCGGCGGCGTCTACATCTTCGACGACCTCGAGGGGGAGACGTCGGCCCAGTCCACCATCAAACTGCCGCTGGAGACGTTCTACGCCCGGGCCAGGGACGCCGACGTCCTCATCTACAACAGCACCATCGAGGGCGTGATGGAGACCCGTGACCAGCTCATCGAAAAATGTCCGATGCTGGCGGATTTCAAGGCCGTCCAGTCCGGCGACTGCTGGTGTACGGCCCAGAGCCTCTTCCAGCAGAGCATGGAGCTGGCCGACCTCATCTCGGATATGAACCTCGTCTTCACCGAGGGCTCGCCCGACCCGGCGTCCCTCCGTTTCTTACAGCGCATCGTATAAAAGGAGCTTTGTCATGACCACCACCCGCCGCCTCAGCCTCGCGTACCTCGCCCTCACGGCGGGGGTCGCGGTGCTGTTTGCACTCAACCTGTTCTGGGGCAGTGTGTCCCTGACGCCTGGCGCGGTGGCGGCGGCTCTGCTGGGTCGGGGCGAAGATGCGCTGGCCGTGGGCATCGTGCTCCAGCTCCGTCTGCCCCGGGCGGTCATGGTCGTGCTGCTGGGCGCGGCCCTCTCGGCGGCAGGCTACCTCCTGCAGACCTTCTTCGCCAACCCCATCGCCGGCCCCTTCGTCATGGGCGTTTCCAGCGGCGCAAAGCTGGCAGTGGCCCTGACGATGGTGGTGTTTTTACAGCAGGGGCTGCTCACCGGCTCGGCCACCCTCATCATCGCCGCCTTTGCAGGCTCGATGGCGGCGATGGCCTTTGTGCTGGTGGTGGCCCGGCGGGTGCCGCGGATGAGCATCCTCGTCATCTGCGGCATCATGATCGGTTATATCTGCTCGGCTGTCACCGACATCGTGGTGACCTTCGCTCAGGACTCCAACATCGTCAATCTCCACAACTGGTCGATGGGCAGCTTTTCCGGCATGACCTGGGCCAACGTGGGTGCAGCGGCCTGCGTGGTGCTGCCCGCGCTGGCGGCGGCGTTCCTGCTCTCAAAGCCCATGGCGGCCTACCAGATGGGCGAGAGCTACGCCAGGAGCGTCGGCGTGCCGGTGCGGGCCTTCTCGACGGCCCTCGTGCTGCTTTCCAGCCTGCTTTCCGCCTGCGTGACGGCCTTTGCAGGCCCCATCTCCTTTGTGGGCATCGCGGTGCCGCATCTGGTCAAGAACCTGCTGGGCAGCGCAAAGCCCCTTTATGTCCTGCCGGGCTGCTGTCTGGGCGGGGCAGCGTTCTGCCTGCTCTGCGACCTCATCGCCCGCAGCCTGTTCGCGCCCACTGAGCTGTCCATCAGCTCGGTGACGGCAGTTTTCGGTGCGCCGGTGGTCATCTGGCTGCTGGTGCGCCGCCAGACACAGGAGGGCCGGGAATGAGCGATCCGAAATTCTACTGCTGCGCCGAGGACCTTGCCATCGGCTACGGCAAAACGCCCCTGATGGAGCACATCGGCCTCGGCGTCGGGAAGGGGAGCATCCTCACCCTCATCGGCCCCAACGGCGCGGGAAAATCCACCCTGCTCAAGACGCTGGCAGCTCAGCTGGCCCCCCAGGGGGGCGCTGTGCTGCTGGACGGCAAAAATCTCGCGGACTGCTCCGGCCCGGAGCGCGCCCGCAAAATGGCCTTGATGGTGCCCCACACCCGCCGCACCGAGCTGACCACCTGCTTCGAGATGGCGTCCGCCGGGCGCTACCCCTACACGGGGCGGCTGGGTGTCCTCTCGGCAGAAGATAAGCGCCAGGTCCACGCCGCGCTGGCCCTCGTGGGGGCCGAGGCGCTGGCGGGCCGGGACTTCAACCGCATCAGCGACGGCCAGCGCCAGCGCGTCCTGCTGGCTCGGGCCATCTGCCAGCAGCCGGAGCTGATATTATTGGACGAGCCTACGTCTTTCCTCGACATCAAGGGAAAGGCTGAATTGCTGGCCATCCTGAAAAGCCTCGCCCGGGACAAGAAGATGGCCGTCATCCTGAGCCTCCACGAGCTGGAGCTGGCGCAGAAAGTTTCCGACAAGGTCGTCTGCGTCTCGGCGGCGGGCGTCTCGGACGTCATGACGCCGGAAGAGGCCTTTGCCCGGGAAAACATCTGCAAAATTTATGCTCTGACCGATGAGCAGTACGCATTCCTCTACGGCGAAGAAAAAACGCCGGAGGAAAAGCGCCCGCTCTTTGAACACTATGTCCGCAGCGGCCAGAAGCTCCTGCGCTGCGGCTACACCACCGGCACCTGCGCGGCGCTGGGAGCGGCGGGCGCGGCACGGCTGCTGCTCACCGGCCGCACCCCCGAGACGGTGGCCCTCCGCACCCCGAAGGGCATCGTGGTGGAGGTAGAGCCCATCTTCTGCCGCCTGTCCGGCGAGGGAGCTGAGTGCGCCATCCGGAAGGACGGCGGCGACGATGTGGACGTGACCACCGGTCTGCCGGTCATCGCCAGTGTCGCCCTCCGGCCCGAGCTGTCCGGCGAGGTGCGCATCCACGGCGGTGAGGGCGTGGGTCGGGTGACAAAGCCCGGTCTCGACCAGCCCGTGGGCGAAGCTGCCATCAACCACGTCCCCCGGGCCATGATAAAGGAAGCGCTGGAAAAAGAGGCCGAATCTGCCGGGTACGCGGGCGGCTTTGACGTCACCATCTCCATCGAGGGCGGGGCCGAAACGGCGAAGCGCACCTTCAACCCCCATATGGGCGTGGAAGGGGGCCTCAGCGTCCTCGGCACCAGCGGCATCGTCGAGCCCATGAGCCAGCAGGCCATCCTCGACACCATCCAGCTGGAAATGGGGCAGGCGGCGCTTCGGGCCGGAAGCCCCCGGCGGCTCATCCTTGCTCCGGGCAACTACGGCCTCGACTATCTCCACGAGAAGATGCCCGCCCTAAAGAATATCCCGGTGGTCAAGACCTCGAACTTCATCGGGGATACGATGGATATGGCGGCGGCGTCAAAATTCGAGCAGGTGGTGCTGGTGGGCCACATCGGCAAGCTGGTCAAACTGGCGGGCGGCGTCATGAACACCCACTCCCGCACAGCCGACTGCCGCACCGAGCTGCTCTGCGCCCACGCCGCCCTCTGCGGTGCGTCCCGGGACGTCTGCGCGGCCCTGATGAACGCGGCCACCACCGACGCCTGCATGGAGATCTTAGACAAAGCAGAGATGAGAGAGCCGGTGCTGTCCAGTCTGCTGGACGCCATCCAGCTCCACCTCGACCGCCGCGCCGCCGGGGCGTTCCGGGTGGGAGCGGTGCTCTTCTCGAACCAATACGGCCCGCTGGGCCAGACCAGAACTGCAAAGGAGCTGCTGGACGAATGGAAAAACGGATAGGCACTTTTTACGGCGTCAGCGTCGGCCCGGGCGATCCCGAGCTCATGACCCTGCAGGCTGTCCGCCGCCTCGAAAACTGTCCGGTCATCGCCGCGCCCCGGACCCCGAAGGGCGGGATGCTGGCGCTGGACATCGCAAAAGGTGCGGTGGATCTGAGCGGCAAGACCATCCTGCCGCTGCGCTTCGCCATGAGCCTTGACCCGGCGGTGCAGAAAGCCGCCCACATCGAGGCGGCCCGGGCCGTGAAAGAATATCTCGACGCCGGGCAGGATGTCGCCATGCTCAACCTCGGCGACCTGTCCGTCTACGCCACGTTCGGTTATTTACAGGAGATCCTGGAGGCCGAGGGCTGCAAGACCGTGATGCTCCCCGGCGTGACGAGCTTCTGCGCCGCTGCGGCCCGGCTGGGCCAGTCCCTGACGGGCGGCATGGAGCAGCCGCTGACCATCGCCCCGGGGCGCTGCGCCGCTGAGGTGCTGGCCGCACCGGGCGCGAAAGTGCTGATGAAATCGGGCCGTCAGCTGCCCGAGACGCTGGCCGCGCTGGCCGACGCCGGGCTTCTGAGCAGGAGCGCGATGGTCTGTAACTGCGGCCTGCCGAACGAGGAGGTCTGGCCCGACCTGGCCGATTACGACCCGGCCCGGTCGGCGGGCTATTTCGCAACGATTTTGGTGAAGGAGGGGTAAGATATGGTCCATTTTGTAGGAGCCGGGCCGGGTGCGCCCGACCTCATCACCCGTCGGGGCGCGGCCCTGCTGGCCGATGCCGACTGCATCATCTACGCGGGCAGTCTCGTCAACCCGGCCCTGCTGGGGCTGGCGAAGCCCGGCTGTGCCATCTACAACAGCGCGGAAATGACGCTGGAACAGGTGCTGGACACCATCCGTGCCGCCGAAAAGGCCGGAGGCACCACGGTCCGCCTCCACACCGGCGACCCCTGCCTCTATGGAGCCATCCGGGAGCAGATGGACGCGCTGGATGCTGACGGTATTTCCTACGATGACACACCGGGTGTGTCCAGCTTCTGCGGCGCGGCGGCGGCGCTCTGTGCCGAGTACACCCTGCCCAACGTGAGCCAGACCGTCATCATCACCCGGATGGAGGGCCGCACTCCTGTCCCTGAGGCCGAACAGCTGGCAAAGCTGGCTGCGCATGGGGCTACCATGGTCATCTTCCTCTCCATCGGGCTGGTGGACAAAGTCCGGCAGGCCCTTCTCGAGAGCGGCGGCTACCGCCCCGATACCCCTGCCGCTGTGGTCTATAAGGCCACCTGGCCCGAGCAGAAGGTGGTGCGCTGCACCGTCTCCACACTGGCCGCAGAGACCCGCAAAAACGGCATCACAAAGACCGCCCTCATCGTTGTGGGCGACTTTCTGGGCGAAAACTACGAGCGCAGCAAGCTTTACGACCCCGCCTTTACCACTGAGTTCCGGCAGGGGACGGAGGCCGGGCAGTGAGCCGGGCATATCTGGTCTTCACCGCAAAAGGCGAAGCGCTGGCCCATCGGCTGGCGGAAGCTCTGCCCGGCAGCGTGAGCCGCTGCGGCGGAGACATGACCCTGAAAGACTGGACGGCGGAGCATTTTGCACAGGACGAGGCCCTGATTTTTGTGGGAGCTGTGGGCATCGCGGTGCGGGCCATCGCGCCCCACTGCAGGAGCAAGGCCGCCGACCCGGCGGTGGTGGTCGTGGACGAGGGCGGGAACTTCGCCGTGCCGCTCCTGTCGGGCCATCTGGGCGGTGCCAACGCGCTGGCCCGGGCGCTGGCAAAAGCGTGCGGCGCGGTGCCGGTCATCACGACGGCCACCGACGTCAACGGCCTCTTCGCCGTGGACCTCTGGGCCAAGGCCCAGAACTGCGCTGTCCTTGAGCCGGAGCGCATCAAGCGGGTCAGCGGTGCTCTGCTGGCCGGGCAGACTGTCCGGTACTGGTCGCCGTGGCCGGTGGCGGGGGAGGCCCCCGCCGGGGTGGAAAAGGCTGACGCACCCGAAGCCGCCGACTTCGCCCTGACCCTCACGCCCCAGGGCGGGGCGCTCCACCTCGTCCCCCGCATCGGGGTGCTGGGGGTGGGGTGCCGCCGCGGCACGACGGCCCAGCAGCTGGAAGAAGCCTTCGCGGCGTTCTGTGCCGCGTCCGGCCTCAGCCCGGCGGCGGTCTGCGCCGCCGCCAGCATCGACCTGAAAAAAGATGAGCCGGGGCTTGCAGCGTTCTGCAAAGCCCACGGCTGGCCCATCACGTTCTATCCGGCCGACGAACTGCGGGCCGTGCCGGGACAGTTCACCCCGTCGGCCTTTGTGGCAAGTGTCACCGGCGTGGACAACGTCTGTGAGCGCTCGGCGGTAAAAGCCTCGGGCGGGACGCTCCTTCTGCCCAAAACGGCAGGCGGCGGCGTGACGCTGGCGCTGGCCGTCCGCCCTTTTGCACCCGATTGGAGGACAGAGCAATGAGTGAGAGTAAAAAGACCGTGTTCGTCGTGGGGCTTGGCCCCGGCGACGGACAGTTTCTGACCGTGCAGGCGCAGAGCGCCTTGCAGCAGGCCGAGGTGTTGTGCGGCTATACGGTCTACATCGACCTTGTGCGCCCCCTCTACCCGGAAAAAGAGTGCTACACCACCGGCATGACCCGGGAGATCGACCGCTGCCGCTGGGCGCTGGACACCGCCCGGGCAGGCCGGGACGTGGCGCTGGTCTGCTCCGGCGACGCCGGGGTCTACGGCATGGCCAGCCCGCTGCTGGAGCTGGCCGAAGAGTACCCGGACGTCAACGTGGAGGTCGTCCCCGGCCTGACCGCCGCCCTCAGCGGCGGGGCGGTGCTGGGTGCGCCGCTGGCCCACGATTTCTGCGTCATCTCGCTGTCGGACCGTCTCACGCCGTGGGAGGTCATCGAAAAGCGGCTGGCCTGCGCCGCTCAGGGCGATTTCGCGCTGGCGCTGTACAATCCCTCCTCCAAGGGCCGCCCGGACTATCTGCGCCGGGCTGTGGACATCCTGCTGGCAAACGGCAAAGCCCCGGACACCCTCTGCGGTTCTGTGCGGAACATTGGCCGGGAAGGGCAGGAAAAGCACATCCTGACCCTCAGCCAGCTCCGGGATACCGAGGTGGATATGTTCACCACCGTCTTTGTGGGCAACGCCGCCACCCGCGCGCTGAGCGGGCGGATGGTCACGCCGAGGGGGTACCGCCGATGAACGTCGTCGTTTTCAGCGGCACCACCGAGGGGCGGGAGCTTTCCCGCCAGCTGGCGGCGCTGGGCATCGAAGTCACCGTCAGCGTGGCCACCCCGCTGGGGCAGGAAGAGCAGGGGAGCACCCCCGGCGTCACCGTCCGGTGCGGGCGGCTCCTGCCCGATGAGATGGCTGCGCTCTTGGGGGATGCCGCCCTCTGCATCGACGCTACCCACCCCTACGCAGTGGAGGCGACCAAAAACATCAAAGCAGCGGCAGAGAAGGCCGGGGTGGAATACCTCCGCCTGCTGCGCCCGGCCAGTCCGCTGCCGGAAAACTGTCTCGTCTTTGGGAGCGCAAAGCAGGCGGCAGAAGCGCTGGCCGCAGAAGAAGGGAACCTTCTATTGGCCACCGGGGCCAAGGAGCTGGCGCAGTTCGCGGCCATCCCGCCCGAGCGGCTCTACCCCCGCGTCCTGCCCACGCTGGAAAGCATCGCGGCCTGCGAGGCGGCGAACATCCCCCACCGCAACATCATCGCCATGCAGGGCCCCTTCAGCTTTGCCCTCAATCAGGCCATGATGGAGCAGTTCCATATCCGCTGGCTCGTCACAAAGGACGGCGGCGCAGCCGGAGGCTTCGACGAAAAAGCCGCCGCCGCCTTTGCCGCCGGGGCGCAGCTGGTGGTCATCCGCCGCCCGCCCGAGCAGGGCGAGACGGCTTCCGAGGTGCTGAAACGCTGCAAGGAGATGATAAGATGAATGTGACACTCATCGGCATGGGCTCCGGTCAGCCGGAGAACCTGACCCTTCAGGGCCTGGCCGCACTGCGGCAGGCCGACCTCATCCTGGGCGCACGGCGTCTGCTGGCAGTTCTGCCTGCCGGCTGCACCGAGAATCGCGCCGCCGCCTACCGCCCCGACGAGGTGGCAGAGCTGCTGCAGACCTCCGGCGCAGAGAACGCCGTGCTGGTCTACAGCGGCGACACCGGCTTTTACTCCGGCGCGTCCTCCATGATGGAAAAGCTGGAGGCCCTCGGCGTCCGCGCCCGGGTGCTGCCCGGCCTTTCCAGCATCCAGCTGCTGGCGGCGGCGCTGGGCCGTCCGTGGCAGGGGTGGAACCTTGTTTCGGCCCATGGCCGCACCTGTGACCCGGTGGCCGAGTGTATGCAGGGCAGACCCACCTTCTTCCTCACCGGCGGCAGCGAAGACCCCGCCACCCTCTGCGCCCAGCTGGCGGCAGAGGGCTTCGGGGACGTGCAGGGCGTCGTGGGCCAGTGCCTCGGCACGCCGGAAGAAAAGCTCTTCCGCGGCAGCGTCAAAGAGCTGGCCGCAGGCCGCTTCAACAGCCTGAGCGTCCTTCTCGTGGAGGCGGCGGAGGTGCTGCCCCGCCGCGCTCCGGGCCTGCCGGACGAAGCCTTCGAGCGGGGCGACGTTCCCATGACCAAGCAGGAAGTCCGGGCCGCTGTGCTGGCGAAGCTGGCCGTCCACCCGGAAGACATTCTGTGGGACGTGGGGGCCGGGACGGGCAGCGTCAGCGTGGAGCTGGCATTGGCCGCGCCCCGGGGCCGGGTGTACGCGGTGGAGTGCAGGCCGGAGGGCTGTGCGCTCATCAAAGCCAACCGCGAAAAATTCAGGACCCGGAACCTCGTCCTCGTGGAGGGGCTTGCCCCCGCCGCCCTTTCGGACCTGCCCGCGCCGGACGCTGTCTTCATCGGCGGCAGCAAGGGCAGCCTTGCCGCCATCGTGGACGCCGCGCTGGATAAGAACCCCGACGCCCGCATCTGCGTGTCGGCCATCGCCCTTGAGACGCTTTCGGCGGCGGTGGCCGCGCTGACGGCCAAAGGCCGGACCGTGCAGGTGAGCCAGATCGCCGTCAGCCGGGCCAAGGCCGTGGGCGGGCTGCACCTGATGATGGCCCAGAACCCCATCTACCTCATCACAGGAGAATGACATGATACAGTTTCTGCTGGCGGCGCCCCGCTCGGGCAGCGGCAAGACCACCATGACCTGCGCCCTGCTCATGGCGCTGAAGCGGCGGGGCTGTGCGCCCTGCGCCTTCAAGAGCGGGCCGGACTACATCGACCCCATGTTCCACCGGGCCGTGCTGGGGGTGGAGAGCCGCAGCCTCGACCTCTTTTTCTCTGCGCCCGAGACGGTGCGCGCCCTCTACGCGAAGGGTGCCGCCGGACACGGTGCGGCG
>OFLZ01001849.1_pt1 | contig 11215 bp, 8 predicted proteins | sample 1541321 | NCBI WGS metagenome assembly OFLZ01 (sample SAMN04209223, study PRJEB22552) | human gut metagenome | biome: gut; material: feces | host: Homo sapiens | place: USA: Oklahoma | reverse complement strand
GATATATTGATGCCAATGGAAAGCGTAAATCAGTTTACAGCTGGAGATTGGTGGCTACAGATAGCGTTCCATACGGAAAAAAAGATAATGCACCTTTACGAGACCAGGAGAAGCTTATCAACAGAGATCTGGATGATATGATTGTTCCTGATGGAGGCGGCTTAACGGTTAGTCAATTAGTCAGCAAGTACATTGCGACAAAGACAGGCGTTAAGCATACAACCAGAGCAGGCTATGGAACAGTGATGAATCTGCTTGAGAAGGATCCATTCGGAGACAGGAGAATCGATAAAGTAAGATTATCCGATGCAAAAGAATGGCTCATCAAATTACAGCAGGTAGATAAGAAAAGCTATTCAGCAATTCACTCTATCAGAGGTGTTGTGAGACCTGCATTCCAATTGGCAGTTGATGATGATATATTAAGGAAGAATCCTTTTGAATTTCAGCTTGCAACTGTACTGGTAAATGACGCGGTCACTCGTGAGGCCATTACAAAGAAACAAGAAAAAACCTTTCTTGAATTTATTAAAAATGATGCGCACTATTGTAAATATTATGATGGTATGTATATTCTGTTTAAAACAGGGATGCGTATTTCGGAGTTTACAGGTTTGACGCTGAAGGATCTGGACATGGAGAATAGAACCATCAATATCGACCATCAGCTTCAGAAGACCGGGACGTTGGTTTACATTGATACAACAAAAACCTACGCCGGTACCAGAGGGATTCCGATGCAGGATGATGTGTATGAATGCTTTCAAAATATTATCAAGGCGAGACCTAAGCTTAAGGTGGAACCCATGATTGATGGCTATTCCGGTTTTCTTTGTTTTGATAAGGATGGTAAGCCGATGGTGGCCATGCACTGGGAGAAATATTTTCAGCATGCAGTGCAAAAGTATAATCGCATTTATCGCATTCAGCTTCCAAAGATCACACCACACGTTTGCAGACATACGTATTGCTCTAATATGGCTAAGTCCGGAATGAATCCTAAAGTGCTTCAATATCTGATGGGACATTCAGATATCAGTGTCACTCTCAATACCTATACACATCTTAAATTGGATGATGCGATAGAAGAAGTAGAGAAGCTTGCACGTATGCAGGCAGAGGCAAATGAAGAGTTTAGACACATGGGGTTGAAGGATGATATACCAACAAAGAATGGTGGCAGAAAGCTTGACTAAGACAGTATAAAGACTGAAGACTTCAGAATTTTATTGCCGATTTCTGAAAGGGAAAATCAAGGTTGTAAAAGGATGAAATGTAGCATACAGAGCTAAGCTATGGTCTAAAAATGGTCTAAATACATTTTGGAACAATCATAGAGATTTGGATCCAAAATAGTAAAATATGAGTATTATCAGCCATTGGTGGTCAGTAAATGTTTCATAACATTTGCCGAAAATGCTGAAATGTAGATAGGATGGGCACAGGTTACAGGTCCTTAAAAAATTTTGAATCAAAAAAGACCAGAAATAGACCAGAAAAAGCTAATGGTCTAAACTTGAAAAAATAGTCCATTTTAGACCAATATTTAGACCGTTTGGTGGAATAAATATGCCGAGATAAACAAAAATAAGCCGAGAAATAGGAAAATGGTCGATAGACTGAAAATGTGCGCAAAGCCCCATAAAATAAGGAAAAACCGAGAAAATCCAAGATGAGATAGGAGTTAAAAATATATGATACGAGTACTTTTCATCTGCCACGGCAACATCTGCCGCAGCACCATGTCCCAGTTTGTTTTTCAGGATATGGTCAACAAAAAAGGTCTCACTGACCATTTTTATATTAACTCAGCTGCCACCAGTCGGGAGGAAATCGGAAATGGTCCTCATTATGGGACAGTAAACAAGATGAAACAGGTTGGGATTCCGGTTCTTCTCCACAGGGCTGTTCAGATGACAAAAAAGGATTATCGGGAGTATGATTATCTGATCGGCATGGACGAGGCAAATATTCGAAATATGATGCGGATTGCAGGCGGTGACCCGGAGGGGAAAATTCATATGTTACTTGATTACAGTGATTCACCAAGGACTATTGCGGATCCATGGTATACAGGAAATTTTGACGTCACATATGATGACGTTGTGGAAGGATGTACTGCCTTTTTGAATTATCTGGAGGAAAGAGGCAGGATTTTTTGAGTGGAATAATGCGAAATCAGTCATGTACGGAGAGTGATGCCTGTAAAATCATGGCACAGGCTGCTGCTGCCTGTCACAGAATAAAATAAAGTGTTTGTTTGGCGCTGCCGGAGGGAGAATTTGTCGATGAAAAATTCTTTACATCCGGCAGTATTGCTTATATACTGATAGCAGAGCAGCTCTTTTGGGAATCAAATCCCATTCTATTTTCTTAGCTGTAAATGAGTAAACATCAAACAGCGCATAATAGAAACTGCAGTGTGTGCATATAAGAACAGGCAGCTTTTATAGATAGACTGTATAGGGATAATGAAATAAAAAATTCGTGTGATTTTCCCAATGTGCTTATTTACAGTTCTTAAAACGTAATCAGACCTGGAAGGTCTTATTACCGTATCTAATCAATATCATGGGTGTTTCGCCCGGGCTTACAGGAAAGAATGAGGAGTATAAATGCAGGAAGGTTATGAATGTTTTGTAGAGGACTTTCGCCAGAGGCTTCTGGAAGCCACAGGATTTGGGGCAGAAAGAATTTATTATAAGAAAAAGGAAGAGTACCCGGTTACGCCGGGGGACCGATTGTTTATAAAGCGCAGGGAAGCCGGGGAAATTGCAGAAATCTGTGCACTGTATATTTCAGATCTTTATGAAGAATATTGCCAGGGAGCAGAGATAGAAGAGCTTCTCGGTGATGTTATGAAACGGCTGGAAAGTTTTTCGAAAACAGACATTGCTAAAAAGGTTAAACTTCTGAATGATTATGAAAAGATAAAAAAAGAGCTTTTTATCCGGCTTGTAAATGTACAGAGGAATAAAAGTGATCTGGAAGATGCTGTGTGCAGAGTTCTGGGAGATATTGCAATGGTTCTTTATGTAAAGATGGGGGAAATGGAGCATTATATGACCAGTATGAAAATTAAGCGGCATATGATAAAAAACTGGAACAGGGAAGAGGATGAGATATTCAAAGAAGCTCTTTTGAATACATATTTCATTTCGCCTCCAAGAATTTACTGTTGGGAAAAAATGATTTTTGACCCAAGATATGACGGGGAAAATTTTATGAATATACTTGCTGATTATCCCATCAGAAAGGATGCAATAGGAAATTGTCTGAGTACGGTAAGAAGGACAAACGGTGCAGTTGCAGTTTTTCTTCCGGGAGTAGCAGAGCGACTGGCAAATCTTTTTCAGGGAAGCTTTTATCTGGTGTTTACCAGTATACATGAAGTGATGATTCATAATGCAGCAACTGCAAAACCGGAGGATCTTCGCAGAGTTCTGGAGGATACCGTAAGGGATACCACGCCGGAAGAGGATTTCCTGACACTTAATATTTATTTTTATGACAGGGATACAGGCCAGTTCAGCCTCTGTCAGACACAGGAGGCAGAAGAAGCCTGATATTTTAGAAAGGCAAAATGCACTGGTTCTGATGAAAAGATAACGCAGGGGAAAAGTATGCATATACTGTCATAAAAGGAATATCAGGGGGAAACACCTTTGGCATATAAAATTGTACTTGACGCAGGACACGGCGGAGGTGATCCGGGAGCTGTTTATCAGGGAAGACAGGAGAAAGATGATGCGCTCAGACTCACCATGGCTGTAGGAGAAATTCTGGAAAGAAACGGGATTGATGTGGTGTATACCAGAACCGAAGATATATATCAGACTCCATTTGAAAAGGCAAAACTTGCAAATGAATCCGGGGCGGACTATTTCATTTCTTTTCACAGAAACAGCAGTCCAAGAGATAATCAGTATCAGGGCGCTGAGGTGCTGGTATATGACCGCAGTGGAATAAAATATGAGATGGCTGAAAATATACTTGGAGCGTTGGGGGAGGCTGGATTCCGTGAGATAGGCGTTAAGGAACGTCCCGGTCTGGTGGTGTTAAGGCGCACAAAAATGCCTGCACTTTTGGTTGAAGCTGGATTTTTAAATACAGATTCAGATAATGAGATATTTGATCAGCAGTTTGAGAATATGGCGGAGGCCATAGCCGGAGCGATACTTGGAACGCTGACTGGGGAGACAGCAGAAGCTCCGCTTTATTATCGAGTACAGACTGGAATCTTCAGAAAACGGGAAAATGCAGACAGAATGCTGTATCAGCTGATGGAACAGGGATATCCGTCCTTTATCCTGGAAGACAACGGTCTCTATAAAGTGCAGACAGGAGCTTTTCAGCAGATAGGAAATGCAGTGGATATGGAACAGAGATTGCGCGATGCAGGATATAGTACTATAATTGTAACAAAATAAATGTTAAGTTTCATTTTGTTTACAGCAAAAGGGCACAATTTATTTCGGCATGTTTGTGATAAGATAAGTTTTGATAAGGAATTTTCAGTTTTTTGTAAATTACGGTCAGATACCTGGTGTGCTCTTAAAGTATAAACATGACAAAATAAATATTACAAATAAACAAATGCTAAATTTTGTGCAATATAGCTTTTAATTAATAAGTAAATACTGAAATTTTGCATAAAAAATTGTAATATACGGATATGAAAGAATTGTCAGAGTTTATATGGGTATTATATAGAGATACACAGATGAACCCTTATTTGATTTTTGGAAAATGCATATTTATAGAAGAATACGTGAGAAGAAGAAAGATAAACTATATAAGGATAAACGGAAGAATTTTTGCAGGATTTCCGGAAAGTAAATTGATAGATAAAAGCCTTGTAGTAGGAGGAAAGTACAAATGACAGAGTATGAGAAATTTTTGCAGGAACTGGAAACATTTATTTTTGTGGAAAACAAACCGGAGAAAGCAGATATTATTTTTGTTCCGGGAAATGGCTATCCGCAGATGGCAGAGCAGGCAGCCATATTATATAAGGAAGGAATTGCCCCCTGTGTTCTTCCAAGTGGAAGATGCAGCGTTATGCTGGGAAAGTTTGCGGGGGTTCAGGCAAAAGCTGATAAATACTATGAGGAGTATCAGACAGAGTGGGATTTTCTGAAGGATGTTCTTGTAAAAAACGGAGTCAATGAAAATGATATTTTAAAAGAAAACCGTGCTACTTTTACCTGGGAAAATGCAAAATATTCCAGAATGGTTACAGATGGTAAGGGAATATCTGTAAAAAAAGCTATTATATGCTGCAAAACCTATCATGCCAGAAGAGCGTTGATGTATTATCAGAAGGTATATCCGGAAACTGAATTTCTGGTATGTCCTTCTGAGGCGGATGGAATTAACCGCAGAAACTGGAAAAATACAGAAGAAGGAATTCAGGCAGTCACCGGGGAGGCTACAAGAATCATAAGCCAGTTTTCTCTGATGATGGAATAGAGTAAAAGGACCGAATTATACAAGGGTCCTTTTTTACTGTACAGCAGCTGGAATTTGTGGGTGGAATCATAATGCACTATAATCGATAAAAGAACAAATTTGAAAAAAAGAACAAAATCATCACAAATTTGTCTTTATAAAATGCACATATAGAGCTTACTCTCTCTTTTGTGTCCGTATATTATGGATTCTATTGCGCAGAATTCGATATTTACTCATTTATAGCTATAATTATAAATGAGTAAATACAGGATAAAATTCCATAGCTACAGGCAATCTGGAATGCATTTTTACCTGATGCTATGGATGAAGTGATACAGTATTGTACCACTTTAGACCAGATTACTGAAAACAGGAGAACAGTGATACAGTACTGTATCAATTTTCGGACAAGATTCCACAAGCTGCTATGGTATGTTTTTGCAAAAATTCTGAGATATCCAGGTCAAAATGCCATTATGGCAGAAATATTGTAATTCATCCGGTTCAGATCACAGAGAATGAAGAGAAAAGTGATACAATACTGAAACATAGCCAAAACATGCTAAAAAATTATATTTTAGGGGTGTCGAAAAAAATAGAACTATGATATAATACCTATGTCGTAATGTGAAATATTCTGTTACGAAATGTTTACAAAAACATAAAAATCTGATATATTAAAAACGAATGAAAACAGAAAATCTGTTACAAACAGTTTTCGGTTATAAAATAGATGAAATTAATGATTATTTATTGATGTTGATAATAGATGAGGTGTAATAATGAAAAAAAATAACGGTAAGAGAAATGTACAGTTTTTGGCAGCAGCGGCATTAACAGCAACATTAATGGCAGGGCAGGTCCAGCCGTCGGCAGTTTACGGAAGTGAAACCATTCAGGTCAGCAGTCTGATTCCGGATAATGTGACAGTGGAACAGCCGGTACCTCTTTCCGAGATTTCTCTTCCATCCAGTGAATATGGCATTTTATCATGGGCTGACGAATCAAGCGTACCGTCTGAGCGCGTACAGTCTTATGATGTTGTTTTTCGTCCCTATAATCAGGCAGATCTTTCCAAAATATCCGGCTGGGACGGAAGTTCTGATGTGATCTACAGCAGTGTGACAGTAGTAGTGAGCGGTATCGAAGAAAATGAATCCCAGGAAGAGGAATGGTCTGAGGATCAGGACGACAGCCAGTGGGAGGAAGAAAACAGCGGCACAGAAGAGAATGACAGCCAGGAATCAGAAGACCAGAACACTGGCTCCGAGGGCGAAGATACTGGTGAATCTGACTCAAATGGACAGGAAAACGAGGGCTTTCAGCAGAACAGTGGCGGTGATTCTGCAGATGAAGACAACAATAACTCTAACGGAAACCAACAGTCAGAAGAGGAATCTCAGCAGAACAGCGATTCTACAGAAGAGAATGGCAATCAGGAGTCCGAAGACCAGAATGCTGGCTCCAAGGATGAAGATACCGGTGAATCCAATGGAAACGGACAGGAAAACGGTGAGTCAGAAGGGGAGTCTCAGCAGAATGGAGAATCCCAGGATAATGCCGGAGATAAGGAAGATATGCCGGAAACAGGGGAAAAACCAGAGGTATCTGTAACCCCAGAGCCAACCGTAACACCGGAAGTATCAATAACACCCGAACCAACCATAACACCAGAAGCATCAGTAACTCCGGAACCAACTGTAACTCCGGATGCCGATAAGGATAATATTTTTGAACAGGAAGATCAGAAAGACCAGCGTCCGTCAGATCTGGAAGAGGATCTTACAGAGGAAGAAAAAGAAGAGATGGCTGCGGTAAACCACACCAGCAATGGGATTTCTGTGTCTGGAATTAATCTGCCGTGGTATGTTCAGTTCAGAGCAACCAGTGGAGAAGGTTATCAGTTCACAAATGAGACAGAAGCAAATCTGTTTAAATCATATGAATTTGAACTGTGGGATCTGAGAAATAATACAGAATATGAAATTCCGGACGGAGAATATATCAGTGTTACAGTTCCGGTAAAAGCCGGCTATACATACACCATTGAGCATCTTCTGGACAGTGGGGCAATGGAGACAATTGTTCCAAGTGTGGAAGGAAGCACCATGGTATTCAGTACTCATTCCTTCAGCCCCTTTGGTATTGCAGGAAGCAAACCTCTTGTAGGAGGAGAAATTCAGGAAGACGGATACGGGGATTTAGTGCCGGTTGCAACAGTAACACCTACGGCTGCTGCAGGAGTAACAGCAGTTCCGGAAAAGGATGACAGCAGCAGTGTACAGAAACCTCAGGATAACAGTAAGGATTCTGACAAACAGACAGATACATCAGAGGACAGCAGTAAAGAAGCTGAGGAAAATGATGGCAGTTCCAAATCTGCGGTGAATACAGGAGACAACACAATGATCGCGCCTTTTATAATTCTGGGTGTGGTAGCTATTGTGGTAGTAGGTGTGATTATTTACTTCAGAAAGAAAAAATAAATCATAGTAAGGCATAAGAAAAAAGCCCTCCCATATAATGTTATGGGGAGGGCTTTTTTTATGAAAACAAAAACTGTTTTAAGATCATTGTTTCTTGCATATGGCCTGACAGGTGTCTGTCTTCTGTTTCTGGCATTCCTGGTATTTCAGTTTGATTTGGGACTGGCGCCGGTATCAGCGGGAATTGTGGCAGTGTATGTAATCTCCTGTCTGGCAGGGGGCTTTATGGCAGGAAAAATCATGCGAAAGGATAAATATTTCTGGGGGATTTTAGTAGGCCTTGCATATTTTATACTTCTTGTTTTGGTATCCTTTGCCGCAGAAGGAAAGTGGGATATGTCTTTTCAGCATTTGCTGACTACTTTTTGTATGTGTCTGGGCGGAGGGGCTCTTGGAGGCATGCTGGCATAACCTAAAAAAAGACTTTTATTTGAGAGAATTTTATGCTATACTATGCTCAGACAATTATATATACATAAGGAGGATATACAATGGAGCATATCAGAACATTAAATACAAAAAATCTGCAGAACACAGTGAAAAAAGGTGGATGTGGTGAGTGCCAGACTTCCTGCCAGTCAGCATGTAAAACTTCCTGTACTGTAGGAAATCAGAGCTGCGAGCATAAATAAGGCGGAGTTCAGGGAAGTCAGTTAAGCAGCGGGGAAATCCGCTGCTTATTCTTTTTAGCAGGAAGATCTGCCTGAAATAAAAAGGCAGATCTGGAAGGCTGAGGTACACAGTCCCTGAGAATAGGAGAGAGCAGGAACCTGCAGAAAAACAGGTTCACCTGGCTTTTGAAGTGGGTTCAGGACAGATGAAATCTGTCCTGGATTTTTCAGGTATAATTTACAGGAAAGGATTTCAAAAAAATGAGTCTGATTCACAGATACCAGAGCAATGGATATAATATTGTTCTTGACATTAACAGCGGATGTATTCACCTGGTAGATCTTGTAACTTATGAGGTTCTGCCATGTATGGAGGAAGGTCTTTCAACAGACGAGACAGTGGAAAGGCTGAAAGACAGATTCAGCCCGGAAGAGATCAGAACTTCGGTTTCGGAATGTGAAAAGTTGAAAGAAGAGGGAATGCTTTTTACCAGAGATATTTATGAAAGCGCAATTGACGAGTTTTCCAAAAACAGCCGTCCGGTTGTAAAAGCGCTTTGCCTGCACATTGCCCATGACTGCAATCTTGCCTGCCGCTACTGTTTTGCGGAGGAGGGAGAATACCATGGAAGAAGAGCCCTGATGTCCTTTGAGGTTGGAAAAAAGGCCCTGGATTTTCTGATTGCCAATTCCGGATCCAGAAGAAACCTGGAGGTGGATTTTTTTGGCGGCGAGCCGCTGATGAACTGGCAGGTTGTAAAAGATCTGGTCAGATACGGAAGAGAGCAGGAAAAGCTTCATAACAAGAAATTCCGATTTACTCTTACCACCAACGGTGTTCTTCTTGATGATGAGGTAATGGAGTTCTGTAATCGTGAGATGTCCAATGTTGTTCTCAGCGTGGACGGCCGTAAAGAGGTACACGACTACATGAGACCATTCCGCAAAGGCGCCGGAAGCTATGATCTGATCATGCCGAAATTCCGGAAATTTGCGGAATCCAGAAATCAGGATAACTATTATGTGAGAGGAACCTTTACCCATCATAATCTTGACTTTTCAAAGGATGTCCTTCATCTTGCAGATCTTGGGTTCAAACAGATTTCTGTTGAGCCGGTAGTGGCTCCGGACGAAGAAGAGTATGCGATCCGCAAAGAAGATATTCCCCAGATTCTGGAGGAATATGATACGCTTGCAAAAGAGATGATCAAAAGAGAAAAAGAAGGAAAAGGCTTTAATTTCTTCCATTTTATGATCGATCTTACAGGCGGTCCCTGTGTGTACAAGCGGCTTTCCGGCTGCGGTTCAGGAACAGAGTATCTGGCAGTGACTCCCTGGGGAGATTTTTATCCCTGTCATCAGTTTGTGGGCGAGGAAGAATTCCTGATGGGAAATGTAGACGAGGGAATTACCAGACCGCAGATTCGTGAAGAGTTTAAGGGCTGCAATGTTTATACAAAGGATGACTGCAAAGACTGCTTTGCCAGATTTTACTGCAGTGGGGGCTGCGCAGCCAATGCATATCACTTCCAGAAGGACGTAAAGGGCAGTTATGAGATTGGATGCGAGCTTCAGAGAAAGCGTGTGGAGTGTGCGATCATGATCAAAGCTGCACTTGCAGAGTAAGTGTTCATAAAAATCTGTCCGGCAGTTACTGACTGACGGAAGGGCTGGGAATGAGACGCTGATGATCAGTTTTTTATACGGACAGGAAGTTCGGAAAAGAAAGCCGACACACCGGCTGCTCCATTCTGATACAGCCTGAGTAATAAGATGGATAATTCCTTACGGACTGTAAGGGATATTACCCATAAATATATTGTAGTAGAAGGGAAAAACAATGAAGAAAAAAAGAGGAGTCATTGTACTGGTCCTGACTGCGATCATTACGGTTTTTCTGTGCTATACTGCAGCTGTGGGTCTGGGTCCTACCGGAACCGGAGCGGCAAAAAATATTAAGACCGGTCTTGATCTGTCAGGCGGTGTAAGTATTACTTACGAGGCAAAGGACAAAAACCCGAGCAAGGAAGATATGTCAGATACTGTTTATAAAATGCAGAAGCGTGTGGAACAGTACAGCACTGAGGCGCAGGCATATCAGGAAGGTGACAACCGTATTACGGTAGAGATTCCCGGCGTAACAGATGCGGACAAGATTCTTAATGATCTTGGAAAGCCAGGTTCTCTGTGCTTTATCGAACAGACAGACAAGGATGGAAACCAGAACTTTGTTGCCGGTGAGAAAAACTATGAGCTTACAAGAAGCCTTGATGACATCAGAGAAGCCGGTTCGGTAGTACTGGAAGGTACAGATGTTGCAGATGCAGAAGGCGGTACTTACCAGAATGAAAACGGCGCAAGAGAATATGCGGTAAGCCTGACACTTACAAAGGAAGGCAAAAAGAAATTTGCTGAGGCAACAGAGGCAAATGTAGGAAAGCAGATTGCAATTGTCTATGATAATGCTGTTTTGAGTGCGCCTACCGTACAGGAAGCGATTACAGGCGGACAGGCAGAGATCAACGGAATGGGCGGTGTAGAGGAAGCGCAGAATCTTGCATCCTATATCCGTATCGGTTCTTTGAGCCTGGAACTTGAAGAGCTGCGCTCCAGCGTAGTTGCAGCCCAACTGGGAGAAGAAGCAATTACAACAAGTGTGGTTGC
>OFLZ01001835.1_pt1 | contig 11286 bp, 10 predicted proteins | sample 1541321 | NCBI WGS metagenome assembly OFLZ01 (sample SAMN04209223, study PRJEB22552) | human gut metagenome | biome: gut; material: feces | host: Homo sapiens | place: USA: Oklahoma | reverse complement strand
CGAACACGAACACCAACGCGAACGGCCACATGAACTTCCAACCACGCCAATCCGCCTTGTGTTTATTGACACGCACGGTTGCCGAATGCAGTGGCATATTGGCAACAACTTCCGTTGCTGACATCATTCCTCTCCTTCGAGGCAATACCATTTCACAGGGCAATTTACACCCCCGTAAAACAGCTCCTTCCAAATGTTTGCGTTATCATAATAACACCATATTCCAAAAGTGTCTACTTTTCGCACATTCTAGACCACATATTCACTTCATCGAACAAATTGCATGGTGACGAAAACAATACAGAAGTAAGCATGTAAAATTAAGCACAGTACGCATTTTCGTTCGGAAGGTAGATACACATGGCACGCAACTCAGTCTCGCTGCAAGACGTCGCCAGGGAAGCAGGGGTTTCACCGCAGACCGTTTCCCGAGTGGCTAATGGGAGCGATGCCGTACGCCCAGCGACGAAACTTAAGGTCGAGGCAGCCATGGAGCATCTCGGATACAGGCCGAATTATGCGGCACGTGCTTTGAAAAGCGGACATTTCAACAATGTTGGTGTACTGCTTTCGCATATGTCGGCCTACGGGAACTCACGTATCCTCGAAGGCATCACTACAGCGGCCGCGAATAGCGGCTATTCCATCACCATTCGCCCCTTGGATAACCTGCAGGATCAGTCACTCGCCGGCGCACTGAAACTTGTGGAAGGCCTCCCCCTCGATGGTGCAATCGTGATTATGGAACGCGATTTCACCGACTTCAACCAGTTCAAGCCATCCGACAACCTACCTGTAGTGCTTATTTGCGAGGAACCGGCAAACCACTGCCCCACCATCGATTCGGACTCGTATGGTTGCGCCACTGCAGCCGTGGACTTTTTCCTGTCGAAGGGGCATAAAACTGTGTACCACATCGCAGGCCCCACCGTTTCACGCGCAGCACAGAGCCGCATCAGAGGGTGGCGCGACGCATTAGCGCAAGTCGGCATTCCCACACCACCCATGTATTACGGCGACTGGGAAGCAGATAGCGGCTACCAAGCCGGATTGGCCTTGGCTCACGAAAAGGATTGCACCGCAATTTTCGCAGGCAACGATCAAATGGCATACGGTGCCATGCTTGGCCTGAGGACAGCAGGAAAGCGCGTTCCCGAAGATGTCAGCATCATCGGTGTGGACGATTCACTCCGCGGCGTTGTGCCCCGTCTTGAACTGACCACCATACGGCTCAAGCTCAGAACTGTGGGAAAAGAGGCTTTTTCCATGATCGAGCAACAATGCAATGGCAAAAAAGTGCCTTCTGGAATCAAGAAACTTATCACCCCCGAATTCATCGACCGCGGATCCGTGGCGGAACTCGACTAATCGCAATATCTCGCGACTTTAATCAACGCAATCAATCAAATCAGCCAATACGAAAAGCGTCTCTCCAGCGTGGGTGAACCACGTGGGAGAGACGCCTTCTAGATTGAACGAAAAGCTGAAATCGGGTGAAATCAGGCTTCGATGCCGAGCTGCTGACGTTCCTTCTTGGAATACATGAACGCCGGAAGCTGACGGCCCTGCTTGAGCCAAGCATGATATTCGGCGGTTGCCGCAAACTCCACGTCGGAAGCGGAATTCAGACAGGTCTCCACGGAATCCTGGATGACGCCGATGATGAAGCCAACGCCCACCACCTGCATGGCGATGTCATTGCTGATGCCGAACAGCGAGCAGGCCATTGGAATAAGCAGCAGCGAGCCACCGGCCACACCGGAAGCGCCGCATGCGCCGAGCGCCGACACCACAGACAGCAGAATGGCGGCCGGCAACGAAATCTGAATGCCCATCGTATTGGCGGCGGCCATGGCCATGATGGTGATGGTGATGGCGGCACCGTTCATGTTGATGGTTGCGCCCAACGGAATGGACACGGAATACATGTCTTTATCAAGACCAAGCTTCTCGCACAGCTGCATGTTGACCGGAATGTTCGCAGCAGAAGAACGCGTGAAGAATGCGGTCAGGCCGGATTCCTTGAAGCAGCGGTACACCAGCGGATACGGGTTGCGATGCAGGTACAGGAAAATGACCAGCGGGCCGAACACGAGCACCATCAGCAGCATGGTGCCGACGAGCAGGAGCAGGAGGCTACCGTACTCGGTGAAGGCCGCCAAGCCGTTTTCGGAAACGCTGGTGAACACCAAGCCCATAATGCCAAACGGGGCGAGATTGATGACCCAACGAATCACCTGAGACACGCCATCGGCCACATTGGCAAGGAACGACTTGGAGCTTTCATTGGCAATGCCCTTCATGGCAAGACCGAACAGGCAAGCCCACATCAGAATGCAGATGTAGTTGCCGTCGATCATGGCCTGAATCGGATTGGCCACGATATTGGTCAGCAACGTCTGCACAACCTCGCTCAAGCCCTGCGGCACCACATCGGCGTCAGCGGCATCGCCCAACGATATGGTCTGCGGGAACATGCGAGACGTCAGCACCGCCACGACGGCGGACAGGAACGTGGTGAACAGATACAGGAAAAGCACCGTGCCGAAACGGCCGTCAAGCTTGGAATTGCCCTGGGCCAAAGCGCTTGCCACCAGCACAAACACCAGAATCGGAGCGACGGCCTTCAATGCGCTTACGAACAGGGTGCCGAATTCGCCGATCCACGTCATATGCGGAACGACCAATGCCAGTGCGGTACCCGCGATAAGACCGACGATAATGCGGATAATCAGTGACACGCCGTTATATTTGTCGGCAACGCCACGAAGCGCTTTTGAAATATGGTTCATATTCTCTCTCGTTCTTTCCAGCCGGCTTGCCTTTGCCAGCCAGCACAACAAGAGCACATCCTAATCACGCTCGATAACACGAAATGTAAAATGTCCGATTATAGGGACGCGCAACTTCAACACGCCATAGCGATGCGAGCAAATATCAGTACAGCGATGGACAGTTTTTATATATCTTGATTCAGCGAGCAATACCTGCTGATCAGACCGTTAATCAGCCAAGCGGCACTTTCGAAACGAATGTACGAGGCTCTCCCGTCACCGGATCGTCGAAGCGTAACTCACGAGCCACCAATTCCAACGGCTGCGAGAAATCATCGTAAGAACGCTGCACAATATTCGGGTAGAAATCATCGCCCAAAATCGGCAATCCCAACGAATTCATATGCACACGCAACTGGTGCGTTTTGCCGGTTTTCGGGTGCAGCACGTAATTCACATATGCTTTGCCGTCGATGCAACGTACCGTGCTCCCCCGCTCAATCAACGTTTGCGCATTGATGGTTTCCGGAATTTCGTACGCCTGAAGTCGCCCGCGATCCTTGCAAATATGCGATGCTCGGATTGCCGGAAAGGGTTGATGCCTGTCGATTCTTACGATTGTTCCGTACTGCGGATGCTGTTCGGGGGCAAGCGGCGCCAAACATTCATAGGTTTTGATGGTTTTGCGATTCTGGAACAGCATTTGGTAAGCGCCGCGCAATTCCGGTTTGCGCACAAATACGATGATGCCTGCGGTAAGTCGGTCCAAACGGTGCGCGGGAACAATATCAGGTTCGCCATACTGTTCCCGAAGTCGAATCAACGCGGTTTCGCGATACCACATGCCGCGCGGTGTGGTGGCGAGAAAATGCGGTTTGTCAACCACGATAATCGCATCGTTCTCGTAAAGAACCTCACATTCGACCGGAATGCGAGGTTCTTCAAGAACGTAACGATGCCTCTTCTGCTGACGCTGTTGACGCATCGTATGAACGATTACTCCACGGTGACGGACTTGGCGAGATTACGAGGCTTGTCAACGTCGTAATTCTTCAGCTTGGCCATGTCCATGGCGAATAGCTGCAGCGGCACCACGTCCACCAGCGGGCTCATCAGCGTCGGGCAGGCCGGACGCCAGAACACCACATCCGCATAGCGTTCAACATCGGGGTCGTTCTCTTCGGCCACGGCGATAATGTACGCGCCACGGGCCTTGACCTCTTCGATACCGGAAATAACCTTGGCGTGCAGCACATTGCGGCCACGTGCCGGCGGCACGATGAACACTACCGGTTCGCCTTCGTCCACCAATGCGATCGGACCGTGCTTGAGCTCGCCGGCCGCGAAACCTTCGGTGAAGGTGTAGGCGATTTCCTTCAATTTCAACGCGCCTTCCATCGCGACCGGGTAGCCGACATGACGGCCCAGGAACAGGAAGGACTTCGCATCGACCATCTGCGCGGCAGCATCATGCACGGTCTTGGTCTGCGTATCAAGAACCCACTGGATCTTGCGAGGCATGTCTTTGAGGGAATCCAACGCCTGCGCGATCTCGTCGCGGAACATCGCGCCCTTGACCTGCGCCAAATACAAGCCAAGCACGTAGGCGGCAGTAATCTGCGCCACGAACGCCTTGGTGGAGGCGACCGCCACTTCCGGACCAGCGTGCGTGTACAGCACCGCGTCGGATTCACGCGGAATGGACGCGCCCTGCGTGTTGCAGATGGCCAGCACCTTCGAACCCTGCTCACGCGCGTGACGCAATGCCATCAGCGTGTCCATGGTTTCACCGGACTGCGAAATGGCCACCACCAACGTGCGCGGGGTGAGAATCGGATCACGATAACGGAATTCGTGGGCAAGCTCCACTTCCACCGGAATACGCACCCAATGCTCGATGGCGTATTTGGCCACCATGCCCGCGTAGGCGGCGGTACCGCAGGCGATGACGATAATCTTGTCGATCGCCTTGAAATCATGCTCGTCGATGCGAACCTCGTCAAGATTGAGATTGCCGTCCTTGCCAAGACGTCCCAACAGCGTGCGCTGCACCGCCGCCGGCCCTTCGTGGATCTCCTTGTCCATGAAGGAGTCCCAACCGCCCTTTTCGGCCGCGGAAGCATCCCAATCCACGGTATAGGTCTTCGGATCGGCCACGATGTTGCCCATGAAATCAGACACCACAACCTTATCGGCGGACACCATCACGGCCTGATCCTGGTCGATTTCCATGGCACGCTTCGTGTAGGCGACGAACGCGGCCACATCGGAACCGAGAAAATTCTCACCTTCGCCAAGACCAACCACCAGCGGCGAATCATGGCGAGCACCGACCACGATACCCGGCTGACGGCAGTCGGTGGCGAGAATCGTGAACGCGCCTTCCAGCATGCGCGCCAAGCGCCGCACGGCCTTGAACAGATCAGGCTTGCCGGTTTCCTCAACGATTTTCTCGCTGATTTTGCCTAGCAGTTTCGCCGCGACCTCCGTATCGGTTTCCGATGAGAAACGGTAACCTTCCGTCTGCAGATCAAGACGCAGCTGAGAGGCGTTTTCGATGATGCCATTATGAATGATGGCGACCTTGCCGTCACGCGAAGTATGCGGATGCGCGTTGATGTCATTCGGCACGCCGTTGGTGGCCCAACGGGTGTGGCCGATGCCCACGGTGGCCATCGGCATTGGATTGCGTTCCACGTCTTCGATTAGATTGGCGAGACGCCCCGCCTTCTTACGCACTTCCACATGATCCATGCCGGGCGCGGTCAGCGCCACACCGGCCGAATCATATCCACGGTATTCCAAACGCTGGAGGCCTTGGAGGCACACTTCCAACGGCTTGCCGCACGCGGTTTCCACATTTCCTGCATATCCTACGATTCCACACATAACACCTCAGCTTATCGGGTAATGGTGTCATTTTCGAAACGAAACCGTCTCATCGCGCTGAACCTTTGATATATGAACACAAAAATCCCCATGCTGACAGTTTTCAACATGGGGATTTTCTCAGCCATTCCCTTGATCGCAATCCTTACGACGAAGAGGTGTCTGATTCTTACGATTATGCTTGCGGCGATTTACAGCACGTGCTGCAGGAAGTCCTTGAATCGTGGTTCCTGCGGATTGTCGATGATTTCAGGACCGCCCTGTTCCACAACAACACCGCCGTCCATGAATACGATCTGATCGGCGACTTCGCGCGCGAAGCCTATTTCGTGGGTGACAACCACCATGGTCATGCCTTCTTTCGCCAAAGACAGCATGACGTTCAGCACTTCGCCCACCAATTCCGGATCGAGTGCGGAAGTCGGCTCGTCGAACAGCATGATTTCCGGCTTCATGGCAAGCGCACGGGCGATGGCCACGCGCTGCTGCTGGCCACCGGAAAGCTGTGCCGGATAGTGATCGAGGCGATCGCCCATGCCCACGCGATTCAGCTCTTCGATGGCAAGCTTGCGGGCTTCCTTTTTATCCATGTGCTTGACGTGGACTGGCGCTTCCATCACATTTTCGAGCGCCGTCATGTGCGGGAACAGGTTGAACCTCTGGAATACCATGCCCAGTTTGGAACGCTGCTCGGCCACTTCCTTGTCGTTCAGGGTCTGCAGCACCTGCTTGCCGTCCTTGTCGACGTACTTGTAGCCGATCATTTCGCCGTCGACGTCGATTTCGCCGCCGGTCAGCGTTTCCAACTGGTTGATCAAACGCAGGAACGTGGATTTTCCGGAACCGGAAGGTCCCAGAATCACCGTCACCGAGCCGGGCATAACCGTCATATCGACGCCCTTGAGCACGTGCAGGCTACCGAAAGCCTTATGCACCTGTGTGGCCTTCACTGCGGGAACAACACCGTTGGTGGTTGGTTCAGTCATTGCTCACTCCCCTCACGCGGTCATGCCCGCGAACGTTGCCTCGTTCTGCTTGGCGATATCGTCTTTCGGTTCGCCTTCGGTTTTGCCCGGCAGCGGCGGCTGCTTGCCGCGCGCGCCGGCCGGTCGCGCATCGAAGCCCTTGCCGAAATGCTTCTCCAGGCGAGATTGCAGCACCATCAGAATGGAGGTGATCACCAAGTACCAGATGCAGGCCACGATCAGCAGCGGAATCGGCTTGTACAGTCGGGTTGCGATTGCGGTGGTGGCGAACTGCAGTTCCAGCGTGAACGGCACGGCGTTGACCAGCGAAGTGGTCTTCAACATGCCGATGAACTCGTTGCCGGTCGGCGGAATGATGATGCGCATGGCCTGAGGAAGCACCACACGACGCATGATCATGGAACGCTTCATGCCCAGTGCCTTGGCCGCTTCGGTCTGGCCCGGATCGACGGCTTCAAGACCCGCACGCACGATTTCAGCCAGATATGCCGCTTCGTTCAATGCGAGACCCAGCCATGCCGCGTTAAACGCGGTAATGACGGACTGCGAGTCAATGCTCCAGAATTCGATGGAAGTGAACGGAATACCCACGCCGATGCGAGGCACCAACACGGCGAACAGACCCCAGAACACCAGCTGCGTATACACAGGGGTGCCACGGAAGAACCAAATGTAGAACCAGCTCACGCCACGCAGCACCGGATTGATGGACTTGCGCATTACGGCCAGAATCACTGCCAGAATAATGGCGATGCCCATGGAGATGACCGTCAGCAGCAGCGTGTATTTGATGCCTTCGAGCACATTCTCGTTGAACAGGTACTTCCAGACCACATTCCATTCGAAACGCGGATTGGTAAGCAGGCCCTGCAGCAGCATGGCGGCGAGCAGAGCGACGATGACCGCCGCCACAATCGGGCCCGTACGCTTAACCGGCAGCGCCTTGATGCGATTCGGAATATCGAGGCCGTCGCCGTCGATTTGTTTCTTCGCCATGATGCTTCAGTTCCTTCGTTGTTGATGTAAATAGTGGGGATGAAATCAGTCGAGATCGGTCGGGTTGATCTCAGCCTTGTCGAGAGCGCCGGATTCCACACCCCAATGCTTGAGGATCTTCATATACGTACCATCGTCCATCAGCTTCTGTACGGCCTTCTGCACGGCTTCAGCAAGCTGGGTGTTGCCCTTCTTGACAGCGATGCCCTGCTTGGCCACACCTTCGACGTCACCCAAGGCTTCAAGCTGTCCGTCGGTCTGGGAGATGGCATAGCCGGCGACCGGAGAATCGGCATAGAACGCATCGGCCTTGCCCGTAGCCACTGCGGTGGCCGCTTCGGCCTGACGCTTGTACGACATCACTTCGGCCTTGTTATCGGCCTCGCATCCTTTGGCGATGGTGTTGGCTTCCTCTTCCTGCACGGTGCCGGTCTGCACCGCGATCTTCGCGCCGCACATGTCGGAAGTGTCAAGCTTCTTCGGATTGCCCTTCTTCACGGCCCACGTGGAACCTGCACGGTAGTAGCTCACGAAATCCACGGACTGCATACGCTCTTCAGTGATGGTCATGGCGGTGATGCCCAGATCATACTTGGAGCCAATGGAAGGAATGATGGTGTCGAACATGGAAGACACGATGTTTGGCTTCAAACCAAGCGTCTTGGCGATGGCCTTGGTCATGTCGATATCATAGCCGACCGGAGTCTTGCCGTCTTCGGCATAGAATTCAGCCGGAGCGTACGAAAGCTCCATACCGGCGGAAAGCTCGCCGTCCTTCACCAGATCGCCGGACGGAACCAGCTTGGCCAGCTCGTCATCTTTTTTAATGGTGCTGACATCGTAACCGGTGGTAGTGTTCGACGAATCCGACGAATCGCCGGAATTGGACGCATCAGAGGTGCCGCAAGCGGCAGTGGAAAACAACATCGCCGCACTCAGCGCAAGCGCCACAACGGACTTGATCTTCAAAGACATGGTACGCATATCCTTCTTCTTATCTCTTCATTGCCATACCGAAAATCTCAACGCCATTCGGTTGCAGAGAACCTCAGTATCTCAAATAGGCACGATAAGAGCGCAATGCTACATGTACGTTACATTGCGCATACCTTACGTATCAGCCAAGAATCGCGCAATGTAGCTCCGTCGAATCACGGAAGATCCATATACGAAAACGGAAGACACGCGGATTTGACCCGCATGCCTTCCGTCATATCGGCGTCACAGTATCGCCGTGTGCGATGTCTGCCTTACGTTTGATCGTTCAGCCGAGGTCAGTCGGATTGATTTCGGCTTTGTCGATCGCTCCGTTCTCCACGCCCCAATGCTTGAGGATCTTCATATACGTGCCATCATCCATGAGCTTCTGCAGTGCGGCCTGCACCGCCTTCGCGATATCAACATCGAAGCCGACCGGGGTCTTGCCATCCTCCGCAAGGAATTCGGCGGGAGCGTACGACGTGTCCATGCCGACGGTGAGCTTGCCGTCCTTGGTGACTGATTCCGGCAGCATCGCGGCTATATCGTCATCCTTCGTCACGCCGGAAACGTCATAACCGGTGGTGTTCGACGACGACTCAGAATCACTGGAAGCCGCGGAATCGGACTTTTCCGATGTGCCGCACGCACCCAACGAAACGATCATGGCGGCGCTTAGTGCAAAAACAGCGAGTTTCCTCAGATTATTGAAAGCCATCGCGGATCCTCTCTTCATTCCCAACCGTATGAATACGGCCGAACCGAAGTCCTGCAGGCACCATAGAAAACGATTGCTACGGCCACGTTAATAGTACGCAAACTCTATTCGATATGCCGTTTTTCCTTACGAAAAAGCGGGTTTTGCCATATCACAATATGATCAAAACCCGCTTTGTTCCCAGCACGTCGCCAGTCATGCGATCATTGAACCGTCTGATCCGTGGACGGTTCAATCATGGAATTATTCGGCGCCCGGCGTATTGATTTCCGACGTTTCGATGGCACCGTCCTCGACACCCCAATACTTAAGGATCTTCAGATACGTACCGTCGTCGATGAGCTTCTGCACGGCCTTCTGTACGGCCTCATCCATCTGGCTGTCGCCTTTTTTGATGACGATGCCTTCCGGAGCGACGCCTTCGACCTTGCCCAGCATTTCCAGCTGTCCATCGGTTTGCGCGATGGCATAGCCCGCAACCGGCGAATCGGCATAGAACACGTCGGCCTTGCCGGTGACAACGTTCGTGGTCACATCGGTCTGCAGCTTGCTGGAGATCACTTCAAGCTTATCCTTGCCGTCGGCCTCGCATTGCTTGGCTATCTTGTTCGCTTCGGTCTCCTGCATGGTGGCGGTCTGCACGGCCACCTTCTTGCCGCACAGATCGGACGTGTCGATCTTGTTCGGATTGCCCTTCTTCACGGCCCATGCCGATCCGGCATCAAAATGGCTTACGAAATCAACCGCTTCCAAACGTTCCTTGGTCACGGTGAACGACGAAATGCCGATATCGTACTTGGATCCGACCGATGGAATGATCGAATCGAAATTCGCGGTTTCCGGATCCGCTTCAAGGCCGAACACCTGCGCCAAAGCCTTGGCGATATCGACATCGAAGCCAACCGGGGTCTTGCCGTCCTCCGCAAGGAATTCGGCGGGAGCGTACGACGTGTCCATGCCGATGGTGAGCTTGCCGTCCTTCGTCACATAATCGGGCAACAGTTTGGCGATGTCATCGTCTTTCTGCACCGACGAAACGTCATAACCCGTCAGTTCGCTCGCTTTCGAACCGCTATCGGACGAAGCCGCATCGTCGCTTCCATCACTGGTGCCGCATGCCGCTCCAGCAAACAGCATCGCAACGCTCAGCGCACACGCGGCAACCGCCTTCAGACTTTTCTTCGCTTCCATATCCTTCTCCTATGTCTCGCTCGGTCTATTCGACCGAATCTGAACCATACACTAGAGAGGGCAAGCTACAAAAAGATTACGGCCACCGCTGTATATCAGTATGTGAAACCGGAAATTTTCCGGTTACCACTTATCGCACCTGCTTGTTGGCATATCGCATGGCACGCAAGGCCTCACGCTTGTCTTGCTCCTCGCGCAATGCCTGACGCTTGTCGAATTCCTTCTTGCCTCGTGCCAATGCGATTTCCGCCTTGACTCGACCGTCTTTGAAATACAGGCTCAGCGGAATGATGGTGAAACCCTTGGCTTGGCTTTGACGAGCCAGCTTGTCGATCTGCGCCGCGTGAAGCAACAGCTTACGCTTGCGCTTAGGGGCATGATTGTTCCACGTTCCGTTGAGATATTCGGGAATATTGGCTCCCTCAAGCCACATTTCACCGCGACGGTCGATGGTAATGAACGATTCGGCCAGCGATGCGCGGCCTTCTCGAAGCGACTTCACCTCAGTGCCGGTCAACACCAGACCGGCTTCATACTTGTCTTCAATGGCATAGTCGTGGCGTGCCTTCTTGTTTTGCGCAATCGGCTTCACGCCTTGCTCCTTAGCCATGTCGGACCTCCTTTCCGGTTCTTCAAAGAAGTGTTCTGCAACGCAACAATCGACAATATCATGGGAGCGCGCCGCCCAACGATTCAGGCGGCGCTGTCGCGCACGACCTGTTCGTTTTCGACGCCCCACAGGGCGACCAGGGGC
>OFLZ01001830.1_pt1 | contig 11311 bp, 10 predicted proteins | sample 1541321 | NCBI WGS metagenome assembly OFLZ01 (sample SAMN04209223, study PRJEB22552) | human gut metagenome | biome: gut; material: feces | host: Homo sapiens | place: USA: Oklahoma | reverse complement strand
AGTACAACACAACATGCAGGCAGCAAATGCCAACAGAATGCTCAACGTAACAACAAGCGCACAGTCAAAGAGCACAGAGAAGCTTTCATCAGGTTACAGAATCAATCGCGCAGCAGATGATGCAGCAGGACTTACAATTTCTGAGAAGATGAGAAAACAGATCAAGGGACTTGACAGAGCTTCAACAAATGCAGAGGATGGCGTTTCAGCAGTACAGACAGCAGAAGGTGCCCTCACAGAGGTTCACTCAATGCTTCAGCGTATGAATGAGCTTGCAACACAGTCTGCAAACGGAACAAACTCTAACACAGACCGTAAGGCAATTCAGGACGAGATTGACCAGCTTACAACAGAGATTGACCGTGTATCAGAGACAACAAAATTCAATGAGACATATCTCTTAAAGGGTGACGGAGCAGAGAAGGCTCATAATGTAAATGCACATGATGCTGGACTTGCTGGAGTTACGCTTACAGATAAGGGTGATACAGTTGATGTAACATTAAAAGAGCTTAATGCTGGTGATAAGATTAGTATTGCAGGTAAGAATTATACTATTGGTGCATCAGCAGCTGAGGGAGAGGCAATGTTTAAAAAGGGACTTGGTCATGATACTCCAGCAGCTGGTGATAAAGCAACTTTGAATGGTGTTGAATACAAGTACTATGATGCTATAGCAGCAACTGGCGGTAACAAAGGAACTGCAGAAGGATGGTATTCTGTAGACCCTGCTACGTTAGACAATGCAAATAGTGCTGTAACAGCAGAAAAAACAACGGCTAATTTTTATGCCGAAGGAGCAACGACTAAAGTCGGTAATCAGTCATTTACTGTTATGAAGGGGGCTGATGATGGTATAGATGATAACGATTCAAGCATTATCACAGCTGGAAAAGCATATCAGTTACAGACCGCTGAAATAGTAAAAGCAAGCAACATAGGAACAGATACTGCAGCAGCTGCAGATAAGAATACAGGGGCATTAGCTGACGCAACAAATAAGTTCACTCTCACAAAAGGCAAAGTAAACTACAACGATGCCTTAAGCTTCAACCTGCACGTAGGTGCTGATGCTGACATGACAAACAAGATTGCAGTCAACATCGACTCAATGAACTCAGCAGGACTTGGAGTAAAGGGTATCAAGGCTGATACAGAGCAGGATGCTACATACGCAATCGATGCAATTGCAGATGCTATCTCAACTGTATCTTCACAGCGTTCAGCACTCGGAGCAGTTCAGAACAGACTTGAGCACACAATCAACAACCTCGACAACGTAGTTGAGAATACTACATCAGCCGAGTCTCGTATCCGTGATACAGATATGGCTGAAGAGATGGTTAACTACAGCAAGAACAACATTCTTGCACAGGCTGGACAGTCTATGCTTGCACAGGCAAATCAGTCTAACCAGGGTGTACTTTCACTCTTACAGTAATCATCTACAATTTAATGTTGTACAAAGCAAGAAGAGCTCGAAAGAGCTCTTTTTGTTATGCACTTTTTTCTATTAGAATGAAAAGTACAATCATTTATTCCCGAATAAATTGCAGACACCCCCTGTAAAGTAGTATAATAACAACAATTAATAAAGCTAATTGCACAAATGGGAATTGGCAATAAGCATGAAAAGAGGTTTACACTATGGACGTAAGAAAAATGAGAAACGAATTACTGGGAAAGCGCCTTGTGGCTGCGCTTGAGTCGCGCAACATGGAAGCCTACTATGTAGAGACAAAGGAGGAGGCTGTTAAGAAGGCACTGGAGCTGATTCCAAAGGGAAGCTCAATCAATATGGGCGGTGCCACATCGGTGAAGGAATGTGGTCTGTATGAGGCGCTCTTAAACGGAGAATATCAGTTTTATGACAGGGACAAGGTGTCTACGCAGGAGGAGAAGCAGGAGATAGCGTTAAAGGCATTTACATCGGATTATTTCCTTGGAAGTGTCAATGCGATGAGCGAGGATGGCGTATTTATCAATATTGACGGAAATGCAAACCGCGTGGCTGCATATGCTTACGGACCAAAACATGTGCTTCTTATAGTAGGCATGAACAAGGTCGTAAAGACTGAGGCAGACGCTATGAGCCGTGCGAGAAATGAGGCAGCGCCTATCAACGCACAGCGCTTTGGTATCGACACACCATGCTCTAAGAACGGTACCTGCTTTGACTGCAAGAGTCCGCAGTGTATCTGCTGTCAGATTCTGACCACACGCTTTTCAAGGGTGAAGGGACGTTTCCAGATTATTCTTGTGGATGAGAATCTGGGCTTTTAATATGTGAATTGGTCAGAAATTCCGGAAATTTTTATGCATTATACGAAAAGGAAGCATACGAAATGGGATATTTAATCAGTGAGACAACAAAAGAGGAACGCGAGGCAATTGTGGCTGAGTCGCTTGGCAATATCGAGGCTACATGCGATGGCTGCATGTCGGGGCTTGCCGAGATGTATCAGGACTATATTGACGGAAAGAAGGAGCTTCGTGAGATAAATATGGAGTTCAATGCCAGGTATGTGCACGGAGAGGATATGCCGGGGCGAAGCGGCTGTGGATATAAGTAATGTGAAACGGTTTGGGATAATTACCGAAGCCTAATGATATCAGGGAGACGCAGATGATTTCATGCAGGGATGTTAACAATTTACAAATGGACGGAATGGAGCTTGTGGCGGGAGCAGCAGGGCTTGATAGGATAGTGTCATGGACGTATCTGGTGCAGACAAAGCCTTATAAGGATCATATGAATCCGGGTAACTTTGCGCTGCTTGTGGTAGATTACAAGAGATTTTCCATGGACGAGGCATATGATGCCATGGTTGAGCTGAATGAGCTGGGGATATCTGGCTTTGCGATTTCGGTTGTGGAGGACAGGGAAGAGGCACCACAGAGGATGAAGGACAAGGCTGATGAGCTCAAGCTGCCGTTGTTTTATATCCGGTGGGAGAGAGCTACTTTTGTAGATATTGCGCAGAGCGTCGGAGAGCTGCTTTTAGAGACCAGTGTGGATAATAAAAGGACCGGGGACTACCTGTACAATCTGCTTTTTGGATATGAGGTAAATGATAAGTATATCGAGAAGATTTCTGCACAGCTTGGTCTGACCTTTGATAGACCGTACAGGGTGGGAATCATCGTGATAGACCGCAAATACGGAGTGAATCTGGAGCAGGATGAGCACACATATACATACTATACCGACTGCCTGAACCGCGAGGTTATCCATATGAAGAAAAAGCCTATGTATATGAGGTTTTTGAACAAATTTGTGCTTCTTTTTGAGGAGACAAAGGATATGGAGACGGAGCGTCAGATTGAAAGGATACTTGGGGACTTAGACAGTCGTGCACCATTTGCAGGGCTCATTCACAGCACATGCATACTCGGTGCTGCATACAGGAAGCCCGCGGATTTTGGCAAGAGCTATCAGGAGGCGAAAAATCTCATCCCCAAAAAGGATATTTTACCCAATCCGACCAACAAGAAGGTAATCAGTGCCAGCTCCATGGGCATATACAAGTATATGTTCAACAGTGGCAATCAGCAGGAAATCATGGATTATTGCAACGAGAAGTTAAAGCGGCTTGAGATGTATGACAATGCAAACGGCTCGTTTCTCATAGATACGCTGCTCAATTATTATATGTGTGGTTTTAATGTCCAAAAAACGGCACAGATGATGTACGTTCATCGTAATTCCCTGCAATACCGTCTGAAAAAGATAGAAGAAATACTGGAAATCAGCCTTGATGACTCGATGGAATATCTGGATGTAGTTAATTGTATTCTTGTAAAAAGGCTTATGTTTAATTAGTTACTGTAAAAATGCACAAACAAATTGTGCAAAATTAACATTGCAAAGCTGCTTCATTAAGTTTATTATACGAACTAAGCAAAGGCGCTGGAGAAAAACTCCGGCGCCTTTTCGTATTTCAATAATCAAGGAGGAAAAGCTTATGATGAAGAGAAGTAAGAGATTTGCAGCATTGATATTGACAGGTGTAATGGCAGTGACAACATTGTTTGGATGTGGTTCGTCATCAGGAGGAGCTGCTTCAGATAGCTCAGCGGCAGACAGCTCATCAAAGAAGGTTTTAAAGGTTGGTATGGAATGTGCATATGCTCCATTCAACTGGACACAGGATACAGATACCACACCGGACGGAAGCAAGGCAGTCAAGATAGCAGGCTCTGATTACTATGCATACGGCTACGATGTAGCAGTGGCACAGAAGCTTGCAGACCAGATGGGAATGGATCTTGAGGTACATAAGGTTGAGTGGTCATCAATCGGTATCTCACTCGATGCAGGAGATTATGACTGTATCATCGCCGGTATGGGCAAGACAAAGGAAAGAGAAGCGTCATACGCATTCACAGAGCCTTATTACTATAGAAACAACTGTATTGTTGTTAAGAAGGGCGGCAAGTATTCAAATGTAAAGGGTCTTTCAGATCTCGCAGATACAGGCTGCAAAGTAACTACACAGCTTGGAACAGGCTGGATTCCACTTTTAGACCAGATAAAGGGTGCTGAGCAGTCAGGAAACTTTGAGACTACATCAGAGTGCTTCCTCGCAATATCAAACGGCAGCGCAGATGTATGTGTAATCGATGTTCCGACAGCAGAGTCAGCAGCACTTACAAATGATGATTTACAGATTATCGAGCTGGATGAGAATGATACATTCACAGGTGATGATGAAATGGTAAATGTATGTATCGCAACAAGAAAGGATGATACAGCACTCAGAGATAAAATCCAGGATGCCATGAATGCAATCGGCTGGAATGACAAGGCAAAGATGGATGAGCTGATGGATCAGGTTCTGACACAGCAGCCGGCAGCCAACTAGTTGTTAGAGATTTATCTGATTCACGAAAAGATGAAAGACTGTGGGATGATGTTATATCGCATCATCCCACAATAGTCTGATAAACCGGCGTAAGCTGGGGATTAGAGAGATAAAAGTGAGGTAGCAGTATGATGATAAGTAATCCAAGTAATTCGTTAGAATGGATGGTATTTCTGGCGCAGAAATATTCAAGCATGTTTATCAAAGGAACCTGGCTTACGCTGTACATATCGGTAGTTGGTACATTGCTTGGCTTCGTATTGGGATATATCGTAGGCATAGTAAATGATGTAAAGCTTAACGATGGTGACAACATCGTAAAAAAGGTCCTTATCCGTATAGTAAAGGTGATATTTACAGTTTATGTTGAAGTATTCAGGGACACACCAATGATAGTTCAGGCGATGATTGTGTACTATGGAATACGTCAGATGGGCTATGAAAACCTGACACCTGTATTTGCAGGTATTCTCGTAACTGTATTAAATACAGGTGCCTACATGGGAGAGACAGTCAGAGCAGGAATCGGATCAATAGATATGGGACAGCGCGAGGGCGCATGGGCCATGGGAATGTCACCGTTTAAGACAATGCTCTATGTAGTTTTGCCACAGGCATTCAAGAACATCATTCCTGAGATGGCAAATACATTCCTTTTAAATCTGAAGATGACATCAGTGCTCAATGTTATCGCTGTGCAGGAGCTTTTCATGGCTGCCAAGACAGTCGGCGGAAACTACTACAAGTACTTTGAGTCATATCTGGTCATCGCGGTAATTTACTTTGTACTTTGCTTTGTATTTGATAAGCTCTTCAAGCTGATTGAAAAGAAGCTGCAGGGCAAGACAGACTATGCACTCGCAGTTGAGTACATGGACAATGAATAGGAGGCACAATATGAGTGAGACAGTAATTTCAATTAAGGATTTAAGCAAATCATTTGGTGATCATGAGGTACTCAGAAAGATTGATATTGATGTGCATTCCGGCGAGGTCATCTGTATTGTGGGCTCCTCAGGTTCAGGAAAATCAACACTGCTTCGATGCATCAACAAGCTTGAGAAACAGACCTCAGGAAAGATTTTATATCACGATAAAGAGGTCAGAAATGTACAAAAGGATATCAATGATTACCGTTCAAAGGTGGGAATGGTGTTCCAGTCCTTCAATTTGTTCAACAATATGACAGTGCTCCAGAACTGTATGCTTTGTACAAGAAGGGTGCTTCATCTGCCAAAGCAGGAGGCCTTTGACAGGGCAATCACACATCTGAAGGCAGTCGGCATGGCTCCTTATATCAATGCAAAGCCATCGCAGCTCTCAGGAGGACAGAAGCAGAGAGTTGCCATTGCCAGGTCACTCTGTATGAACCCGGAGGTGCTTTTGTTTGATGAGCCGACCTCGGCGCTTGACCCTGAGATGGTAGGAGAGGTGCTAAATGTCATGAAGGACCTCGCGAGGACAGGACTTACGATGATAATCGTCACACATGAGATGGCATTTGCCAGAGATGTTTCTACAAGAACTATTTTCATGGACTCAGGATATGTGGCAGAGGATGCAGCACCGTCAGAGCTGTTTACAAATCCTAAGAATCCAAGAACAAGAGAATTCTTAAGCAGATATCTGGCAGGCTAGATATGGTTGGTATTCAGAAGGAGGAAATGATAAATGGATAATTTTGTAGTAACCTTTGCCAGAGGATTTGGAACAGGTGGAAAAGCAATAGCATCACAGCTGGCAAAAGAGCTTGGAATACACTGTTATGAGAACCGTATTCTGACTCTTGCAAGCCAGCTGAGCGGACTTGACGAGAATGTGTTTCAGGAGGTAAATGAGAAGCTGCGTGAAGAGGGCGGATTTACGAGCTTTTTGCGAGGGCTTCCAAGAGCAAAGGGATATATATCAAGAAATGAGAAGTTCAAATCAGATGACAGGCTCTTTGAGTATCAGAGCCAGATTATCAACGAACTTGCAGACAAGGAATCCTGCGTCATAGTAGGAAAATGTGCCGACTATGTATTAAAGAACCGCCCAAATGTAGTGAGCATATACATTGAGGCACCGCGTGCATTCTGTGTGGAGCGTACCATAGCCAATATGGGTGTGACACCGGAGGTGGCTAATGCCACGATTGAGAGAACAGATAAGTTCAGGGCAGATTATTACAAGTACTATACACACGGAAATTACTGGACCAATCCGGTGAACTACGACCTGACACTAAACAGTGAGCGTGTCGGTGTGGAAAACTGTGTGAAGACGATAGAGCAGTATCTAATCATAAAGGGCTTTATCAAGGCTGATATGATTAAGCCGGTGTGAGAACTCATATAAAAAGTATATAACAAAAAATTGCAGCTCGTGTATTGAGCTGCAAATTTTTGTTATTATTATATAGATATGTCTATCCAAGCAAAGCCTTATCAGAAGCAAATTCCTCGCCGGAAACCTCCTCAAACTTCATGAGCAGATCCTCCACAGTGAGGTTTTTCTTTTCCTCGCCTGAAATATTAAGGACAACCTGTCCGTTATTCATCATGATGAGTCTGTTGCCGTGAGCGATGGCATCACGCATGTTGTGTGTGACCATCATGGCTGTCAGGCTGTTCTCCTTGATGATTTTGTCTGTGAGAGTGAGCACCTTTGCGGCTGTCTTAGGGTCTAGAGCAGCGGTGTGCTCATCCAAAAGCAGCACCTTCGGCTTCTGGAGTGAAGCCATGAGCAGTGTAACAGCCTGACGCTGTCCACCTGAGAGCAGACCAACCTTTGATGTCATTCGATCCTCGAGTCCCAGGTCAAGCTCCTTTAAAAGCTCGTGGAAATGCTCCTTTTCAGCCTTTGTGATACCCCAGCCAAGACCACGGCGCTTTCCGCGGCGCGCTGCAAGTGCGAGGTTTTCATCAATCTGCATGGTTGCGGTAGTTCCTGTCATTGGATCCTGGAACACACGTCCCAGAAATGATGCACGCTTGAATTCAGGAAGTCCTGTGACATCAACTCCATCAATGAGAATTGAACCATCATCAACAGGCCATGTGCCTGCAACGGCATTGAGCATGGTCGATTTTCCGGCACCGTTTCCACCGATAACAGTGACGAAATCGCCCTCCTCAAGCTTTAGGTTTACACCATTAAGGGCATGCTTTTCATTGATTGTGCCCGGATTGAAGGTTTTATGTACGTTTCTAATCTCTAGCATTTATTTGCCCTCCTTTGCATTAAGTGCTGCGGCAGAGCGCTTGCCGGCCTTTTTGAAGGAGGCCTTGCTCTTGCCCTTCAGGTAAGGCACTGCAAGGAAAATTGCCACGATGATTGCAGTGAAGAGCTTTAAGTCATCACTTGGCATCTGCAGCCACAGAACAATTCCGATTACAATGTAGTAAACAATTCCACCAAATATGACAAAGATAAGTTTTCCCATGAAATTCATGTGCTTTCCGAGGATTGCATCGCCGAGCACCTCACCGATGATAACGGCGGCAAGACCGATGACGATTCCACCACGGCCCATGTTTACATCGGAAAAGCCTGAGTACTGTGAAAGCAGGCCGCCTGAGAGCGCTACAATTGCATTTGAAAGCGCAAGACCGATGAGCTTCATGTTGTCGATGTTGATACCTTGAGCCTTGCTCATTGCAGGGTTGCAGCCTGTGGCACGGATAGCAGAGCCCTGCTCTGTTCCGAAATACCAGTAAAGCACTGCGATAATTACAACCGAGAAAATCACACCGACAATTATCGCATGTGTCAGATTACGTGATGAAAGCACCAGATTATATTTATCTGCGCTAAGTGCCTGGTTGGCGTGGCGTTGCATGATATTTAAGTTGATAGAGTAGAGCGCTATCTGTGTAAGGATTCCTGCCAGAATCGGAGGAATGCCGAGCTTTGTATGTAAGAGACCAGTGCAGAGTCCTGCGAGCAGACCGGCAATACATGCGCAAAGCAGTGAAACCCAGATATTGTAGCCGTTAATCGTCATCATAACGGTTACGGCACCACCTGTTGCAAATGAGCCATCAACCGTCAGATCGGCGAAGTCCAGCAGTCTGAAGGTGATATAAACACCGAGTGCCATGATACCCCAAATCAGACCCTGGGCTATATTGCCCGGAAGGGCATTGGTGAATGCAACCGGATTTAAGGTTGCAAAATAATTCATTAGAATCATTTTATTAAATACCTCCATAGTGCAGCTGTTTATTCAGCTGAGATTTCCTCATAGCCGTCAGGAACTGTGATTCCAAGCTCCTTGGCGCGATCCGGGAGGTACTCCTTAGTGAACTTAGGAGCGCTCTTAACCTCCATAGTTTTGACGTCTGTACCATTTACAAGGATATCGTAAGCCATCTCACCTGTTGTGTATCCAAGGTCATAGTAGCTGATAGAAAGTGTTGCCACACCACAGCCCTTAGCGATTCCTTCCTCGCCGGCGAAGATAGGTTTCTTAGCCTGTGAAGCTACATTGTTGATAGCCTCTGTACATGAAGCAGCAGTGTTGTCAGTTGGGATGTAGATTGCATCAGATGCATCACATGCGCTCTGTGTTACTGCAGCGACATCATTTGAATCAGAGAATGTGTACTCTTTTACAGTGTATCCCTCGTCCTCAAGGTATTTGGTAATAGTTGTTGACTGGTAGATACTGTTTGGCTCAGATGAGCAGTAGATGATACCGATGTTCTTTGCATCCGGGAAGAGCTCCTTGATGCATTTAGCCTGCTCATCGAGTGGAGCGAGGTCTGTAGTACCTGAAATATTCTTTCCTGTAGTGCCTGACCAGTCTGACATATCAAGAGCTGTAGCGTAGTCTGTGATAGATGTTCCGAGAATCGGAATAGAGTCTGTGGCTGCTGAAGCGGCCTGAAGAGCTGCTGTGGCATTTCCAAGGATAAGGTCGTAGTCGTTTGTGACGAACGTGGTGCAGATTGTAGAGCATGTAGAAGCATCTCCTGCGGCATTCTGCTCGTCAAATGAGACATCGTCTCCGAGCTTGTCCTTTAATGCGTCCTTAAAGCCCTTTGTAGCGGCATCGAGAGCCTCGTGCTGTACGAGCTGGCAGATACCTACCTGATATTTGGCATCTGAGTTCTTACCTGACTGTGTGCCACCGTTTGCTGAACCGGAATCTCCACATCCGGCAAGTCCAAGAACCATTGTTCCGGCAAGAACAAGTGAAGCTAAAATTTTAGATCTCTTTTTCATGATAATTCCTCCTTTTATCAGCGCTTTAAAGCGTTGATGTATCAATTAGGTAAATTATATTCACTTATTAATGAGAAGTCAAGGGAAGATGAGGAAAAAGTAGGGTTTAATATATATAAATGATGGATAATAAGCCATTCTGTTTCGCTGGGTTAGGGGAGCTGTTTTAGGAATTTCAGCAGTTTCAGCTACTTTTTTATGGATTTTTCCGGCTGTTTCGCTGTGGTTAGGGAGCTGTTTTAGAAATTTCAGCAGTTTCAGCTACTTTTTTGGAGATTTTTCCGGCTATTTCGCTGTGGTTAGGGGAGCTGTTTTAGAAATTTCAGCGGTTTCAGCTACTTTTTTCCAGAATTTTTCCAGTTTTTGGACTGGATTGGGGAGCTGTTTTAGAAGTTTTATGGATTACAGCTACCCAAGGCCTGTCAGCTATCAACATATGGCTATTGTACACTATGCTAATTTAGTGTGGGGATATTATGCTAAAGAATAAAAATGATGGTTCATACTGGATTTGCGGAGAGGGTGTTGGCACAGAACAAAAAACTGTTTCGGGAGAAACAGAGTATACAGTTACATGCAGCAGTAAATTTGTTCCATATGAATTTCCTGCAAATGAATTTTAAAATAAAATATGGCTGAAAGTAAAAATCCCCGGTAGTAACTACCGGGGATTCTCTGTCTATTCAGCTACAACCTTGGCAAATTTCTTTTTACCACGTCTGATAATGAGACCCTCACCCTTGAAATCGTCGAGAGTGTATTTGGTAGAGATATCAGTTACCTTCTCATCTGCAACGGAAACACCGCCCTGCTGGATATTTCTGCGGCCGTCTCCTCTTGAATCGCAAAGTCCTGCTTTTACGAGAACAGAGATGATATCAAGCTCTCCGTCAGGGAAGTCTTCAGCTGTAACGGTAACTGTAGGCATATTTGCATTGTTGGCTCCGCCTGCGAAAAGTGCATGGCTTGCCTCTTTAGCCTTTGCGGCTTCCTCCTCACCGTGAACAAGCTTTGTAAGCTCGAATGCCAGGATTTCCTTAGCTTCATTGAGCTGTGCGCCCTCCCAGCTTTCCATCTTGTCAATTTCCTCGAGAGGAAGGAAGGTGAGCATTCTGATACATTTAAGAACATCGGCATCAGAAACGTTTCTCCAGTACTGGAAGAACTCGAAAGGTGTTGTCTTGTTAGGATCAAGCCATACTGCACCTGACTGTGTCTTGCCCATCTTCTTTCCCTCA
>OFLZ01001819.1_pt1 | contig 11383 bp, 10 predicted proteins | sample 1541321 | NCBI WGS metagenome assembly OFLZ01 (sample SAMN04209223, study PRJEB22552) | human gut metagenome | biome: gut; material: feces | host: Homo sapiens | place: USA: Oklahoma | reverse complement strand
GTCGTTTGACCTGGATCTTCTGTAATTTTTCCCGGATCATCGTTCCTGACCTCTGGATTTTTGTCTCTGCTTCACACGCTGGCGGTGCTTTGCTTTTCTTTCTACAGATTTCTGCAGTTTCTTTCTGACGGATGGTTTCTTCGCCTGTTTCTTTTTCAGTTCTACTCCGGCATATTCCCGGAAAGCCGCTGTCATCACATCCACATCTTTAGCCTTAAAGAAGACCAGATATTTTGGTGGATCCGCACCGACCTCTTTTTTCAGGCTGTAATCAATCCCGTACTTTCTTGCCACACGGTCAAAGGATTTGATATTTTCATCTGTGATCTTTATGTTGGAAAGCTGTACTCCCTGTGCATTCAGTTGCTTGATGGTCTGCTTTCCATGTGGCTTTTTCTTTTCAATCTTTTTTCGGGCTTTTTCCCTTCCTTTCTCCTGAGCCCGTCCGGTCTTTTCAGCCATTTTCACCTGCGTTGTTTCCTGTTTCCTCCGGTTGTCCATTTCCAGGAACTTCCGAAGGGCTGCTTTTAGCACACTGGCAGTGATCTTGACTCCCTGGATGCTCAGGCTGATCACTTTCTGATTTACTTCTTCCTGCAATTACCCACGTCCTTTCTTTCCTTTCATTTCAGAATGAAGACGGGCAATACAATATCCGATGCATGGAACATGTTTTCCATACGGACAGCCACCACATGGTGTTGTTTTTACTGCTTTTTTCTTTTCCGGAAGCAGATAGTGGCACTGTTTCAAGCTACAGCCTTTCTTTTTGCCTCCCCACCAGTAACAGTACTTGCAGGACCATGGCTTTTCTTCGCTGTACTTTCTTCCCTCAATAGCTGCATTTGGTTCTATGATCAGATCTTTATTAGTCTTCATTCTGTTCTTCCTCTTTTCTCATGATTTCTGTCAGTTTTTTCTCTGCCTGACTTCCGGCAACAATGAGACAATACAAAACTGTAAATATTGCCGCTGCTCCCAGAAGAGCAACAAAAATAATGATATTTCTCATGGTTTCTCCCATCTAAAAAAGCGTCCACAGATTCCTTTCGGTTTCCATGAACGCTCATTCTTATTTAATTAGTGTTTCTTTTTTCTCATAAATGCAAGGGCTCCTGTACCAGTCGCACCAATGCCGAGAAGCATAAACCACAGCCACAGATTGGTGTTATCCCTAGTCTTTGGTGAATCACTGACAGGTTTTCCACCTTCCGGTGTCTTTTCTGCCGGTTTTTTCTCATCCACCATAGTTACATGCTGTACTTCACAGGTATCCTTTACTTCGAATTCCACATCTTTTGCAACCAGATAGCCATCCGGTGCCGTTTCTTCACGGAGAGTGTATTTTCCGATCGGAAGCATTTCGATGTAATGTGCTTTCTCTGTACTGGTCCAGCTTTCCACAACTTTTCCATCCTGATCAAGGATTGTGAGTTTCGCTCCCGGAAGTTCTTTTCCGGCGATATCCTGTTTGGAGATTTTCACCTTCGTTACATCATCCTTCATCTCAACTTTCTGCACATCGGCAGTATCTTTGATCGTGAACTTTACGCTTTCAGCTGTCACGTAACCATCAGCAGGTTTTGTTTCAACCAGTGTGTATTCTTTTCCGACAGTCAGCTCACGGATCACATGTGCTTCTTTACCGGAAGTCCATTCATCCACGATATTTCCATCAGCATCTACCACTTTCAGCTTACATCCTGGAAGTTCTTTTCCGGTTGTCAGACTGGATTTGGTAAATTCAACGACGGTTGGCTGATTATCAAAGGTAAAATCATAAGTGACTGTCGGCTGATCTTCACCTGCATACTCAAAGGTAAATTCCTTTACTTCATCGTTGGTTACGAATCCGTCCGGTGCATAGAGCTCTTTTACATAGTAAGTTGCTCCTATTGGAAGATCTGCAACAAATGTGATCTTTCCTTCTTCATCCGTAGATTTCAGCTCAATGATCTCATCGGCTTCGATCAGGACTTTACCTGTTGTCTCAGACTTAATGTCTTCTTTGGCAAATAATCCAAAGATAGCGCCTTCCAATGTACGGTCAGAATCTTTTTCTTTCTTAAGTACATTGACTTCTACTCTCTGGCGGTTGTTCTGCCAGTCTTTGTCATAGACTACAACTGGTGTATTCTGATCCACGTAAGTCAGATCTACATGACGAATCTCACCATCCAGTACATGACCGTAAGCAGTTCCTGTTTCTTTCACATAGTATTTACCAAGTGGAAGATTTTCCAGTTTTGCAATACCGGTTTCATCTGTCTTGATCGTTGCGATCAGTTCATCCTTTTTATAGTAATCGTCACTGACGCCATCGGCAGCCTTAATGTCTTCCTCAGCATAGACTTCAAACGTAACATCTGTCAGTTTTCCGGTTACATAGTTGAAAATGTGTTCCACCACACCTTTGACCTTATCGGCCAGCGTAACAGAATCCAGAAATTCTCCCTTTTTGTTGATGATGAGTTCACCAACCGGTACCTCGTCCTTCATTTCCACTTTCTGAACCTCTCCGGTATCTTTGACTGTGAATGTCACATCATTGGCTACCAGATAACCATGCGGTGCAAACTCTTCATGTAGGGTATAAGTCTCACCCACTTTCAGATATTTGATCACATGCGGTGCATCTTTGGAAGATGTCCAGCTATCTACTACATTTCCATCTTTATCCGTTACTTTCAGATAAGCTCCATCCAGTTCTACACCGGTTGTTGCATCTGATTTTGTGATCTCAACAGTTGTCGGCTGGTTCTTCTTTACGGATTTTAATGTTACTGTCTGTACATCCTGCCCCTGATAAGAAGCATCAAATCTCAGTACTTCATCCGAAGATACGAATCCATCTGGTGCTTTCAGTTCTTTTACATAATAGCTTCCAAGTGGAAGATCCAGTGTACATGCTGCCTGACCTTTTTCATCAGAAGTCATTTCCTGTAAAAGAGTATCTGCTTTGACGATCACTTTTCCATCTTTCGTCTGAATGTCTTTTGCATTGTAAATACCGAACACTGCTCCGGCTACTGTATTGCCTGTCTCAGCATCCTGTTTTTCGACCGTAATCGACACTTTCTGTCGTTCATCTGTGACAGAGATTTCTTTCTCGATCACTGCGGTATCCTGATCTGCATAAGCAAATTCGACATTTTCCGGCACCGTATTTAACACATAAGTGTCCGGTGCATTCTTCTCTTTGACATAGTATCTGCCAAGTGGAAGATTCTTTACAGTTGCATAACCATCTGTATCCGTTGTAACGGTTGCCACCAGTGCATCCTTTGCAAAGTACAAAGTTCTCTGTCCATCTGCATCTACCTGATGATCGGCAGTATAGATATCCTCTGCCGCATAGACTTCAAATTCAGCACCTGCAAGTCCAGCCATTTCATACTGGAAGTCCTTATCAAATCCCTTTAACACTTCACCCTGTTTATAGATCTTTAACTGACCTTTGACCGGGGCATTGGTATATTCCACATCAATGACTGCATCTCCTGTGACAGGATCGGTCAGATAAGCAGTATCTGTATCAACTGCAACTGTCACATAGTTTTTGGATATTGTGTACCCATCGGGTGCCGTCACTTCCTCAATCCGGTAGTTGCCAGGTTTCAGATTCTTTGGCAGTACCAGGTATCCTTCCTCATTTGTGAAATAGGATTTGTGTACCGTTGGCTTCGGATAGGATGTTGTCTGTTCCACATATTTCTGGTTATCCAGGTCATATACCTTGAATTCTGTATTTGCCAGGAGTACAGATTTCTGTGTTTCTGCATCCTTTTTGATGATCTTTAATTTTGCTTTGAATTCTTTATCCAGAAGCACTCGCCATGTCTGCGGTGTATCCGGATGATTCTCTGTGATCTTCACTATAAAATCATCAACCGGTGCATAGTTGTGTTTGCTTGTGGTTTCTCTTACCACATAAGTTCCATATGGAAGCGGAATCGATCTTGCATATCCTTTTTCATCGGTAAACATTTCTGTCTGACCATCTGCAGTCAGTACAACTGGTCTGGCTGAGTCAAAATCATAACTTCCATCTGCTTTTACTTTCAGATCACTGACAAGCCATGCTGAAAAACCAACTCCCTGCAGAAGATCTGCATCGGTCTTTCCGTTGTTTGCTGCCTTGATGATCTGAAATGGCTGTTTGATGACAGTTTCTTTACATACAGAAGTTCTTTCTACTGTCGGAACAGTAGCACCTTCGTAAGTACAGTCCACCTCATGTTCTGTCGGATCCAGTACGTATCCCACCGGAGCACTAAGCTCTTTCAGATAATACTTTCCAAGATAGAGATCCGATACAGAAGCTTCGCCATTCTTATCCGTTGTCAGGGATGTGATCAGGCTGTCTTTCTTATGGATCGTTCCGGTTCTTCCATCCGGATGAACAATATCTTCCCTTGCATAAAGGCCATATACTGCACCTTCCAGCGTTGCATCACCCTGTGCTGCATTCCCTGTCTCAGCATCCTGTTTTGCAATGTTGATCTTTGCATTTACACGTTTGTCTGTTACATTTTTGGTCGTTGTCTTTCCGATAGCAAGAGTCACATTATAAGACTTTGTATCGATCTGATACCCTGTTGGAACAGAGATTTCTTTCAGATAAACAACTTCCTGTGTTTTCTCCATTGTGAGCTGTGAAGCACCATTCTGATCAGTTGCAGGCATCTCTGCGATCAGCTTTGTATATGCAGCATCGGAATAGATCCCGTACACTGCACCAGCCAGTGCATTTCCTGTATCCTGATCTTTCTTTACAATGGATACTTTGCATTCTTTTGTCCAGGTTACTTTAAAATCCACATATTTCTCATTTCCGACACCTTCACCGAAAACAAGAGCCAGGTCCTGTGTTCCAGATCCTGTTACAATCTTGTAAGCAGAGTATTCTTTATCAATGCTTCCCTTCATCCGAGAAGAAAATGTAGCACTGACGCTCTCTGCCTGATCAAGTGGTACTGTCAGATAAAACTGTGTACCTCCACTGATTTCTACACTTGCTCCTGCAGCACTTGTTTTACCGGTTGTCACATTTACAAGCTTTACACCGCTTGGCAACTTAAATGTGATTGTCTGCAGTTTATCTGCTTTGAATGTGATCACGCTTGTTCGCTGGCTGTTTCCTTCCACATAAGCCTTTACATTAGATTCGGAAAAGCTCATATCTACAGACGGAATGTCCGGCATATTTACACAATAATTGTAAAGTTCCATTGCCAGGTTCTTTCCTGTTGCATTGGTTCCGGATGCCCAGTCACTGGATCCATTTGCATAAGCTGCTGCAAGATGGGTAATGATGAATCTCTTTCCTGCCGGGAAATCCGGATGTTTCTCATCAAAGAAACCATTCTCATCACTTGCTTTTGTTCCGTAATAGCAGACCTTTGCAAGTGTCTTTCCATCGGCAAGTTTCTGGATCGTATAAGTTCCATTTCCCGGTCCTTTTTTCGATGGTTCAACACAGTATGCTGTCGCATTGATGCTTCCCCATTTCACATAATACGGACAAGTCAGATAAGAACCTAATCCATAATCTGCGTAATAGTACCAGGAACCGGCTGTGACTGTGACTGATTTTGTTCCTGTTTCACCGGAAGCAAGCATCATTGGCATATCAAAAGTAATACTTTCGCCTGCTTCAAGATCCGCAAGAGCAACTTCCTGGTCAACAGCTTCCTGTATAACCTCTGAGAGTGTGATCCCTGTTTCCGGATCAACGGTCTCCTGATTCTCCGTTGCTTCGATCTCTGCATCAAATTCTTTTTCTGTCAGTTCTGTTTTGCTCTCCGTTTCAGCAGCACCAGTTTCCTCTGTAGACGAGTCAGCCTCAGAATCCTCAGTTTCTGTCTTATCGGAAGAACCTGCATCCTGATCAGAAGAACTTTCTGACTGCGAATCTTTCTGCTGATCCGCTTCTTTTACCACGATCTTTCGATTGATCTGGTAGGTTGGGTGATCCGTTGTCTGTGGTTCTACATAATAGACTGCCTTATAGGAATTGGCATAATCGGTAGAAAAATCATTCCCGTCCGTATCTTTTGCTTCCTGAAATGTAACTTTTACTTTGCTGTCATCCTGAATCGTAAGACCGGTATAATCACTCTTTACATCGAAATTGTCTCCAACCTTGATCTCATAATCCTTTGCAGTTACCACTTCATCTTTATCCAGCTGATCCTTGATCTCCTCATAATACGGAATCTTTTTTACAGATCCGGCATCATCAGAAGCATAGGCAACAGCGGGAGAGAGTACCGTCGATAGAACCGTTACTGCAGTCAGTAAACCGGACATCACCCTGCGTGCTTTCTTTTTCACGTTCATTCTCTTAAATCCTTCCTTTCTGATTTTTTTGTGTATGGTTATCTGTTCGTGTCTGCGTATTATCTTTTATACGAAGATGATCGCCTCCTTTCCTGAAATTTGCGCTATTTGGGACAGTCAGCACAAGCTGAGATAACAGCACAAATATATGGCGGTACCTGTTTGTCACAAATACCGCCACATGATTTCTACTGTCATCCTCTTTTCAGATTCAGACATTTTATTTTGATTTAAGATTTAAGCGTTTTCCTGTTTTCTTTCCCGGATCCGTTCCTATATCAGTTTCCATCTCTGATACGTTTTCTTCTGGCAGACACGCAGCTTTTCGCTCTATGCATGTTCAGACCGAATATCACTCCGGGCAGGCTATTCATTTTTCAAGGTACATGAAGGTGTTCTATGCAAACCCTTCATATAACGAAACGCTCAGAGCCTGTTTTACAGTGGTCTAATTCAATTTTTTTAAAATTCTTCGTTTTCCGCCTTTTTTTTCATCGTTTTTAATGCCCTGTTCAGGAGGTCATTTACACTCTGCTGTTTGATTCCCAGATAATCTGCAACATCCTGCTGACGCATTTCCTCGAAATAAACCAGATTGAGTACCGTCTTTTGTCTCTCTGTTAACTCTTTGATCAAAGCGTTTAGAATTTCTCTGTCGATAACATCGTCAACAAAATCTTTTGAAGATCCTCTCATAATCTCCGCATCATCTGTAACATCGCTGTTAGAAAACACACCATGATTGGTGCTGATTTTGCTCTGGCTGTATGCCATACGGTCTTCAGCCTCCATCAGCAGACGGATATACCAGTTTTCATTATCAAAGAACTCTTTATTGAATTCCTTGTTATCGCCAGTTACACTCACATATTCATAGTCATCACAACTATGAAGCGGAAATACGGTTGATTGATTTCCTGCTGTATAAAGTACATATCCGTGATCATAAACAGAGATTGTTGTATCTGCATTGATCATTTCCTTTACTACAACTTTGTGTTCCTTCAAGGATTTCACGCTTGGGATTCTCTTCTCCACATCAGCAACTTTCACGATTTTTTTCAGTTCTTTTAATGTCAACATAAAGACCACCTTTCTGCCTTTCGGCTCCGGGTGGTCCATTCCATCTTTTATGAAATTTCTGCACAGACATAAAGAACTGCAGTACAAGAGGTCACGAACTCACCCGTTTTTTTTGAACGGGAGTCCGCGACTCCTTTGTAACGCATGTATCTGCGTTTAGATTAAGTTTGCCAGATTGCCTGGCTTATTCAGTTGATATGTGCATCTTCTGATTCATTCTCTGTTTGCTCTTTGCGAAACATGGAATAATCGCCCATAGCATCGTAAGGACAATGCCTTACAAATTCCTGGTATTCGATTTCAGTCATCTTTGCTTCCTCCTTTGTGTCATATTATCAAAATCTCTCTCTGCAATTATTTTTGCAGAAGAGAATTCAACCTCTATATAACGAAACGCTGAGAGCCTGTTTTACAGTGGGGTACGACAAAAAATTTAAAAATTTTTTGAAATACATCAAAAAAGCCCGACAAAACAAATACTTCAACAATCTCCAAAACCAGAAAATACTTCTGATCTTGCAGTGTATCCGTAAATGTTTTGCCGGGCTCTTAGTGATTCCAGTCAGATTCAGCTCCTTGACAAACTCTTACTGTCTGGTGCGTTCTTGATGGTTCCTGCCAAATCCAACGCTTACTACAGACAGCTCATTCTATTCTGTTATGATCCCTGATTCATCATCTTTCGGGAATACGTCCGCATCCTGGACTTTAATTGTTCATCTCTGATGTGGATCGGACGAACCGACACCATATCATCCTTTACAAATATCTCCAATGTACTGCGACATTTTTTGCACTCCACTTCTGAATCGCTTTGTGCGCTCTTTTCAATAAATGCTCCGCATACAGAGCAGTGTACATGCCATTTAATAGCACCTGATCCCATATAGGCTTCCTCCTTTAAGCAATAAGATATTTCTCCATTTATTACTCAACGGACCAAAGGGAAATCAAATCCGCCTTATGAGCATCATGCCATCCATTCCGTAAGTGCCAAAGCTGCACGAACAGCACGATTTTTATTCTGATCAGATCTGCTTTGTCGATCTGTGCATCCTTTTTTATCCTTCCACCAGCTACCACACACTCTTTCCGGTATAAAAAATTCCGCTGTGATTAATTAACATGATATTTCAATAGTTTCAAATACATCACCAGTCAGATCACAGATGTCCTGGATCTGAATCTCAGTATCATCGATCCGTAAGTGGACTGATGGATCAAAAAATTCTATGGTTCCGGATAATGTATGGTACTGACCAACGGATGGATCCTTCCAGAACTTTTGAAAATAAGTCGCCTGTATCTTCATTCCATATGTCAGAATCCTTAATTTCATATCCAGCTCATTTTTCTTTTCCTCAGATAAATCTCTTTTCGGTTCGTAAATGATTTCCTGTTGCCGGATCGTTTCATCCAGTCCACGAAGTGCCGCAAATGGAGCAAACTGTTTTGCCCTGCGTCCTACATCCATGGGATGCCTCCTGGAAACCGGTCTTGGTAAATATAAATACGGTTGATATGCACTTGCCAGCACTTTTTGCACCTCCTCTAAGCACGGTGACCACCAATCTGTTCATTGCGTTCTCTATAGGTGGAACACTCCAGCAGGTTAGATCCCCGCATGATCGCATTCTTTCCATAACGCTGCTTCACATTCAATACTGCTTCCTGTAAATGCCGTTCCTTATCTGTCTGTTTGGGATCATCAAACAGGCTGTACTGCACATAACTTTCAGGAGCAACCCTGTTTGCACACACCTCGATTCTTCGGATTCCGGTGTATCTGTCTGCGATCCTGAGATATAAATTTTCCACTGCATCCATGATTTTTTTTGAACTATTACTTCCTCTTTCGAGTTTTACGGTTCCTTTGGATGCCTCATGCTCATACCTGTGGTCATATGCGATCCATAAGGTGAGAGAGCTTGTTACCAGTCCTTTTTCAAACAGATCCAGGACCAGATTATCTGTCATTTCCCTTACGATCACAAGTGCTTCGTCAAAAGAATAATTTCGCATCAGCACCTGACCATTTGAAAGGCTGTGTTCCTCCGAATGATAGTTCTTGATGTCACTCATCCGGCATGTTTCATATCCCCATGCATGATCGATCAACAGCTCTGCATCAATCCCAAACATCTTATACAGCCAGTCTTCGGATCTTAAAGAAGCCATTGCAATATCGCCCATCGTATGGATTCCATAATCGGCCAGTTTTTTTTCAGTCCGGGATCCAATCCTCCAGAAGTCACTTAATGGTTTATGATCCCATAGCTGCTCTCTGTAAGAGAATTCATCCAGGATTCCAATATGGTCATCCACATGCTTTGCTACGATATCCATTGCGATCTTAGCAAGATACAGATTGGTTCCCACACCAGCGGTTGCAGTGATACCTGTTTCCTCAATAACCTCCTGCATAAGCTTTACCGCCATTTCTTTTGCAGTGAGATGATAAAGCTGCAGATAGTTTGTCACATCAATAAAACACTCATCGACACTGTACACATGGATATCTTCTTTTGAGACGTACCGCAGATAGATTCCATAGATCTTTGCGGAATAATCCATATACAGCTGCATCCTTGGCATGGCTGTGATGTACTTCACACAATCCGGTATCTCATGGATCCGGCACCGGTTCTTGATGCCAAGAGACTTCATAGCCGGAGTGATTGCCAGGCAGATTGTTGACTTTGATCTGGTCGGATCTGCAACCACCAGGTTTGTTTTAAATGGATTCAGCCCACGTTCTACGCATTCCACAGAAGCATAAAAGGACTTCAGATCAATACAGATAATAGAAGTCTGATCCTGACTCACATTGTCACCTCCCAAATGTCTTTCCTCTTTTTGTAACATGTATCCCATTTTGACTATCAATGACTGTGTATCCTTCCTGTTTTCTTCAAAATATAGGAAATTCATTTCACATATTCGTTGACAAAAGAGGAAATATTGTATATCTTATAGGAAAGATGTTTCCCTTATCTGTGATTCACATTATGGGAGAGATATCTCCCTTTGTCAAGATTAATTTTTGATTTTTAGGAAACACATTTCCCGTTTTGCCTTGAGGCGGCTAATGAAACTTATAAGACAAGGCTTAGAAAGAGGTATGTTTATGACATTCGGTGAAAAAGTAAGATCATTAAGAAAAGAAAAAAAGATGAGTCAGCAGGAACTGGCCAGCATGGTTGGCGTTTCATATAGGACCATTCGATCCTGGGAAGTGGAAGGACGTTTCCCAAAACAAAATGTTCTGTATCAGAAACTGGCAGATGCATTACAGTGTGACGTTTCTTATCTCATGAGTGAGGATGAAGCTTTTATCACAGAAGCATCCGAACAGTTTGGTAATCGCGGTGCCAAACAGGCTCAACAGATCCTGGAACAGGCTGCAGCTATGTTTGCCGGTGGATCACTGACTGACGAAGATAAAATAGCTTTTATGGATGAAATCCAGAGTCTTTATCTGGATTCCAAAAGACGTGCAAAGAAATTTACACCGAAAAAATATCTGAAAAACCAAGAGGAAAAATAATAGAAGGCGGGATTATTGTACACCTAATCTGTTACCTTATAGTTACAAGGATATTTCTGCCCTTTTTATTTTTTACTTTTGAGGTGATTTATTTGAGAAACACTTACATTTATACAGAAACAAAGAAATTAATCAAGAAATATGGCACCAGGAATTCCTTTGAGATCATGGATCAGATGAACATTGCTGTCGGGGAAACTTCCAGATATAAGACACTGAAAGGATACTGTTTTATGAGCTGTAAGACGATTTATGTCATGATCAGCAGTTTCCTTTCTGAAGAAGAAAAGATGATTGTTGCCGCCCATGAATTAGGGCATATCATCCTGCATCGTTCCCAGCTGAAAATGGCTCCAATGCAAGATGATACACTCTACAATATGACGGATAATACAGAATACCAGGCCAATC
>OFLZ01001813.1_pt1 | contig 11409 bp, 10 predicted proteins | sample 1541321 | NCBI WGS metagenome assembly OFLZ01 (sample SAMN04209223, study PRJEB22552) | human gut metagenome | biome: gut; material: feces | host: Homo sapiens | place: USA: Oklahoma | reverse complement strand
TCTTTTAGGATATCCTGATACTCGTCACGGATAAATTCATAGAAGGTATTGAAGGAGGGTTTTATGCTGCTGTCCCTGCGGATTTTCTCCAGAAAGAGATTGACCGCATTGGATAGCGCCACCTCCTCGGCACGTGTCGGCGGCTCGTCGTCACGCTTCCACAAGGTGAGGATGAGCGTCTTGATGGACTCCTTCTTCTCAATGTCGAACACACCATCCTCGACATAGAAAGGATTGAAGGCTATCGGATCACTCTCCTCATAGGTGAAGTAAATGCCGTCCTCGCCATGCGTGCGTGCATTGATAAGGTTACACAACCCCTGATAAGAATTACCCGTATCGACAAGCAACACATGCGTACCTTGCTCGTAATACTGCCTTACCATATGGTTGGTGAAGAAGGACTTTCCGCTGCCCGAAGGACCGAGGATGAACTTGTTGCGGTTGGTGATGATACCACGCTTCATAGGCAAATCCGAAATATCCAGATGGATAGGCTTGCCCGTCAAGCGGTCCACCATACGCATACCGAACGGAGAGAGTGAATCCTGTCCTGTGGTCTCCTCAATGAAGAGGCATAGTGCCTGCTCGATAAAGGTGTAGAAGGACTCCTCGGCAGGGAAATCGCCTGCATTGCCGGGGATAGCAGCCCAGAATAGTGTCGGTGTATCCACCGTATTGTGTCGGGGCTTGGCCTCCATCAAGGCGAGCTGACTGCCTACATCGTTCTTCACACGCTTCAGTTTTTCCCTGTCATCGCTCCACGCGAAGACATTGCAATGGGCACGGATAGCCGTCAGCCCCTGGCTGTGTGCCTCGTTCAGGTACTCCTCAATCCACTCGCGGTTAATTTGGTTGGAGCGACTGTAACGCGATAGCGAGTGCATATTGCGTGCTGTCTGCTCGAACTTACGCAGCATCTCCGCAGAGTCATCGATGAAGAGGTACTGGTTCACGATGTGGTTGCAGGTGAGCAACACCCCGATAGGTGCGGCAAACGATAGGCGGCAATCACTACGATCTGTCGAGAGACGCTCGTAACGGCTGTCGGTAGCCACGCTTGTCGGCAGGTCTTCGGGATCGGAGAGCGTGTGCAGGCAGAGGTAGTTATCACCAATCTTCATCTCGCCAGCTCCGAGGGTGATGTCCTGCAAGCAGGTGGTGTCCTCCTGCGAGAGCGAGAAATACTTCTCGATGATGCCCGCAGTTGACTCCGTGCCTGTAATCTCATCGCCCGTAAGACGAGTGAGCGTGATGAATCCGCTGTCGTTGATGATACGCTCGAACTGCTCGCAGCACTCCAGGAATCGGCTCACTGCCTCCTTGTCCTGCATCTCCTTCGGGATGATGAAGCCACGGGTAAGGGCATTGAAACTGCTGGTTGTGCGGCTATGCTCCTTGGTGGTCTTGGTGAGGAACAGATAGCAATAGTGCTTCAGGTAAGGACGCTCGTTGAAGTGACGCTCGAAGGAGCGGCTGAGGAAACTCAAATCTTCCTTCTGCAACTCCGGTGTGTAGCTCTCCTCAATGAAGAAGTCCTGCTTATGCACGATACTGTAGTTCGGCAAGACCTTGACCGCCTTGGCCCATGCCGAGTGTATCGCCTCATACTCCGCCTGTGTAACGGTGAAGAGTTCGGGAAGCTCCACACGATAGCAGACCGTGATGTCGGCATCCTTGCTGATGATGCAGTCGTGCTCAACCGACAGAATCGGGAACTTGCTTTCGAGAGTAGCTGCTTTCATTACATTTCTCATGACTTTCTGTTTTTGAGGTTAGGAATTGTCAATCGCAAGAATCGCTTGCGGTTGATGATGTAGCGGGGATGGTTCTTTGCAGCCTGCATCTTCATCAAGCCCCACTCGCCATACTTGGCATTGAGGTGGAAGGTCGCCCAGACAAGTACCGAAGCGGAGATGACTCCCAGTGCGATACATATCCATTGGTTCACGCCCACCATATACAGCACCATAAAGGCGATAAGCACGGCAAGCAACCCTCCGGCGAAGATGAAGAGGTATTGGCTGCGTAGCCCCTTGAACTCGGGGCTACGACCAATCCCTTTGTTGATTTGATAGACCGCCATATTAGAGGAAGAATGAACGTAAGATGGTGGCGGCTACAATCAGGAAAATACAGGCACCGAACCACGAAGCAGCGGTCTTCGAGGTGTCAGAGTCGCCCGAAGAGAACTTCGAATAGACCTTCACGCCACCAATAAGACCGACTACGGCTCCCACTGCGTAAATCAACTTGGTACCGGGGTCGAAATACGATGTTACCATGTTGGTAGCCTCGGTGATACCTGCGATACCATTACCCTGTGCGTAAGCACCTACTGTTGCAAGCATAAATGCTGCTGCGAATAATACTTTTTTCTTCATACGTCGAAATGTTTTTTAGTTATACAAAAAGTGATTTCGACTGCGAATATATAGCACTTAATCCATTGATTTTCAAATCGATCTATACACGTCATAACGTGTCATCAGATGTCATAGCAAGGGTGTTTTGGAGGGGCAAAAAGAGTGTTTATATGGTACAAACCGTTGCTACTTTTACCGCAAAAACAAAGGATAAGTTGCCACAAAAATAAAGTGTAATACATCACAAATTCAAAGGGTAAAATACCACAAAAACACAGGATATGTTGCGAGATAAAAAAAGAATTGCTATTTTTGCACAAATTAAAATCAAGTTCTGATATGGATTATTTAAAAAGAATAGCAGACGAGGAACTATCCTTGAGATTAGAGGCTTTTGGTGCAGTACAAATCAATGGACCAAAATGGTGTGGAAAGACTACAACAGCAGAAAGACAAGCAAAGAGTGTAGTTAAATTGCAGGATCCGGATAAGCGAGCAGGCTATTTAGCTACAATCAGGACAAAACCGTCTATACTTTTGAAAGGTGAAACACCAAGACTTATTGATGAATGGCAAGATGCTCCAATACTTTGGGATGCTGTAAGAACAACTGTTGACCAAAGGAAACTTAAAGGTCAGTTTATTCTTACCGGTTCTACCGTTATAAAGAAAAAGAACGAAAAGGATACACCAGAAGAGGAAAGAAGAATGCATACAGGAACCGGTAGAATTTCCACAATGACAATGTATCCAATGAGTCTGTATGAGTCAACAGAATCTTCAGGTGAGATATCTTTTCTTGAGTTGTTTGATAATAAAGATTTAGATATTGACGGTGTTACATCCAAACTTTCTATTGAAGAACTGATTATGGTGGCTTGTAGAGGTGGTTGGCCTGATTCCTTGAGTGTAACAAGTGATAAAGCCAAACTGCTTATAGCAAAAGACTATCTAAACAAGGTTTGTAATGAGGACATCTCTAGTATAGACGATGTACAACGTAACCCAGAATTAGCTAGACTGATATTACGTTCTTATGCTCGAAATCTATGCACTTTGGCAAAGAAATCTGCAATGTTGGAAGATGTAAAAGCGGAAATGGAAACAACAGCGCAATCCACTTTCGATGAGTATGTTGATGCATTAAAGCGTTTATTTGTAATAGAAGATATTGAAGCCTGGTGTCCTGCTATTCGTTCTGCATCTGCAATAAGATCAAGTAAAAAAAGATGCTTTATAGATCCGTCTATTGCCGTTGCAGCTATGGGTGCATCTCCTAAAACTCTTGAATTGGACTTAAAGACATTTGGATTCGTATTTGAGTGTATGTGTATTCGCGACTTAAAGGTCTATTCTCAATCTATGGGAGGTAAAGTGTCTTATTACCATGATAGGTATGGACTTGAAGCAGATATAGTTTTACATCTTGATGATCAGCGATATGCACTGATTGAATGTAAACTTGGCAGTAGAGACATTGATGAAGGTGCAACGCATTTGCTTGAGATGCAAAAATTAATTCGTGAGAAGAATGAAACAGAGAAACAAATGCCTCTTCGAGAACCAGACCTCCTCATTGTATTGACTGGTGGTGAAATTGCCTATACTCGCGAAGATGGTGTTAAGGTAATTCCTCTTGGCTGTCTTAAGGATTAAAGTAATTAGCCCATAAACATTCACTATCAGCTTGTAATAATCTAAATATAGTAAGGCAAGAATCATAATGCACGAGGCATTACGATACTTGCCTTACTCGTTAATTGGTATAGCGGAAACCATATAAAAACGCTGGCACCACGATTCACATCGTAGTGCCAGCAATGAAGAAAAAGAAACAAAATAGTAGCAACAAACCAAATCGCGTATTATGGAGAGTTAGGGTTAGACATACTTTTTGATATTAAAATCCTTGATTTTTCGTTCTCGTCTTTTGGACTCTGGCAGAGGTCTGCCGAACTCATCCAAATAATCGAAAAGCAATCTATCAATCTTTTGCTGGTCGGCAAGTTCATTTTCAATGAGTCGCAGTAATTCAGTTCCTGGTAACTTATGAAATATCGTTTGAGCTGCACGAAGACCATTTTCATCAGAGTGTGTATCCGAGTTCAACACATCTACCATATTGTTCATCTCCTCATAGGTCATAGAGGTGTCAAAATCAGGGTCAGGCAAAATACCTTCAGGCTCCATCAACTCTTGCATGTCCTCTTCGGTCAAACCCTTTTGAGGCTCAAAGTTATCCTCTACATCATCGGGGTTGACATCCTTATCCACAGGAAGTTCTACCTCTTTCAACTCCAACGAATGTGCGGGTATTGTGCGAGCAGCATTAATATCCTCATAATAGATAATGTTGGATTTACCCATTACCTCATTCGGATCATCATCAACGGGAGGACTCTCTTCAACTTTCTGAGGAATTTCTGCTTGGATTGGCTTAGGCTTATCCGTAGGCAAATCCTTACCGTATATTTTCTTACGTCTTTCACGCTTGGCTTTATCAGCCATTCGTTTCTTTCGGTATTTCCATAATCTAACACGAGCTATGCGTGCCCAGTTATGCAGTTTGTCCCACAAACCGTAAATTTTGCGGCAGAACAAGAATACCCAAAGATGATAGAATATGAATAAGGCACACAAGACCTTTACTACGAAATATATTTTTGCCTCCATAACTACATGATTTTTGCTCTTTCGTCATTATACATCTTGATAATCTCAGGCTTGTATCTGTCTAAGTGGTCTGCAACAATGTTGCTGACAAATCCCGATATAGTAGCCTTGGGGTCAATTATAGGCAACAGACTCCTAATTAAATCCAAATCCTCCTTATCAATGTATACACGAGAGCGATTAGGAATTCGCTTACATTTCAAGAATCGCTTCCTATAGAAACTGCATTTGGAGTCAATATCTGCATCCTTTGATATAGTATCTACCAAGTTCTTTATGGCTGTTTGCTCTTTCTCTGCATATGATTCAACAACTTCTGTAGGCTTAATGGCTGTTTCTGACGATTCCGTCGGCATAGTAGATTCAGAAGAATCTTCAACCTTCGGTTTGCGTTTCCAAGACCACTTGCGATTTTCGAGTTTCTCGATTTTCTCTTTTGTCAGAGGTCTGCTAGTAACTGTAACTCCTACTTTCAATATTATAAGGAGCATAAGCATAATTACTGATGTAATGATAGATACAATGAGTAAAATTTCGATTAAGTGTGTCATAATTACTTGTTGTTTAAAAGGTTATTAATTTCGTTTGTTAAAAGGTTATCCATCTCATCACGGTACTGCTCCAAATGAGCATTGACGATGTTGTCTATATACCTTGATATATTGATGTTCGGGGCCACAACCGAGAGAAATCTCCGTACCGCATTATGTGTTTCCTGACTTAGATAGGTCTGCTGCCTATGTTGCACGGTTCCTTCGGTCAGGAACATCTTGCGGTAATCGCAGGAATCCTCCTTGCGCTTTTTCGGCTTTACGGATACTTTCTCCTGCATAGCGACAGGTGGTTTCTCCTCCGTTGGAGTTTCTACTACTGCCGCAGGTTTACTCTCTGCGGGAGGCGATGCATTCTCTTTCTGCTTTGTTCTCCCGAAAATGGGGATATCGCCGGCCATAATCTCCTTGAGCATATCCTCATCGACTTCGATTTTCTTCTTTGCCATAGCTATTTCAGATTAAGTTTCACAATCAGTTCTTCTGCCAACTCTGCCAGTCCGCTACCTTTAAGAGCCTTTGCAGGTGGAGGCATCAATGTACATCTGAAATAGTTCTTCGTCAGTAGCGACAGCTCCTTATCATAGCGGTTGGTGTGGGGAACAACGGTATCCAAGACTGTCAGTCCCATCTTCTTCATAATAAGATTGTAGGTGTCAAAGACCTCGGTCGAAGCACGACCATCCTTCTTGTTCCAGAAGAAGAGGAAATCCTTGACGGGAACATCTTTTCGCTCCTTGCTGTAGTCAATGACCGTGGTTGAGAAAGCAAGGCTGCTCTGCATAACGATACGGTCCGGAGCAATCGGAGTAATGACATAATCCATATTTACAATGGTGTTGAATACTCCGCGAGAGTTCACCGTACCCGGAAGATCTACAATAATCAAATCGTAGTCGCCCTCCTTGGCTAATTTGTCCGCAGCATCACGGGCTTTCTCTGCCTCAGCTCCCACTATGGGATAGGCTTTCTTTTGGATACGGTTCCATTGGTTGATCATCTGCTGCTTAAAGTACTCGCTGTTCTCCACGGTACGCATATCTCGTTCTTTCAAACGGATTAAACTGTACTGCGGATAATCGCAATCTACAACAGCCACATTAAGTCCTTTAAGGTAGTGGTAATACCCGGCGAGCAATATCGTCATAGCCGACTTGCCGACTCCGCCTTTCTGGTTGCACATAGCAACGAACACTGGATTTTTCTTCATGTCTCAAAAAATTTTTAGTTATACAAAAAATGTCTTCACTCTTGACTGAGTGGCAGAACGCTTGAAGGGCTTCACTCGTGCTGGCGGTCAATCTATCCATCTCGCACTCTTGCACTCACTCGGTCTCTCAATCTGTCATTCGCTCAGTCGTGCATGATTGCTGTCGTGCCGTCCATCTTTCACTCCATCATTCGCTCAATCTTGCAGTCGTGCACTCGCTCTTTCAAGCAGGCTCTCACTCCATCGTTCAAGCACTCTTTCTATCGCTCATTATGGCACTATCGAGGGCACTTCAGCACTCATTCACACCGCAAAGGAATAGCGAAAAATTGGAATAATCACTATGTCGTCAAGCCTCTGACCACACATGTCATTATATGTCATCACATAGCATATAACTCTCTATTTACCAATAGAATACACCTGTCTAACTTTGCACCCGGAAGGTCTATGGACGCACGACAAACGGAGTTTTCGGATGCTTCTCTCTGAGGGGAACGGCGATAGCCAATTTTACGAAGGAAAATTCATGTTCAAGCGAACATAGCAAGTTGTGTTTTGAGGCACCCGAAATGTTTTCGGGCACTCAAAACAAACTTGCCACTCGCCTGCGGCTCGGGGAGGGATTCACTCCAAAGTCGTGAATCCATAGCGGAAGTTAGTAACCAATAAAATGTAAAAGTATGCAGACGAACAACAGGAAAAACCAAAGAAAAGGTGTAGGCCGGAAACCCAAATTAGATCCAGCTATACATCGCTATGTGGTCCGATTGACATCGGAAGAAAACGGACACTTTGACATCCAATTCCAAAAATCGGGATTCAAGGAGAGGTCGAAATTTCTAAAGGCTCTAATCTTCGAGCGTGAAGTAAAGGTGGTAAAACTCGACAAGGTGGCTATGGATTATTACATACGCCTGACGAATTTCTACCATCAGTTCCAAGCCATCGGCAACAACTACAATCAGACGGTGCGAGCCGTAAAAGCCAACTTCGGGGATAAGCGGGCATTTGCCCTTGTCGCCAAATTGGAGAAAGCCACGCTGGAGTTGGTAGTGCTGAGCAAACAGATTATCGCCCTCACACGCGAGTTTGAGGAGAGGCACTTGAACCGTAAAAGCGGAGGTTGATATGGTGGCTAAGATCAACAGAGGTGCTTCACTCTACGGAGCAGTCATCTACAACCAACAGAAAGTAAACGAGGATACGGCACGCATCATAGCGGGCAACCGTATGATTACCGATTCTCTCTACGACCCTGACAGGATTGTACGGCAGACGATGTTCGCTTTTGAGAGTTATCTCGCAGCCAACCGAAACACTGAGAAGCCTATCCTGCATATATCGCTTAATCCGACATTGGACGACAAACTTACCGACAGTCAGTTTGCGGATTTGGCAAGAGGCTATATGCAGAAGATGGGCTACGGCAATCAGCCCTATATTGTCTATCTCCACGAGGACATAGACCGCAGACATATACATATTGTATCCACCTGCGTGAATGAGAACGGTGAGAAGATAGACGATGCCTATGAATGGAACCGCTCGATGAAGGCTTGCCGAGAGTTGGAGCAGATGTTCGGGCTAAAACAGATTGCCGACAAACGCAGGGAACTGTTGGAGCCTTATCTGAGGAAGGCGGACTATACCCGTGGCGATGTAAAGCAGCAGGTATCGAATATCCTCAAGAGTGTCTTCACCTCGTATCGTTTCCAATCCTTCGGCGAGTATAGTGCCATGCTCTCGTGCTTCAACATCGAGGCAAAGCAGGTCAAGGGCGAGTTCGAGGGCAAGCCCTATTCGGGTATCATCTACACGATGACCGATGAGAACGGTAAGTCTATCTGCACGCCCATCAAGTCCTCGCTTATCGGCAAGCGTTTCGGCTTCGAGGGTGTGGAGAAGCGTATCGCCTACAATGCTCAGGAGTTCCGAGCGAAGAGGTGGCAACCCAAAATCCGCAATGATGTGGCTCTGGCAATGCACGGCTGTCGTGGCAACCGCGAGGAATTCGTGCGTCTGCTTGGCGGCAAGGGCATTGATGTGGTGTTCCGCGAGAATGATGCAGGGCGTATCTACGGTGTCACATTCATTGACCACCACAATCGTGAGGTCTATAACGGTTCCCGTCTGGGTAAGGAGTTCTCGGCAAACAACTTCGAGAAGCTATTCAACTCGCAGGGCGACATTCCATGGACTGATATGCCACAAGGATTTTCGGAAAGCCACAGCCTCTCATCGGCAGACCTTGAATCGGGACTGGAGCAAGCCTTCGGAATCTTCTCGTTTGACGCTCCTGCAAATGATCCGCAGGAGGAGATGCTCGCCAAGCAGTACCAGAAGAAAAGGAAGAAGAAAAAACGCCGTTCACGCGGCATATCGTAAACCAATTTCACTAACCATTAAAACGAATTTATTATGCAACAGGAAGATGATTTGAGAGGATTGGCAAAGGTCATGGAGTTTATGCGTGCCATATCCATTATATTTATTGTAGTACATATCTACTGGTTCTGCTATCAGGCCATCGTGGATATGGGTATCAACATCGGAGTGGTAGACAAGATTCTGCTCAACTTTCAGAACACGGCAGGGCTGTTCAGCAACCTGCTTGTGACAAAGGTATTCGCCATCATATTCTTGGCTCTCTCGTGCCTCGGTACAAAGGGAGTCAAGAATCAGAAGATGACCTGGCAGAAGATTTATGCGACATTCCTCGGCGGTCTTGTACTCTTCTTTATGAACTGGTGGTTGCTCGATTTGCCATTCTCGCCAATCGTGAATATGGTAATCTATACCATTACGATAACAGCTGGATATATCCTCCTTCTGATGTCGGGAGTATGGATTAGCCGTATGTTCAAGCATAACCTTATGGAAGATGTCTTTAATGTGGCCAACGAGAGCTTTATGCAGGAGACACGACTGATGGAAAATGAGTATTCGGTAAACCTACCTACGAAGTTTGTCTATCAAGGCAAGGAATGGGATGGTTGGATAAATGTCGTGAATCCGTTCCGAGCAACCATTGTATTGGGAACACCGGGTAGCGGTAAGTCGTATGCCGTAGTGAACAACTACATCAAGCAGACCATAGCCAAAGGCTTTGCCACATACATATACGACTACAAGTTTGATGACCTCTCTGTAATTGCCTATAACGAGCTGCTGAAGAATATCGACAAGTACAAGGTAAAGCCGAGTTTCTATGTCATCAACTTTGACGACCCACGACGCTCACACCGCTGTAATCCCATCAACCCGAAGTTTATGGTTGATATCAGCGATGCCTATGAATCAGCATATACTATTATGCTTAACTTGAATAAAACATGGATTCAGAAGCAGGGCGACTTCTTTGTGGAATCTCCGATTATCCTTTTGGCTGCGATTATCTGGTACCTGAGAATCTACAAGGACGGTAAGTATTGTACCTTCCCACATACGATTGAATTCTTGAACAAACCGTATGCGGATATCTTTACGATTCTGACCTCTTATCCTTCGTTGGAAAACTACCTATCTCCATTTATGGACGCATGGAAAGGTGGAGCTCAAGATCAGCTCCAAGGCCAGATAGCAAGTGCCAAAATTCCTCTGTCGAGAATGATTTCTCCGCAGCTCTATTGGGTGATGACGGGCGATGATTTTACCCTCGATTTGAACAATCCCAATGAGCCGAAGATACTCTGCGTTGGCAACAATCCCGACCGCCAGAATATCTACTCGGCAGCACTCGGACTATACAACAGCCGTATCGTGAAGTTGGTGAACAAGAAGGGACAGTTGAAGAGTTCCATCATCATTGATGAGTTGCCGACCATCTATTTCCGTGGTATCGACAACCTCATTGCCACAGCACGAAGCAACAAGGTAGCTGTTTGTCTCGGTTTTCAGGATTACTCGCAGTTGGCTCGGGACTATGGCGACAAGGAGGCGAAGGTTATCCAAAATACGGTGGGAAACATCTTCAGCGGACAGGTGGTTGGAGAAACAGCCAAGAACCTCTCGGAACGTTTCGGCAAGATACTCCAGCAGCGTCAGTCGGTATCCATCAACCGTCAGGACACATCTACCTCCATCAACACGCAGCTGGACTTCCTTATCCCTGCCTCGAAAATCTCTAACCTCTCACAAGGTACATTCGTGGGTAGCGTGGCGGATAACTTCGGTGAGGAGATAGACCAGAAGATTTTCCACTCACGCATCATCGTGGATAGTGCAAAGGTAAGTGCCGAGACAAAGGCATACAAGAAGATTCCTATTGTCAATGAGTTCAAGGACGAGAACGGCAATGACATTATGCAGGAGCAGATAGAGCGTAACTATTCCCGTATCAAAGATGAAGTCGAGCAGATTGTTCAAGATGAAATGGAACGAATCAAGGCTGATCCAGAGTTGCGTAAACGATTGTTGCCAGACGAGAAGGACGAAGAGGATAACGATTAGAATCTGTATCCTATTTCTTACCGCAAAGGTTGTCCCGTGCCTTTCGGATTGAGCAAGGTCAAGCCCTGTGGGTGTCGTGGAAAAATCATCCTCGCCCCACGGGGCTTGCGGTATTTTTCCCGCCAACCTTGCACAATCCTGCCCGGAACAGTCAAGG
>OFLZ01001805.1_pt1 | contig 11459 bp, 13 predicted proteins | sample 1541321 | NCBI WGS metagenome assembly OFLZ01 (sample SAMN04209223, study PRJEB22552) | human gut metagenome | biome: gut; material: feces | host: Homo sapiens | place: USA: Oklahoma | reverse complement strand
CTTTCTGCGGACGCTCCCGGCAGAAGGATGTAACCATGTGGAGAGCACCAGACGGCTTCCTGCCGCTTCAGAGAACTCCCAGGCTTGGCGCATAAAAAAAGATGCATAAGGCCAAAGGTGTCCTCTTACGCACCTTCCCGATCCACCCGTGGTTGATTTCCAATCACAAGTAGATCAGGAAGATCCCGTATGAAAACATCCTCTGCCGTATGCATCCAGCTTTGAGATTTTGTTTTTTTAATTCTAATTTCTGTTATCCTTCCAGTAACGCCCTGTAGGTTTGTACCTCGGATGGTTATATGGTAACAAATCGCTCTTCAAAAGAATTATCGCAAACGATAAGATTGCGTCTTGGTTCTTATCGAATACGATAAAATTTCACGCCAGCGTTTTACCAAAAAGATAATCCGTACTGAATACAAACCTGGTGCAGCCGACTACAGGATGGTTCAAGGCAAGCGCAGATTGAACCCCGGATAAAATGGGTAGAAAAATACCGTCCACAAGATTTCCTCCTGTGAACGGTTCAAAGTGTGGCTATCTGTGCCGAGAACATTTTGATCATCATGCGCTGTTTGTCCAAAGGTAAATCCCTCAGCTGTTCCATCAACGACATCATCTCCGATGAATAATCTGAGAACCTGTCCAGCTCATCAGCCTGAAAATATGAAAGCGGAACTTTGAGTGCCGCTGCAATTCTATGTAGCTTGTCCACGCCCATCACCCTTTGCCCAGATTCATAGAGGGAAAGTGATGACGGTGTAATATCCGCCTGGATAGCCAACTCCGTCGCAGTCATTCCAAGTTCTTCTCTGCGATTAACTATTTTCTCTCCGATTGCTGCAAGCAACGGATTGTATTTACTCGGCATCTATTTTCCCTCCTTCCTCTTGTTTTTTCCGCTTTTTTCTTTGTATTTATCCGTATCTCGCCTATATCCCCTATATTATAGATATATGCAGTATGTACGACGTCGAAACCTGCAATTGGTTAGCGAAAAATAAACTAAAAAAGCCAGGGTATAGACATAGATCCGTCCCTATAAGGAACATTAATCTTAGCCTATACCCCGGCCTCGCCACGCAATGGGCTGCACGTGTCAGGTATCATATTATCTCCACACCATGCCGAACCTGCACGCCTTCGGCAGGCCACGGTCTCACTGTTTTCTGTGTAGAAACATTTTCCGTTCTTTAAAACTCTACCTTCATTTCAGGAACGTTGTCCTTAAAAATCTGCTCATTCGCTTCGTCCCAAAATATATATGATTCTATTTCATCATCCTTCATATAAGCAATGGCTCGCTTTCCGTTGATAATCGCTGGTTGCCCGATGAACCTGGGACGCTTATCCGGATGGCAATGAGTTGTATACATTTTTTGTTCTCTTTTTCCTTCCCCCATAAGCATTTCCCTCATTCCACATTAAAGCCGATGCTTTTTTCAGAAATCAAATACTGCACATCGTCTATCTCCAGCCAATTCATGAGGCGAAGCAAAAATTGACAATCCGGCTTTGTTTCTCCGTTTTCCCATTTTTGGTAAGTCCTGACTGAAGTTCCAACTGCGTCTGCAACTTCCTTTTGAGTCATTTTTTTATATACGCGGTATTCCTTTAGCACTTCATGGTTAAAAACCATGTTTAAAGGCCCCGCATATTCCTGTTCCCAAGATAAAATTGCGTTTTGGTTGTTTACCGATGTATAATCTCCTTCCTCATCCAAATAGGTCAGGAGATAAATAGTACTGTCTGGTAGGATTTCTATTCTCAGTTCGCCTCGCCTAGATTTTATGCAGTTACAGGTCACACTTTTTATATTTTCTGCCTTTATTCCTATCCATTTCATGATCGGCCGTCCCATACCGTCACATGGAAAATTTCCAAAAAATCGAATGACATTCCCATCCCTTACCATATTTAACCTGGTAGATTCTGATTCATATCCATATATAATCGGCTCCAGACATGCTGCCTCTCTGGCTTCATTGTACCGCGTGATAAAACGTTCAGGATAAAGATCGTTCCAGCCTAGTTCCCGGCACAGTCCGAGATAATCCGCCCAGCGTACTAAAAACTCCTTGGTTTTTATGTCAGTCATTCCAGCTTCGGCATCTTCCAAGATCTCATTGATGTCAAAGTGTCCCGTTTGTGCCCGGTTACGTTTTTCAGGATACAATTGGATGCTGGGATAATTCATGATCTCTTCAACTGTGACTCCTGCATCAAAATAAAAGAATTCCAACAATCGGTATATCTCTTCTGTTTGTTGTTCTACAGTATCCCCACTGTCTGTTTCAAGTAGATCCGCTACCCACTTTCTTAATGACATACCTCTGTCATCACGATCATAGAAAAGGGGAAGTCTTTTAACAAATGTATCAACACTAATGGGATAAAATCCTCTTTCCTTAGTTGACCGTAGGAAGCCATATCCAAAGTATATTGTGCGGTCATCATCAGATTTGCACTTGTCAAAAATTTCCTCATCAACCATATCATGCGATTCAAGATAAGAAAGCATTTTTTCCTCATTGACTTTTTTCCCTTGGATGCTTTTTTTTATAAAAGTACGCTGTTCTTCCGTTAAATTCATGTATTTCACCTCGTAAATATCCTTACAGAAACATAGTATCACGAATTATTTGGGTAGTCAACATTTTTATTACCCATTTTCTTCGTATTTTTGTATTATTAAATAGTAATTAACACGTTCGTTCTAAAATTTTATTGACACGTTCGTTCCTCTGTGCTATACTGGCATCATCAAAGGAACTTTCGTGTAACTTACGCTTTTGATTATATATACATTCGTTCCTTATGTCAAGAGCTGTTTTTACACGAACATTCATTTCACATTCAACAATTTGCACAATCATTCCAAGCCAATCGCTACCTTAGGCTATGGCAATCGTATGGGTGACTTTCCCTTTCCCATCCGGTTACCGAACATTCGTGCAATTGGAAACTGTTGATACAGAAGTGTCCACCGCATTTTTTCAGTGGTTGATTGTCAACAGCGGGCGGCGCCTCTGTAAAACCAGACCGCACCAGCGGGCAATGACAAGGAGGATAATATGGCAGCAACGATCAAAGATGACGCTCCCTACAAAGACTTTGCGGAGCGCCTTAGAAAACTACGGGAGGATGCCGGGCTCACCAGGGCACAGCTTGGCGAAAAAGTCGGTGTATCCGGACGGTCTATCATCAATTACGAGAATGGTGAGCGCATCCCCTTCGGGGATACCTGTGCCAAAATGGCGGAGACTTTCGGGATCACAACGGATGAACTGCTGGGTGTGAGCAACCCACAGTTAGAGATGGCAAAGGCTGAAGCGCTGGATTCTATGCGCTTAACAAACGGGAAATCTGGTGCCGCACGTCTGGAACACGCATTGAACACAGTGGGCAGCGTCCTTGCGGGCGGAGAACTCAGCGAGGCCCAGGCCCAGGAATATATCTTCGAGATGCAGAAGATGGCCTTCCTGGCACAGCAGAGGTTACGGGAAACCCACACCAATAAACGTTACCATGCAACCGTTGAAGCGAAAGCGGAAGAAACCAAGTCAAAAGTTGAAGAACTGGACAGCAAGATCAACGCCATCTCTTCCGGCAATGATCAATAAATAGATGTAATAATCCACGCAATGGATTATGGAAAAGGAAGGTGATCCTTATGGATGACGATTTCTTTGCGGTTTCAGATGCTGCTGTTGCTCATGCCGGTTCCACGAAGCCGGGGGATGTGGCTGACTGTCTTGGAATCATGGTCTATGACCTGACAGGCACCATCACTGCCTTGGCAACCCGTTATTCCTATTTCCCTGTGATTGGTTTAAATTTTAAACTGAAAGGCATGTGGCGTGATTATGCCTTTTGGCATGAGATCGGCCACGTTGTAAAGGGGCACATAGACGAGCCAGGGTTCAGTACGAAACACTTTGGCTCAGTCCTGTTTTCACAGGAAGTGGACAGCCGCTCGATCCCTCGAAATGAGAGAGAGGCCAATATTATCTCCGCTGAGTATAACATTGAAACCAAGACTGTGCTTGAGGTGATTGCCTACGACACCCGCACCATGCAGGACTATCGCCGTCTCAAGGCATACCAGGACAAGTTAGGCGAATCATATAAGGAACTGTGTTCTTCCGCCAACGCTGACAATCCATCTCAAATGGTAAAGTATCGCCTGGCGGAATACCAGCGCTCACTGAAAGATCTGGAGGATAAAAAACAGGAACTGGAATCGGACATTGCGGCCATGGGCTGCCGCCATTCATTCCGTGAGATCGCTGATGAACTTGGGACGACAGAGACAATCCTGAAATACAAACTGGAAGCACTCCGCATCCGGGGATATGATATTGATACACTGGAACTTGAAAGGTATGACAAGGTTTTTAAGGGTGCAATGTAATGGATATAAATTTAAAGGCACCCATTCCCGCAGAAACAGGGAAAAATAGGAGGGATTTTAATCAATGTACAGAAGGCAGAAACAGGATCAAAGACATGATTTTTTTATCTATAATAAACGTTATCCATTCTCATTGCAGGAATTGCTCCCCACCAATCGGCAGGTTCTCCTGGATAACGTGATTAATACATTTCAGTATTATGGCACTACAATATGTGTCTCCATCGGTGAAGCGCCAATCCCTGTTGCCAGTAATTTTGACTGCACAACTCGGGCTGACGGCGTGGAAGGCTGCAATAAGGATCCCAAGGGCCATACCGACTACCTCATCATCTCCTTCCGCGACCATCAGGAGTTTGAGTCTGGATACCGGATGCCCCAAATTACGCAGTTTCAACTTTTGCACTGCTTTGGAATGCTGCGGAATGGGGAGAGTCCCGATAATCTCTTATCGTTTATCAACCGGAGTCTTTATGACTCAGCGTTTACAAATACCACCTACTACTTCCGTCCCATAAGTGAATGCTGGATGACAGAGAAAAATCTGCGCAAAGCTTTTGTTGACGGAGTCATGGATATGGAAGGTCTATGGGAGTCCGCATATTCCGCAGGATAACGGCAAGGATGGAAAAACTGATACAGAATGGGGGGGCGATTACAACATGATATGTCATTGTGACTATTGTCACTATACTTTTGACCCGGCTGATTATCACATGGCAGATCAGCTCCCGGAACGATGTCCGGACTGTGGAAAGCTGACGGCACATGGCCATCCCGCCGTGCGGATAGCAACAGAAGCAGAGATCATGGATTATCGGCAGATACAGATGGAACTGAATGAAGAAGAATCTCACGCTGCAGGAAAGGAGGCCGCAGGCTATGAGAGCGATTCCTACATCTCACACAGAACGGATCTACGTCAAAGTCACATCCGACTTTGATTCTACCGGATATATGCAGCCCAAATCCATTACCTGGGCAGACGGAAGAACATTCCCCATTGATGCCGTGAGGGATTTTCGGCCGGCCGGAGCAGCCAACAACGACTTCTCCGGAGACTGTTTCACGGTTCTTATCCAAGGGCAGGAAAAGCATCTGTTCTTTGAACACATCGACCGGCGCTTTTCCGGACGAATAGGACGATGGTTTGTGGAAAAGGCTGCACAATAAAACAGGTACACTCTGAACGACAATCAGGGAAAGGAGGCGCACTGTATGGCATACAATAATAACAATCGAACCTATCTTGCAATCGATCTAAAGTCATATTATGCTTCCGCCGAGTGCGCCGCCAGGAACCTGGATCCGCTGACCACCAACCTGGTGGTAGCAGACTCCTCCCGTACGGAAAAGACCATCTGTCTGGCCGTATCCCCAGCCCTGAAATCCTATGGCATCCCAGGCCGGGCACGGCTCTTTGAGGTGGTCCAAAAGGTCAAGGAGGTCAATGCGGCCAGACTAAGTACTGCAATCCGAAATCATAAAGCTGTGTATAAAGACGGTAAGCCTGCGCTTTCCTCACCATCCTATGATGCAAACTCACTGGCTGCCGACCCGTCCCTGGAGGTCTCTTATCTGGTCGCGCCGCCACGAATGCTCTACTACGAGAAAGTCTCCCGGCAGATCTATGGCATCTATCTCAAATACATCGCTCCGGAGGATATCCTGGTATATTCGATTGACGAAGTATTTATTGACGCAACAGCCTATCTCGGTCACTATCAAATGTCCGCTCATGACCTGGCAAAAACCATGATCCGGGAGGTCTTGTACTCCACTGGCATCACGGCCACGGCCGGCATCGGTCCGAACCTGTACCTGGCCAAGCTGGCCATGGACATCACAGCGAAACACACCAAACCGGATAGCGACGGTGTGCGCATCGCCAAGCTGGATGAAGAGTCCTTCCGGTATCTGCTGTGGGATCATCAACCACTGACAGACTTCTGGCAAACCGGACCGGGCACTGTGAAAAGATTAGCCAAACTCGGAATCCACACCATGGGAGAACTGGCCAGGGCAAGCATTTACAACGAAGATATGTTATTCCAGGAATTTGGAATAGACACAGAGATTATGATCGACCACGCCTGGGGCCTGGAACCCTGTGGAATGGCCGAAATTAAGGCATACAAGCCAAGTACAAACAGCCTTTCCGAGGGGCAGGTATTGGCAGAGCCCTACCCTTATGATAAGGCCCGCATCATTGTTGCCGAAATGGCGGACTCCCTGGTTTTTCAGCTCACCGACAAAAATCTTGTCACGGATGGCCTGACACTGGACGTTGGCTATGACCGGGAAAACTGTGACAAGGGTTCCTACCGCGGCCCGGTACATATCGACCACTATGGGAGGTCCGTACCAAAGGGAGCCCATGGCAGTACACATTTGGGAAATCCCACCAATCTGGGAAGTAGGATTGTCACAGCAGCTGTGGAGCTGTTTGACCAGATCGCCAATCGGTCGCTCACAGTGCGCCGGATCACGATTGCCGCGAACCGGGTAGTACAGGATGAAGGGGTATACCAGTTTGACTTGTTTTCCGATGTAGAAAAGCAGGAAAAGGAAAAGACTCTGCAGAAGGCTCTGTTGGGCATTAAAAAGAAGTATGGAAAGAACGCCGTCCTGAAAGGCACGAACTTCCTGGATGGCGCTACCATGCGGGAGCGAAATAAACAGATCGGCGGCCATAAGGAATCCTAAATTCAGAATTGCAGGAACCGTATAAGCCCCGCTTATCGATGTCCCATAGTTTTTATGCTCATTGGCATCATCATTTCCCCTTTGTTTTCTGCCTTTATATATTTGCTATGTACTAAATTCAGAGCAAAAATCTTAAAAGAACAGCATACAAAGAGAGGCGGCAAAGAATCATATGAGCAAAGATACAAATCCAGCACTCGCAGAACACTCTGTACCTGACGCGCCTGCAGCTCCTGTTTCACAGGCAGTACAGACAATACCTCCAGCACAAGCGGCTGTACAAATTCCCCAATTTGCATCTCCGACTCATGAAGCCAGATATCATATTTTGCAGTATCTGACAGAAAATCGGGGGATACCTCAACGCTGTTCTGCCATTGTGCAGGCAGTCAGGAAACGCAACGCTTCCATCAGCCGAAACGCTATCGATACTGCTCTTTACGAATTAACCAGTCGTCGCCAGCTTCTCATAAAGATTTCACGTGGGGTATATCAGCTCAACACTGTCACTGCTTCTAACGATACACCTCAAGAGTTTATGCAGCTTTCAGCTCCCGCCGTAGAGGCGACATCCGCATTGGACGCTTTGGAAATGGCCCTTTCCTGTATTAACTCATATCAAATCACAGTAAAAATAGCTGACATCGATGAGATATTTCTTCGCAAATATCAGATTTTAATCGACACGAAGCAATTTTTACTTACTCAGATGGATGAAATAAATAACCTGGACTCTGGAACAAAAGAGCCCGATAACCGGGTACGCCCAACGCAAAATGTTCATGAGGTGAAACATGATGGACAAAAATCTATCGACAAAACCAGCTGACAATTACAAAAACACACCAATGGGAAAAGCTATTCAAAAAAAATATGCCGATATTCTGCATGCTTCCCGGCCGGAGCCGTCATACAGACATCCGCGTATGACTCTTTCCAACCGGGCCAAAATCTTCTCCCCATTTGCAGCACTGCGTGGATACGAGGAAGAAATCGCTGCGGAGGGCGAGGAACATCTGAAAGTTACAAAAATCGAACTTTCCGAGGAAGATAAGGGGATCCTTTCTGACAGGCTCCTGCAGGTTAAAAAAGGTATGGAGGTGACAGTATGCTTCTTCGAAGCTGATGATGTTGAACCAGCCATATTCGACACCCCCGCTGAACCGGCCAGGTCATTCACTCATCTCGGGAACTATCGGACGGTCACCGGCATTGTTAACCACATCGATTCCGTGTACCGTGAACTGAAGATCAACACCGGGATAAAAATGTACTTGGGAAGGAACTGCCTGTGACGATCCACTTTGATGATATTTTGGATCTGTCCGGGGATGGCCTCATAGACATTGATGAATAACTGGGAATTAAACCAGGTTTATTCCTCTGCCGATAACCCTAGCAGGCGCTCTGATAGCGGAACGTTCCACAGGCCAATCCCACACGTTCATCCTATACTTCTCATCAGAATGTCATTTTACGGCTTGCTATGTGCCTTTTATGACGGTAACATGTCCCTACCCTGAAAGGGAATCTGTAAATAAGGAGACATGCCATGAGACATATCAGGACAAACCATAATCCACTAACAGTATCTGATATCCTTTTGGGAAATGGGACCGCTCGCCTGGAGGATTTCTACCCGCTTACCAAAGTGAAAACTGCGTCTGATAAAAAGAAGCTTTTATCCCAAGGCTACAATCCCGGGTATACTGTTTCAGAATGGCCATACGCACTTCCCGTTAATAAAATTTACTATAGTAAGCATCTGATCCCATCCACATATTATTATGACCCGGATAACGAGGCCATTCCTATTGCTCTCTGCCTGAATATCTACGGCACGGAACGGATCCCTATCATCCCAGATTCAGATCAATTCTGCGAATACATCCTGGATTTTGCTGCAAGCCTGCAGAACCCGGATAAGGATAAAATATTCTCATATTTATATAACCAGGATGATGGCATACGTTCACAACTCCTGGCTGAGTACATAAGACGTTCTTCTCCTTCCCCAGAACTCTTCGATCTGTTCCAGATGCTTTATACAGTCAACGATTACAATGCAGGTGAATATGGAGCGGAACTGCTTCAAAAACTGGCCTCGGGACGATCCGATGAGCAGATTCAAAAGATTAACCATGCTCTGGCCGATTACCCAGAAGAACTTACCGTCTACCGTGGAGAAGCGGAAGGAAGTACAAACTACCGGCAGGCCATCAGCTGGTCACTGGATATCAACACCGCATTCTTCTTTGCCTGCAGGCACGGAGACCAAAACCACGCCAGGATTATTCGGGCAAAGATCCGCAGAAAGGATGTCTTTGCGCTGAATCTGGACAGCAGGGAAAAAGAGGTCCTTGCGATCCCAGGAACACCTTATGATGTAACAACGGAACGGCTCATAGGCCCTGACTCTCCTCTGGTTATGCCATTCCGTTATTTGGATGAGTATCGAAAAGGGGTAGAACAAATTCTGCGTTTATATAAACTCCACCAGAGAGGTGGAATGGATCACGGCAAGCTCCACACCGCACGGGTCCTCTTCCTTGCCCTTACGATCATCCAGGCCGGGAAGATCAGGCTGAACCGAGCGGAACTGTCGCAGCTCACCAACGCCATTGTTTTCCATGACATTGGCAGGAAAAATGATCGTGTGGACGATGGCCACGGGAAAGCCGGTAGGGAAATCTATGAAAAAACCGTACGCAACTCCGCAGATCCTGCCGTCTGCTTCCTCATCGAATATCACTGTCTTGATGATAAACTGGCAGAGGAATACCTGAAAGTCTCAGATGTGATTCGAGCAAAAAAGCGAACCTGGCTTCTTTATCAGATCCTAAAGGATGCGGATGCCCTTGACCGTGTGAGGTTCGGGATCTATGATCTGGACGTCAACCAGCTCCGGCTTCCGATTTCACACAAACTTGTCCCATTGGCGGTTACCGCTGTGACCGGGATTAAGATGTGATAGCACCTCTTTAGTCAAAAGATGCCAGTAGAAATACCAGACCTGAACGGTATGAATCATTCCATCGATCCTCTGCAGAGCAAATCCGCAGAGGACCTTTTCTTACTCCTCCACCATCTCTATTACAAGCCGCATTCCAACCTTGATCCCTTCAATATATCCCTGACGCTCATAAGCCGCGCAAAGAGTAAACACAATATCCATATACTCATCTGCTTCCCGTTCCGTATCGGCCAGGGCTCTCAGTTTTTCTTTCAGAGGATCCGTCTGTTCCTTAAATTCCGGTGTTTCAACCGTATTGTACTCCGCGAAAGCGTAATAGAGCAACTCCAAAAGCGTATCTACCTGGCCATTGTAGTTCGCCGGGTGCTCCCATAGATATTCTTTTACTTTTTCCATAATTCCAGAAGCGCTGGCCTGCCGGGTTCCCCAAGTATGTGTTCCACCCGTTTGGCCGATGCCAATTTGAGCCTTATGTTCGCTATGTTCCATAATCCACCACTATCCTTTCTCAGCATTTGTGGCGATATTACCTCTGGTTTTTACACATAGCAAGTGGAATATGACAGTATTGATCTTTTATTTGATTAAAATAATTGCCTCGCTAAAGTCAAAAGACAAACGGGTAACTTCATTTTTCATATCAGCCTTCCATATATCTCAACACACCTTTGGTCTCGATATCTTTTTTCTTCCGGTTTGTAATGGATCACTCCTCCAGTAGGGGCCAGAAGGTCTTTGCCATCGTAATGACTATTAATCCTATCTAATAATTTTTGTGTTATCGGATACTCCACTTCCTGATTTTGAATCTGAATATGGTATCCATTGTAATTAAATGACCGTAGAGTGTCCGCAAAATCATTTACAGTAAGAAACTTTTTCTTATCTATGTGCTCAAAATCATATACGCACAAGATATCATCTTCTGAAAAAGTGAAACTACATTTCAACAAATCCAGTATTGCCTTGGCTTCTGATATACCTTCATAAGGAAATACTTTTTTCCCACCGTCCATCATATCAAATATGCGCTGTGATAATTCTGGCGACTGCAGAAAATGAATTTTTTCAAAATTCCAGTTTTCTTGAAGCGGTGCATCTGTTTTCATCGGATAAATATAACCACTTTGATGATGACATCTCATTAATGGCTGCATACCAATTTGAAATGCAAGTCCGTCACAATCGCCTGTGTCTAGAGAAATTTCTTTATTAAAATTCATGTCACTAAACAGCGTCATTGTGCCTACTGGTTGAAAATAATCAACACGCCAGTCAGGTGTATGGAATAGTACTCCATATTTTTTCTCATTAGTATCTATATCGTCTCTTGTCATCGGACGATACGAATCTGTGGCGGGTACA
>OFLZ01001799.1_pt1 | contig 11489 bp, 4 predicted proteins | sample 1541321 | NCBI WGS metagenome assembly OFLZ01 (sample SAMN04209223, study PRJEB22552) | human gut metagenome | biome: gut; material: feces | host: Homo sapiens | place: USA: Oklahoma | reverse complement strand
GCTGAAGCTCACTGATTCCCCCGGCATAGCCGGGGGTTTTTATTGGATTCACCAACAAAAAAGCGACATCATTTTCATGATATCGCTCTTGTAAAATGCTGTATTTTTTTGTTTTTCTCTGTCGAAAAAGCTCAATTTTTGTCATTCTTCGTCGAGTTTCAAAAAGGTTTGGATCAGCATGCCCTACGAACCTGGTAATTCCTTGGCATAAGCACATTGAGACAATAAAGGGCTTCTTTTACTAAGTTTTTTCTACTGCGGACAAAGTCAGTGACTATATTGCACTAGAATACCCAAAAACAGGAACGGCGCCGTTTACACTGCGCCGTTCCCATTATAAATCAAGTATTAAATTAATATTTTTTCATCTGTCCATGCAAAACGCAGCAGAGGTATTTTTATTCTTGCATTAACCCATGTTTTCAATAAAGCGATGGATTATAGCCGCAAACTCTGCCCTTGTCGCAAAGCCCTTCGGGTCTAATTTATTGCCGTCCTTTCCGGCTATAAATCCATTTTGAACAGCCCATGTAACTGCGTCCTTTGCCCAAGGAGATACGCTGTCTTTATCTATGAATGAGTCGATATTTCCTGTTATAGTCAGGTCATATCCCTTATACTGGGCGTATTTATATAAGAATACGGCAAGCTGTTCACGGGTAAGCTTTTCATTTGGTCCAAATGTGCCGTCTCCAAAGCCGGAAGCAATGCCGTTTTCGTAAGCCCACGCAGCCGCTTCGGTATACCATGTCCCCTTTTCAACGTCGGTGAATGATGCCGTGTTTTCAGGGGCAGGCATATTTTCAAGACGCCAAACCACAGCCACAAACATTGCTCTGTTTGTTGTAGTATTCGGTTCAAATGTTGTCTCTCCCGTTCCTGCCATAATGCCATTGGAGTAAACAAACATAACGTCATTATAGAACCAATCGCTTTCTTTTACGTCGGCAAAAGGATTTATGACTACAGGTATTTCGTCTGTTTTTTCAACGAATTGAGCGTCTATGGTGATTTTGGAATCAGGCATGGTAAAGCTGAATTTGCCGTTTCCTAAATCAGTAAGCTTAATTTCTTTGCCTTTTTCATCTTTAACTGTTACTGTGTCAAGAGCATATCCGTCATCAGGCGCTGTGGTTATGGTTACAGTATCACCTTTTTTAGCCCGTTTATCGGATACGGTAAGCTTTCCGTTTGCGATATCATCTGAAACAGAAATTCCATAGGATACGGAAACGCTTCCGCCTCCACCGCCGCCAGTGCCGGTGTTGTTGTTTTCGTCGTCATCGTCATCGCCGCCGGTGTTCAATTTCGTCATTACAAGGTCTACGCCAAAGCGGGGAGGGATAACCCTAAGCCAGTCGCTCTTTGCCGTGGTATAGCCGTCCTTTTCCGCTACTACCTGATAATAGTAGCCGTCAGGTACGTTCCATGCGTAGAAGCCCACAGCGTTGGTTTCCTGTACGCCCGGTTCGTTCCACAGCCAAGGTCGTTTTATTTCTTCATAAGCCGCATCTCCTGCGTCGTTTGGTTCGTCCTCGTTTACCCATGCAACGGCGCCACTGCCGTCTGCGTTTTTGGAGAAGTAAACCGTCATGGTTGCGTCTTCAACCGGGTTGCCGTCCTGGTCGTAAACAGTGCCTTGCGGGTCATATTTTATCCTTACTATTTGGTTCTGAGCAATCGTGCCGCCGCCATAGATGCCGCCGCCTCCGCCGTGACCGATACCGCCGTCAAGGAGTGCTTGGTCGCCGCTTCCGGCATTATAAGCGTATCCGCCTGTCATATCAACAGCAACGCCTGAAGTATAAAGACTCGAATTATCTACCGACGGTATAGCCTCACGTCTGCGTTCCGTGACATCCTTTAAAATCTTAAATGTGGATGCGTCAAGCTCCATTACGTTGTTATAATTTTTCTTCATTATCTGTTCGGAAGCAAATGTGCCCAATGTTACATTGCCGTTAAGTGCAAAACCTGCCGCAACGGAACCCCCGCCTGTTGCCGGTGCTAATGCCGCTGCACCAAGGCCGATGCCTACACCTGCAACGTCAGTACCGATTGCGCCGGCAAATCCTGCCTTGGTAACGCCCAGGTAATATTCCATATCGGAAATATTCTCATTCAATATCTCGATTTCCGCATCTGTCAGATATTCGCCGTATCTGTCCCTCACGTTGCGGGCTCTGGCAATGCAGTTTTCTATGTCGTTGATGACAGGACCAAACTCCATACTGTGTCCGATACCGGAAAGAGCGCCCGATACGAGGCCTGCTCCCGTGGAAAACCTATCCACAAATCTTCCTGTCTCTACCGCGCCCTGAACGGCATCAGAGGTGAAAGTAATAGCTGTCTGACTTCCAAAGTCTTGCAGGTCGCTTGAGGTATCGCTTTTTGGCTGGACGCCGCCGCCCTTACCTACAAACTTGCCGTTTGACGCGCCGTTTCTTGCGGAAGCCAAAAATACACTTCTGCCGGAATCGCCTTGCGCAGACGCTTCATTGCAGTAAGTATCAAAATCATAATACTTACCGTCTTTCATAACGGATGACGTCACATATTGTACAAATATGGTTTCCGGCTTAATATCTTTCTGATAAAACTCCTTAATTCTATCCACATCAAAAGCCGTAAGTTCAATCATATCGGAAGGATTATCCGGGTTGTCACAGCGGAACATCTGCACCTTGCTTACCACATCCACAACTTCGCCGTCTGCCATTTTAGCTTTGCCTTTGTATACATTTTCACCGGTATAAAATGCTTCAGGGCCACCGTCAAATCCCACGGAAGAAGAGTGCATGGTTACTTCCGTTTCGCCGATTTCGCCAATATTGACAGTTGTTTCAAAGCCGGAATAGTCATATCCGTTTTCCTTACCGCTCTGCTGCTCCAGGGAGGTTACGCTCTGACCAAATTTGTCGGAAAGCTTTTCCAAATCCGCTTGATATTCTTCGTAGTCAAAGTCGATTGTCGTATCCGTTTCCTCCGGCAGCTCTACTTTTGGACGGAAGGAATACGCCAAAGAATATCCCGTGAAATATAGCGTATTTTTAAATTCCGTAAAGTCTACGGTTCCTGTCCAAATGGAATCATCTTCCTCTGTCGGCTCCAGGAAAAACGACATATTCCCTTTGCCGTCTGCCAGGTGCATTACAACAGCCATGGTATAGATCTCTTTGCCTTCCGGCAATTCATCTTTATTTATCTTAGCTTCATATACTTTTTTGGAATTAGAATAATTAATCGTATTCGTATTCTTATTCTCCTCCGGATGAATGATATAATAATCCTCATAGTAATCAGTATAATTTATACTGATATAATCCCTACAGAGCAGGTACTCGACAAAATCTCCGCTTGGCTTAGGTTGACTGGTATATGTGGTTGTTCCTGCCACAACAGGATCCTCTTTATAATCTTGTATTTTGGTGCGGAGGATCAGCTGTTCACCGTCCTGCGGCGGCTCCCCATTTGTCCACTCCAACTCCTCCTCTAATACTATTGCTTCAATATTAGCTACTGTACCAACATGATAAAGCGGATAACTGGTTCCATAAGATTCCCATCGAATTGAAAAAGGTTTAAACTTATTATATTTTTCGGATATTTCAATGACTTCTCCATTTAAAATGCCTCCCGCAGCGTCGCAGTTCAAACTGTATTCCAAAATTCCATCCTGGTAAACCAAAGGGGACGCTGAAACGGATACGTCAGACCTTCCTTCAATATGCACATTGCCTAATACAATATAGCCGCTGCCACCTAAATTTTGAACTGAAGCCGTAACCGTACCGCTATCATTTGTAACTTGCCTCATTGTAATCGTAACACAAATCGTGTACTGTCTGCTTTGCACATTTTCGGCCTCCGGCAGAGGTTCCGAAATATAATATCCTTCATCCGACTTTGTTAACTTTATATTCGTTCTATATGTCCCGTAGCTTATTTCTACGGTGTTTTCCCCGTTTTCATCCGGAATGATTTCCAGATTGTCCGGTATATCAAAACGCAGAACCTTTCCGAATAAATTGGCAGAATAGTCTTTCAAAACCATCGAAAAATATCTTTTCCTTGCACCATCGGTATCCTTATAACTTATTTTTTGAGAATAAAATAGAACATTATAATAGTCACTTTTTGAAAGTTCCTTATCCAGTGTAACGATCTTATCGATGCCTAAACCTCCCGTTACCTGTCCATAGTAGAGTGAATTCGTTTCCTCACCAAGTTCAAAGTCTTCCTCATAAAGTGTGTAATCCGGCAAATAGGTGCTGAATACCACACGGTATGTACCATAAGAACTTACAAGTTCTGGATTGTAACTCTTGCCTGCGGCTATTCTGGTATAATTATAACCGTTACTTCCTTCATATTTTTTATATATGCCTACCACATAATCATTTTCGTTTATTCCGGCATCGAATTCAGCGGTAATGCTGCCCGCCTTCGTAATTTCCTTCTCAAGTTTAAACAACCCTTGTTTAATCTCCGTTCCTTTCGGATAAGCGTACAGCCGAGTGTAGTTTGATATTTTGTAGGAGATAAAAAAATAATCGTCTTCCTTTATTTCTAATAAATTTTTTAAAACCAAATAATATTGTCCGCCCTCTTCACGGATTTCCCAAGAGATAACGCGGGAATTTTGATTAACATGAAATTCTATATTATCATATTCTCCTTCTGTAAAAGTCTGATGTTCTGTCTCTCCACTGATTTCATTATGGGTAATCCATTCCAAATCAATAGGGATTTTCACACTTTCCAGTTTAATTGTCAGTGTAGTTCCCGATACAGGCTGATTGTAAAGATAGAACCCGGTTTCGCCCTGGGGTACCAAACGGATGACGTCTACTTCTTTAAGTCCGGTTACCGCAAAGAATGTAAAATTACCATCCTCATCGGTTACAGCGCTGGTTACATCATCCCCTATGGTAATATTAATAGCCACGCCGGCTTTATCATCTGCAATCAGGGTGCCTGTATATTTTGTGTAGTTGTTTTCTACGGAGAGCGTAAAGGAACCGGTCTTCTCCGTAACATCGTACTGTTCGCCGGCTTTTGGTACCAGTGTCGCTTTTACGTTAAACTCTGTACCGCCCGGAAGGAACAGGTCGCCGTCGCCTGTTGTGGCGGAAATGACACGGAAAGAGCCGCTGCCGCCGGTAATCGGTATTTTTACTGTATGACTTGTTTCCGCAGTTCCCGCGCCGTTTAACTGGAAGGCTGTGTCGGATGAAATTTCAATTTCCGCCGTACCGTTATAAATGGTTGCGCCGATTCCGTTAGGATAAAGAACGTCAAGGGATACCACAACGTCTTTTTCAAAACGTCCGTTTAAGGCATACGCTGGGTTGGTGTTTTTCATATCCATATCCAAAGAGAAAATACGCGATGACGGTTCTTCTCCCGGGCGTCCGTCGGACATGATTACACTGCGGGAAAGAGTGCCGTTGACATATACCTCTACCTTGGAAATGATTAATTTATCCCTGTCCGGGTTTGTCCGAGAGGTCGGCATACTAAACGTGATACCTTTATCGTTTCCGATATAAAGCGGAGAAAGCTTAATATCGATATAGGACTCCTGGACGCTTCCTCCCATCAAAACGACGTTATGTTCAAGCGCATGTTTTTCACCTCTTGCATCTACCGCATAAAAAGTGGTATTCTCCAGCTCAAAAAGGTCCGTGACATTACATGGAGAGTCTGTTTCGTTGTTGGCAGTATAGATACGGATATATGTTTCGTAATCGGTTCCGGTGCTCTTGTCCTCCAAAAGCCCAAACTCTTCGCTGTAAAGCTCAAATGAGTAGTATGAGCCGCCGCTGGGCCTTTCGTAACAAATATTGGTAATTTTAACGTCACTGCTGGCTTCTGATGCCGTTATATCATATATAGCGGAATAGCCCAGTACGTTTGCCCCGTCAAAATATGTCATAAAACGGTATTTGCCTGAGGCATTTAGGCGGAAGCCTTCCAAAACCCAGTCACCGTCTGCCTGTTTTTTAGGGCTGCCGATATAAATCCATGTACTTTCCAGGATGTCTGCGTCGGTGGCAGTCGTTTTGGAAATACCAAATGAAATAAACTCTTCTCCCGTACCTCCGTCTTCGCCGGCATAGCCATCCGGCACATTTATGGTTACGGTATATAAATCCGTGGTATTCAGACTGGTTACGGTCTTTCCCGAGGAGTCCGTTATGGTATATTTCCCGCTGAAATCCTCGGAAGTATAAGAACTTCTGGTGCTTGGAGTTGGTGTAAGAAGCGTATTTGTCGTAACCTGAGACAGATTTGTGTCTTCTTCAGGCTCTGTGTTCTCCACTGCCAACTCGGGATGGCAAAGTTCACAGGTATGGGTGCAAGGCGAGCCTTCACTTGGCTCTGCGTAGCCGCAATATTCGTCATGTTCATGAACGAAAGTGCATGGTGAACCCTCACTTGGCGCCCCATAGCCGCAAGTTTCGTCGTGCTCATGTACAAATGTGCATGGTGAGCCTTCACTCGGCGCCGCATAACCGCAGCTTTCGTCGTGTTCATGAACGAATGTGCAGCCTTCCCCTGTTGTTTCGTCATAACCGCAGCTTTCGTCATGTTCATGTACAAAAGTACATGGGGAACCTTCACTCGGTGCCGCATAGCCGCAGCTTTCGTCGTGTTCATGAACAAATGTGCATGGCGAGCCTTCACTTGGCTCTGCATAGCCGCAGTTTTCATCATGCGTATGGACAAATGTGCATGGTGAGCCTTCACTTGGTGCCCCATAGCCGCAGCTTTCGTCATGCTGCTGGTGGTTTTGGCACATTACAGCAGTATCTTCGGCATATACAAAAGACGTGCTTGGAACCATCATAGCAAGAGCCAAAAGCACAGCCAAAATTTTTTTCTTAAAAGCTGTCATTTTTCATTCCCCCTTTTTGTATAAAAATATCTGTCATCTGCCATTGGTTTTACAAATCGCCGTTTATTTCATAGCGCAGTATAAGCTCGTTTTCCAACATCTGCTCCACGCTGTCGGCTATATAGTCCACGGCTCTCTGCTGACCCTTGACCGAAAGACCCTTAAAGGGTTTGACAACAGAAACCTCCATTTCCGTTGCAGGCGGACTTTCTCGGATATGGATGTTAAAACTACTTATGTTTCCGTAAACGGGTATGTCTGCAAATACAGTATCTTTTTCAGAATCTTTTTTGTAACTGCTGTTTTCCTGTTCCAAAATATCAAACAGGGCCATAAAAACCAATTGCTTGGCATACGGAAGCGTTTTTATTACAGTACACATACTATCCCCCCTCTTTTTTAAAGTGCTTTTGTTTAAATAATAAGAAAAAAGGGTGTTTTTGTGCAGGTCACATATGTGCCAACATTAAAAAAAGCTTTAAAAATTAAGGCTTTCCGTATTTTTGACACAAAAAAACCGCCTTAAACAAAAGACGGTCTAAATAAAACTTATTTACTTTTTTGATGTAAAATCCCAATAGCTTTGGTAAAGTCCAATGCGGTTTTTGGTTCCTGTTTTCTCATAAATAGAGGCAACGTGTCTTTGCAAAACACGGCGGGATATGAAAAGCTCGTCTGCAATTTCCTGATTTCCGTTTTCGGTAACAATAAGTTTTTCAAACACCTCTGTTTCTCTTGGCGTAAAGCCATAATACTCGCAGTAAGTGTTTAATGCATTTTCATTTGATATGGTGTCATTATTTTCTGCCGTATCTTTTTGGGCATACATAGCTGATATGATATCTTTAAGCAAAATAAGAAGCACCGCTATAGATAACACACAGCTTCCCATAACAAGGGATGAACTGCCGAAATACTCAAAAATATAAACTACAGGAACGGCTGTAAATGAAATAACAAAGCTTCTGCATATACGTCCCATTCCAGCCCAAAGTGTCGGAGCCTTTGTCTTAGGCGCAAAGTCAATAAATGACAAAGTTAAAAACATTACATAAAATCCGCTGTAGATATACATAGCTGCCGTGCCCATGAAAAATGTTGCCGAATTAGCCATAAATGCCGTTGAAATAGTGGAAAAAAACATAGTACATACTGTTAACAAAGCAAAGTATTTTCTATTATTTATATCTGAAATAAATCCGGCGGCAATAAGGCTTGCGGCATAAAATAACCGCACATTGGAGGATACGCTTAGCTCTCCCTGGGCGTGCTTTGAAACCACAACTCCGTCTATCAAACCTATTATAAGGCTCATAATAATAACAGATGAAACAAGTATAGTCGCCGTTTTATAATCGGTTTTGTTTTCCGAGGAATATGGAAGAGGATTTTCCAAAATCCAGTCGTGAGAAGGCTTTATTATAATGTAGAGCAAAACGGCAACGCTAAATACCATGCTTAAAAGAAATGCCGCATCTGTAACAAAAAGATTTTGAACAACATACTGCATTACTACGGCACAGCCCATGCCAACTCCTATAATTCGCCCTGTATATTCCTTCCCGTCAAAGAGCATAGCGCTATTATAATATACGCATCCGCTTATATGACCAAGGGCAAGAAGCAATAAAAATGAACTGATTAAAAAAATAAGCTGTGTTTTTACAAACAATATCTGAACCGTAAAAAATATGGAAAAAGCGCCAACAATGCAAATTAAAACTCGCCTTACACTGTCTTTTTGAAAAAGTCTTCGCGCAAGAGAAAAAGACAAAAAGCCCACTGCAGTGCAGGCAATGCCTATAGAATATACTGCATTAACCGAAGAAACGCCAATTAAAGCCGCGGCTTTGTCGTTAACAGTAAATTCCGCAAGCTGAAAGGCAAAAAAGCACAGGGCAAAACATATCCCCTGTATCAGCGCCGATTTTGTAATTTTGCGTCTGTTAATATTGACGGTATCCATTATTTTTGCCTCCACTGCAAACAAAAAATATTTGTTATTTTCTGTTTTTTGTACGAATGCAGACATTATACCATGAAATTATTTATTTTACAAATTGTATTCTATGCCCTTATCTTTCAAATATATTGCTGCAATTATGTGTTTTATATCTTTATCATAATGTAATTGTTATTCCTCATACCTCTGGAAGAAGAGAATTGCCTTAAAACAGATGACAAATCATTTCTTCACATTTCAATATTCAAATGTTTTATTTTGTCATAACTTGCGAAATGTTTTCTCAAAAATGGGGTATTTTTTTCTTCTGTAGAAATTTGTCACTATTTGGAGCAACAAAAAAACAGTATAAAAATTCCCTTTTATACTGTTTTTCAACCTGCTCCCGCAATTTTATTACTTACACATCTGTCAAAATCTCGGAACTTGAGCGCCTCAAAATCGGCATAGAAAACGTCTGAAAGCCTTGATTTTACTGGGTTTTAGACCCATGTCATACTTTATGACTCCTCGAGCTTCAGCACGCTCATAAATGCCTGCTGAGGTACTTCTACGCTGCCAATCTGGCGCATTCTCTTTTTCCCTTCCTTCTGTTTTTCCAACAGTTTTTTCTTACGTGAAATATCACCGCCATAGCATTTTGCCAATACATCTTTACGCAGGGCGCTGATGGTTTCTCTGGCAATGATCTTGCTGCCGATGGCTGCCTGAATGGGAATTTCAAACAGATGTCTGGGAATTTCTTTTTTCAGTTTTTCGCACATCTTTCTGCCACGTTCCACAGCGGAATCTTTATGAACAATAAAGGACAGTGCATCCACAGGTTCTCTGTTTACCAGAATATCCAGTTTCACCAGTTCACTTTCTTTGTAGCCCACCAGACTATAGTCAAAGGAAGCATAGCCGCGGCTTCTGGATTTCAGTACATCGAAGAAGTCATAAATGATTTCATTCAGAGGCATTTCGTAGATGAGCATGGCTCTGCTTTCATCCAGATATTCCATACTGATATAATCCCCACGGCGCTGCTGACACAGTTCCATGATAGGTCCGATATAATCCTTAGGCAGCATGATTTCTGCCTTTACAATGGGTTCTTCCATTTTCAAGATACGGGCAGGGTCAGGCATGTTGCTGGGGTTGGACAGGTCGAACTGGGTGCCGTCTGTCAGATATACTTTATAAATAACGCTGGGTGCGGTGGTTACCAGATCCAGATTATATTCTCTTTCCAGTCTTTCCTGAATGATTTCCAGATGCAAAAGTCCCAGGAATCCACAACGGAAACCAAAGCCCAGAGCCACAGATGTTTCCGGTTCAAAGAACAGAGAAGCATCGTTGAGCTGCAATTTTTCCAGCGCATCGCGAAGGTCAGGATACTTTGCGCCGTCGGCAGGGAACACACCACAGTAAACCATGGGGTTTACTTTCTTATAACCGGGCAGTGCTTCTGCAGTGGGTCTTGCCGCTTCTGTAACAGTATCACCTACGCGGGTATCTGCCACGTTTTTGATGCTGGCAGTGAAATACCCTACCATGCCTGCGTTCAGTTCATCTACAGGCAGGAAACGACCGGGACCAAAAATACCAACTTCCACAACGTCAAATTCTTTGCCTGTTGCCATCATTTTTACTTTGGAGCCTTTGCGGATGCTGCCGTCAAAGACACGCATCAGAACGATAACACCACGATACTGGTCATATACGCTGTCGAAAATCAGTGCTTTCAGAGGTGCATCCACATCGCCGCTGGGCGCGGGAATGTCTGTGATGATGCGTTCCAGCACTTCTTCAATATTCACACCGTTTTTGGCAGAAATTTCCGGCGCATCTTCTGCGGGGATACCGATAATATCTTCAATTTCCTGTTTTGCCCAAGCAGGGTTTGCGCTGGGCAGGTCGATTTTATTGATAACGGGCAGGATTTCCAGATTATTATCCAATGCCAGATATACGTTTGCCAATGTCTGCGCTTCAATACCCTGTGCTGCGTCTACAATCAGGATTGCACCTTCGCAGGCTGCCAGAGAGCGGGATACTTCATAGTTAAAGTCCACGTGTCCCGGAGTATCGATGAGGTTGAATTCGTATTCTTCCCCATTGTTTGCGCGATAAATCAAGCGAACTGCCTGGGACTTGATGGTGATACCTCTTTCTCGTTCCAGATCCATGTTATCCAGTACCTGTTCCTGCATTTCGCGGTCGGTGAGCAGACCTGTTTTCTGGATCAATCTATCTGCCAATGTGGATTTGCCGTGGTCGATATGTGCCACAATACAAAAGTTTCTGATATGACTTTGTCTGTCTTTTGACATCCATATTCCTCCTAAATCTCTAGTATTTCTTTCACAAAAAAAGCTGCCCTTTTCCTTTGCATCCTCGCAAAAAGCAACTTCTGTTTTCATCCAGTCTGGAAAAACGCCTGTTTCCCCATGATATTTTGCTTATTATATCATAGTTTTCCCGTCTGCGTCAAAAGAAACCTTTGCAAACAGGGCTTTTCCACGAAAAAAACAGGAACCTGTCAGTAACAGCTTCATCATAAAACAAAATAGCCAGAATCCTTTTCGTTTTGAACTGAACCCAAAAAGTTAGACAATATTTTCAAATTAAAATTGTTTAAGA
>OFLZ01001794.1_pt1 | contig 11510 bp, 10 predicted proteins | sample 1541321 | NCBI WGS metagenome assembly OFLZ01 (sample SAMN04209223, study PRJEB22552) | human gut metagenome | biome: gut; material: feces | host: Homo sapiens | place: USA: Oklahoma | reverse complement strand
GCTGCCTGCGATGCGCTGAAATACATATCCGCTGTGAAATTGCCCTTGTTGAGCGATCCACCCACGGTAGAGATAAATTCGTTGAGCGTCATGCGGGAATCGCTGCGCACGGCCACGCCGTACACGTGCATATCTGTGATGCGGCTGGTAACGGTAAACGGCATACCGCCGGTGCCGGGGTTGCCCTTGCTGTGATCTGCGCAGTATGCGCGGATCTCCGTACCGTCTGACGCTTTGGTGAACATAGGCCAGACGTTGCGCGGCGCGCCGTTCTGCTGGAACCAAGCCTTCTTTACGCCGCGGTCTGCAATGTTATACACTTCTCCGACCTTGATCTCAACGCTGGACGCCTTGTCGTCCTCCTCTGCCAGCGGCATGATCCCGCCGTCTACTGCACCTGCCAGCGGCACGCTGGTAAGCAGGGTAAGTGCGGACAAAATGCCCGCCGTTGTCCGTTTGAAAATATTTTTTAGCATTTCTTCCTCTCCTCGTCTGGAATAAAAAAGCCGCCTTTCAAAAAGAAGGCGGCGCACGCTGTAACGTGTTCATTTGTTTTTTGCTCCGAGTAATAGAAAAGAGCGATTAGGTTGATCTAATCGCTCTTAAACTATTTCAATTATAAACCGAAGTTTTGACAACAATAAATTGTTCCATAGTCCGAAACTGCAAATCCCACACCTACTCGGGTAAAATCACTATCCAGAATAGCATATCTATGTCCTTTAGAGTTCATAAAACCAGTCATGCCTTGTACTACGGGATTGCTATTAAGGCTTAACCCAGCGGCAATGTTTTCACCACCTGAAATTTGATTAGCATCAACACCAATGGTATTTGCAAAATCCTTGATGTCATTCCAAGTAGTATGTCTAAACTCTGTGGTGAGGTGCTTTGCCCACCATTGTGCGCGTTGCATTAGATTTTGATCCATTTCCAATACAGGCACACCAGCCTTGCGGCGTTCTTCATTGATGGCATCCACCATTTCCAGTTCCCATTGGCGCAGCATTTCGTCGGTCACCATAGTAGGCGTTTGCTCGGCTTCTTCACCATAGAACAGCTTAGGCGAAATCACTACACGGTTGTTTGCCGCATCGTAGTTTACGCCGAAATCGACCTGCAAGCCGACATCGCGCAGCTTCACATAATTGTTGCCGTCGATCTGGTAGGCTTTCATGTTGACATAAATGCCATCCACCGCAATGCGCTGATTGCTGACCTGGGCCACCGCGCCGCTTACCGAGGTATCTGTGATGCCCTCCGTGCTGGGTGCAGTGCGCGTCGTGCTGATCTCAACGGTCTGCGTAGCTTCATCGTAGTCCACGCCAAAGCCTACAAGCTTGCCAATATCGCGCAGTTTGAAATAATTGTTGTCCGCTATATTGTAGCCCGTAGGATAGACGCGGGTGTTATCGACGTAAACTGTTTGCCCCTTATCACGGGTAGGGGTGGCGGTAACAGTGTTTGCCGCGCCGGCAGAAACCATCATGCCTGCCATAACTGCCGCTGCACATACAGCTGTGATCTGCTTTTTCATATTCTGTTTCCTCCTCTTTAATCAGACAGAACGGATAATCCGACGGATAAAGCAAACGATGCTTACGATCCACGAAAGGGCAACGATGACCAGCATCCCATAGCCTATGCCATGTGCCAACATCGTGTGTTCGGCCTCAAACGTGCTCCAGACGCTTTCCAGTGCGATACAGTAGAGCACCGGAATGAGCAACCGTGTTTTCACACAAATCCTAAAGAGGATGAGTGCTCCTATAAACACAATCCGCATCATAGTCCTTACCGCGTATGCTTCGATTCCCATGTTTTATCCCCCTTTACCCTGATATGGGTACTATTTCTGTACTTATATCATAACATAATTTCCATATTCTGTCAAGCATTCTGAAGAAGGTTTTTTGCTGTATCTCTAAATTAGCAGATCCACTGTACGATAAACCGGACTACACCGCTGCGGCCTGCACGCACCAACGGTAGGTATGCGCTTGGTCACGCACACAGGTGATGAGCGTCATCATGTTTTCGTTAGCCGGGTCAAGCACGTCTATCTCATACTTGGAGATCTTCCGCACGCTGTATACCTGATAGCTGCGCGTACCGTGCACAGTGGAATAGGTGATGGTATCACCGGCTTTCAGCTCGTGGATACGGCTGAAATAACCATAGCTGCCGCGATTGTGGGCGCTCATGGCCACATTGCCGTCCCATGCGCTGGTGCCTTCAAAGTGCGCCACACCCAGCCGCATATTCTGCACGGTTTCCCCGTCATACACCTTGCGGTTTACACCGATAGACGGGATGGACAGCGTACCGATGCTGCCATCCTTGTAGTGCATCCCATCCACCGGGGTGTAGCCCGACCCGATGGCTGCATCCGCACCGCCGCCAGTAAAGCCGCCTGTATAATCCCCGGTATTGCCCGAAGGCGTGCTGTCATAAATCGGTGCGCCGCTTACTTCACTGCCTGCTGCATCCGGCGGCAGGACGATGGGGCCGCCGCCTGTTTCCGCGCCGTTTTCCGTGACACCCGGCGCAAAACCGGCTTGCGTGCTGTGCGGGAACATCGGCTCCACACCGGAAATATCCGGTGTCAGCAGCTCACCCATGCCCAGCACATCCGCTTCCGGTGATCCAAACAGCGGCGGGATGAACGCGCTGTTTTTGCTGATATCAACATTGACGGCATCACCGTCTACCACGGTCACCGGCTCTGTCGAGGTGGGCTTACCAAAATTTCCGCCATCTGCACCACTGTAATTATAGCTCAGATTCCCCGCTGATGCCGGGGTATTCATCATCATCGTCAGCATCATAGCGCTGCACGCTGCTGTCTGCAGGAACGACCTCCGGCTCGGACGGATCAGGCATGACGCTGATCTCATCGATGCCGTCATCTTCTGATATCTCATCATCAAACAGATCGGGTTCATTATCCTGATCTTGCGGGGCGGCAAGGGCGCGGACTGCGTTCCGTTCCGCCCGTTTCCGCCGCCGATTGCGCATGGCCGCTTTGAGCTTTTCCAACGGGCCGAACACCTGCTGTCTTTCATGCTCGCGGGCATCTTCTTCTGCTCTCTTTGCTTTTTTCTCATTGACAATCCTCTCTCTTTCGTATTGAAAACGCTGCACCCCTTCTTTGGCCTTCCCGCAGGCGTACTGCATCTGGCGCATCATTTTGCGGCACATCGGCGGACGCAGCGCGAATAACAGCATCAAAACGCCGAACACGGCACACAGCACCCAGCTGGCAGGGACGCCTGCCTGCGGCTCGTCGATCAGGCCGGTCATATCCGGCGGCGTCAGATCTTCCTGCAGCGCCGGCGCATCTGCCGGAACGGCAGGCGCACCGCTGTACACCGCAATGTACCGTACCCGGTCATTATTCCGGTGGGTCACCTCTCCGGCGTAAACCGCCGTGATCGTGTAACCGGTCGTTCGTGAGGAGGTAGCGGTACCGGTGTACTTTACCACGGCGGTATAGGACGGCTCAATCGTGCCGAAGTTGTCCGTTTCTTCATTGGCGGTTTTCCAATCGACACTGGCAAACCGCAGCGTATTTCCATTTTCGGTAATGGTTTTGGGGATGCTGTCCATATCCATTTCGGATAGATCAGGGTATTCCCTGATTGCGCTCAGGTCATGCGACACCTGCGCAGTTCCGGCCACTTTGGTGGAAATGCTGGAGATATCCAGATAGGCCGTACCGGCATATCCATCTGCTGTTGTAACCTGCTTGCTCTCCGGCAGCAGGGACAACACATCCTTGGAGTTATTGGAGCTGGAGCTTACGGTCACGGTCTCCGAGTGGACGCGGCGGTCTATATCCGGCATTTCGATCCGCAGCAGGTCTTGAAAGGTGTATTGCATCCCACCGCGTTCAAAATCATCCTGCGGGATCTGATCCGGTGAGGTTTTTGCATCCACGTCATAAATCTTTTTCAGCTCGGTACCGTCCGGGCTGGTTTGTACATCGACCGGCATCATCTGCCCTGCTCCGCTGTCCTGCGGCGCTGCGCTGCCTGCTGCCGGCACAGGCGTTTGTACTGCCGGTGTTGGCGGCATCTGCGCCGATGCGCCCGCTGCATGTGCCGATGGCAGCAGGCACATCGTCAGCACGGCGGCGCACGCGCAAAAGGATTTCATTTCTCTTGGCATCTGATCCTTCCTCTCGTTATTTCATAGGGGATTGGTTTGTTATTGTTTTTCCCGGTGTAGGGACTTTGGGCTTCAGGTGCTGCGGCTCATGCGCTGCACGGCTGCGGATCTCACCGATCCGCTCCCTTACGGATTTCTTACCGGCCTTGCCTGTGGTTTTCTGTTCCGCGCCCTTATCGGCTGCGGCGCTTTTTTCCCGGGCAGGCATTCCCAGCGCATCGCCCAGCTCATTTTGAATATCGCGCAAAGCTGCTTTGCACTGTGCCGGATCAGCGCCGTATTTCAGCGCGGACGATATTTCACCCAGCCGCCCCAGCAGCTTCTCCGTCAGCTCCGGTGCAAGGTTAGTCGGTTGTGTCATCGATCCCGATCCGTTCTCCATCGTATACCCGGATGTCCCGGATGCGATCCCGGACGGACCGGCCAATCCGTTTTTTTCGGCCACCTCTTTTTTTGCGCCGATCCGGTCAAGGATTATGTTTGTGCGCTGCGCGTCCTCCTCCTTGATGATCACATCCACCGTATCGGGATTCTTCTTATCCCGCACAAGGGAGCATTTGATACCCTGTTCCTTTGCCATCCCGGCAAATTGCTTCATTTTATCCGCTTGCAGCGGAAAGGTGGTAAGCGGTTTTCCTTCTTTCAGCAGATTGGTGATCGACATTTTGCCGCTGACCTGCTTTTCACCGCGCAGTACCGCAATCAGCAGCGCGGCCAGATTGACCGCGCCGCTTGCTGCCAATCGTACCGCGGCCTCAGTTACCATCAATTCCATACGCAGCATCTGATCTGCCGCTGCGCTCTCTGGATTCATGCTGTTTCACTCCTGTCTTTGTCATATCCTGTTCTATTTCCTGTACCTCTGCCAACCTCTGGCGCATTTCCGGTGCAGTGTCGCATATTGCATTGCAAATACGACGTTCCCGGCGTAATGCCCGCAGCGCTTCTGTTATCTTTTGTGACGCTTGTTGCAATTCGCCTTGTGCTGCATCCGGCTTGCGGCTCTCATTGTAAACCGCTCTGCGCTCTTCGGTCAGCGCAGTGATTTTGCCATCCAGCATCTGTGCATACATGGTGATATCCGCTTTCGTATTCAGCTTGTGGTCTCGCAGGAAATAGTACTGCTCCGTATACCGTTTCAGCTTCCGAAGCTCATCCAGCATCACACCGCGTACAACGCGCGGTGCTTTGCGCGTGCGCACCTTACCGAGCATATAAACGTACTTCCAGTACAAGGCGCGAATCCCACGCAGTGTGAGCCGTCCCCTCGGTATGCTGAACGGATTTCGCGGACGGTATTTTTTGCGGGTTTCAAGCTGTTTTCGTCTGACCTTGATCTTGCGGATGTTTTCGACCACCGCACCGCGTCCCGCTGCGATCCGGTTGGCAAGCTGTTTTGGCGTATACGCATCGCCCAAGGATTTCAAGCGGATAAACCGCTTGCCGTTCGGCGGTCTTATCGCAACGTATTTGCGATTTGGATTGACCCGGATTTCGTAGCCGCGCCGCCGCAGGTGCTCCCAAAATTCATCCAAGGTGCGTACCTGCATCAAAACCACATCAATATCTTCCCGGATTGCACTGCGTATCGTTGGACGGTATTCGTTTTCTGCGATCCACTCCGCATAGTGCTTTCCGGTTCGATGCTTTGGCTGCTCTATGACAGACAGCCCATGTGTGCGGCATATCTCATCTGATATCCGGCGCAGCTCATAAAAGGTTTCCGGGGTAGAGCGGTATTTGTGTCCATCTGTAAACGAAACAGAATTGACTATGATGTGATTATGCAGATGGGATTTATCCGTATGCGTCCCGATCACCACTTCAAACCGTTCACCAAAGCACCGCTCCGCAAATTGCCGCCCGATCTCATGCGCCTGCTGTGGTGTCACTTCACCCGGCTTAAATGACTGGATGAAGTGGTATCCCAGCACTTGACCGGTTTTCCCGAAATAGCTTTTTGTGCCCTCCATCTGCTCATAGGCCGTGTCACAGAAACAGTTCACAGCGTCCGTCAGCGTGTCCGGCAGACCGTTGTGGTTGGAAAAACCTATGCAGGAGGTTTTCTCCGGATTGAGCGCGTATTTAATCCGGTCATCCATACGCGAACGGATTGCATGTATCTCCAGCACTGCCATTACTTCAGACGCTCCAGCTGTTCTTCGATTTTTTCCTGAGCCGCCGCAAGCTGCGCCAACGCATCCCTTGGCACGTTGCCAGAGATATGCGCCAGTCTTGTGATCTGGTTTACATTTCGGCCAATGCCACGCACCTGCTTCTGCACATCCCGCAGGACTTCCGGTGGGATGCTTTTTGTATTAGGGCTGGTGAGCATCTGACGGAAAAAAGCTGAAATTGACAAGTGCGTTCCTGCCAGTTTTTCTTTTAACAAAGAAAGCTCATTTGTGTTCAAATAAAATTTGACTTGATATTCCCGTGTCCGCATTTTTGCTATCCGCTCCGTTCTGTCCATCCGGGGGTTTTAGGGGGCTTTGCCCCTTAACAAGCTGCAATTTGGGTACCCAAAATGCTATGCTTGCGGGAACTTTAACCTTTAGCGTGGTAAAGCATATTCGCGCGTCCCGCGCGAAGGCGGTTTCTGTTCGTTCCCGCTCCGCTTAATACACAACTGTTCGTTGAAATCTTTTGCCTGCGGTTCGCATATCTTGAGCGAAATATCCGGCCACTGCCCCCGCATCAACCGGAAAATATTGCGGCTCGCCGCCTGCCCCGCAGGGTCATGATCCAGACAAAGGATCACCTGCTTAAAAGAAGAACTCCGGAGCTGCCGCTCCAGCGCGGGCGGTAATTTATCCTGCGCTGCCGTTACGCCGCCCAGCGATAGGTAATTGTCCTTCCGCCAGTCCCTGCCGCCCAGCTTTCGCAGCGTTGCAACACTCAGCGCGTCAATGGCTGCTTCGCAAACGTACAGGGTATGGCCTGTTCCGCGCAGGCAAAAACCGAAGCTCTTATCACTGCCCTTCTGTTCCTGCCGGAAGTGCGACCCTGTCATTGTCCCGCGAAGGAATGCATACCGCGGCATATCATTCTCGTCCTGCCCAACAAACACAGCGTTGTGATGACCGGATTCCTCGTACAGGCTCCCAGCCTTCATACAGTGGTTGATGATCTCCGCGTCTATGCCGCGTGCGGATAAGTACGCAAACACGCGCCGGTTATTTTCCGCCCGTTCCGGCAATCTGAACGGCTCCCGATCCGGCGTCGCTCTCGGCTGCGGCTTTGCCGCTGTCTTGGGATAGTCCCCGCCGGCCAAGGTTTGCACCGCTTCCACAAATCTCATGTGATGCACTGCCTGCAGATAGCTGATCGCATCGCCGCCGCCCATTCCTTGCGAAAACCAGTTCCACCGTCCGTCTGCCGATATCCGCATACTGTCATGCGATTTCAGTGTCCATGACTGTCCGATGCGTTTCAGCTCTCCTGCCGGTTCGTACCGGTTAAGGAATGAAACCAGATCCACTTCGCGTGCACGTGCGATCTGCTCATCTGTAATGCGGTTCGTCTCGTTTCTTTTCATCCGTAACGCCCCCCGTGTCAGCCGTGTGCTGCCCTGCCGCAAGCATATCCAGCATCTGCTGGGCATCCTTGTAGCTCGGCGCAATCTCATTGATCTTCTCCAGCAGCGCACGGTCTTGCAGCGCTTTCTTTTTTTCTGTCAGCCGCGTAAGCTTCTGCTGATATGCTTTGATCTTCGCCTGCGCCTTTTCTATCTCTGCATTCAACCGCGTCAACTGCTCATCTGTAATTGACATTTTCTTTTCCTCCCCTCTGTCTGTTCTTTTTCTCCAATGGTATCAGCCGCCATTGGACGCTGTTGCTCTTCCCTTTATCCTAACGGTCTGCAACTACCCGGTGCTTGCTTCATAGGAGCACACCCATGTTTTTCACTTGTCAAGGTGCATTTCAGAGGTTTCTCGAAAAGGGCAAAAAAGTTGCAAATTTCTGTTCTCATTTTTCCGCTCCAAAAAAGAAGCCTCTACTAAACCCCGTATAGCGGGGGGTAGTCAGCCGCAAAATTTGATTGTTTACAAAATGTTCACAATTAAAGGTACTTAACAAACACCATGTACGCTATTTTTCGAAAAAAGACAAAAGAAAAAGGACGGATCGACCCGTCCTGCGAAAAATCATTTTTGAACTTTTTTGGCCACTTAGAGCCGTTTTTTGCATTTTTCTGATTTGCGGATTTTGCACGAAAATTTGAAAATTTTCATCCGGCTTGCAAACACCAAAACGCCGCGCTGCCCCTTTTGACCGTGCTGCTGTATTTGTGCTGGCCGCACTGCCGCTGCATATCCGTTTTTTATCATAGCAGCCCTGACGCAAAATCTATATATAGGATTTTGCGTTTCGTTCAAACTACATATAGTACACATAATTTTATTGTTGTAAATTGCTAAAGCATTTATCTTCCATTTTTGCTATAATCTTCTTGCTGATATTTTTCATGTAGGGGGATTTACAATGAAAACACAGGTCATGCGCCGCCAAAAGGGGCAGCATTTACAGTGGAGCGACCGGTTGATCATAGAGCGGATGCGGCTGAACAGGGCTACGACACGCGAGATCGCCGCGGCCATTGGATGCAGCCACGTTACCATCGTAAAAGAGCTGAAGCGCGGGCAGTATGAACATACCAATTCAGATCTCACAACGGAGATCCGCTATTCTCCGGAGCTTGCCGAGCGGCAGCATAGGGTCAACATGACGATAAAAGGGCCGGAAGTAAAAATAGGGCATGACCATGCGCTTGCGCGGACGTTAGAGCACCTGATCGTAAAAGAGAAGTATTCACCGTATGCCGCCGTTGCACGGCTCAACCTTGAAGGCTGGGCTTACAATGTGCGGGTCTGTGCACGCACCGTCTACAACTACATCTACAAAGGGGTTTTAGGTATTACCCAAAAGCAGCTGCCTATGCAGGGCAGGATGAAGCCGCGCACCCGTTCCGGATCGGACGCTCGCCAGAAGCGTGTATCTGCGGGTACGCCGATTGATTTCCGCCCGGAAGAAGTAAATATTCGGAACACGTTGGGGCATTGGGAAATGGATACCGTATACTCCTCCAAGAAAGCTATTACGTCAGCTGCACTGCTTGTCTTAACAGAACGGCTGAGCCGGTTGGAACTGATTATCCTACTGCGCAACAGAACTTCCGGCTGCGTTGTCCGTGCGCTGAATGCGCTGGAGCGCAGCATGGGCAGGAAAGCATTCTTGCGTATGTTCAAAACTATCACGGTTGATAATGGTTCAGAATTTGCCGACTTTGAGGGTATGGAGAGATCTGCTCTGCAAAAGACAAGTAAGCGGACAGAGGTTTTCTATTGCCATGCCCATCATAGCTGGGAGCGGGGCAGCAATGAAAATGCGAACAAGCTGATCCGCCGCCATTTTCCGAAAGGCACGGACTTCAGCAAGGTCACTGCCGCGCAGGTTTCCAAGGTGCAGGAATGGATCAACCAGCTTCCGCGCGCGATCTTTGGCGGCATGACCTCCAACATGGTATACCAACTGCATCTCGCACAGGATCATCCGAACTGATCTGTGCCGCGTTTATAACTCCGGTGTGGCCTTTGTGGTCATGCCGTGTTTGCATGCCCTTTTTCTTGTACGTTCCATACCATGCGGTATGGAACGTACAGTTTTATTGCATTGATTATAACATATCACCAATAAAGTTTTTTATATTTGGTAACTTTGCTATTGCATTTTACCCATAATCTCTTCTTTTTTGGTTTTGTGCTGCCAAGCGCCCGCAGCGGGCTTTTTCTTGCATATTTGCACGCCCTGCGCTATCATAATAAGGTATTGAAAACACGATAGGAAAGGAAGGATTTCCATGCATACCAATCAGATCCCCGCCCGTGCGGACGTTCCCGCGCAGGATCAATGGTCGATCTGCGACCTGTTCCCCTCGGATGACGCATGGCGCAGCGCACTGGCGCAGGCGCGTGAATTCATTCCGCGCATCACTGCCTGCCGCGGCCGGCTGGGCGAAAGCGGCGATGCCCTGCTTGCCTTTTTCCGTTTGAATGACGAGGTCAGCCTTGCCTTTGATGCGCTCGTGCACTATGCCCAGCGCAAAAGCGACGAGGACACCCGTGCCGCCGCCTATCAGGAAATGGTCAGTCAGGTAACACGCCTTGCCGTTGAGCTGCAGTCCGCCGCAGCCTTTGAAACCCCCGAGCTGCTCGCCATTCCGGATGAGGTACTCGCGCGCTTTTATCAGCAAACACCTGCGCTTGCAGGCTACCGCCTGTGCATCGACCGCGTGCGCCGCCGCCGCGACCACGTGCTTTCAGATAAGGAAGAGGCGCTGCTGGCTGCCGCCGGGGAAATGGCCGCCGCACCGGATGAGATCTATTCCATGCTGAACGATGCCGACCTTACTTTCCCGGATGCGGCCGATCAGGACGGCGTATCCCATCCGGTGACGCACGGCACCTATATCCCGCTGATGCAGTCCTACGACCGCGTGCTGCGCCGTGCCGCGTTCGATTCGCTTTATACGGTATACGGTAAGTTCCGCAATACCGCGGCGGCTACCCTGTCCGCACAGATGAAGCAGCTGCTGTTTTTTGCCAATGCCCGCCGCTATCCTTCCACGCTGGACGCTGCGCTGGACGGCACCGAAGTACCGCCTGCGATCTACCACAACCTGATCGACGCGGTGCACCGCTCGTTCGCGCCGATGTACCGCTACGTTGCGCTGCGCAAAAAGCTGCTCGGTGTGGACGAGCTGCATATGTACGATCTGTATGTGCCGGTTGTCGGAGGTGTGGAAATGCGGTTTACCTTTGCAGAAGCCAAGGAGATCGCCTGCAAGGCGCTTGCCCCGCTGGGCGAGGAATACCTTGCCATCCTGCGCGAGGGGTTTGAAAACGGCTGGATCGATGTATACGAAAATCAGGGCAAGCGTTCGGGCGCCTACTCCGCCGGTGCGCGGGTGCACCCCTATGTGCTGCTCAACTTCAAGGGCACACTGGACGATGTGTTCACGCTGGTGCACGAAATGGGCCACGCGATCCACTCCTACCTGTCCAACAAAACGCAGCCGACCGCTTATCAGGACTATGTGATCTTTGTGGCGGAAGTCGCCTCCACCTGCAACGAAGCGCTGCTGATGGAATACCTGCTCTCGGTGACCGAGGATAAAACCCAACGTGCCTACCTCATCAATCATTTTCTGGAGCAGTTCCGCGGCACGCTGTACCGCCAAACCATGTTCGCGGAATTTGAGCTGGAGGTCAACCGCATGACCCAGCGCGGCGAGGGCACGACCGCAGAGGCCCTCTGTGCCCTGTACAAACGGCTGAACG
>OFLZ01001792.1_pt1 | contig 11520 bp, 10 predicted proteins | sample 1541321 | NCBI WGS metagenome assembly OFLZ01 (sample SAMN04209223, study PRJEB22552) | human gut metagenome | biome: gut; material: feces | host: Homo sapiens | place: USA: Oklahoma | reverse complement strand
CCCGGCAGAACTCGCTGAAGCGGGCGGTGGTCAGGCTGTGCAGCGAGGCCCGGGAACAGGCGGCTGAGGGAGATCCGGGTGAGGTCCTGGCCGGACTGGCACGGGACGCGGCGGAGCTCCAGCGGGAGGGTGTCACGGATGACCTGATCCGGCCGGAGGAGGCCCTGATGGCCTTTTACGAGCACCGCGACGCGGTGGACCGGGGGAAGGCCACCGGCTGTGTCTCCACCGGATACCGGGACATTGACCTGACGCTGGGCGGCGGAATGCTGGCCGGCGGGATGTATATCCTGGCCGCCCGTCCCGGCATGGGCAAAACGACCCTGGCTCTGAATATTGCGGACCGGGTGGCGGAAAAGACCGGGCCAGTGCTGTTTGTCTCCCTGGAGATGGATGTGGCGCAGCTGGTGGCCAAGCGGGTCTCCCGGCTGTCCGGGATCCCGGCCAACCGCCTGCTGATGGAGCGGCTGTCCGATCAGGACTACACCAAGATGGCGGAGGCCGCGGGCAAGCTGGAGCAGATCCCCCTGTACATCAACCGGAGGCCGGGGGCCACCGTGGAGCAGATCGAGATACTGGCCCGCCGGGTGCCGGGGCTGACCCTGCTGGTGGTGGACTATGTGGGTAAGATCTCGCCCAGCGCCCAGAGCTACCGCAACAGCGACCGGTATAACTACATGACGGAGATCTCCGGCGCGCTCAAGACCCTGGCCCGGACCCTGAAGATCCCGATCCTGGCCTTGTGCCAACTGAACCGCGCCAATGAGGCCAGCAAGGACAAGCGCCCGCAGCTATCGAATCTGCGGGACACGGGCGCGCTGGAGCAGGACGCAGACGGGGTGATCTTCCTGTATCGGGAGGCGTATTACAACCCGGAGGGCCGGCCGGCATACGAGCCGGAGCCCATTGAGGTGATCGTGGACAAGAACCGGCATGGCCCCACAGGGACCTGTGAGCTGGCCTTTGCCCTGGCTGTGTCTATGTAATCCTGACGGATAACCTCCAGCATGGATGATCGTGTCATACGCGTAATCATGGCAGCAGCCCCTGTGCCCAGCGTCACCGCCGGAAGGACCAGGCTCTTGATAAGAGGTATGAATCCCTCCCCCATTCCCTGTGAAGGCAGCCAGCCCAGGGTCAGCGCAAACAGAATAACCATCAGCAGGCCGAACCAGAAGTTAGGCATGGCCACGCCAATCAGTGAGAGCAGCATGGCTGTATTATCCATCATGGAATACTGTTTCTTGGCGGAAATAATTCCCGTTGGAATTCCTATCAGAATGGCCACCAGAATACCTGCCACTGCCAGCACCGCTGTGTTAGGAAACCGCTCCATAACCTGTGACCATACGCTCAGGTTATTTTTATAGGATGTGCCCAGGTCGCCGTGAAGCATATTAATCATATAATGTCCGTAACGGACCAGCAGAGGGTCGTTGAGTCCCAGCTCCTCCCTCTTCATGGCCAGCGCCTCGGCTGATGCCTGGTCACCCAGGATGATTGCCGCCGGGTCGCCCGGTGACAGGTTCAGAATGAAAAACACAATGAACGTCACGCCGATAATAACCGGAATCAGCATAAGCAGTCTTTTTAACACATACTTGTACATTTTTCTCTCTCCAATCCTCGTATATTTGCTGCATTAACGCAGCGAAGCAAAATACATATTTCACAACCCCGCACAGGGGTTTGAAACCAAAATAATAAAAAAGAAGCCTTAGGATTTGAAACTCCCTCGCTTCATTCAAATTATAAAACAATATATCAAAATTGTCAACAATCATTGTTTAAATTTTACACTTTCTATTGTGCTTTTTTTCAAATCTATGATATACTTGTCTGTATATTAAATCTAAGTGTCTCTCTGGGGCGCACACGTCTTGGAGCCGGCACATGTTTGGGAGGTAAGAAAATTTGAAACAGATTGGCGGATTTTTTACATATGAACCACTGCCCGAAGCTGAAAACCATTATCTGGAAAACCTATGCCCGCCAGGAGGCAGCCTGCGCTTTTTCATGTCCGGCAGATGTGCCAACTTCTATGCGCTCCAGGATATCTGCCTGTCCGACACAAAAAAAGTGGCCTATGTGCCTGTCTACACCTGCGAGACAGTCCTGGCCCCTTTTCTGAAAGCCGGCTATGAACTTTTATTCTACGATGTATCCAGGGATTTGACCCCCATTTTTGATGAAAGGGTCCTGGACCGCATCAGCGTTGTCAATCTCTGCGGCTATTACGGCTTTTGCAGCTACGACAGGGAATTTATACGGAAGTGCTCCGAACGGGGCATCATCATTGTGGAGGATACGACCCACTCCATCTTCTCAGCCGACGGTGTTGACCCTCACTGCGATTATGTGGTGGGCAGCATGCGCAAATGGATTGGAGTACCGGCTGGCGGATTCGCTATTAAGAGGAAAGGCGGCTTTTCCCTTCCCGTTCTGCCTCCTGACGAAACCCACCTTTCCATGCGCAGTATGTCCATGAGAGGCAAACAGCAGCTTCTTCAGGCAGGGACTCCCGACCCCCAGGCCATGCAGAAGTTCAATGATACCTTCTGGGACGCCGAGATGATGCTGCGCCGCATCTTTGATTCCTATGGAAGCGACCGGGATTCAGAGTACATCATCCGGCACTATGACTTTGAGCAGCTGAAACAAAGACGCCGTGCCAATTACCAGTATCTTCTGGATCATATGCCGGAACATCCCCAGATTACCGTAATATTCCCGGTTCTTAAAGAGGGCGCTGTTCCCAGCCACTTTACCGTGTATGCAAAGGACAGGGACATGGTCCAGTCCTATCTGGCCGGACAAGGCGTCAAGACCACCACCTATTGGCCCCAGGGCCCCATGGTGGACACCGAGGGCCATGGCGACGCGGACTACATTTACAGCCATGTCCTGTCCTTTACCTGCGACCAGAGATATGGGACTGAGGATATGGAATATATATGCAGACAGATAGAGGGGATGCCTGAAGCGTAAGGGCTTAAACCTAACGGAAGCATATGAACGGATTGTTTGGACGGATAGTATGAACGGAAACATACATATATATTTAAAAAGCGGAAATACGGGAACGTGATACAATCGTCTTCACGTCCTGCATTTCCGCTTTTCCATGTCCGCATTTATTTTTTGTCCCTGCATCCGCAATTACACATGATAAAACAGTTCCTGGTTCTTCATCTTCATTCCAATCCGGTAAATTCTCTCACCGTTGGCTATGTAGTGGGTATTGATTGCGCTCCTGGACTGTTCCAGGTTTCCCCGCTGCAGGATTTCCAAAAGCCATTTATGCTCCAGATAGTTGTTTCCCCGCCGTCCTGCCTGGGCAGCAATGTCTTCCTGGTCCAAATCCACCTGTTTTTCAGACACATACCCGTTAATTTGCTTGATGGTATAGAACATGGCTCCGTTTAAAGGGCTTAATGTCTCCCAAAGACTGGTCAGACGCTCCATCTGGCCTGATAATAAAATCTGTCTGTGGAATATCTCATCATACTGGATGATTTTCCCCATGTCGTCCTCTGCCACAGCCTCCTTCATGGCCAGCACCGCGTCCTCCATGAGAAAAATGCTGTCGCTCAGGAGACGGCCCCCGCACCGCTCCAAAGCCAGGTTTTCCAGGTTGCCCCGCAGAAAGAATATCTCATAGGCATCCTTGGGTGAAAGCATGGAGACAGAGTACCCTTTATTGGTCTCATAATCCAGAAACCCTTCGTACATCAGCTGCTTCAGCGCATCCCGCACCGGTCCCCGGCTCATCCCCAGCGTTACAGCTATATCATTTTCAACCAGCTTTTCTCTTTGAGCCAGCTTTCCCTGAAGAATCTGCTCCCTCACATAATCTGCTGCCACCTCTGAAAGATTTCTTTTTTTTCCCTTATCCATTACAATCCCCGCTCCTAGCACTGCTCTTTAACCTGTCCATTATAACGTAGGCCCGGCGCAAATGTCAAAGGATTTTCAATATCCGTCATATTTTCGAGATTGTCCGAGCTGTAAAAAGACCGGCTGATAGACCGGTTCCTGAACTGAGCCGGAGCCGCTATGGCATCACATTCCATCTCCACACAGGCACAGCCCTACGCCTTCCTGCGGGCCGCCTTATCCCTGGTTTCCCTGTAAATTCCGTCGGTTGTCCACACTTTTTCCACTCTATACCTGATTCCTGTCTTTTTAGAAAAAGGCGGGGATAATCTCATCCCCGCCGCGCTCCGGCCGCTCCCGGCCGCATCTGCTGTCATAACTGTGGTCAATTCAGATATTTCTTTACATACATTCCCGTATAGGACACCGGACAACGGGCCACTTCCTCCGGTGTTCCCTTTGCAATCACCGTTCCGCCCTTGTCCCCGCCTTCCGGACCAATGTCAATGATATAATCCGCTGTCTTGATTACATCCAGATTGTGCTCAATAACCACAACCGTGTTGCCTCCCTCCGACAGCCTGTGAAGTATATCAATCAGCTTATGGACGTCTGCGAAATGAAGTCCGGTGGTGGGCTCGTCCAGGATGTAAATGGTCTTTCCCGTGCCTCTCTTGGACAGCTCCGTGGCCAGCTTGATTCTCTGGGCCTCGCCGCCGGACAGCTCCGTGGACGGCTGTCCCAGCCGGATGTATCCCAGTCCCACGTCATACAGGGTCTGTATCTTCCTGGTGACAGATGGTACATTTTCAAAGAACTTAAGAGCCTCCTCCACGGTCATGTTTAACACATCGTAGATGTTCTTTCCCTTGTACTTCACGTCCAGGGTCTCACGGTTATACCGTTTGCCGCCGCATACCTCACAGGGCACATATACATCCGGCAGGAAATGCATCTCAATCTTGATAATGCCGTCTCCGCTGCACGCTTCACACCGGCCGCCCTTTACGTTAAAGCTGAACCTTCCCTTGCTGTACCCCTTTGCCTTGGCGTCCGGAGTGGAGGCGAACAGGTCCCTTATAAGGTCGAACACGCCTGTGTAGGTAGCCGGGTTGGACCTGGGGGTACGTCCGATGGGCGACTGGTCGATGTCGATAATCTTATCCAGCTGCTCCACGCCCTCGATGCTCTTGTGCCTGCCCGGTATGGTTCTGGCCCTGTTTAACTTCCTTGCCAGGGATTTATAAACGATTTCATTCACAAGGGAACTTTTGCCGGAACCGGACACGCCGGTCACACATGTCATGATTCCCAGGGGAATGTCCACGTTGATGTTCTTTAAATTGTTCTCCGCAGCGCCCTTTACCGTAATCCAGCCCGTGGGCTTTCTTCTCTCGGCAGGCACCGGAATCTTCACGCGCCCGCTTAAGTAAGCTCCTGTAATGGAGTCCGGGTTCTTCATGATTTCCTCGGCCGTCCCCATGGCAATGACCTTTCCGCCGTGCTCTCCCGCACCGGGTCCGATGTCCACGATGCAGTCCGCTGCCCGCATGGTGTCCTCGTCATGTTCCACCACCAATACGCTGTTGCCCAAATCCCGAAGATGGGTCAGCGTCTTAAGAAGCTTGTCATTATCCCGCTGATGGAGTCCGATGCTGGGCTCGTCCAGGATATAGGCCACTCCCACCAGGCCGGAGCCTATCTGGGTGGCCAGGCGGATGCGCTGGGCCTCTCCGCCGGACAGGGTGCCTGTGGCCCGGGACAGGGAAAGATAATCCAGTCCCACGTCAATAAGAAAGCATATTCTGGCCCTGATTTCCTTCAAAATAGAGGCGCCTATGGTCTCCTGCATGGGAGTCAGCTTCAGCCCGTCCATGAATTCCTTAAACCGGACAATGGACATGTTGGTGGCTTCATATATATTCATCCCGCCCACCGTAACTGCAAGGGACTCCTTTTTAAGCCTCTGCCCCTTACAGACCGGGCAGGGTGTAATCCGCATATAGGTCTCATATTCCGCCTTGGACGTTTCGGAAAAAGTCTCCTTGTAGCGGCGGTTTACATTCTCAATCAGGCCCTCAAACGCCACGTCATAGACACCCTCGCCCCTCTGGCTCTTATAGCGGACCTTCACCTCCCGGCCTCCGGTTCCGTATAACAGCACATCGTGGATTTCCTTGGGGTAATCCTGGAAGGGCGTATCCAGGCTGAAATCATACGCTTCGGACAGCGCTTCCAGGATTGCCCTTGTAAAGCTGCCCTTATCCGCACAGGACTGCCATCCCATGACCACGATTGCGCCCTGGTCTATAGACAGGGACTTATCCGGAATCATCAGGTCCTCGTCAAATTCCATCTTATAGCCCAGGCCGAAACACTCCGGGCAGGCTCCGAAGGGATTGTTGAAGGAAAAGCTCCTTGGCTCCACCTCGTCAATGCTGACTGCACAGTCAGGACAGGAAAAGCTCTGGCTGAAGTTCACCGGCTCACCGCCGCTCACATCCACCATCATCAGTCCGCCGCTCAGGGCCATGACTGTCTCTATGGAATCCGTAAGCCTTTTTTCAATGCCTTCCTTTACAATCAGACGGTCCACCACGATTTCAATGTTATGCTTGATGTTCTTCTCCAGCCGGATTTCCTCTGAGAGCTCGTAGAGATTGCCGTCAATGCGGACCCTTACATAACCGCTCTTTCTGGCCTGGTCCAGCACCTTCACATGCTCGCCCTTGCGCCCTCTGACTACAGGGGCCAGCAGCTGGATTTTGGTCCGTTCAGGCATGGACATAATCTGGTCCACCATCTGATCAATGGTCTGTTTGTGTATCTCCTTGCCGCATTTTGGACAGTGGGGTATACCGATTCTGGCATATAAAAGCCTCATGTAGTCGTAGATTTCCGTAACCGTTCCCACAGTGGAACGGGGATTCCGGTTGGTGGACTTCTGGTCAATGGAAATGGCCGGAGACAGACCCTCTATGCTCTCCACATCCGGCTTCTCCATCTGTCCCAGGAACTGCCTGGCATAGGAAGACAGGGACTCCATATAACGCCTCTGCCCCTCAGCATAAATGGTGTCAAAAGCCAGGGATGATTTGCCAGAACCGGACAGTCCCGTAAGGACCACCAGCTCATTCCTTGGTATATCCACGGAAATATCCTTCAGATTATGCTCATTCGCCCCGCGGATTTTAATGTACTGCTTTGCCATCGAACATGCTCCTTGTCTTTTATCTTAATTGGCTTCTTGTAAAATGTTCTTTCTGCATAGCGCTGATACACAGCGCTGACAGCCTCTAGTATAGCACATCGCCTATGTATTTGCAAACATTTGTTCGATGAATTGCTGCAAAATTACTGGAACCTCTTCCAGCAGACTCCTGGCGTGAACCCGCTCCGACATCTGGTGCGCATCCTTGCCGATGGGGCCGAATAAAAGGGAGGGGACCCTGAAATCCGCCATGGCATCCAGGTCCATCCGGTACATGGTTCCCCACAGAGGGGCATTGACCGCATAGGAGGCCATTTCCTCCCGATCCGGTCCCCCGCAGTAGCTTAAATCCGATATCCCGCAGCAGTAATTGCGCTTTCCAAGACAGAGACCGCAGGTGTCCTCCGCCGCCTTTTGCAGCAGGTTATAGAGACGGGTACCCTCTCCTGCCTGTATACCTCCAGTCCGTCCCGCCCTATCTGTCTCCCCCAGCCTGTCGCTGTGAAAGGCCGGATAATATGGAGGCGCAAAAGATATAACCATGACAGGCGAAGTGATGCCCGAAAACGTCAGCATGGCATCCATCATTTCCAGCGTAGCCTGGGGATAATTCATGGCACCTGTCCGCACGTCCGACTCTATTTTTCCGTAAAGGTCCTGATACCATTTCCCATATCCTTTTTTCTTCCGGCATATCTCTGCCAGCTCCCCGTACTCCAGCACGCAGTGTTCCAAGTCCACCTTGGGCAGGATATTTCCCGATCTGACCAGGGCTTCCTGGCTCTCCATCCGCTTCATATAGGACGCAAAGGACCGCCGGCCCATTTCCTTCAGCCGTTCCATGACCTGGCTGGTGGTCTTTGAAAATCCCAGCATACTCATATATCCGGCTGCCCGCAGGGGGACAGACACATCATATCCGTACTTGCGGTCCCGCAGATTAAACCAGGTGGGAGGAGGACAATGCTCTCCCTCAAAGGTCTCGGAAAATTCAGGCGCCAATTCCGTGGCCATAAACATCTCCGCCAGCACGCCGATGGCATTCAATCCGTGAAAGCATTCCACCACATGCGCCTTGGCGCCCTGTACAAGAACAGCCGGCATGGTTTTGCCCACAGACCCTATATAGACCTGCTGCTTGCCGCCCTCATTAAAGCTGGGCTCCAAATCCACAAGACAGTCATATGTAAGCCCATATTCCTGCCGCAGCCCTGTAAACAGGGAAACAGCTCCCCTCATCCCCGCAGAATATGCCTCCTCGTCCGCCACCGCCGCAAAGAGCAGGTTTCCGGTTGTCTCAGGATATTCCAGCACCTTCTGTCCAAACCAGTCCATGATGGCAAGGCCAATGGAAAGCCCGCCTTTCATGTCGTTCACTCCCCGGCCGAACAGCCACTCCCCTGACGCCAAATCATCCCTGGCCTCCTGGGGCAGCATGGACTTAAGCGCCTCCAGTTCCTCCCCGCGGATGTGCTTCCATGCCTCCATATCATATGCCAGGGCGCGGAACCTTCCATACTCATCCGTGTCCACCACGTCGTAATGACCGGTAAGCACAACCGTTCCGGCTCCCTTCCCTCTCACAAGGCCGTACACAACGGTCCGTCCCAGACTGTCGCCTTCCAGAGCGCACTGCCCGCAGAGAGACGGGTGTTTCGCAAAATAGGGCTGGCGTTCCAGACATCCTGCGATATAGTCTGAAATCTCCTTCTCCTGTGGGGTGTTGGACACGCTGGGAATGGAAACCATCTCCCGCAGGTAATCATATATCTGTTTTTCAAACAACAAAGCAAACGCCTCTTTTCCTGAATACTGCCTTTATTTTATATATGACCCAGTATATTCCATTCATTCCGGGATATCAATACCCATTGTATAACCTGCACAAAAAACCTTGTACCAATATGGTCGTTTTAACGAAAATAAAATTCCTGTATTCATTTTATTTCAGATATAGCGGAGGGAAAACCATTGAAAATCATCAGAGTCCTGAATACAAATGCGGTGGCGACACCGGACCGCAAAGACCCTCCCGCGCCGGTTAGATACTGATATCTATCCGTCCTGCGGGAGGGTCTTTTATCTTACTTATTTATCTATTTTATTTTTTACTTATCTGTTTCGTTCTTTGCTTCTCTGTTTCCTGTACTGCATGACGATTCCTTCCCTGGCATCCGGCCTCAATTCCCTACCGTTCTTCCCTGAAATACGGAAGTCCCAGGCTCTGGGGCGGCTGGTATTCTCTCTTCTTTCTCAGGCTGGTTATAACCAGGACCACAATGGTGACCACGTAGGGAAGGGCTTTGAATATCTCCTGGGCGCCCCTGTCCAGGCCAGGTATATACAGGTAAAGGATGTACAGACCGCCAAACAGGATAGAACCCCAGATGGCATTAACCGGTTTCCACAGGGCGAAGATGACCAGGGCGATTGCAAGCCAGCCTCTGTCGCCGAATCCGTTGTTGGTCCAGGTACCGCCGGAGTATTCCATGACAAAGTATAATCCGCCCAGGCCGCTGATGCCTCCTCCCAGGCAGGTAGCCAGATACTTGTAGGCCGTTACATTGATGCCGGCCGCATCTGCCGTGGCCGGACTCTCGCCCACAGCCCTCAGGTTCAGTCCCCGTCTTGTCTTAGCCAGGAAAAACGCCAGGGCCAGGGCCAGGGCAACTGCCAGATAGGTCAGAAATCCGTAGGAGAAGAAAATCTGTCCAATGACGCCCAGCTTGGACAGTCCGGGAATGGGGGTCTTGTAGGCAGCGCCTGTCACTGCCACGGAAATCTGTCCCACTCCCCCTGCCAGCTTTGCCAGGGAACCGCCGAAGAAGTTGCCGAAGCCAACCCCAAAGGTGGTAAGGGCAAGACCTGTAACGTTCTGGTTGGCCCGCAGCGTGATGGTCAGTACACTGTATACCAGTCCTCCCAGGGCAGCGCACACAAAGGCGCACACAAAGGAAATCAGAAGCCCCACCAGACCGTTTGGATTGGCTGTCCCGTTTTCATACAGGAAAGCCCCGATCAGTCCGGCAATGCCGCCCATATACATCATGCCGGGAATACCCAGATTCAGGTTGCCTGATTTCTCCGTCATGATTTCTCCCAGGGCTCCGTACAGGATGCCGATACCCTGGCCGATTGCTTTCTGAATAAATATAACTAAAAAACCCATATTTCAGCCTCCTTATGACAATTTTGCCCCTGCTTCTTTCCGTTTGCTGCGGATTCCCACCTTGTAGTTGATGAAGAATTCACAGCCCAGGATGAAGAAGAGGATGATGCCTGTTATTACATCAGAGGCATTTTCATTCAGGTTAAACTGGGAGGCAATCTGCCCGGCTCCCTTTTGCATGAATACCAGGAAAAACGACACCAGGACCATGGCAAATGCATTGAACTTGCTGAGCCAGGATACAATGATGGCCGTGAATCCCCTGCCGCCCGCTGTGCTGGTGGAAATGGTATGGCTGGCGCCGCTGACTATGATGAAGCCTGCAATGCCGCAGATGGCGCCGGACAGGGCCATGGTCCGGATGATGACCCGGTCCACCTTGATGCCGGCATAGCTGGCGGTGCGGCGGCTTTCGCCCACCACGGCGATCTCATAGCCGTGCTTGCTGTAGTTCAGATAAATGTACATCAGACCCGTCATCACGGCTACCACCAGAATGGCCAGCAGATACTTCTGGTTGCCGATGGTGGGCAGCCAGCCGGCCTGGGAGTCCTGGTTGATGATGCCGATCATACTGAATCATGGTGCTCATGCCTGATCATCTCCCTTCATTAAAATATAGACATACCACAGCAGCATTGCTGCCGCACATACACCTATGAGTGCAATTAGCATTTGCATAAGATTCATCCTCCTTTTTTGCTGTCCCCAATATCATAAAACCTTTCCTCTAAAAATGGCATTAGTCATCTTTTGTGCGTTTAAAGATGAAATAAAGATTACAACCAACCCAAAAGCCATGCCATAGGAAAGGCGATAACGATCGTACTGATACAGACACACGCCAAAACCAGTAAGGGCATTCCAACAAAGATGGAGATGAAGCCAAGTAGCGGATGATGCCAAATAAAGCGCTCCGCTTTTGCGTCAAATCTCTGTTCAAATCTTCTCGCCGCATTTGTAATGCTCATAATTGTTCACCTCATTTCTTTCTTGCAAGGCCATAATACCGCTTAAAGTATTAAGTGGGGAAAAGGGTCCTGCAATCGAAACTAAGACTGTATAAGTCTTTAAGAAAAAAGAGTCAGACCCGGAAGAGGACTGACTCATTCATATAATGATTTTGAAATTGTATTTTCGAGAAGAGAATACCCTTGACAAATCTCGTCTCAGAAGCGTATCCTTGAAACCTATGCAAAGCAGAACGGCTTTTCCAATCTGCGCTGGTACACGGACGACGGTTATTCTGGTGCGAACTTTCAAA